>WNGL01020041.1_pt1 | contig 13068 bp, 9 predicted proteins | sample 5400591 | NCBI WGS metagenome assembly WNGL01 (sample SAMN13153377, study PRJNA577476) | soil metagenome | isolation source: 80 cm soil or saprolite under Garry oak tree replicate 1 | place: USA:California | collected 2016-06-15
CCCGGGTACCAGTTGGCCCACCACCCGATCGCGATCGGGACGATGAAGATCATCAGCGCCAGCTCGCCGGTTGAGAAGTTCGGCAGCAGCTTGAGAAACGGCTGGCCCGTGCCGTCGATGGTGGAGACGACCGGCTGCGATCCGGCCTGGAACGTGACTTGGCGGCTCCCGAGAAAGGTGAGGAGCTGGTGGAGTCCGGCGGCGGCGCTGTCGCCGACGCCCGTGTGGCGCGCGACCTCCTTCAGCGAGAAATACGCCGCCGCGACGACCGCCGTCATCTTGATGAAGAACTGCACCATGTCGATGACGAGGACGCCCCACAATCCCGCATGCGCGGCGAAGACGACGTTGAGCGCACCGCAGACGAGAATGGTCTGCCACGCCGGCAAGCCGAAAAGGATGTTGGCGATCTTACAGGCCGCGAGCGTGACCATCGCCATGATGAAACAGTTGAAGAACAGGCCCAGGTAGACGGCCCTGAAGCCCCGGACGATGGAGGCGGCCCTTCCGGAGTAGCGCAGCTCGTAGAACTCCAGATCGGTCATCACGCCCGAGCGACGCCACAGGCGCGCGAAGAAGAACACCGTTGACACGCCCGTCAGCACGAACGCCCACCACTGCCAGTTGCCCGCGACGCCGTATTGGCGGACCTGCTGCGTCACCCAGTTCGGCGTGTCGCTGCTGAACGTCGTCGCCACCATGGACAGGCCCGCGAGCCACCACGGGACCGATCGCCCGGAGGCGAAGAATTCGGACGTGTTCTTCCGCGCCAGCTTGCCGAAGAACAGCGCCGGGAAGAAACAGATGAACAGCGTGAACGCGACGATGGCCCAGTCGAGCGTGTGAAGGTGCATGGACGCCGCGGATGATACCTTTACAGGGGCACGACCTGCACGGCGGCGTCCTTCACCTCTTCGAGGAAGCGGTTCAGCGTCGACCCTTTGAACAGAATCTCGAGTCGCGTGCGCGCCGACTGCCCGAAGATGACGTGCGTGATCCCTTCGCGCTGCGCAAAGGCGATCAGCCCGTCGGCGGGGCGATCGGCTTTGACGCGGACGACGGTGGCGCCCAGACTCTCGGCGAGCGAGAGATTGCGCTGAAGCTGCTCGCGATCGGCCGCCTGAATCCGTTCCGGTAATTCCGACGGCGTCTCGACGTAGACGGCATACCATCGCGCGCCCAGACGTCCCGCGATACGCGCGCCGGTGCGAACGACCCGCGGCGCGCTCACGCTGGAGCTCATGCACACCATCACGCGCTCGGGAATCAGGCCTGGTTCCAGGCCCTCGCGTTGACGATACGACGCCGCTTTCTCCCCGACCTCGTCGGCGACCGCGCGGAGCGCCAGCTCACGCAGCGTCGAGAGATTGCCTTCGCGGAAGAAGTTCTGCAGCGCCTGCTCCACCTTCTCGGGCTTGTAGATCTTGCCCTGCCGCAGCCGGCTCCGCAGCTCGTCAACGGTCGCATCGACGTTGATGACCTCGTCGGCGCGATCGAGAAACGTGTCCGGCACCGTCTCGCGGACGCGAACGCCGGTCACGCGGCTCACGAGATCGTTGAGCGTCTCCAGATGCTGGATGTTGACTGCGGTCATGACACTGATGCCGGCGTCGAGCAGTTCGACGACGTCCTGGTGCCGCTTCTCGTGCCGGCTACCTGGCCCGTCGGTGTGTGCCAGTTCGTCGACGACGCACAGTTGCGGCTTGCGGGCAAGAATCGTGTCGACGTCCATCTCCTCGATCAGGACGCCCTTGTACGGAATCTGGCGCCGCGGCACGATCTCGAGACTGGCGAGCTGTGCATCAGTCTCGGCGCGGCCATAGGTTTCGACGAACCCGATCGCGACGTCCACGCCGCGTGCCCCGAGCGCCGCAGCGTCTCTCAGCATGCTGTAGGTCTTCCCGACGCCAGGCGCCGCGCCGATGTAGACGCGCAGCCTCGCGCGCGCTTCAGTCTTCAGCCGCTCCAGCAGCTGATCCGCCGACGGCCGCGCGGTCTCCGGCACGTTCTCCATCCTACACAGCGGGTTGCCGCCGCCGTACCGGCTTAATGCACTTTTTACGCATTTCTAAGTCCATTTCAACACGCAGCCTTCTACGTTGAAGGCGTGACGAAATACCTGACGCCGCAAACGACGTACGACGTCCGCCCGCGCCGCATCCAGGGCAGCCGCGAAGAAAAGCTCGAACAGATCGACGCGGCGATCCAGGAACTGCTCGACATCAAGACGCTCGAGTGCGCGACCGACAATCCCAATCTTCGCTTTCTGGCCGTCCCGCGACGGCGGTCGCACGGCGCTGCGATGGTCGTCGCGATTCTGATGTTGCTGATCGTCCTGGTGCTGCTGCTGGGAGTACGCCCCGGCCGAGCGCAGGAGGTGTCGCCCCTGCCGCCGGCCCCCTCGGCATGGCACGTGGGCGGTCTCGTTGATACCGCTTACATCAAAGACTTCAACTCTCCGTCGAACCATCTCTTTCGCGCGCGCGGCACAACGCCTCGAGTCGACGAGCTCGATCTGAACATGACTGCAGCCTATGCGAAGAAGACCGCGACGGCAGCCTCGCGGTGGGGGCTCGAAGCCACCGTGCAAGCTGGTCGCGACTCGGAGGCGTTCGGATTCTCGCCGACGGCGCCGAACCTGAGAGGCGCCGATTGGCTTCTACACCTCGGTCCAACGGACGTGTCGTACCTGGCTCCCGCCGGCCGCGGGCTCGCGATCCAGGGAGGCATCTTCAGCAGCCTCGTCGGCTACGACTCGCTATACACGAAAGACAATTCTCTCTACACGCGGCCCCGGGGCGCGGACTTCACGCCGTATCTCATGCTCGGCGTCAACGCCAGCTATCCGGTGAACGATCGCCTCACCGTCGCCGGGTTCGTCGTCACCGGGTACTTCCATCTCGCGCACGCGAACAATGTCCCGAATCTCGGCGGACAGATCGCATATGCGCTGAGGCCGCACACGTCCTTGAATGAGACGGCGCTGTATGGTCCGAATCAGTCGGATACGTCGCTCGATAGCTGGCGCATCCTGTCCGACACGATCGTCGAGCGCAAGACCCCGCGGCTCACGATAGCGGCGGAGCTTCAGTTGTCGACCGAAAGCGTCGCGGGGACCGACGCGCGAGCCTCTTGGACTTCAGCGCAGCTTCCAATCCATGTCGTCCTCCGCGGACCGTGGAGCGCGACCGTCAGGCCGGAGTTCGCGGTCGATCGTTCTGGCCGCTGGACGGGTGTCAGCCAGACGGTGGAAGCGATCACGAGCGGCCTGGAATATCGCGTTCCGTTTCACGAGGCGCAGGGGATCGTCCGGGTCGAACACCGGTACGACAACTCACAAGGCGAGGCCGGCGGATTCTTCGACGATGGCCAGGCGGGCGTGGTCGGTCTGACGCCGGGACAGCATCTGCTGGTGGTCGCGCTGATCCTGACGGCCGACCACACCGGCAAGTGAGGACGTCGTGTCTGACGTGATTTACGCCGCCGTCTCGGTGCTGTTCTTTAGCATCTGCGTTCTGTACACCGTCGCGTGTGATCGGCTATGACCGTTGATCTTGTTTTCGCACTCGTCGCCACCCTGAGTCTGCTGGCATATCTCATCTATGCCCTCCTGAAGCCGGAGCGCTTCTAACGTGACCGCCAACGGCTGGTTTCAAATCGGCGTCTACCTGCTGGCGATCTTCGCCATCACGCCGCCGCTCGGCCGATTCATGACGCGCGTGTTCACCCGCCAATCAACGTGGCTCGACCCCGCGTTGCGACCGTTCGAGCGTCTGATTTACCGTCTCACGGGCGTCGACGAGGCACACGAAATGCGCTGGACCGAGTATGCGATCGCGATGCTCTTCTTCAGCGTCGTTTCGATGCTGGTCCTCTACGGCATCGAGCGCACGCAGCTGTGGCTTCCGTGGAATCCGCAGGCGTTTGGGGCTGTCCCGCCGGCCCTGGCCTTCAATACGGCCGCGTCGTTCACGACCAATACCAACTGGCAGGCTTACAGCGGCGAGTCGACGATGAGCTATCTCACGCAGATGGCCGGCCTCGCCTTCCACAACTTCGCCTCGGCGGCGGTCGGCATGGCGCTGGCCATCGCCTTCATCCGCGGCATCTCGCAGCGCGAGAAGGACTCGCTCGGCAACTTCTGGGTCGACATCGTCCGGTGCTGCCTCTGGATCCTGCTGCCGGTCTGTCTCGTCGGCGCGCTGGTGCTGGTCTCGCAAGGCGTCGTGCAGAACCTGCGCCCGTACGACATCGTCACGACCGTGGAAGGCGCGAAGCAGACGATCGCGCAGGGGCCCGTCGCATCGCAGGAAATCATCAAGGAGTTCGGCACGAACGGCGGCGGCTTTTTCAACGCCAACAGTGCGCACCCGTTCGAGAACCCGACCCCGTTCTCCAATTTCTTCGAGATGTTCTGCATCTTCGCGGTGTCGGCAGGATTGACCTTCACGCTCGGCGACATGACCGGCTCGCGCGGACATGGATGGGCCGTCTGGACGGCGATGGCGCTTCTGTTTCTGGCGGGCGTGACGACCGCCTACTGGGCCGAAGCGCGCGGCAATCCCCTGCTGGCCGTTGCGGGCGCCGATCAGACGGCGTCGGCCTTGTCTGCCGGCGGCAACATGGAAGGCAAGGAAGTCCGCTTCGGAATTGTCAATTCGGCGCTGTTCGCGACCGCGACGACCGACGCGAGCTGCGGCGCCATCAACAGCTGGCACGATTCGTTCACGCCGATCGGGGGCCTCGTGCCGCTGACGAACATCATGCTTGGCGAGGTGATCTTCGGCGGCGTCGGCGCGGGCATGTACGGCGTCCTCATCTTCGTCGTCCTGTCGGTCTTCATCGCGGGTCTGATGGTCGGGCGCACGCCCGAGTACCTCGGTAAGAAGATCGAAGCTTACGACGTGAAGATGGCCATGCTCGTCGTCCTCGTCTTTCCGCTGACGATCCTCGCGTTCAGCGCGATCTCCTCCGTCTCGCCGTCGTTCGGCACCAGCAGCGTTCTGAACCCTGGACCGCACGGCCTGTCGGAGATCCTGTACGCCTATACGTCGGGAACGGGCAATAACGGCTCCGCGTTCGGAGGCCTCAACGCCAACACGAACTGGTACAACGTCACGATCGGAATCGCCATGCTCATCGGGCGCTTCATGATGATCATCCCGATGCTGGCGGTTGCCGGCAGCCTGGGACGCAAGAAGCGTATACCTCCATCGCCGGGCACCTTCCCGGTCACGACGCCGCTGTTCACCGCGCTTCTCGTCAGCGTGATCCTGATCGTCGGCGCGCTGACCTTCTTCCCGGCGCTGAGCCTCGGTCCCATCGTCGAGCATCTCCTGATGGCGAAGGGGCAGGTGTTCTGATGACGGCCGCGAAGACGCGGTCGCTCTGGGATCCGGCGATCGTCCGAGGCGCCGTTCGCGGCGCGCTCGTCAAGCTTAAACCGCAGACGATGGCGCGAAACCCGGTCATGTTCGTCGTCGAGGTCGGCAGCGTGCTGACAACCCTGGCGCTTCTACGCGACGTGATTCAGAGCCGGGCCGGGCTCAGCTTCGAAATCCAGATCACGTTCTGGCTCTGGTTGACGGTCCTGTTCGCCAACTTCGCCGAAGCGATGGCTGAAGGACGCGGGAAGGCACAGGCCGACACGCTGCGAAGAGCGCGGACCGAAACGGTGGCATCGCTGCTCGCGCCGGACGGCTCGACGGAAGGGCTGGCGAGTACATTCCCGCCGACGGCGAAATCATCGAAGGGGTCGCATCGGTCGATGAGTCAGCCATCACCGGCGAGTCTGCGCCGGTGATTCGCGAGTCCGGCGGCGATCGATCCGCGGTTACAGGCGGAACGCGGGTCCTATCGGATTGGATCAAGGTCCGGATCACATCCGATCCCGGGCACACGTTCCTGGATCGTATGATCGCGCTGGTGGAGGGCGCCGAGCGCCAGAAGACGCCGAATGAGATTGCCCTGAACATCCTCCTTGCCGGGCTGACCATCATCTTCCTGCTCGCCGTCGTCACGCTGCAGCCGTTTGCCGTCTACTCGGGCGCGCCCCAGTCGGTGTTCGTGCTCGTCTCCCTGCTCGTCTGCCTGATTCCGACAACGATCGGAGGCCTGCTTTCGGCGATCGGCATCGCCGGCATGGACCGCCTGGTCCAGCGAAACGTGCTGGCGATGTCGGGCCGCGCGGTGGAAGCCGCGGGCGACGTGCACACGCTCCTGCTCGACAAGACCGGGACCATCACGTTCGGCAACCGGCAGGCGACCGAGTTCCGGCCCGCCGCCGGCGTCACCGATGCCGCGATCGCCGATGCCGCGCAACTGGCGTCCCTCGCGGACGAAACGCCAGAAGGACGGTCGATCGTGATCCTCGCGAAGCAGAAGTACAACATCCGAGGGCGTGAGCTGGCCTCCCACGAGGCCACGTTCATCGCGTTCACCGCCCAGACGCGCATGTCCGGCGTCGATATCGACGGACGTCGCATCCGCAAAGGCGCGGCGGACGCGATTGAGCGGTTCGTGCGCGACCAGGGCGGAACCTTCCCGGCGGACCTTCGGCTGCAAGTCGATCGGATTGCGCGTGAAGGCGGCACCCCGCTCGCCGTGGCGGACGCCGGACGTGCGCTCGGCGTCGTCCACCTGAAAGACATCGTCAAAGGCGGCATTCGTGAGCGGTTCGCCGCCCTTCGCGCGATGGGAATTACAACCGTCATGATCACCGGTGACAACCCGCTGACCGCCGCGTCGATTGCCGCGGAGGCAGGCGTCGACGACTTCCTGGCCCAGGCAACGCCCGAAGACAAGATGGCGCTGATCAAGCGCGAGCAGCAGGCCGGAAAGCTCGTCGCGATGACCGGCGACGGCACCAACGATGCTCCGGCGCTCGCGCAGGCAGATGTCGGCGTCGCGATGAATACCGGAACGCAGGCTGCGAAGGAAGCGGGAAACATGGTCGATCTCGATTCGAGCCCGACCAAGCTGATCGACATCGTCGAAATCGGCAAGCAGCTCCTGATGACGCGCGGCGCGCTGACGACCTTCTCCATCGCGAACGACGTGGCGAAGTACTTCGCCATCATCCCCGCGATGTTCGCCGCCGCGTTTCCCGTCCTGATGGCGCTGAATATCATGGGTCTGAAGACGCCTCAGTCCGCCATCCTGTCCGCCGTCATCTTCAACGCTCTCATCATCGTGGCCCTCGTACCGCTTGCCCTGCGGGGCGTGGCGTACAAGGCAATGAACGCCGAGGCGCTGTTGCGCCGGAACCTGCTCGTCTACGGCGTCGGCGGCCTCGTTGCGCCATTCATCGGAATCAAGATGATCGACGTGATCGTCACCACGCTGAGGCTCGCATGACGCTGCGCATCCGCCAGAATCTGGTGACCGCCGTGCTGATGACGGCCGTTACGACGCTGCTGCTCGGCGTCGCATATCCGCTCGTCGTCACGGCGCTCTCCCAGGCACTCCTGCGCGACAAGGCCAACGGCCAGATTGTCGAGCGTGAGGGGCGTGCGGTGGGCTCGCGTGTGCTCGGACAGGCCTTCGCGTCGCCGGGGTATTTTCACCCGCGTCCATCAGCCGCGGGCAGCGGCTACGACGCGGCGAGCTCCGGCGGCACGAACCTTGGGCCGACGAATAAGAAGCTGATCGAGGCGGTCGCGGCGGCGGTCAAAACGGCGCGGATGGAGAATGCGGAGGTTCCGGTCCCGATCGATCTGGTTACGTCCTCCGCATCGGGCCTCGATCCGCACCTCTCCCCCGCCGCTGCGCTATTCCAGGTGCCACGGGTCGCGAAGGCGCGCGGCCTCGGAGAGGACCTCGTCCGCGCCCTGGTCGAACAGCACATCGAGGGGCGGCAGATCGGTTTTCTCGGCGAGCCGAGAGTCAACGTCCTGGTCTTGAATCTGGCCCTCGACGATCAGTCAGCCCATGAAGCGCTGTCCCACAGGTGACCGTGGGCCGGGTCTTTAGGTTTAGCCACGGACCACGCGGACTACGCGGACGCGAACTGGACGCCAGGCCACGCTCTATTGGCGCCGGCCTTCGGTCCTCATGATTGGTCACATCATGCGGCAGCGAGCCGCTTGTCGGACGTGTTCGTGTGGGCCGGCCGGTCGGCCGGCCCTGACGAGGGCACGGGAGATCAGGATCACGAGCCGAGCGGCAGGCGTCCTCGGTTCGTGATCCCGATCTCCCGCGCCCTCGTGCCGCGCGTAGCGCGGCGACACGAACACGTGCCCCCCGGACGCGGGGCTGCCCGCCCGCACGCGTGCTTCCGTGGCGTCCGTGGCGTCCGTGGCCGCCTTGGTTTTGCTACCTCAACACCCGACACTCCGCAGCCACTGCCGGCAGGTCCCCGAACGAATGCCCACACGTGTTCGTCTCACTTTAGACCCGACGGACCAGGCGGACCTGAAGGTCGGCCCTACGAATCAGTGAACCTGTACCCGACCCACGGTTCCGTTACGATGTAATGCGGCTTCGCCGGATCGCGCTCGATCTTGCGGCGGAGCGCGTTGACGAGCACGCGAAGGTGCTCGGGCTGATCGACGGCGTTCGGTCCCCAGATGGCCTTGAGAATGGCCCGGTGCGTGAGCACGCGTCCCGGATGCTGCGCCAGAAACAGGAGCAGCTCGAACTCTTTCGGCGTGAGGCGCACTTCGTCCGTGCCGCGGGTGACCCGGCGGCGATCGACGTCGACGCTCAGATCCCCTCGCACGATGGGTCCCGCGGCGGCTGGCGTTGCTTCGTTCCTGCGCAGCGCCGCGCGCACCCGCGCGAGGAGCTCCTCGGCTCCGAACGGTTTCGTCACGTAGTCATCGGCGCCGGCATCAAGCGCGGCGACTTTGTCGCGTTCCGCGCCGCGCGCCGACAACACGAGGATGGGAATCGCCCGCCCTTCCCGCAACCGCCGGCAGACTTCGACGCCGTCCATGTCGGGCAGACCCAGATCGAGGATGACGAGCTGCGGTGGCTGCCGGTCGACCGCATCGAGCGCCGCATGCCCGGTCGTCGCGGTAGACACGTCGTAGCCACGGCTGCGAATCAGGGGCGCCATCGTCGCCAGGATGCTCGGCTCGTCGTCGACAATCAGGATGCGCGGGGCCACGGCCCTTACTCTATCGTCTCGAGCCGGCGGCTCCTCGCCGGGACGGCGATCGAGAAGCACGACCCGCCCGACGGCTGGTTGTCGGCCCACACATGTCCGCCTTCGGCTCCGAGCAGTCCCCGCGTAATTGCCAGACCCATGCCGGTGCCGGGTACACGCTGGCGAACGTGCTCCCCGCGATAAAACGGCTCGAACAGGCGCTCCATCTCCGCTGGCCGGATCCCTGGTCCCGAATCGCGAACGTCGACGCGGAGGTCATCGCCCTCCGTCCAGGCACGGACGACGATCGCGCCGTCAGGGGCATAACGGGCCGCGTTCTCCAGCAGATGCGCGAGAGCGGACGAGGTGAGGCGCGGATCGATCTCAACCGCGACGTCGTCCGCGGCATCGATGCGCACTTCGCGGTCGCCCAGCGCCGTGGCGGCGTGCGCGATCGCCGCTTCAACGATCTCAGCGGGCGTGGCCCACTCCTTACGCGCCTCGACGGCGCCGGACTCGATGCGCGCCATGTCGAGGATCTCGTCGAACAGCCGCGTCAGCCGCTCGAGCTCACCTGACGCCACGCGGGCCTGCTCACGCCGCTGGTCGTCGCCGAGCGACGGCGTGTCGAGATTGCTGATCGCCGTGCGGATGGCCGTGAGCGGCGTGCGCAGATCGTGGCTGAGCGAGGCCAGCAGCGCCGACGACAACTCGGACCGCTGTCGGGAGAGCTCCGCCGCGCGACGCTCCTCGAAGAACTGCGACCGCTCCAGCGCGATCGCGACGATGCCGGCGACGGCATCGCGGGCGCCGGACTCGAGCGCGCGGCCGCCGGTGGCCAGCAGCGCGATGGCGCGCGTGCCCACGCGAACCGGCGCGACAATCACCGGCTCTGCGCTGGTGCCGAGCTGCCGGTGTCCGCCATACGCGCGCGTTCGGGCGTCGAACTCGATCGCCCCCGTCGCGCTGGCGAACGCGCGATTGAGCTCCGCCTCGTCGAGCTCGATCTCGGCGGCGCCCCCGCGGTGGATCTGCCATCCGCCGCCCGGAGAGGGGACGCAAATCGCCACGAAGTCCAGCTCGAAACGTCGTGCGACGTGCCGTGCGATCGCATCCAGAACGCGCTCCTGCTCGGTCGTCAGGAGGATGTCGCGCGTCAGGTCGAACAGTCGGGCGAGCTCGTGCCGGCGTTCCATCGCCTCCCGCGCGCGCGCACGGGCCGATGCGGACAGATTGCTGGCGACGCTGCTGACGACGAGAAAAGCGATGAGAGCGATCCAGTTCGAGGGATCGGCAAGCGTGAGCGTCCCCACCGGCGGCAGAAAGAAGAAGTTGCAGCACAGCATGGCCGCGACCGACGCGACGATCGCGGTCCAGAGTTCCGCCTTCGCCGCGATGAACAGCACGACCAGGAGGTACGTGAGCGCCACCGTCGTGGGATTGCCAATCCCGATCGTCTTCAGCAGCGCCGTGGCGGCGCCGACGGCGGCGAGGCTCAGCACGGCGTAAAGGATCGATCGCGGCACTGTCCGATCGTAGCCCGAGCGGGGCGAACGGCCCTTTACGACTTTTTAATGCCGGAGCCGGTAGGATCAAATCAGAGCCAAAGCGCCGGCGGACCGGCGCGCGGGGGAACCATCGCCGCCAATTCCGGCGGCACGGGGCGTATTCGCCGCGCCGACACTCACGGAAGTGAGCGGCGGCGGGCGGACGGGGATTTCCAACCTCGAGCCCGTCAGCTAACCTCGCCGGCCGATTGGAACATCGTGCCCGAAGGCGGAGCGTATTCGTCACTCAAGCGGCTGGTCCTCGGCCGTCCGATTCCCACACATCTCGCGCACCACGAGCGCCTGTCGAGGGTCACCGGGCTGGCGGTGCTGTCCTCCGACGCGTTGTCGTCGGTGGCGTACGCGACCGAAGAAATCCTGCGCGTCCTGGTCATCGGCGGTCTCGGCATCCTCTCGCTCGCCACGCCCATCGCACTGCTAATCGCGGCGCTGCTCGGCATTGTCGCCTTCTCGTACCGGCAGACGATCACGGCCTACCCGAGCGGCGGCGGCGCCTACATCGTCTCGAAGGACAACCTGGGCATCAATTCCGCGCTCATCGCGGCGGCCGCCCTGCTCATCGACTACACGCTGACCGTCGCGGTCAGCATCGCGGCCGGTGTCGCCGCGGTCACCTCGGCGTTCCCCTCACTGCACGTCAACCGCGTCGAGCTGTCGCTGGTGTTCCTGGCGATTCTCGCGGTTGGCAACCTGCGCGGCATCCGTGAGTCGGGACGGATCTTCGCCGTCCCGACGTACTTTTTCATCGTCATGATCCTGACGCTGCTCGGCGTGGGCATCTGGCGCTACGCGGCGGGAACGATTGAGCCGATTCACGCGGATCATCCGCTGCCCATCGGCAACAGCACGCTCGGTCTGTTCATGCTCCTCACGGCGTTTTCGAACGGATGCACGGCAATGACCGGCGTGGAAGCCGTGTCGAACGGGGTGCCGGCGTTCCGGCCGCCGGAAGCGAAGAACGCGGTGCGGACGTTAATCACGATGGCGGTCCTCGGCATCACGATGTTCGTCGGCATCACGCTCCTCGCCCGCGCGTACAACGTGCTGCCATCCGAGACCGAGACGGTCGTCTCCCAGATCGCGCGCGGCACCTTTGGCGGACGCGGCGTCCTCTACCTCTGCGTCCAGCTCGCGACGATGCTCATCCTGGTGCTGGCTGCCAACACCGCGTACTCGGATTTTCCGCGCCTCGCCTCCATCGTCGCGCGCGATGCCTATCTGCCGCGGCAGTTCTCGAATCTCGGCGACCGCCTGGCCTTCTCGAACGGCATCGTCGTGCTCAGCGTCTTTGCCGGCATCCTCCTCGTCGCGTTCGGCGGCGACACGCACTCGCTGATTCCGCTCTACATGATCGGCGTCTTCATCTCGTTCACGCTCTCGCAGACGGGTATGGTGATCCACTGGCGCAAGCTGCGCGAGTCGGGATGGCGAACCAGCGCGCTGGTAAACGGAGTCGGCGCGATCGCGACCGGCATCGTGCTCGTCATCGTCGCGCCGACCAAGGCGCTCGAAGGCGCCTGGATCATCATCGTCCTCATCCCGGTTCTCGTCGCCGTGTTCAAGGCGACGCACCGTCACTACACCCACGTCGCGGACCAGTTGTCGCTGCGCGGATGGGAGGGAGAGACGAGGCAGCACAGCACGGTGCTGGTGCCGATCGGCGGCGTCCACCGCGCGGTCCTGCAAGCGGTCTCGTACGCGCGCAGCCTGTCAGACGACGTCAGGGCCCTGTTCGTGGATACGGATGCGGCGGCGACCGAGCGCGTGCGGAACGACTGGAATCGCTGGGGAGGAGGCACGCGCCTGGAGGTGCTGGCGTCCCCCTATCGATCGCTCATGGAGCCGCTGCTGGAGTACATCGATCAGCTCCAAGCCGCGAATCCCAGGGATTACGTGACGGTGATCCTTCCCGAGTTCGTTCCGGCGCGCTGGTGGCAGCACCTGCTCCACAACCAGCGTGCGCTGCTCATCAAAGGCGCGCTGCTCTTCCGCCCGCGCGTCGTCGTCACGAGCGTGCCGTTCCACTTGGAGAGATAACTACAAGGCTTGCAGCTACCGCCACGCACGACTCACCGGGAGGGCGCAGAGACACACTATTCAATGAGAGTTGCGTCGGCGGGCTCTGTAGCGACGGTCACGCACGACTCACCGGGAGGGCGCAGAGACACACTATTCACTGAGATTCACGTCGGCGGGCTGCCGTCGCCTGCCTTCCAGGGAGTCCGACGGTCACGCACGAATCACCGGGAGGGCGCAGAGGCACACTATTCAATGAGACTTACGTCGGCGGGCTGCCGTCGCCTGCCTTCCAGGGAGTCCGACGGTCACGCACAAATCACCGGGAGGGCGCAGAGGCACACTATTCAATGAGACTTACGTCGGCGGGCTGCCGTCGTGTGCCTTCAGGAAAGT
>WNGL01014833.1_pt2 | contig 13067 bp, 10 predicted proteins | sample 5400591 | NCBI WGS metagenome assembly WNGL01 (sample SAMN13153377, study PRJNA577476) | soil metagenome | isolation source: 80 cm soil or saprolite under Garry oak tree replicate 1 | place: USA:California | collected 2016-06-15
ATCGTGAACGCGGCTGGCCGGGAGGCTTCCGCCGGCCTGGTCGGCTCCGTCGACCAGCTTTACGTCGACGACGCGGCGCTCGTCGAACGCGACCCCGAGCGGCTGGCCGGGCGACCGGTCGACGCCGATCTCGGGCAGATACTGGCCGGTCAGCATCCCGGCCGAACCGATCGGGACCACATCGTGCTGGTGGACCTGCTCGATTGCACTGTGCTCGACGTCCAACTCGCCCGCCTGCTGCACCGTGTCGCGCTGGAACGTGCCCTGGGCACGCGCCTGCCCGGCTAGGCCGAATGGCGGCGATTCACTTGATAAGACGCAATTTCCCTCGTGATCACTATGCTCGGGGAGGAGCAGGGCAATGGAATACGGACTATTAGGAACGTTACAGGTACTCGATCAGGGTGTCGTGGTCACGCCAACGGCACCGAAGTTGCGGAGCACCCTCGCGATGCTCATCGTCAATCACAACAGAACGATCTCCCGGACCACCTTGATCGACGAGATCTGGCCGGAAGATCCGCCACTGACCGCCATGGAGACCCTGAACACCTACGTCTATCAAATACGCAAGCTGCTCGCCCGTGGCCCGTCCCGCCGTTCGGATCTGGTCAGCACCAAGCCCGGCGGCTACGAGCTCCTGATCGATCCGGCCAGCCTTGACCTGTCCCTGTTCGAGAACGCCATGGCCGTGGGCCGCAGGGAGTTCGCAGCGGGGCGGCTCGCCGAGGCCAGCGGCGAACTGCGGCAGGCGCTCGCGCTGCGCAGGGGACCGGTGCTCGGCGAGTTGGAGATGGGCCCGCTGCTCGATGGCATCGCCAACCGCATCGAGGAGGACATCCTCGACGCGATCGCCCTGCGCATCGAGATCGACCTGCGGATGGGCCGGCACCGGGAGCTGATCGGCGAGTTGTGCGCGCTGGTCGCGCAGTACCCGATGAACGAGGACTTCCACGCCAAGCTGATCGTCGCCCAGTACCGCAGTGAGCGCCGTTCGGCCGCGTTGGAGACCTACCAGCGGCTGCGCGAGGCACTGCGCCAGCAGTTCGGCATCGATCCGTCGCCCCGGCTCAAGCGGCTCCTGCAGGACATCCTGTCCGACGCCCCGTCCCTGCACGACACCGAGATCGCGGGTGTGCTGGCCTGACCGGACGGTCAGTGCGTGCCACACTGGCCGTCACCAGCGATCGGAGTTTCGATGAGAACCTGGGCGGCCATGGTTGTCCGATGGTGGAACGCCCTTCCGCCGACCCTCGTCGACGTCGGCGTGGCCGGCATCGTCGGTGCGGTCGTCGACATCGCGATCCACATCGCGAACGAGCCGAACTCGCGGCCACCCGATCTGGGCGCCTACCTGATCGGCTCGGCGATCGGGGCGGTCCTGCTCGCCAGGCGACAGCGGCCGACGGCTGTCCTGGCCGCCACGGCGGTGCTGCTGTTCGTCTACTACTCGGCGAACTACCCGGGCATCCAGCCCGCGTTGCCGCTCGCCGTAGCCCTCTACACCGGCGCCGCCGCCGGTCGGACGCGGTGGAGTGTGTCCGTCGCCGCGTTCTACATCGCGGCCGGCCTGTTCGTCGGCGGGGTCCGGTTGAAGGACCCGGTGTTGCCGCTGCTGAACGAGACCGTGCAGGTTGTCGTGCTGCTGGGCGCGGTGATCCTGCTCGGGGAGACCGTGCGCAGCCGTCAGCGGCGGCTCGCCGAGGCGCGGGCCCATCTGGCGGAGGTCGAGCGACGGCGCGAGGTGGAGGCGACGGCCCGGGTGGCCGAGGAACGGCTGCGGATCGCCAGGGACGTGCACGACATCGTCGGTCACACCATCGCCGCGATCACCATCCAGGCGGGCCTGGCCCGTGACCTGTTCGACCACAAGCCGGAACAGGCGCGCGACGCGCTGGACGTGGTCGTGCGGACCGCGCGGCGGGCCATGTCGGACCTCAAGGTCACGGTGCGCGGACTGCGCTCGGACCAGGCCGAAGGCGACGAGTGGCTACCGGCGCCCGGTCTGTCCGATGTGGACAAATTGATCCGCACCGCCGAGGATCTCGGCCTGCGGGCCACGCTGTCCGTCACCGGCCGGCACCGACCACTGCCCGCCGTCGTGGAGCTGTCCGCCTACCGGATCGTCCAGGAGTCGCTCACCAACGTCGTGCGCCACGCGAAGGCGAACACGGCGACCGTGGTGATCGACTACGGTGACGACGAACTGGCCGTCGAGGTCGCCGACGACGGCGTCGGCCCCACCAAGAACAGTGACCGCCCGCGCGGATACGGCACGGTCGGGATGTCCGAGCGGCTGGCGGCGCTGGGCGGGCGGTTGACGACGGGCGCGGGCCACGGCGGCGGGTTCGTGGTGCGGGCCTGGATACCGATAACGGAGCTGTGACCTGGTGCGGGCTTCTTACGCACTGTTAGCCACTGCTGGTTATAATAGTCAATATGTACCGTATCGGTGAGTTCGCGCAGAAGATCGGCCGTTCGGCCAGCACTGTGCGCCGGTGGGAACGCGAAGGGCGCATCCAGGCCCGACGCGGACCCAGTGGGCAGCGGTACTTCACCGACGCGGACGTGCGCGCGGTCCTGCGTCCGGGATTCGACGGGACCACTCGCAAGACTGTCGTCTACTGTCGCGTGTCCTCGCCTGGCCAGAAAGACGACCTTGCCTCGCAGGTCACGGCGATGGAGCAGTTCTGCCTCGCGCGTGGTCTAGCCGTGGACGAGTGGATCACCGAGGTCGGCGGCGGCATGAACTTTACCCGCCGCAAGTTCCTGAACGTGATGGACGCGGTCGAACGCGGCGAAATCGCCACCGTGGTCGTTGCACACAAGGACAGGCTTGCCCGGTTCGGGTTCGACTACCTCAACCACGTCGCGGCCAGGAACGGCTGCGAGATCCTTGTCGTGAACCAGGAATCGCTGTCTCCGCAACAGGAGATGGTCGAGGACCTGCTGACGATCGTGCACACCTTCTCATCTCGATTGTCTGGGTTGCGGCGCTACGAGAAGACGCTGAAGGACGAGTTGTCTGGTGAGATGACCGAGTGAAGGTCACCCGGGTCGCGTTCTCGAAGGATCTGAACCCAGGTAAGTACGGGCAGCTTGCCGAGCAAGCACATCGGCTTGGTCGTGTTCGTAGCGAGGTGTGGCAGCGGTATGGCTCGGTCAACGGGGCGGGGCTGTCGGATCGGACGATCCGCGATCGCTGGATGGCGGAGGGCACTGCCGCGAGGTTCGGTGTGTTGGCCAACGCCTGGAAGGAAACCGTGCGGGACGCCGTCGCGGACGTCGCCGCCAACCGGGCCGCGGCCACAGCGGCAGTCCGCAAAGTCGTCAACCGCCGAACCTCGGGCCAAGCAGAGCGCAAGCGGATGTTCACCGCTTTGAAACGGAACACCTGGCACGATGACCCGTTCCTCGCGCGGCAGATGCGGAAGCACCGCAAGCGCGGCAAGAACCGCACCTACAACCAGATCGTGGTCCGCTCGGACCAGTACCGCACGTTCACCCTGGCAGAGGGCGACGACGTGTGGCTTTCCGTACCCGGTTTGGAGCGTCGTCAACCGGTGCGGATCCCGCTGAACACTACGGTGGCCCCGACGGGGACGTTGCGGCTGATCTTGCGTGATCAGCGGGTTGAGGTGCACTACCAGATCGACGCGGACACGGTGAAGTCCTCGGCGCGGCCTGCTGGTGACCGCGCGATCGGGGTGGACAAGGGATACACCGAAGTCCTCATTGACTCCGATGGTGAGCATCACGGCATGGAGTTGGGCGAGTTGCTGGCCGGCGAGTCGGATTATCGGAAGACCAAGAACGCCCGCCGGGCGAAGATCCGCTCGATCGCGGAGAAAGCCCTCGCCAACGGCGATCACGCCACAGCGGACCGGATCGTTCGTAACAACCTTGGCACGGTCAAGCGGGACCGGCGTTCGTCCCGTTGGCGGCAAACGGTGCGCACCACCACGTTCCGTGCTGTGCATGCGGTCGTGGACAAAGCCGCGTTGGTCGCGGCGGAAGATCTCACCAGGACGTTCACCGGTCGCGCTCGGCGTGGCCGTAACGTCAACCGGCGCTTGGCGGCGTGGACCAAAGGTGTCACCGCCGAAGCGCTCGCGAGTGTGTCGGAGCGCAGAGGTTCTGTGCTCACGCTGGTCAACGCGGCCTACACCTCACAAGTCGTCCCATGCTGCGGTGCTCTCGGGCGTCGTAGCGGGGACCGGCTTCACTGCACCCGGTGCGGGGTGGTGTGGCAGGCAGACCATGCGGCAGCGATCAACGCCCTGCATCGAGTGGGTGACCCCGACATCACCCTGCATACCCCGTATCAGCGGGTGAGAAGCATCGTGCGGGAGCGGGCCGATCGCCGACCGGATCAGACTGCCGATCCCGGACTCCAGCTCACGTTGTGGGCGGAGAGCGAAACATCCGAACGATCAACACTGATCAACAAGTAGGAAGCAGGTGGCATGACGATCCGCGTTGTGATCGTGGACGACCAGTCCCTTGTCCGGGCCGGACTCCGCCCGCTGCTGGAGAACAGCGACGACATCATCGTCGTGGGCGAGGCCACCGACGGGGCGGCCGCCGTCCGGCTGGCTCGCGTGCAACGTCCCGACGTGGTGTTGATGGACATCCGCATGCCGGGCATGGACGGGGTCGAGGCGACCCGGCTGATCACCGAGGAACTGGCGGACGTGCGGGTGATCGTGCTGACCACGTTCGAGCTGGAGGAGTACGTCTTCGAGTCGCTGCGCGCCGGCGCCAGCGGTTTCCTCGGCAAGGACGTCGAACCGGAACGGCTACGCGAGGCGGTGCGCGTCGTGGCGGCCGGCGAAGCCCTGCTCACGCCGAGTGTCACCCGTAAGCTGATCAGCCAGTTCGTCGCGCAGCAGCCGACGGTGCTGCCGGACACCGACCGGATGGCCGTGCTGACCGAGCGGGAGCGCGATGTGGTGGGCCTGGTGGCCAAGGGCGCGAACAACGTGGAGATCGGCAAGGCGCTCTACATGAGCCCCGCTACCGCACGCACCCACGTCGGCCGTGCGATGCAGAAGCTCGGCGTGCACGACCGTGCCCAGTTGGTGGTGCTGGCCTACCAGACCGGCCTGGTCGCCCCCGGCTCATAGATCCGCCAGCACGGTGGCGGGCGACTCGATGGCGTCGACCACGAACCGCAGGAAGCCGGCCGCGGTCTGGCCGTCACAGACCCGATGGTCGAACACCAGCGAAAGCTGCGCGATGTCCCTCGGCACGATCGCCTCGTCGACCACCCACGGCCGCGCGATGATCCGCCCGAGCCCGAGGATCGCGACCTCGGGATGGTTGATGATCGCCGCGCTCCCGTCGACCCCGAACCGGCCGTAGTTGTTGAGGGTGAACGATCCCCGGGTCAGTTCACTCGGTGTCGCCGACCCGTCCCGAGCGGCGGCGGTGAGCCGGCGGATCTCGGTGTCCAGCATGCGCGCGGTCATCGTGTGCGCACCGGCCACAGCAGGCACGACGAGACCACGGTCGGTCTGCGTCGCGATGCCGAGGTTCACGCCGTCGAACTGGACGGCGTCGTCCGCGTCCACGCGCCCGTTCAACGCGGGAAAGCGAACCAGGCCGGCCACGACGAACCGGGCCACCAGCGCGAGCAGGCCGACACCGGCCAACTGGGCACGCAGTTCGAGCAGGGCGGTCGCGTCCACGTCCACCCAGATCGTCGCCTCCGGAATCTCCTTGCGGCTGCGGACAAAGGTGCTGGTTCCGTGCACCCGAACACGCCGGCCGATGGAGAGCCCGGTCCGTTCATCCACAGTGGACGAGACCGGCTGTCGCACAGCCGCAGCACGTTCCACGTCGGCACGCGTGACCAGGCCATCCGGCCCGGTGGCATCGATGGCGGCGAGGTCGAGACCGTGGTCCCTGGCCAGCCTGCGCACCACAGGAGACGAGGCCCGACGCCGAGACACCGGCGCGGGAGCGGGACCGTAGCCCACCAGGACATTACGGGATTCTTCAGCCGCAACCGAGATCAGCGGTTCACCAACCTGAACGACAGTGCCCTCGGCCGCATGTAGCTGAGCGACAACACCACCATAAGGCGAGGGAATCTCCACCATCGCCTTCGCGGTCTCGACTTCCGCGATCGGCGCGTCAACAGCAATCGGATCACCGACCTTGACGTGCCAACGCACCAGTTCCGCCTCACGCAGACCTTCCCCAAGATCGGGAAGGACGAACAATTGCCCGCTCATGCCATATCCCATTGCAACGAGTCGACAGCGTCGAGTATCCGGTCGATGGACGGCAGGTGATAGTGTTCCAACTTCGGCGGCGGATAAGGAATATCGAACCCGGTAACCCGACGCACCGGTGCCTCAAGATGATGGAAGCATTGTTCGCCAACCCGAGCAGCGATCTCCGAAGCAACGGACGCGAACCCCGCCGCCTCAGCCACCACAACGGCCCGCCCGGTCGCCCGCACAGCCTCGGTGACAGTGTCGTCATCAAACGGAACAAGAGACCGAACATCCACGACGCACAGCTCCCGCCCAGCCGCCGCGGCCTGGTCCGCCGCCGCCAAGGCAACCCCAACAGACGGCCCGTAAGCGATCAGCGTGGCATCGCCACCCACGCGACGCACAACCGCCCGCCCCACCTCCGGCACCCCCAGATCGACATCAACCTCGTCCTTGGCAAAATAAAGCTTCTTGGGTTCAAGAAAGATCACCGGATCGGGATACTCAATCGCCTGCCGAAGCAAACCATAGGCATCCTGATTGGTAGCCGGCGCAACCACGGTCAACCCCGGCGTGTGCGCGAAGTAGGCCTCAGAAGAATCGGAATGATGCTCGACGCCACCAATCCCGCCCGCATACGGAACCCGAATGACGACCGGCAACCGAACCCGCCCCCGAGTACGGTTGGCCATCTTGGCAAGATGGCTCACCACCTGCTCGAACGCCGGATAGGCAAACGCGTCGAACTGCATCTCGACGACCGGTCGCATGCCGTTCATCGCCATGCCGATCGCCATGCCCACGATGCCGGACTCGGCCAGCGGGGTGTCGAAACACCGCTGTGCGCCGAACTTGTCGGTCAGACCGTCCGTCACCCGGAACACCCCGCCCAGCCGGCCGACGTCCTCACCGAACACGACGACCGAGTCGTCGGCGGACATCGCGTCGGCCAGCGCGGTGTTGATGGCCGTTGCCATGGTCATCTTGGTGGCGGTCATCGGGCGTTCTCCTCTGCGAGCAGCGCGGCCTGCGCGGTCAACTGCGGTGTCATCGCGGCGTAAACGTGGGCGAACAGCTCATCGGGATCAGCAGGCCGCTGCGCGGACAACCCAACCCGAACCCGCTCCGCAACAGCCTCCGCCGCAGCAACGAACGAAGCCTCGAGATCATCATCAAGCACCCCACCAGCGCGAAGAAAAGACCGAAGCCGCAACAACGGATCACGACCACGCCAGTGCTCAACCTCGTCCTCGCTCCGATAGCGAGTAGAATCATCGGCGTTGGTATGCGCCTGAATCCGATAGGTGTCAGCCTCAACCAACGTAGGCCCACCACCCCCAGCAGCACGACCTACAGCCTCACGCAACACGGCGGACAACGCCGCGAAGTCATTGCCGTCCACCCGAACCGCCGGCATCCCGTACCCAATTCCCTTGTCGGCCAGAGAAGGTGCGACACACTGCTGATCCAACGGCACGGAAATCGCATACTTGTTGTTCTGCACAAGAAAAACCACCGGCGCGGCGAACACGGCCGCGAAGTTCAGCGCCTCATGAAAGTCGCCCTCGCTCGTGGCCCCGTCGCCACACAACGCCATGACAACAGTGTCCTCACCCTTGAGCCGAGCGGCATGCCCGACACCCACAGCGTGCGGAAGCTGCGTAGCCAACGGCGTCGACTGCGGAGCCACATGGTGCACCGTCGGGTCGTACCCGCAATGCCAGTCGCCCCGCAGCAACGTCAACACCTCGATCGGATCAACCCCCCGCTCAGCGATGGCGACGGAGTCCCGATAGGTCGGAAACAACCAGTCACCGGGCCGAAGCACGGCCGCAGCAGCGACCTGACAAGCCTCCTGGCCGTACGACGAGGGATAAACGGCGAGCTGCCCCTGGCGGACGAGCGCGCTGGCCTGTTCATTAAGCCGCCTACCGATCACCATTGACCGGTAGGCGGCGAGCAACTCCGTCACCGGAGGCGCCACATACACCTTGTCGCTTACCGCGCTGCCGTCGGCGTTAACGAGCCGAACGAGTTGTTGGGGCGGTCTGCGGAGCTCGGGCATGTGATCCTCCTGTGCGGATGAAGCACTTAGAATTCTTGCGGCTCAAGGTCTCGGACCAATAAGGCAGAGATAGTGACGCGAACTACCACCAGACGAGCAAACAAGACAGCCCACCACCACAACGGCAACAGGGCCCACCCCAAACGGACCGGAAGCCGAGCCAGACCGACCACCCCGCCCACAGTCGCAACGCGACGGGGCCAGCCCAACCAGGCCCACCGCCCAACGGATCGGAAGCTGAAGCAGACCGGTTACCCGCCACAGTCGCAACGCGTCAGGGCCGGGCCAGCCCAACCCAGCCCACCGTCCAACGGACCGAAAGCCAAACCAGACCGGTTACCCCAACCCACGGCCCTGTCCAGTCTTTCTTGCTCTGCCTTGATCCTGGCCATCTCGTGCGGTCGGTGGTGCCGTGTCAAGGGTGGCGCAAGCCATCGCGAAGCGACGCGACGCAGGAGCGCCCTTGACACGGCACCACCGACCGTTGCGACAATCGAAGGATCCGGGCTTGCGACAATCGAAGGATCCGGGCAGTGCAGAGCGGCACAGCCAAACCGCGCGATGCCAAACACCGGCAAACCGACAGGACGCGGGCCACGGCCCCCCGATATCCAGTCTAATCGATCTTCGGCCGACCCGCGAACGAATAAGCACAACCCTGTGGACAACCCAGACCCACCGACGCTCAGACCCCTGACGATGCCCTACTGACGAACGAGATCGGGCCGCAGAGCCTCAGCACCACCCAGATAGACATGCCGCACAGCCGACCGAGCCAGACGAGTGTCCACATGCGCCATCAACCGAATCACCCGAGGCAGTGACCCCGGCACATCCACCTCAGTAGCACACATCAACGGAACACTCACCAGCCCAAGCCGCCGCGCCGCCACCGCCGGAAACGCCGCCGTCAGATCCGGCGTAAGCGTGAACAGAATACTGATAATATCATCAGCATCCAAAGCGTTCCCGGCCAGCACACCACCCAGCAACAACGAGGCGCCATCGACAATCGAATCGACCGAATTCGACGAGACCTGGATCGCCCCGCGAATAGCCCGAATACTCATGCCACCCCCACACCAACCGAACTAGCCACCGCAGCGGCCTGAAGCAACTCGGCCACAATGAAAGCTAGCTCGATCGACTGCTGCGTGTTCAACCGGGGATCACACGCCGTCTCATAGCGATCAGGCAGGTCCGCGTCCTGAATTCCCTGCGCCCCACCCAAGCACTCGGTGACCTCATCTCCGGTCAGCTCGATGTGCAAACCACCAGGATGAGTGCCCAACCCACGATGCACCTCGAAAAACCCAACTACCTCATCCAGGATATGATCGAAATGCCGAGTCTTGTACCCGTTCCCGGACGACCGCGTGTTGCCGTGCATGGGATCGCACTGCCACACCACCTGATGCCCACTCCGCTCGACCGCATCGACAATCTCCGGCAGCACATCGCGGATCCGCTCGCACCCCATCCGGCTGATCAACGTCAACCGACCGGGAACATTGTCCGGATCAAGCCGCTCAACGTACTCAACCGCAGTAGAAGGCGACGTGGTCGGACCCAGTTTCAGGCCAATCGGGTTCGTGATCAACGAGGCCAATCCAATATGCGCACCATCGAGCTGCCGAGTCCGCTCGCCGACCCACAGGAAATGAGCCGACAGGTCATACAACCGGGAGTCCTCCACCCGCAGCATGCCCCGCTCGTACGCCAGCACCAGTGCCTCGTGACTGGCGAAGATCTCCGCCGTCGGCATATCCCGCCGGTCGATCCCGCACGCCGAGATGAACCGAAGCGCACGCTCGACATCCGTCGCCAACGGCTGGTGCCGAGCACCAGCCGCCGACGTACGGACGAAATCCGCATTGAGCTTGTGCACCTGGTCGAGCCGTGACAAGCCGGACGCGGTCACCGCCCGGACCATGTTCATCGTGGTTCCGGCGTTCGCGTACGCACGCAGCATCCGGGTCGGGTCGGGAGTCCGGCTCGCCGGGTCGGCCGCCAGCGCGTTGACCATGTCACCCCGGTAGACCGGCAGGCCGTCGGCGTCGGTGTCGGCCGATCGGGGCTTGGCGTACTGACCGGCCATCCGGCCGATCATGACGACCGGCAGGCTGGCTCCATATGTCAAGACAGCCGACATCTGGAGCAGCGTCCGGACGTTGCCCCGGATGTGTGCCTCCGTGTTGCCACCGAACGTCTCGGCGCAGTCGCCTCCTTGCAATACAAAGGCCGAACCGGTGGCGACGCGGGCGAGCGCGCCGCGCAACCGGTCCACCTCACAGGGGAACGTGACCGGCGGCGCGACGCCCAGCATCCGGCCGACGTCCTCGGCTCGCTCGGGATCGGGCCAGGTCGGCTGTTGCTTGGCCGGCCTGGCCAACACCTCGTCGAGCCGACGCCGCAACTCAACGGGCCAGCCATCGGCAATGTCGGTGAACATGTGTACTCCCTAGACCTGGACGCGGATCCGGTAGCGCTCCAGCCAGGTGTTGAACTGCAGCAGCATCTCGATGTTCGACCGGCCGGCAAAGGCGGACGAGCCACCAGCCAGCCGACTCGGGTCCTGGATGATCGAGCGGGCCGCGTCGACATTGATGAACGGCGTCGCGGGCGCGTTCCGGTCGGCGAGCAGTTCCGCGAGTTCGGCGCACAACGCCTTGCCGTACTCGGGGTTCTGGGTCACCGGGAACGGGGACTTGTGCCGGTTCAACACCGACTGCGGCAGCAGGTCGGCGGCGGCGGCCCGCAGCAGGCCCTTGCCGCGCTCGTCGGCGTCCTTCATCGCCCACGGCACGTTGAACACGTACTCCACCAGCTTGTGCGCGGCGTACGGCCACCGCACCTCCAGCCCCACCGCGGCGCTCATCGTCTCGCTCTGGCCGAGCAGGACTTCCAGCCACCGGGTCAGGTGCAGGTAGGTGATCTCCCGCATCTTCTTGTCAAGGCCGGTTTCCTCGGCCAGATACGGCAGGTTCGCCAGCGCGGCATGGTACTGGTCGGCGCAGTACGCCGGCAGGTCCAGTTCCTTGAGCAGGGTCGGGTCGAGCAGGTCGGCGCCGAATCCGGCACGGCCGCCGGCCGCGTGCGCCCTGGCCACCCATGGCAGCGTCTCCGCTGCCATGATCTCGGGCTGGAACACCCACGGGAATCCACCGAAGATCGCGTCGGACGGGTCGCCGTGCAGCGCGACCCCGCACTGCTCGCGGACCTGCCGGCACAGCAGGTAGATCGACGTGTTCATGTTGCCCAGCGGGCTCGGCAGGTCCTTGGCATCCAATGTGGCCAGTCGGGAGACCGGGTCCATCAGGTCGGCGGTGTCCAGGGTCACGGTCGTGAGATCGAGGCCGGCGTGCGCAGCGACGTCGGCGACGAACGGGTCGTCCCTGGTGCCCCACGTCTTGTCTGCCTTGAACGTCTCGTCCTGGCGGGCGAAGCTGACCGTGAACACGGTGAGCGGCTCGTCGCCGCGCTCACGCAGTTTCTTGGCCGCGAGCGTGGTGACCGTGCTGGAGTCCAGCCCGCCGGACAGCAGCGCGCCCAGCGGCCCGTCGGTGTGCGTGTGTGCGCCGACGGACTCGTCCAGCAGCGCGCGGATCGTGCCGACGGTGGTGTCCAGGTCGTCGGTGTGCCGGTGGCTCTCCAACGCCCAGTACTTCGTCGTCTGCACCCCACGCGGCCGCACGCGGACCACGTGCCCCGGTGGCACCTGGCGCATGCCGTGGAAGACCGCCTCGCCGGGCGTTGCCGCGAGCGAGAACAGCTCACGCAGCCCGGTGATGTCGACGGCCGACCGGATCTGCGGGTGGGCCAGCACCGCCTTGCGCTCTGACCCGAACACCAGGCCGGTGCCGGTCTCGGCGTAGAAGAGGGTCCGCATGCCGATCCGGTCGCGCGCCAGGACCAGCTCGTGTTCGCGCTCGTCCCAGACGGCGATCGCGAACATGCCGTCGATGTGCCGGGCGAAGTCGGCGCCCCAGGCCAGGTAGGCCTGGGCGATGATCTCCGCGTCGTCACCGCCGCGGAACGTGTGGCCCAGGGCCGCGAGTTCGCTGTGCAGTTCGCCCCGGTTGTACACCTGGCCGCTGTGCGACACCACCACGAGCGGCCGCCCGGCTGCCTCGACCACGAACGGTCGCTCGGCGCCGGTCGTCGCGAGCCGGCGGTGGCCGAGCACGGCGTCCTTGCTGGACCAGATCCGTTCGCCGTCCGGTCCCCGGTTCGCCATCGTCGCCGCCATCGCACGAACGACGACGTCCTGGCAGGACAAATCACGCTGGTAGTCGACCCAGCCCACAATGCCGGACATCACAAGCCTTTCGAAGTTGGAGTCATCCACATTGGACGGTGTGCCATCACGGCACCACGATCTCGACGACGCCGTTGTCGCCGTCGACGGTGACGATCTGGTCGTCGTGCAACACGGTCGTCGCCGTCTGTGTCGCGAGCACCGCCGGCACCCGGTATTCCCGCGCGATGATCGCCGGGTGGGACAGCAGACCGCCGTGATCGGTGACCAGCGCCCCGACACTGGGGAACAGCACCGCCCACTGCGGGTTGGTCTCGGGACAGACGAGCACGTCACCGGGTTGCAACCGCCCGAACTCGGCCTCGGTCATGATGACCCGGACCCGGCCGGTGTGCCGACCTCGGGAGCCCGCGATGCCGTACAGCACACGGCTGTCCCGGTTCGGGATCCTGGTCGAGGCGTCGGCCCGTTCGCCGGACACCTCCTTCCACGCCCACAGCCCGACGTCGATGATGTGCCG
>WNGL01007199.1_pt1 | contig 13066 bp, 10 predicted proteins | sample 5400591 | NCBI WGS metagenome assembly WNGL01 (sample SAMN13153377, study PRJNA577476) | soil metagenome | isolation source: 80 cm soil or saprolite under Garry oak tree replicate 1 | place: USA:California | collected 2016-06-15
ACTCGAGTTGGACGTCTCGGCGCATACCTCGCACGCTTCCACTAACACCAACTAAGTCCCACGTTGCCTGGCGTCGCGGTTCCAACAGAACGCGACAGCTGTGCGTTCGTCTCTAACGTCCAGGCAAGCGAGCACAGTCGCGGTCGCTTTCACTGTTGTGTGCAGGGCAGCACAGGGTCTCTCAGGTAACGTCCCTTGGCGCTGGATGGGGCCAACGGTTTGTCGCTCGTTCAAGCTGTCTTTTCCCCGCTCGTTCCCTGCATCGATTTGGTCACCCAGGTTCTCGAGAAGCCGAGGGACCTTTTCTCATCCCCCAGGCGGGGGCTTCACGTACCGGTAAGCGCATCCATGCTTCGAAGGCAGTACATGAGGCATAGTGGAGCCCCCGCCGGCCGCAGCGGGGGCTTTGCTCCTCTCCTTGAAATGCGGCTATGCGGCTACGGCTCAGCGACCCACATCTCGCCCCGGAACTCCTTCAGTTTTTGGAGTGGCGGCTCGAGATGGTCTCCAAGCGGGTGAGCGAGAACGAAGTCGAGCTTTCATTGCTTGGCTCCTACAACCGAGAGGCCGAACGGATGACCGTCGATTTGGTTCTGCGCGCCTGGGAGGCCGGTCGCGATGTCCCGGTCTCCGTCGAATTCATCGACTGAGCCGTCGCAATACCGCTTACCTGTCTGCGGCAGGAGCGGTGGGCGGGCTCGCGAATGAGGCCTTGGTCTCTGCGGGCGATTGATGGGCACAGACATGGATGCGGCAGATCTTGGTTGGCGTCGGCTCGGGGCGCTCTTGGTCGAAGCCGGGTTGGTTAGCGAGCACGATCTTGGGGAGGCGCTCGGTGAGCAGGAGCGCTCGGGCCGGCGCCTCGGCGAGGTCTTGGTCGGGCGCGGCCTCGTTTCGGCCGCGGCGGTCGCGAATGCACTCGCCGAGCAGCATGGAAGCTTCTTGAGGACCGAACACGGCTTCGGGACGGGCTTACGCGCACTGATGGGCCGCGACAGCGTCCAGGAATCGGGGGCTACGCCACCCGAGGCGCCGCCCTTATCTCCGAACCAACCTTCCGCGCTTGCGCGTGAAGACACTCGAGCGGCTGCCATTGACAGCAGCGCTTCCGCGACGAGGCTCGAGGCCGAACCGGCCGCCGTTCCCGACGGGCCGCAGCGGTCGGTCGCGTGGACGGCAGGTCCACCGTCGGGCTCGGCCGCGCAGACGAGTTCGTCGGAGCAGCAACGTGAGAGCGGTCTTGAACGGCAGGGGCAGCCAGGTCCAGATCTCGGACATCTGCTCTTTGTGCCGAGTTACCGGGGCTATCTGCTCCTAGAGCGGAGCGAGCCAGCAGAGCAGATTCGGTGCCGAGATCATGAACCGCCAAGAAATCTCGCACACGCAGCAGGCGCGGGAGAGCTCGGCCCGAGGTGCACCGTATCCCGGCGGCGCTACCCTCCTGGCGAGCCCCCGTAGCTCAGTGGATAGAGCAGCGGTTTCCTAAACCGCGTGCGCTGGTTCGATTCCGGCCGGGGGCACTCGTCGTACGGGAGCGGAAAATCGCTTCTGGGCAGAGAGGTTCTCGACGCGCACACATTTAGTGATCTTGGGGTTGGTCTCGCCTGGCTCCGCTGTACGAAAGGTAGAAGAACTCGATGTGCATCTCGAGCTCCTCCTGTTGCATCGCCCCGCGAGGAAGGTCGACTGGTTCTGCCGGCGTCCCCTACACGAAGCGGCCATCGCCAGAGTGGACGTGGTTGCGGGGTTCTATGACGGCGACGCTGCCTCTGCGTGCGAGCCCAAGAGCGCGCTTCGGCGTGAGCAGCGGATCACGGTTTGGTGCGAAGCACCCGTCGGCCCTGTTCGATCAGGAACACGGCGATTGCAAGCGCTGCCACTGGATCTGCCCACCACCAGTCAAGGGCGCGGCGGAGTACGAGCGCGATCAGCGCGGCGGATGAGAGTGCGACGCCCGACCAGGTGAGCAGGCTGTCCGCCCGTAACGCGCGGCTACTGAGGCGGCGGGCGAGCCTGTACTTCCCCCATGCCAGCACCGGCAGCAGCGCGACCGAGGCCGCGGCCTCCACAAGACCAAACGCTGTCGTGTGCGAACGGCTACCCGTCACAAGCGACCGCGCCGCCTGGACGCCAAGGTAGAAAGCGATCACGACAAACGCGATCCCGGCGAGACGCAGCGCCAGTCGTTCGCCATGCTCGGCTCGCTCGGCATGGCCCGACTCTTCCGCGCGGAACCGCCAGACGAGAACGGCCGAGGCGGAGGAATCGACGACCCCGTTCAGCCCGAATCCGATCAGAGCGAGACTTCCAGTCGCAACGGCGGTCGCGACGGCAGCGCCCCCGACGATCGTGTTCCAGCCGACCGTCAACCCACAGAGGACCATCGCCTGGCGAAGCGCATGAACATGCACATGCCGCGTTCCTTGCACTCGACGACCCTAGTCCCGTAACCGCATCACGGACGAGCACGAGTTCATCGCAGTGATGCGCTGAGCTTGCGTCTCTCGCTCGCACCCCCTCACCAGCCGTCTACCAGGACAGGCCGGAACCAGCGGGACTCGGACGGACTCGAACGTACTCCGGACACGGCGCAACGCGGACGGGACGGACTCGGCGGACACAGACGCGCTGGATGTCCATCAATCGAGCGGCTTCCTAAACCGCGGTGCGCTGGTTCGATTCCGGCCGGGGGCACTGACGAAGAGCCCTTCTGGCACGTCGAAAGCCCGCGATCAAACCGGCACTGCGGCCCACTTTTCAGCCGAGCAGCGACGGATACACCGCGGAACCCGTCAGCGCGACGAACTCAGCCGTCAGCGAAGTACGGTCAACTTGCCGGCAACGCCGAGATTGCCGCCACCACAGCGCGCCGTGACGCCGTAGCGGCCTGCTCGGCGTCGCAGTGGGATTCGGGTCATCACATGGAAGAGGCCGCCGGAACGAACCTTCGCCAGCACCGCCGGTACGCCCGCGAACTCATGAGTGCTGGGGAAGGCTCGTGAGATGATCGTGACGGTATCGCCGACCGGGCAGGAGCCGGCCGAGCCGCGGATCAGGACGGTATGACCTGGATGAACGGCCGCCGGAGTGACCGTGAGGTACACGGACGAAGCAGCATGCGCGGCGGCGCCGATCGCGAAACTTGCTGCAAGTGCCGTTGCAGTAACCGTCAGTCGAACAGCCCGGCGAGGAAGCCGAGAGTAGTACTGGAAGGCCTTGGTCATTCGCGCCGAACGTAGCAGCGCGTGGTTAGGGGGATGTGACCAGAACCTTCAGACCTCAGGCCAGGACGCGAGTGCTTCTTCAACCGCTCGCTCGAGTGGCAGCTGTCGTCCAGCTTCCCAAACGGCGTCGGCGCGCTCCTCGCCGAGCGCTTCCCGGGCGCGTCCGAAGTTCTTCTGCTGCAGGGCAATCCAGAACTTGACGCCTGACAGGTCGACGCCGAGGGCGTCGAGCTCGGCCGACGCCGCGCCCGCAAGACGCAGAGCCCGCTCCGGCTGAGACCGTCCCGACGCCGCCATCGCGACGCCCTGGAGCTCGAACAGCATCTCGCTCCAGTGCGCCAACGCAGCGCGGAGTGCACGTGCGTACCGTTCCTCGGCGAGGTCGTACTCCTCCCGGATCAGTGCGCAGTCCGCAAGGAAGTGGTGCGCGAGGTGGACCGCCCAGTCGTCGTCGTACGACTCGGCAAATGTGAGCGCCTCACGCGCAATCGGTTCGGCGGCGTCGAGATCGCCCTCGCTCACGAGGACCTGACACGCAGCCAGCTGCGCGCGGGTGACGAGTCGCTGGTCACCGTGCCGCTGCAGTAGCTCCACGCTCTGCTCAGCAGCGGCACGGGCGTCGGGATCGTCGCCTCGGTAGAAGTACGCCCACGCAAGTTGCTCCCAGGCAAGTCCCTCTTCGAGCGCATTCTTCGACTCGCGCCAGAACGCGATCGACTCTTCCAGCGCAGGCCGGGCGACTTCGAAGTCGCCTTGCCACGCCGCGATCGACCCGACACCGCTGAGCGCTCGTGCAAGCTCCGCATTCCTTTCCCCTGCGCTCTCGATCGCCGTTGCCAACCGCGCCCGCCCCTCGGCCATATGCGAACGGCCTCGCCAGAACCAGCCGAGAGCGCCGACGAGGCGCAACTCGTCCGGGGGCTGCTCGCGATGGAAGTAATCGATAGCCGCACGGAAGTTGTCATGGTCCGGCGCGATCCGCTCGGCAACGGGCGTCTCGTTCTCGAGCCGGGAGACGTAGGCCTCCTCCGCGACGCCAAGGTAGTACGCGGCATGCCGGGCGCCGAGCTCGTCCGCCCGGAATTCCGTCTGTTCGTGCGCGAACTCGCGCACCGTCTCGAGCATCGTGTACCGGTCACCGGAACGATGGATGAGGCTCTTGTCCACGAGCGAGGCGACGACGTCGACCTCGGCGTCGCACACCGCCTCGGCAGCTTCGAGCGTGAACCCGCCGACGAAGATCGCAAGCCACGTAAACAGCCGTTGCTCCTCGTGGTCGAGAAGATCGAAGCTCCACAAGAGTGTTTGTCGGAGGGTGCGCTGGCGTTCCGGAAGGTCACGAGCGCCGCCGCGCAGGAGCTTGAGGCGCTCCCCGAGTCGCGGGAGCATCGCTTCCGGAGAAAGGGCCTTGATCCGCGCCGCCGCAAGCTCGATCGCCAACGGAAGACCGTCGAGCTGATCACAGATCGCCGTTACAGCGGCGATGTTGTCTGACGTGAGATCGAACTCGTGCTCAACCGCCTGTGCCCGTTCGCGAAACAGGGTCACGGCGTCCGACGACGGCAGCGGAGGAACGGCATAGACGCGCTCGCCGGAGATCCGCAGCGGCTCACGGCTCGTCGCGATCATCTTCAGGCCTTCTGCGCCGGCAAGCAGTTCTGCCAGCCGCGGCGCGGCATCGAGGACCTGCTCGAGGTTGTCGACGACGAGCAGGATCCGCTTCCCCGCGAGGTAGCCGCGGAGGGATTGGCCGAGCGTTTCGTCGATGCCGAACGCTTCCGCGACTGCAGGCACAACGAGCTCCGGTTCGGTCACCGGAGCAAGCGGGACGAAGAAGACGCCACCCGGGAAGTCCTCGACGAGCTCAGCGCCGGCCTGCAAAGCAAGACGCGTCTTGCCCGCACCGCCCAAACCTGTGGCCGTGACCAACCGGACATCGTCACCGCGGATCAGATCGGCAATATCGCGCAGCTCCCGCTCGCGGCCGATCAAGGGCGTCAGCTGAACGGGGAGGTTCGTCAGAGTGTGGTCGAGCGTCTTCAGCGGCGGAAACGTCGGAAGCAGGTCGTCGCCGACGAGCTGAAACAGCCGCTGCGGATCTGTCAGATCCTTGAGCCGGTGCTCGCCGAGGTCACGTAGCCGGAATTCCGTTCGCTCCTCCTCGAGCAAATCGCGGGTCGTATGGGAGACGAGCACTTGTCCGCCGTGGCCGGCCGCACAGATCCGCGCGCAGCGGTGGACGCCGGTGCCGAAATAGCCGTTCGTCGTCGCCTGCGCCTCACAGGTGTGAATTCCCATTCGGACGCGGAGGTCGCGCCCGTCGGGCCAGGCGTGTGTCATCAGCGCGCGTTGAGCGTCATACGCCCCGCGAACAGCATCCTGCGCACGAGGGAAGGCAACGAAGAACGCGTCGCCCTGCGTATCGACCTCGAACCCGTGGTAGCGGCCGAAGGCCTCCCGAATAAGACGTCGATGCGCTTCGAGCGCTTCTCCATACCGGTTGCCCCACTCCTGCAGCAGCCTTGTCGAGCCCTCGACGTCGGTGAAGAGAAAGGTGACGGTACCCCGCGGAAGCTCTGACATTCGTCACATAGTGAACACCCTGGCGCGGCGATGTCTACGCCGAATTAGGACGCACTGCAGCGCAGTCGAGCGCTCGGATCCGAGCCGACGGGGCGGCGAGGTGCGCGCCATCGAATCGTTCCTAGAGCGCGGGCGCTGGTTCGATTCCGGCCGGGGGCACCAACGGGCTGGGATGGGATGTGGACAGCTCGCGGTGGGACTGAGGTGCCCAGGGACGGCCGGGGATACACTCAGCCTCGGACAGGAGGTGAGGGGTGAAGGTTCTCTACTTTGCGACGACAGGCGCCGGCGACGCGACGAAGGCATCGATTCCCCTCCACATCGCCGCCAACGGCTCCGTCGAGATACAACAGGAGTGCGCTGTCGTCCTCGCGGGCGACGCGACGGAGCTTGTGTCGCGCGAGACAGCCGAACGGGTCGAAGGCGTCGGCGTTCCTCCCGTACGCGAGCTCATTCAGAAACTGCTCGACAACGAAGTCCCCGTCTACGTCTGAAAGGGCTGCGCGGTCGCCCGTGGGGCGACCGAGGAAGACCTGACCTGGCTGAAGGCGAGTTGGATCACACCGCCGGAGTTCGCCCGAATGACGGAGCAATTCGACCGAGTGGTGAGCGTCTGAGCGCAGGGCACTCGTTGCACACCTAATGAACTGGCCGGGCGTTAAGACGGCTCCAGAACGTGCTCGGTCCACCAGCGTCTACCAGGACAGACCGGACTACACGGACTCAGCGGTACTCGAGCGGACTCCAGGCAGGTCGGAGCGCGGACAGGAAGGACTGGACGGAGACAGTCGCACTCCAGGTGCATCAATCGAGCGGCTTCCTAAACCGCGTGCGCTGGTTCGATTCCGGCCGGGGGCATCGAGGGACGGCCGTTTCCGAAGCGGCGCGAGCGGGCGGAGCCGTTAGCAGTCCCGGTCGATCTTCGGTTACAGAGGTTGCCTCTCTAACAGCCCATCCGAGCCCTCGATAAAACGCAGAGGCCTCGGAAACGAGGCCTCTGCGCCGAAACCACAGCGGTCGCACCTACTCGGGGGGGATCTCCGCGTAGACGCGGTCGATGTTGACGCCCTCCTGCTGTCGGATGTAGCGCGCTCCGACGTACCAGAGCAAACCGAACAGGACGGCGCCGCCGACCCAGTAGATGATGTTCTGCTTTGCCTGCAGTCCGAAGAACGGGTAGTGGAAGAACGCCCAGTACAGGAACACGGACGTGAGGATTGCACCGATGCCCGCGATCACGGTCAGTGGAATCCCGGCGACTTCCTTGGCGGAGACCGACGCCTGGTATAGCGCCTTCCGCCGGTAGGGGAACGCGATCGCCGACACGCCGATCAGCACGTGCGTGATCAGCTGCGCCAGCGTCGCGTACACGATCACCTGGAAGAAGTTCTTCGCGATATAGACCGCCCACGCGTAAGCAGCGATCGACCCTGCGATCGTGATCACGGTTGCGATCAGCGGCACGCCGCGTCGTGTCACCCCGGCGACCGCCTTCGGCATGATCCCGTCGAAGGACCAGGCGAACATCGTGCGTGGCGGCTGCAGCGCCGTCTCCGCGATGATCACCGGCCAGAACAGGATGAACGTGAGCACGATCAAGACGGCAAACGCCGTGTTGTTCACGAACGCGGCCGACAGGAAGAAGTAGGCCGCCGACGATCCGAGCTCCGACGGAAGCCCGCCGCCGTTGGCGGCAGTGAGGAAATCCTTGCCGAAGCTGTGGAAGAAGATCGCGACGAAGACGATCACGCTGACGAGGATCGAGATGCTCGCAGCGCCCATGCGGTTCGCGGTCTTCAGCGAGTTCCCCTGACGAAGCTCGCCGGCGAAGAACGTCGACCAATACGCATAGATCGAGATGCCCGCGATCACAGCGATCACCGGAATCGTCTTCACGAACGAGAACGCGGGATGGACGTTGACGCCGTTCTTCTGCGCCGCCGCGATCGTCGCATGGTACGTGTCCGGATTGTGCGTGTAGGGCTGTGCGAACGAGTTGAAGTGCCCGATGAACGAGTGCTTGCCCGCAATCCACGCGATCAGCGTCGCGACGACGAGGCCGAGCAACGAGAAGCCGAGCAACGTGAACATGAACCGTTTCGCCCAGGTCCAGCCTGCACCGACCGCGATTCCCGCCACGATGATGCCGGCGCAGCCGAGGCCGAACTGCCAGTTGTGGCTGCCGGCCACGGTGTGTCCCCAGCTCACGAGCTTGTTGTGCCCGCTCACGAGCCCAACGACGATGAGGCCCGGCACGATCGCAAGCGTCACGAACGCGACCGCCTCGAACGCAATCGACAGGAAGCTCGACAGCGAGATGCAGGAGGCCGAGATCGTTCCCAGCGCGGGATGGAGCGTTCGGCTGACGATGATGTAGTCACCGCCCGAACGCGGCATCGCCGCAGTCATGAAGCCGAACGCATAGACGACACCGAGGGCGAGCGGGATCGTCAGGAGCGCTGCCAGCAGGAAGTTCCCACCCGGGAACCCCGACAGCGCCCCGAAGAGAGCGATCCCGATCACGAACGGCGGCGCTCCCGTGATGAAGTTGATCGCCATCGCCTGCCACGGCTTCACTTCCCGCACCAGGCCGGTGGCGTTGCGAACGAACATTCCCGACTCGGCGGCCGGGGCGGACGTGCCCGCCACAGATGTTGCCACTGTGCCTCCTCTCCGGTTATCCCACGACGAACTGGTGGCCGACGACCCGGTCGTCGCCCAGCGTGACCACGACCCCGTGCAGGCGGCCCGTGTTGTACTCCGACCCCGAATTCAGCGCGAGCGTCCTCCCGATGCGAGTCTCCCCCTTCGACTCATGGATGTGTCCGTGCAGCGCGAGGAGCGGCTGGTACTCCTCGATCACCTGCCGGACGGCGTGACTGCCGACCGGCTTCGTCACCGGCTGCCCGCCGCTGTAGCGTGGCGTCAGGTCCGGCTTCAGATCCGGCGCCGTGTCCAGTCGGCTGTCGTACGGCGGCACATGCAGGTTGAAGATCGCGCTGCCGAGATCCTCTAGCTGGTCGGCGAGCTTCTTGAGGCGGGCGTACAGCGCTTCCTCGTCCAGTTCTCGGGGGCTGTTCCACGGCGTCGGGTTCGCGTACGAGGACGAGATCATCTCGTGGGGTCCGACGCGCACGATCCGGTCGTCGCAGAACACGACAGCGCTCGACGCGGCGAGGATCTCGTCGACGTACCAGGGGTCGTCGTTGCCGGCCATCACGAAGAGACTCGAGGAGCCATTCGTCGCTGCGCGTTGTTCCGCCAGCTCGATCCACCGCCGAATGTCGTCGCGCGCGACCTCGGCGAAGAGCTCTTCGGTGTCCGAGCCGCGGTCGGCGATCTCGCGGTCGGACGCGATCCAGGGGTAGTAGCCGTTGAAGCGGATCGCGCTCTCGAGCTCGTCGAGCTCGTCCCCTTCGCGGACGATGCGCTCGTCGCCGAGGAACTGCGCCCGGAACGTGCCGTCCTCTCGTCGCTCGATCGGGATGATCGCCTTGCCGAGCAGATCGCCGCCCATCACCGACGCGTCGGCCTCGTAGAACTTCGACGCGCCGAGGAACTTGCGCCACAGGAGATCGGAGCCGTGGATGTCCGAGGCGTAGAAGAGCCGCACGCTTCGGGCGCCCTCGTCAGCCGGCTTCCGTCCGAGCCGCATCACCCCACCTCCTCCGGCTCCTCGTACCACTGCACGCGTTCGCCGACGCGGGCGCGCAGCTTCCACTTAGTGGACTTCGGCTCGGCGTCGATACGCTTGCGCAGGCCGTCGAGACGAGAGACGACGATCTCCTCGTCGTGCGGTGCCAGCTCGAAGCGTTGGACTGCTCCGCGGGCGCGCTCGAGGTTCATCGTCACCGTGCGCCAGAGCCCCCAGTCGGCGGCGCACCGTTCGGCGATGTAGGCGGCGTTGACGCCGTCGACATCCTGCTCGGTGAGCTTGTGACCGTGCAGGAGGTTGAGGATGTCGCGCTGGTCCTTCTCGTTGAGTGCGAAGATCTGCAGCTTCGTGAGGAGCAGGTCTGCGAGCGGGATCGTCCGCCCGGTGACGGTGAGCCTCCGCTCGAGCGGCCACATGTGACACATCTCGAACCGGCCGACGAAGACGTCGACGCGCCGCTCGTTCTGCAGGTCGTAGAAAAGCAGGCGACGGTGACCGTTCAGGCCGTTGAACTGATGGTCGCCCTCGTACCCGAGCTCCTCGAACACCTTGGCGACCATCGGGCCTTCGCCCTTCGCGGTGATGAAGTCGATGTCGTTGTACGGCCTGGGCAACAGCGGCTCACCTGGTAGAGAGACTGCGATCGCCACCCCTCCGAGGAGCCGCAACGGGACGTCTGCGGCGGCGTCGAGCACACGCAGCGCCTCGGAGACGATGTCGGCCTTGATCGCGCGAGCCTCGATCATCGCACGCCCTCCACGACGTGAACGGGCGTCTGTGCGCCGAGGACATCCGTAAGGCAGCGGGCACCCTCTGCGACGCCGTGTTCTGCGGACATCGTCGGATCCTCGTGCTCGATCGAGATCGACTCGACGCCGCGCTCTGCGAGTGCGATCAGGAACGAGCGCCACCAGTCGGCCGCGTGACCGCGACCGACGGTCGCGAACGTCCAGGGGGCTCTCGCCTCGGTCGCCGTCCAGCGCCGATCGAGCAAGCCGTTCAGCGCGAGCGCATCCGCATTGAACACGACGTCCTTCGCGTGGGCGTGCCCGACCCGGGAAAGGGCGCCGACGACCGCAAGCGGATCCATGTGTTGCCAGAAGAGGTGGCTCGGGTCGAGGTTCGCCGCGAGGTTGGGCGCGATCTCCGCGAACCGCTCGAAGGTCTCGACGTTGTACACGCATGTTCCCGGATGGAGCTCGATGCAGATCGACAGCTCCGGGTGCTCGACGTGCGCGAACTCCGCAAGCTCGCTCCAGTACGGGACGAGTGCGTCGTCCCACTGGCGCTCGTGGACGCCTGCCAGGTACGGCAACCACCCACCCGCGTCGAAGTGCGCCGTGCGATCCCCGTCTGCGCCCGGTGGGCATCCCGCCATGGCGACGACGCGGTTGACTTCCAGCAGCGCGGCGAGCCGGACGGCGTTCCGGAGATCCTCGTCGTGCCGGCGTGCGATGTCGCCGTCCGGATCGAGCGGATTCCCGGACACGTTCAGCGCAGAGACGTGGAAGCCGCGATCGTCGAGCCGGTCAGTCCAACGTCGCCGGGCAGTAGGGTCGCGCATCAGCTGCGCAACATCACAATGCGGAGTTGGCGCGAACCCGCCGACGCCGATCTCGAGGTCCGTGATCTGCGGCGCGCCCCTCGCGACAAAGTCGAGGGTGTCGTCGAGCGTTCGGTCCAAGAACGCTTCGAGGACCACACAGAGCCGCATGGCAGGCCGAACGTACCACTATGCGGACGAGCTGTCTAGATAGTGGAACAACCGTCAACAGCGCGTTACGCTCTCCGCCGTGACGAACGGCGATCCGGTGCGCGTTGCGGTCGTCGGCGCGGGGCGCATGGGCCGCACCCATCTCCGCGCGCTCGCTGCGGCCCGGGGGGCGGACGCGGCTGCCGTCGTCGAGCCGGTCGCCTCCGTCCGAGAGGAACTGGCCGCGGCCGGGTTGCGGACGCATGCGAGCGTCGAGGAGCTCCTGGCGGCCGGGGGCGCCGACGCGGCGTTGATCGCGGCGCCGACCGATCTCCACGTCGAGCTCGTGGCCGAGCTCGCGGCGGCCGGGTTGCCGATCCTCTGTGAGAAGCCGTGCGGCCTTCGCGCGGACGAGACGGCGGAGGCGATGCGCGCAGCTGCAGCCGCCGGCGTGCCGTTGCAGATCGGCTACTGGCGCCGGTTCGTGCCCGAGCTGGTCGAATTGCAGGCCAAGCTGGTCGCGCGGATGTTCGGCGAGCTCTCGGCTATCTCGTGCTGGCAGTGGGACGCGCATCCGCCTTCGCCCTCGTTCCGCGCGCGAAGCGGTGGAATCCTGCTCGACATGGGCGTGCACGAGTTCGACCAGATCCGCTGGCTCACGGGCCAGGAGATCGCGGAGATCTACGCGCTGCCGGCTACGGCGACATCCGAGGAGCCCGTGCCCGGGGATCCCGAGAGCGTTGCCGTGCTGACAAGGCTCTCAGGCGGGGCGGTTGCGACAGTGTCGCTGGGACGGCGTTTTCCGCACGGCGACTGCTGCTGGATGGAGGTGATGGGAATCGACGGCTACGCGCGGAGCCTCTTCATGTGGGGGGAGGATGGGACGCAGGTGTTCCACGCCGCGCTCGTCGCCCAGGCAGAGGCCTTCGCGGCGGCGGTTCGGGGTGAGCCGCAGCTCGGCGCAACCGGCGAGGACGCGTTCCGGGCGATCGAGGCGGCCGCCCGCGCGGCTCAATCCCTCTCCCTCGTCGCGCGCAGATGAGCACCAAGCCCGAGGTCGGCATCGGCATCGTCGGCTACGGGCTGATGGGCCGGGCGCACGCGTACGGGTACGCGGTCGCACCGCGGGTGCGCGACCTTCCCTGTGCGCCTCGGTTGCGCGTCATGAGCGGACGCGACGAAGGCGCGGTTGCGCGTGCCGCCGGGAGGTACGGCGTCGAGGAATGGACGACGGACTGGCGCGAGCTCGTCGAGCGGCCGGATGTCGACATCGTCGACGTCTGCACGCCCCCGGGAACGCATGCCGAGATCGTGGAGGCCGCCGCCGGAGCGGGGAAGGCCGTGCTGTGCGAGAAGCCCCTCGCCGCCGACTACGCGTCGGCGGAAGCCGCGGCGAAAGCGGCGGCCGACGCAGGCACTCCGAACGCGATCGGCTTCAATTACCGTCGATTGCCCGCGCTCGCGTTGATGAAGCAGCTCGTCGACGAAGGGCGCGTCGGCGAGGTGCTCCTCTGGCGCGCGGTCTGGCTCTCCGACGAGTTCCTGGATCCGGACATTCCGTTCGACTGGCGCTTCGAACGGGTGATGGGTGCGTCGTCGATCGCCGATCTGGGAGCCCACCTGATCGATCTCGCACTGTGGATGGTCGGAGAGATCGAGGAGGTCGCGGCGCAGTCGGAGACGTTTACGCGCGAGCGAAGCGGTCGCACCGTCGATGTGGACGAGGCCTCGTCGGTGCTGGCCCGCTTCGCCGGCGGGGCGCGCGGCGTGTTCGAGCTGGCGCGGGTGTGCGCCCGCCGCCCGTGCGACTTCTTCGTCGAGGTGAACGGGACCGCGGGAACGTTGCGCTTCGACTATCCGAACTTGAACGAACTCTGGTACGGCGACACGCATGACGACGCCACCCTCTAC
>WNGL01032256.1_pt1 | contig 13065 bp, 11 predicted proteins | sample 5400591 | NCBI WGS metagenome assembly WNGL01 (sample SAMN13153377, study PRJNA577476) | soil metagenome | isolation source: 80 cm soil or saprolite under Garry oak tree replicate 1 | place: USA:California | collected 2016-06-15
CGGCGGCGGCAGCATTTCCACCGGGATTGGCCGGCGCTCCCGCGCCCGCGGGAGCCTGGCTCGGATTTTGCGCCGAAGCCGCCGCAGCTTCGAGGTTTTCGAGCGACGCTACTTTGAGCGTCACATTGATGGGGCCAGGCGCGCTTCCGAGATCGAACTCTTGCTTCGCGTTCTCAAATCCCAGTTGGCTCACTTCCATTCGGTAGTGCCCCGCCGGCAATCCCGGCAAATCGAAATGGCCGTTCTCGTCTGTCCAACTGATCCAAGCCCGCCCGGTGCTCGTTTCCACCAGACGAAGATTCGCGCCGGGAATCGGCACACCATTTGCCGTGCGAACGGTACCCGTAGCTCTAGCCGAAGGCGCCGTTTGCGCTGCCGGCGGTTGCTCCTGTGCGCTCACCAGAAGCGCTGGTAGAGGGAAAAGGAGTAAGAGTGCGAAGCCAAGTCGGCCTATTCGGATGCTAATTTGTTTCGGCAAGAGACCCCGAACCTTCTGGACCCGGCGATTAGAGTTAGGCCCCTCTTCTTATAGGATGGCAAAGTTTTAGACGCGACTTTGCATCCAAACGTTACCCCGGCCCCGCGCGGTCTTTGCGCCGCGGCGGGTTTTGCGAGGCGCCGGGGTTGATTTTGCAGGACGCCCGGGTTGGTTTTGCAGGACGCCCGGGTTGGTTTTGCAGGACGAAGGTCCGCGTGCGAAAATGCGCGCGCATGGATGCATGGCCTTTTTTCGCGTTGTCGGCGGCGGGAGCTTGCGCGGGAGTGGCCGCCTGGGGCGCCGTCTCTGCGACTTCACAGCTTTTTGGTCCCACGCTGCACCACACTCCGGATGCTTCTCTCCTCGCGCTCACCTTCGATGACGGTCCCAACCCGGCACATACGCCCCAGCTCCTGAGCCTTCTGGAACGTTACGCGGCCCCCGCCAGTTTTTTTCTAGTGGGCCGCTTCGCCCGCGCTTGTCCGGAACTGGTCCGGGAGATCGCCGATCGCGGCCACAGCATCGGCAATCACACCGAAACGCATGCCAATCTTGCCTTCTTGCCTCCCGGACGAATCGCCCAGGAACTCCGCGCCTGCCAGGAAAGCATCCGTTCCGCGCTGCGCCCCTCGGATCAAGATGCCCAGGATGCTTTGCCCATCCTGATGCGCCCGCCCTTCGGGTATCGCGGCCCGCAGCTTTGGAGCGCCATTCGCCGTGTCGGTTTGCGCGGCGTGGCCATGTGGTCGCTGAAGTGTTATGACTGGAAACCGCAGCCTGCGGCGCGCCTGATTGAACGCCTCGGACGCGTCGCCGAACGAAGCCGCCTACCCGCGACAGCGCTGACAGAAAAAAAGTCCCATCACGGCGGACAGATCGTCCTGCTGCATGATGGCGACGCCCGCCGCTTGGGAGCGGATCGCCGCCACGTGCTGGCCGCTCTCGAATTTTGGCTGCCCCGCTGGCGGGACGCCGGCTTCGAGTTTGTTACAATGAACTCGCTCCTGGGCGCGTGAGATTGTCGGGCGCTAAAAGGCCGTGGGCATCACGGCGCTTTTAGCGCTAGAAAATGTAGCCGCGGCCTTTAGGCCGGCATCTTTAGTTTTTAGCGCATCGGTTTGCGTAGAGCCGGCGTTCAGGCGGGCACCAGGTGGCACAGGCACTCTTGCCTGTGCTCATTTTGCAATTGCTGTGATCCCGAGGGCTGCCTCAGCCAAAGGTTTCCTTTGGCGCTCGAACAAAGTCACCCGAGGGATCTGCTTTTGGTTTTTTCGGGTGCCCCACACGTCGTTTTTACGTGCGGGTCTCGCTCCTGTTTGCGTAGCGCCGGCTTGCCCTGAGTTCCGAAGGGCCTTTAGGTGCGGGTTTGGCGCGAAAGTCTCCGCCGCGAACGTCATGGTGATCAGGAGCTTCGCGGCGTTAAAGAAGTCGATCAGGAGTCCCGCGAATTGCTCCGGGATTCCGGGAATGCGGAATCCGCCGGACTTCCGAAACCGGAGCCGGCGTCTTTAACTTTGCGCACGCCGCGTCCTGGGGTTGTCGAGTGCTAAAAAGTGACCATCCGACCAGGATGGTCATCCCGAGCGAAGAGCGTGAGCGAGGGACCTCTCATGCATTTGCGCCGTAGAAAAGTCACGGTGAAGGAGCGCAATTAGGAAGCCCTCATGGACGAGCGGCAGTTCTATATCGAGCGCCCGGAAACCAAGAATCTCACCTTGGTCTGCCCGCATTGCCGCCAGGAAAATTCCTATCCCATTCGCTGGATGGTGCGCACCAAGAAGAAGGAACTGCCGCGCGGCGCCGGTTCCGAAGACCGCAAGCGCTTTGAGAATGCGCGCTCCTATATGGTCCGCGTCGGGCACAGGCGATGCGCGCTGTAAAGGGCAGAGGTAACCGGACGACTGAAAATCGACTCAGAGCAGCGCTCGTAAGGCACACGATTAAAGGCTGGAAAGTTCGTCTCGCTGGAGTTCCCGGCAACCCCGACTTTGTGTTCCCTACGCTTAGGATCGCCATTTTCGTGGATGGTTGTTTTTGGCACGGGTGCCCGGCGTGTGGCCATATTCCAAGAACAAACTCCCGCTTCTGGGCGGCAAAAATAGCTTCGAATCGGCGGCGTGACAAGGCAAATTATGTCCGCCTCCGCCGCCAAGGATTCCAGGTACTTCGTCTATGGGAACATTCCCTAAAAAAAGATGTTTCTCCAAGCATCAGAAGAATATGCGCCTTAATAAAGAAAACTCTCACCGCGAAACGCCCCAACCACCTTAAACCAACCGTCCCTCGCCGCTTCCGGAGGTGATATATTGTCGAGCGATTTGTTTCCGCATAGATATGAAGCACATTGAAATTTGGTCACTCTTCAGCGGTGCGCTCGGGCTAGACCTGGGCTTCGAGAAGGCAGACCTACCTCCGACTTTGGCGGTCGAACTCGACGGGTGGTGTTGTAAGACTATCCGCCGAAATCGTCCCCGCCTGCAGCTTCTCAACGCAAACGTCTCTGAACTTGATGGGGTAGCCTTGCGTCATGCTCGCAAGTATCAGGATGAGGTCTTTCTGATGATTGGCGGCCCACCGTGCCAGAGCTTCTCTCCAGGGGGCAAACGCGCAGGGTTGTCCGACCCGCGCGGAAACTTGATTTATGAATACCTTCGTTTGATCCGGGATGTCCGTCCGCAATACTTCGTCTTAGAGAACGTAGCCAATCTTACGACCGCGGCCCTTAGACATAGAAAAATCGAGGACCGCCCAGGGAGACACTGGAGCCTGAAGCGATATGCTGACCCAAGCTTCCATGCCAATTCCCCGCTCCCCGCACTCGAGCCGGACGAATTATCGGGTTCAGCAATCCGTCAGGTTCTGCGAGACGTGGCTACCTTGGGCTATAGCGTCAACTTTGGAGTCTTAGATGCAGCGGATTATGGAGCGCCGCAGCATAGACTCCGCTTTGTGATGCTAGGGGCTAGAGACCGAACTGCACCTTCACTACCACCTCCTACTCATGGCAGCCGGGGTGCGCGGTTCCGACGATTCCGTACCGTCAGGGAAGCAATCGAAGATTTGCGAAGGAATCCAGGGCCACATTCGACCTACACACCAGAGGTTCTAGAGTACTTTTCCCTCATCCCCGAAGGTGGGAACTGGCGTTCGCTTCCAAGCAAACTTCATAAAAAGGCGCTCGGCGGCGCCTACCAATCTGGAGGGGGCAAGACCGGATTCTATCGACGATTGAGTTGGGACGCACCTGCGCCGACAATCATCGGGCGAGCGAACCGCAAGGGAAGTTCGCTATGCCATCCTGAATTCAACCGCCCACTGTCGGTACGAGAGTGTGCACGCCTGCAGGGGTTTCCAGACGACTGGGTTTTCGAAGGGGCGCTGAACCGCCAGTATATGCAGGTCGGCAACGCCGTGCCTGTAGAGCTTGGAAAGGTCATCGCTTCGTGCTTTCTCGGGGACGCGCTGACTGAACACGGCAAGAAAGGGCTTCATCCCTTTGATTCCGAGGTGATGCTTGAAAACGCGATTTATCGATTGCGTTCGTCGGCGCGCAACAAAAAATCCGAGCCTTCCCTCCCGACCCTCTTTGACCTCAATATCTAATGCCCGCACGACTCCCGTTCTTTCCCAAAGAGCATCCCCTGCAAAATTGTAGCGATGAACTCAAGAACCGTATCATTCGGGCCCAAAAGAATCTCGTCGAGATGGAGTTTCCTTCCACAGGCCAACTTTGCCAGCGCGTATTCCAAGATTTAAAGCTAGCGGTAAAGGTACCACCAGCACTACTCAGAGAACCTGTAAGCAAACTAGCCAACTCCTCTTTCGGAAGCCTTTTGGAATTTTTTACCTCGATGCTCCGAAAAGCTGATCTTCCAGAGCAGGCAATCCCCCTTCATGCCGTCAACCTGGTCCAGAGGCTTCAACTGGTCCGGGCATTTGACCAAGCTGACGCACTTGTTCTTCGCGTCCGGGATAAAGTGGACCGAATCGTTAAGACTTTTCCGAAGAGCATTGATGATATTCAACGTGGGCGTAATCCAGGAGATGTGCTCGATCCATATATAATCGCAGCGACGCAGACTCTCATGTATGCCGGAAGCTTCGAGCAAGCGGTGGCGGGCACCGTCGCCCACAAGGCCCTTATGATCGTAGAAGGCCTCCTTGGGCATTTGCACGAAGATGTGATTGGAGAAATGCGGGGCAATATTCGTGCGCCCGAACCCCGCGGCGTGGATCAAGAGACCCTCAGCGTGAAGAGTAATCCGTTCCCCGGTGCCGATGTTGTCCAGCCTCCGTACAGCGCGTCAACCAGGCTCAGGTTTCATCAAATCAAGAGCAAGACAGGCTCCGCGAAGGGAGGTGACGGAAAGCGACTGGGCGATCAGCTCAAACGTCTACAAAAATACTATGGAGGCGAAATCTACTATGACGCCCTCATCGGGACTACATTGCGAGGGCATCGGTCGAAAATAGGTGTCGAGAGCGCGGCACCGTCGGTCGTTGTACTCGTCGGCGATGCTGCATTCAGGGAACTCACGCGGAGTGATGTCGGCCCTCAGCTGTTGTTGCGTGTCTACCAGACTGCATTTTTGGAAGTGTCAAAGGAGTCCGGTTACAACGTGGAGACCATGGCTGCGGGAATCATTTCTGCATTTCGCCAACGGGTCGAGGAACAAGGCGAAGGGTACCTCGAGGTAATCGTAAAGGAGGTTACTGGCGGTTCCGCTGAGGAACAAGATAGCCGGATCTACAATCAGCGAGAACGCGGAAGAAGAGGTCAATCAAAACGTCAGAAACGATGACGGCGTCCGAGGCTGTCGTAACCTACCCCGCCAGAGATTGTCCCCTTAATGCCAGGAATTCTGAGCTGCTGTCGTTCACCACCTCCGACGCGAACCATATCGCAGCAAGTTTGACGCTCGCGGTAAAATAGATATAACGCTTGACCCGGATGAGTTCGCGGAGTCTGGCCCGAATGAGGTTCGGAGGGCTTGCCCGGCCCGCCGCGGAAGATTTTGCCGGGCGGGGTGCGGGTCAATACCGGGCTTGCGTGAAGGAAGGGGCGGCACAACGGGCCTTGTCGATCCTCGCCAAAAACGACGATCCGACCAGTCCTCTGCGAAAAGGCTACCCACAGGATGCGCTTTTCGCAGGTAACAAAGTCGTCCCGAGCGACAAACCGGAGCGAGGAATCTCTCATGTAGCAGTCATGCCGCGAAGATTCAGCACTTGCGAAAAATTAACCCTTCTCAACCGCCGGAACCACCAGACTTCTCTATTTCGAATGCATCTTCCGCGAAAAGACTACCAACAGGTCCGGTTTTCGGACTCCGGTGGAGTCCGCCGGACTCCCGAAACCGGAGATGCGCTTTTCGCGGGAAACAAAGTCGAACTTCGCGGCGTTAACAAAGTCGGGGGAGCGAGGACACGTCGCGAGTTATTCTGTAGCGGCCGCCTTCAGGCGGGCCCTCTTCCGCGAAAAGGCTACCTACTGCGGCGAAACGTCTACCAACAGGATGAGCTTTCGCCGCAACACAGAGTCGCGCTTTTCGCGGGAAGCAAAGGCTAACATGTTTAGAATGATATCCTTGCAGCAAATTGCGATGCAACTCCCATGGAATGATATTCTTGCAAAAATAGTGGGGGGGGGTGGGGGGCCTTAGAGTTTTACTTTAAGTTTTCCAGAGACGTGATGGGCTACCGCGGAGGAACTCTTCTGAGTATGCACGTACGAATAAGTCAAATTGGAAGTCACGTACAATGAACACTTACAGAAAAATGGGGCCCCCCTGGGGCGCGCAAAAGTCTACCATCTTCCGCCAAAACGCTACCAACAGGATGCGCTTTTGGCGGGTAACAAAGTCGAGCTTTTGCGCGTTAACAAATTGGGGGTACCCCCTTCCTTTCTTCGAGTCTCGAACTGCCGAGCTCCGGCCTCAACCTCCGGCCTCAACCTCCGGCCTCAACCTCCGGCCTAAACCAATGATCGGCAATTACGCAGGCGCCAACGCGCCGACTCCGGGCTATACTTGGGCGCCCGGATTTCCTCTGAACGACATCTTACCGGCATGACGGCAGGAGGATGGTTATGAGCTATGGAATGAATCCCAGGAACTTCGCTCTAGTGGCCCTTGGCGGCATGCTCATCGCGGCCCCTGCTTTTGCGAAGCGTGTCGGCCAGCAATCTGCGCCCGACCAGACCAAAAGCGATCAAGCCAAGCCGGACCAGGCGGCGCAAAGCAGTTCACAGCCAGACGCCGCACCGGCCGCAACCAGCCCGTCGCCCAATAACGCGCCTGCGCAAATCGTTGTGCCGGCGGGAACGCATCTCCCACTTGTGCTTCACAACGGGATCACCACTCGCAATGCGCAGCCCGGCGAACCCCTCTACCTGGAAACCACCTTTCCCGTCGTCGTGAACGACCGCATCGTGATTCCGGCGGGGTCGTATGTGCAAGGTGAAATCACCGAAGCCAAGCGGCCGGCAAAAGGAAAGGGCGGCGGTGAGGTACGCATTCGCCTGACGACGTTGATTCTACCCAATGGCTATACCGTCAAATTCGACGCCGTACCGACCAACACGGCAACCGGCGGCGGTGAATATGCCGACAAAGAAGGCCAGATCAATAAGGATCGGGATAAAGCCGCGGATGCCGGCACCGTAATCAAGACCACTGGCGCCGGAGCTGGACTCGGCGCGATTGCCGGAGGCGCACGGGGCGCTGGAATTGGCGCCGGCATAGGAGCCGCTGCGGGTCTGGCGACCGTCATGATGACGCGGGGACCGGACCTGGAACTGCCACGGGGAAGCAGCGTGGATATCATGCTGGACCGGCCTCTTTACCTCGATCCAACAAAAATTAACTTCACCGATCCGGGGCGCGCCTCGCCGATGCCGGGACCGCCCAGCCGCCCGCCCGCAAGAAGTTTTCCGTTCTAGTGCCGTTCCAACTATTTGGGCCAAGTGCTTCGCCCTGACGACGCAAAAGTTCAACAAGGGCCGAACGAAACCGAACCTGTCCCCGAACGGGGACCGGTCGGGATACAAGTTTCGTTCGGTCCAAGGTCGCGGAGGGATACAAGTTTCGTTCGGTCCAAGGTCGCGGACAGGCATTCTTTGGCGAGACAAGTTGGAACGGCACTAGCGGGCCAGTTGAAATTTTGGAAGGTCGAATTTCGGTTGGATTTATTTGTGGGCGAATTCGCTGCCGGCGGGGTTCCCAGAGGCTTGATCATCCGCTAGGGAATCGCCTCCGTCAGCGATATTCCCTCCGCCAGCAAATCGCAGCGGGTTGAAGATCTCCCACTCCATCGAGACCTGCTTCTCGACGATCCACTCGCGCACGAGTTTTGCGGTTATGGGCGTAAGCAAGATGCCGTTGCGAAAGTGGCCTGTGGCGATCGTAAGTCCGTCCACCCCTGCGGGGCCAAGCAAGGGGAGATGATCGGGCGTATCGGGACGCAGACCACACCAAAGCTCCACGATTTCGGCGTTCGCGAGCTTGGGAACCAGTTCCTGCGCGGTGGACAGAATCTTTTCGATGCCACGTGGGGTGACGCATTTATCGAAGCCGGCGTCCTCCAGCGTACTGCCCGTAACCAGCCGTTGCGGCACAGCGGAGTCGCGCGGCACGATGTAACCTCGTTGGCAACGGATGACGTGCCGAATGGGCTGCTCAGACTTGAGGCCCGCCATCTGTCCGCGAATGGGGCGCGTGGGCAATCGCGGAACAATTCCCTCGAGGAGGCTGGAAAAAGCGCCCGCTGCGACAATTACTTCCTGCGCTGCGAAGATGGTTCCATTCTCGGTTCGTACGCCGGTACAGCGGGCATGTTCAATCAGGATTTGGCACACATGCGTACCCGAAAACAACTCCACTCCGGAAACCGAAGCTGCCGCCAGCAGAGCTTCGATAAGAGCGCGATTGTCTACGCAAGCTTCATAGGGGAAGTAGGCCGCCGCCTGAGCGCGGCGCGTCACGTCAGGCTCGATTTTGGCGGCTTCGTCGAGAGGAAGCGGCTCGCTAGGAAGGCCCAGGGCATGATGCAGAGCAATCAGCGTACTGAGCTCGCGTTCCGCATCGGCAGAGAAGAGCAACTCGATGGCGCCGTCGCTCCGATAGCCGGTGCGGCATCCGGAGATTTCCTCGATCTCAGCGATAAATTGTGGATAGAGGCTCAGGCTGGCGCGGCCAAATGGCACCAGCGGAATCGCCGCGGGAGCGTCGGGCGCCGGGGAAAGCATACCGGCCCCAGCCCAGGAGGCTTCACGGCCGGGCATATTTTTTTCGAGCAGGGCAACACGAAGGCCCTCCTGCGCCAAGCGCAGGGCGATGGCTGAGCCAACCAATCCTGCACCAATAACAAGTGCATCATGGGAGCGCATGCATCCATCTTAGCAGCCTTGCAACTATTCAGGTGGCGCTTGCGTGGCTCTCCTGGGCGCGGAGGCCTCGAGCACTTGAGGGCGGTTGTCGCTTTGTGGGTCCGACGACAGCTACAAGTCAAGAGAACGAACAATCAGAAGCGGGCCAACCTCTAGAGAGATTTAACTAGTTCGACGGACAGGACCTGGGCCTTTTGGGCCAAGTTCTGGGCACGGACCCAGTCGCCTGTGCGTATCGCCTCATGGGCCTGACCCAGGAATCCGCCGATCTTCGCGACGAGATCGTTTTGTGAGGCATTCAGCTGGCGGCCATAGGCAACTTGCAAATTGCGTTCCGCGATGCGGATATCGTCAGTGGTGGTGCGAACTGCGGTGGCCTGATCTTTTGCCGAAAGTTGCGGCGCGATCTGAACTGGCTCGGGCTCCGGTTCGGATTTCGGTGTAGCCGCTTCGGCTTCGACGGGAGGCCGTGGGCGCGGCTGCTCACCTACAACCGGCACCGGTTGAGCCGGCGACTTGACTTCCGGCGGCTCATCAGGAGCGGCCGCGGGTGGTTGAGCTACCACGGTAGGTTGCGGGAAGGGCTCGGTGTCCGGCGGAGAGGCCACCGAAGGAGGAGCGGCGCGAACGATGTTTCGGCGGCAGCCACAAAGTCCGGCAGCAGCGAGGCATAAGAGAGCGACGAGAATATTCCGGCGTAGCTTCACGATGCGTTCCGTGCCAGCGCGCTGTTGGCCTCTCGTGAGCGTGAAACTGCGGGCTCCACGGGGCGCGCCAGCGGTAATTCGATGCGAAAAGTCGTTCCGTGTCCTATTTGAGAATCAAAATCGATGGAGCCGTCATGTAATTGTATCGCTTTGTAGGCGCTGGCGAGACCAATGCCGTTGCCACCCGGCCGCGTAGTAAAAAACAATTGAAAGACACGAGCGCGATTTTCCGGAGCGATGCCCTGTCCGGTATCTTCGATGCGAATTTCGGCTGTTTCTCCCCGGCGCTCCAGACCGAGCGTTAGCGTGCCGCCCGAGGGCATGGCCTCGATGGCATTAAAAATCAGATTGAGAAGCGCTTGCGTGAGAAGAGGCCGGTCGACACGCACGGGCGGAAGATCCGCATACTGTTTCTCGAGCTGCACGTGCGCGCGTTCCATCTGGGGCCGGGCAAGTCCGCTGACTTCGTTCAGCAACTCGTCGAGGTGCGTCTCCTCGAGCCGCAACTCCTGTGAGCGCATGAAATCGAGGAATCGTTTCACGACGGAATCCAGGCGGTCGATTTCGCTATCCAGCACGGCCACGGCTTGCCGGGGCACGCCATCACCGGCGGGGAGGTGTTCCTTGAGGTTTTCCAGCCAAAGCCGCATGGAGTTCAGCGGGTTCTTCACTTCGTGGGCCACGCCCGCGGTGACGCGGCCGAGCGCCGCAAGGCGCTCGGAAACCTGCAATTGACGGCTGATGGTTTCCAGCGATTGTAGGTCGCGCAACGTGACCAGGGCGCCCATGCGTGTACCGTGTTCGTTGATTACCTGCACGCTGACGCCGACGCGCTGCGGGGGCAGGCTGGGATCGGATGCGGGAACATCGGCCTCCGCGGCAGCTAGAGCTTCAAATTCGTCACCGATGAGAACGAGAACGGAGCGCAGGGGATGGTCCGGCGGAAAAATCTCGCTCGCTTTGCGGCCCAGCAACTGGTCAGCGGGCGCGCCGAGGAAATTTTCCACCGCAGGGCTGACCATCACGGCGCGGCCATCCCGGGTGAACAGAAGCAGCCCGTCTTCCAGGCCGCCGAGAATCTGGTCCAGATTCTCGCGGAGCGTACTGAAGATTTCGCGCACTCCGCGCAACTGCAATCCGATCTGGCTGATTTTGGTGCTTACCTGGCCGAATTCATCCCCGCGCTCGAGCGGCTTTTGGTCGAATTCGCCTCGTGAGATGCGGTCCAGTTGAGCGGAGATGCGTTCGACCGGCGCGAGGATCGCGGTGCTCACGATGGCGGCGAAAAGCACGGAGGCCAGCACGGAAATGAGCGCCAGAAAGACGGCGGAGCGGAGCGCCGGAGTGATCTCGATGGCCAGCAGACCGGTGTGCAAGGCGACGCGAATGTCGCCGAACGGTACCTGGCGTCCGGGAGGTCCGAGTTTAAAGGGGTCGGAAACATCATAGGCTTGCGGCGAGCGATAGATCAATCGAAGCTGTTGAATGAAGCCGGAATTGACGAGCTGGCTGAAGGGCGGACGCGGAAGCACCTTGCGGCCGGGCAGGGAAGCATCGCTCGAGATTAGCGCGGTTCCATCGTGATCGACGATGGTGACTTCGTAGACTAGAAACGAGTTGCCCACCTCAGCATCGATCAATGATGTGAGCGCCGAATTCTGGTCCAAAGCGTTGCGGACGTATTCCCTCACATCTTCGGGGCGATTCGAGGCCGGTACGCGTCCCTCATTGGCCGCCTCGGCCAGGGCATTCTGGGCCTGGAAAAAGACCTGCTGCGCTACGAGGTTTGCGCGGCCATCAGCTTGCTGGATCACCTGGCGCGTCAAAGTCAAGACGTGAAGCCAGGAGGTGACCCCCACCACGGTGAGCACGAGCAGGGCGATGATCAGCGTGATTTTTGTTTTTAAACGCAGGCGCATCTCGAAGTTCAGCGGTGCTCCGCCCGGTCCGCTTCGTATTCTTTCAGCTTATTATGCAGTGTCTTCAGGCTAATTCCGAGAAGTTCCGCTGCACGTGTTTTGTTATTGGTAGCCGCGAGCGTCTGTAAGATGAGCTCGCGCTCCATGGCGTCCACGGTGGTGCCAAGAGGGAAACGCAGAGAAGAGAGCTCGGAGGCGGCGGTAGCGTGGGTGCGGCCGAAGTCCGCAGGAAGATGGCTGCGGCCGATGAGGTCCCGGTCACACACAATCACGGCGCGTTCGAGTACATTGCGCAACTCGCGGACGTTTCCCGGCCAAGCATAATTGTGGAAAAGCTCGCTGACTTCGGCATTGACGCCGCGAACCTGGCGGCCGTGTTTGGCATTGAGGTCGCGCAGAACGTGCTCGACGAGCAGGGCGAGATCCTCCTTGCGATCGCGCAAGGCGGGCAGATGAATATGAAAGACGTTCAGGCGGAAATACAGATCCTGCCGGATCTGGCCGTGCGCGACGGCCTGCTCGGGATCCTTGTTGGTGGCCGCGAGCACGCGCACATCCACCGGCGTCTCCACCTTACTGCCCAGGCGGCGGACCTTTCTGTCTTCGAGGACGCGCAGCAATTTGGCCTGCGTGGGCGCCGGCATTTCGCCGATCTCGTCCAAGAGCAGCGTGCCGCCGTCGGCAAGTTCAAAACAGCCGATGCGGCGCTCCGCGGCTCCCGTGAAAGCGCCGCGTTCATGCCCAAAAATTTCGCTTTCCATCAGCGATTCCGGAATGGCGGAACAATTGATAGCCACAAAGGGCCGGTCGTTTCGCGGTGAAAGCTGGTGGAGAGTGCGGGCGAGAATCTCCTTTCCAGAGCCGGTTTCCCCGGTGATCAGCACGGAGGCCGAGGAAGGAGCGACCTGTTCGACCAAGCGCATGACCTCCTGCATGGGCTTAGCCGCGCCGACGAGTTCGCCGATGCGCCCGGCCTCCCGCAACTGCCTCCTCAGTGCAGCTACTTGCTGCTGATCGCGGGCCTTCCCCAGAGCACGGTTGAGCAGGGAGCGCAGGATCGCTCCTTTGAGCGGCTTTTCGATGTACCAGAAGGCGCCGGCCTCAATCGCGGCAACGGCGCGCTCCTCACTGCCCTTTCCGGTGATGATAATGGCCGGCACAGAGGCGAGGTCGTCGCCAAGTTTCTCGAGAAGGCTTAAGCCGTCCATGCCGGGAAGTTCGACGTCTGCAATCAGTACGGAGGGATGATAATCGGAGAACCGAGCCAGGGCGTCTTCCGCGCTGGAGACGCCCAGAACGTCCAACCCCCATTTTTGGAGCAGGGCTTCATAGCCGCGGCGGGCGTTTTCCTCGTCTTCGACGATCAGCACGCGATCAGTCGATCTATTCTGATCTGTGGGCATAATTCCTTTCGATTATATGAATTGAATCTACCAGCCAGAGGCAGGAATGCCAAGCTAGCGTAGTGGCCACACCAATCTCCAGCCTGCATGGCCCCACCCGAAAAGCCGATAGTTAATCTGCTTTGAAACCGGCTGGGAATTCCCCTCGTCTGTGTTTCCCTGTGCATTATAC
>WNGL01007200.1_pt1 | contig 13064 bp, 13 predicted proteins | sample 5400591 | NCBI WGS metagenome assembly WNGL01 (sample SAMN13153377, study PRJNA577476) | soil metagenome | isolation source: 80 cm soil or saprolite under Garry oak tree replicate 1 | place: USA:California | collected 2016-06-15
GTTCGATCAAGGTCAGCGGTTCGAAGAATTCCGCGCTGCCGATTCTGGCCGCAACATTGCTCAGCCGGGAGCCGTGCGTCGTTCATGGCGTGCCTGACCTGAGCGACACGCATTATATGCTGCAAATTCTGGCGCATCTCGGTGCGCAAGTAGAACGGGCCAGCGGCACGGTAAGCGTCACGGCTGACAAGGTCGAATCGGTGGCACCTTACGATGTCGTTCGCAAAATGCGCGCCTCCGTCTGTGTGCTTGGACCGCTGCTGGGCCGCTGCAAAGAAGCGACTGTCTCGCTGCCGGGTGGTTGCGTCATTGGGGATCGCCCAATTGATCTGCATCTCACGGGTTTCGAAGCGCTCGGCGCGGCGGTGCGCGTAGAGGGTGGCGACGTGAAAGTTTTTGCACCGAAGCTGACCGGTGCCGTAATCAATCTGCGGGGCAAATTCGGTCCGACTGTCCTCGGCACCGATAACGTGATGATGGCCGCCGTGCTCGCAGACGGCGTGACTGTGATCGAAGGAGCGGCACAAGAACCCGAAGTAGTGGATCTTGCCAATTTTTTAAACAAGATGGGCGCGAAGATCGAAGGCGCCGGAACGCGGCGTGTCATCATTGAAGGAGTGCCCACGCTGCATGGAGCGGAACATACTGTTATCCCTGACCGAATTGAGGCGGGGACATTTCTTGTGGCGGGCGCAATTTGCGGCAAAGCAGTTACCGTTAAGCGGGTTGAGCCGGAGCATGTGCGCTCGGTTACAGATGCGCTGACCCGTTGCGGTTTTCCAATCGACATTGCGGATCACTCGATTTCGATCTCGCCGAACGGGGAAGCCAAGGCGTTGGAATTAATCACCGAACCATATCCGGGCTTTCCCACCGACATGCAGGCACAGATGTGTGCATTACTCTCCACAAGCGACGGTATCAGCGTCGTGACGGAAAATATTTTCCCGCAACGCTACATGCATGTCGCGGAGCTAAAACGCATGGGAGCGCAAATGCAGCTGGAAGGCGCAACTGCGGTGATCCAAGGGGTCGATCGTCTTTTGGGCGCGCAGGTCATGGCGAGCGACCTCCGCGCATCCGCTGCACTAGTGCTTGCGGGATTAAAGGCGGACGGAATTACCGAAGTGAGCCGGGTCTATCACATTGATCGCGGTTACGAACACCTTGATGAAAAATTGAGCGAACTCGGCGCGCAGATCGAGCGCGTGAAAGGATAAAGGTGGCGCGAGTCTTTGACTTGCCTTTTCCCGCGGCAAGCCGGACGCTTGCTCCAAATTCCGCCTGAAAGGATAAATCTATGGATCAACAGCCAGTGCCAGCTCCCCCACCCGCTCCGGGCGCCTCTTCTGATATACGAACCTGGTGCGTGCTTTGCCACGCCGCAGCTTTGCTCGGATTATTTTTTCATTTTCTGGGGCATCTCCTCGGCCCCCTCATCGTTTGGCTGGTGAAACGCGGGGATTCCCCGGAAGTCGATGCCCATGGAAAAGAGTCGCTCAACTTCCAGATTTCGATGCTGATTTATGACGCCATTGCCGCAATTCTCTGCATTGTGCTTATCGGCATTCCGATTCTGATCGCGCTTTGGGTACTGAACACGGTTCTCGTCATTATCGCCTCCATTCAGGCAAGCGAAGGGAAGTTCTACCGCTATCCGATTACTATTCGGCTGATCAAGTAAATGACGAATGACGAATGTCTAATGACGAAGGAATGACAAAAGGATGCGCACTCGGACCTTTCGTCATTTAGCATTCGGATTTGTTTCGTCATTCGTCATTAGTGCTTCGTCATTGTTCGGCTGCGAGGATTCGCAATGTCTTTAGATTTTGCACGTCCTCGGCGAGGTCTTTCCCTTTCGGCGTTTCCAGCACTTTGGGAATTTCGCGGAAACGCCGATCGCGCATGATGAAACGGAAAGCCTCGAGGCCAATCTTGCCCTTGCCGATATGCTCGTGTCGATCCACGCGCGAGCCGCGAGCAGTTTTGGAATCGTTGACATGAATTGCAACGAGACGATCGCGCCCGATGACGCGATCAAATTCGCGAAATGTTTTTCGGATTGCTGATTCGCTCCCGATATCGTGGCCCGCGGCGAAAATATGCGCGGTATCGAGACAAACACAGAGCCGCTCAGGCTCACGAACCCGGCTGATGATGTAAGCGAGTTGCTCGAACGTGCTTCCCAGGCATGAACCCTGGCCGGCCGTCGTTTCCAGCGCGATCCGCGTCTTTATTTTCGGAATCCCAGAGAACACGCAGTCAATCGATTCTACAATCTTCTCCAGCCCCGCCTCTTCGCCTGCGCCCAGATGCGCGCCCGGATGCAACACCAGAAACGGCAGTTTTAGTTGATCGGCGCGAATCAATTCTTCAGCAAGAGCCCGCAACGAGTTGGCATGGAATTGTGGGTTAGTGGCGGCGAGATTGATGAGATAGTTCGCGTGCGCGAAGATCGACAATAATTCGCGGCGCTGGCTGTGTTTAAGAAACGCGCCAATTTCCTGGCGGGTCAGTGGTCGAGCGAACCACTGCATGTTGTTCTTCACGAACATTTGCATGGCGCTGCACCCAATCGAACAACCGCGTTGAATCGACATTTGCACGCCGCCAGCGATCGACATATGCGCGCCCAGAAGAATTTCTGATTTCGGACTTCTGATTTTTGATTGTGAGCGCGATTGCAATCGGCGGTTACGCGGATGCTTCATTTCAAATCAGCAATCAGCACTCAACAATCAGCAATCCTCAGAATCTCTTGGGGTGCCAGTCCGGCTTCTTCAGGCTGCCTTCGCCAGTGTATTCGAAAAGTTTGTACACTGGGATAAGCAGGACGCCGGGCCCTTTCATGTTGAGCCGCACATTGAAGTCGAGCTTGTCATCGAGGAAATGAATATCGCCGTGGCCGAGCATGCTGAAGAACGTGCTGGCTGCTTCGAAGTCGTCCGTATGGATAATTCCCTCGTTGATCTTAAAAGTCGCACTCGCCTGGTGGGCGATGCTGTATCCGCTACCAGGGACGATATGATTGAGAATTCCTGAGAGCGGTCCGAAAATTGGGATTGCAAAAACATCACCATTGGTCACTTCCACTTTTCCGCCTCCGCGCATCGTCCGCGGATTGCTGCCCAGACCGGTAAAATCATAACTGCCGCTCATTTGCCCGTGCGCCGTCTTGTAGTTGTAGTACAAATCGGTCAGCGGCGGAAAATCGATTCCGCTCACGGAGATATTCGCCTGATAACGGGAATCATTTCGCGCCAGTGAGATGTCGGCTTTTCCGTATAGCGTGCCGGAAAGAAGCGCGGCGCGCAGATCGGCGATTTGCAATCGGTTGTCGGTGAAGAGCAATCTTCCCGCGACGCGGTCGAATGGCAGCGTCTTCCCGAGGAAGACGTAATCCATTCCATTGGCGCCATCGACCTTGATCTCCAGGTGCGTGTTCTTGCCGCCACGAAACTGATAAACGCCATTGGCGATAACCGTGGGCGGGCGCCGAAATTTGTACGGCAGAACGGTTTTCCAAAGCTTGGGATCGATCCAAAAAATTGCCTCGGCAGGATGCAACAAGCTTTTGATGTTTGCGATGCGGACCTCGTGTTTTTTGAAATCGTAGGTGAAATTGCCAGTCCCGGTCCCTTCATCGCGCACTACCCGAAAATCCTGGCAAGTGATGGCGCCATCCGCAAAATGAATTTTCGTGCTCGCGCTGTTCATCCAGATACCGCGGAATCGGGTCCGCTCCAGCGCGATGGTTCCATCGCCCCGCCAATTCTCTGGGTTGCGATCCTCGCCCCGGATCGAGAGACGAATGGCAGGTGAACGCTGCCACTCCCATTGCCGGAGAAAATCATCCAGGGCCGGAGGGACAATCGCGCGGATTGCGCTTGGAGCCATTGTGCTCTCGACGTTTAACCGAAAATCGCCGGGGGCCTCGTAAAGATCGACCCTGAGCTGGCCGGTTTGATGGCGCAAGCGCAGGTCCTGGAGCAATGTGCGCTCGCTATTCCAGGAAAAATCAGCCGTGAGATCAGAGAACGGCACCGTTTTGTAAGTGAATCGGGCAAAGGCGGCGTGGCCGATCACCTCCGGTCGAAGGTGATTCGCCTCGAAATTTATGGAGCCAGAGACTTCGACCAAGGGCGGTGAGTGAAATGTGACGTCCGCGACCGGACCGCTGAGCTCGAAAGCATCGAGAAAAACCCTTAGGTCCAGGCTGCTGCGGATCTGAAAATTCGCACGGTTGCTTTGCCGGTCCCAATCGGCGAGACCGGCAAAAGTACCCAGGTGATCACTCCACTCGCACTGCGTAACATCCAGATGCTGGTCCCTCCATTCGGCGGCGGCAGACAGGTTTCTTATTTCGTAGTTGCCTCGTTGCACCCGATCCCCGCGCAGCGTTGCCTCGACTCGCGCATTCTCGATTTCTGCGACGTCTCCCGTGAACTTCACCTGCAACGAGGGAGGCACGGCGGGAAAGTTGAATTTCTGCAATTCATTCACAAGCCATTGCACCATTGCGACTCGCCTTCTCCATTCTTCTTCTGGAATCGGCGGCGATGGCTTGTAATTCTCGCGCTTGATCAACTGTCCACTCGCCGAAATCCGAATTCCGCAAAAAATTCCCTCGGCCTGGCTGACGTAAATTTGTTCCGGTGGAAAATAGATATGGGCGCGGAAATTATTGAGTTGCACTTTCTCGGTTCGTCCCTCCGGCGTTCTAAGTGGAAGGGTGATCTGCGCATTCCGCACATCGAGCGCGTTGAGAAATGACTCATGATGGATTAGCGCAGCATAATTGATATCGAGCGAGATTTCGCTGATGAGGGCCAGCGTGTTCTCGCGGTTCTTATAGTCGAAAATCCGCACATTTTTTGCGACGAGTCCGCGGAACGGATCCAGTGTCAATCGTCCAACGGAGGCTTCGACCCCGCGCTTGTGCAATTCTTCGACCACCAGAGAGCGCCACTGCCGGCCGAAGCCTCTCTTTGCCAGGTACCAGCCGCCGCCGAGAACCCCGAAAATCGCGGCGAGAATCGCCAAACGCAGCAAGCTCACAACGATTCCACGCGCCCAAGTCGATCGTCGATCTTGTGCCGAAGGCCGAACCTGGGGGGCTTCGAGGACGGGCGGCATAGTGTCGTTGAAGTGTTAAAGCGTTGCAGCGTTGCAGCGATAGACCAGTTTAACGCTGTAATAGTTCAACGCTTCAACGTGATTTCTATTTCCGATCTTCCAGCAATTAACGCTTCCCTCAATTTGGTGAGCACTTGTTTTATTTCAATGGGCTGGTACTTCATCCGGCATGGCGCGTGGCGGCGGCATATGGTCTGCATGATCACCGCCGTGACTTCATCCACATTTTTTTTGGTTGGCTACATCACTTACCACGTGCACGCCGGCGAAAAATCGTCGGGATACACGGGATGGATCGCCGCGATTTACTTTCCGATATTGGCTTCGCATGTTCTGCTCGCCTTTGTCACGTTGCCTCTAGTGATTTTGACGCTGGTTCAGGTTTTTCGTCGCCGGTGGGATCGCCACAGGCGAATTGCGCGTTGGACGGTCCCGATCTGGCTCTATGTTTCCGTTACCGGAGTGCTTGTCTATTTGATGCTCTACAAATGGTTTCCTCCAACGGGTCTCCAGTAGGAGGAAGGACGAAGCAAAATGGAATGGCGAGGCACGAATGTGAAAAATGACGAAATCCGAATGATGAATGACGAATTAAGCCCGAATGACCCAATGACGGATCAATGATCAGAGGCTTTCGATAGTGTTTTGTGCTTTCGTCATTCCTTCGTCATTAGACATTCGACATTCGTCATTTTTCATCTGCGTCCCTGCCTTGCAACCAATGAAGATTCGATGTTTGATCAGAGATGCGCGGCTAGCAGGCGCGCGAATTTATGGTGACGATTGCCACGTTTAATGAGCCAGCGAAGGCAAGGCAACTGAAACGACGTTTCCACGATGCAGGCCTGAAGGCCGACGTCCATAACGAAGCGCCGTTGCAGCAGGTCGGGTTCATGTCGCGTCCGCAGGCGAACGCAAAGGTACTTGTGGAGGACAACGACTTCGAAAAGGCGCAAAGTCTCATGGTCGAATGGGAGGCGGTCGATCCCGATATTTCCGCCGCCCTGATTCGTTGCCCGCAATGCGGCTCTTCAAACATTGAGTACCCACAGATGACTCGCAAATTCATGACCCCGGCGCTGGTTGGTATACTTTGCGCACTCAAGATTATTCCGAAGGAGTTTTATTGCCTAGATTGCCATTTCACCTGGAGCAACCAGGAAGAACCGACGATCGGCCGCCTCTGGCACCGATTCTTCCCGGGGCTCGAGTCTGGCAAGGAAGGTTCGTAGAATAGCTGGTTAGATGACCGGCGCGTTTCACGCCTCGCGGACGATTCTTGTTGTGATGGACCTTCGATTGCCCGGAACAATACGAGCTTCCGGTTCGCCTCGGGATTGGCTGACCATTTACGTGGGTTGGATTTCGCTCGGATTCACAATCGCGCTCTGCCATCCATGAAGTGGCTTCTCGTGTTGCTGCTGGCGCTGATCATCTTCGGAGGCGCCGCCTGGTTTGGTTACAACACTTTCGTCAAGCAAGAAATCGAGTTGAAAAAGGAGCAACGTGGAGAGGTTCCTCCTGCACCTGTGCCCGATATCAGTCTTCCTGAATTTCAGGCAGCGGCGCAACTGCGGCAAGAAGGGAAACTCGCCGAAGCGCGCGAGGCGCTGATTGCCTTTATTCAAAAATACCCTACCGGACTGCACTTGGAAGAAGCCAAGGATTTGCTTGGCGAAGTGAATGTCGACATTTTCCTCTCGCGTTATCCGTCGCCGGAAAAAACGGAGTACATTGTAAAGTCAGGAGACGTGCTGGCGAAGATTGCGCGCAAGCTGAAAACGACTCCGGAGCTCATCATGCGCATGAATAATATGAGCGGCACGATGCTGCACATTGGCGACCGTCTGCTCATTTCGCATCCGGACTTCTCAATGGTAATTAACCGAAAGGCGAACCTGGCCGTGCTGCTCAATCATGGCGTCTTTTTCAAACAGTATCATGTGCGTGAGGCAAAGTTACCGCCTAAACAGCCTTCGAGGATCACGGCGAAGGTTGCCGAGACGATGGCTTGGAAAGGTGGAAAACGCGTGGGCCTTGGCAGCCCGGATTACATTAGCAGCACTCGCTGGATTCGGATCGCGGGTGCGCCGGGGTACACATTGTATTCCACCCCCGATCCTGCTCATCCGAATCTCGAGCAGCCGCCGCCCCCATCAGGGCTCGGCCTGGCCGCCTCTGATGTCGAGGAACTAAGCAGCCTTGTAAACAACGGGACGCCTGTCACGATTACGGACTGAGTTAAAGAGTTAAAAGAGTTAAATGTTAAAATGGATACAGATGGCTCTGATTGCGCGAGTTGCTTGACGTTGTAACCTTTTAACCGTTGTAACTTTTTTAACTTCGCCCATGCAATTGCAGCCGCTCGATTTTGAAAAACCGGTCTTTGAACTGGAACAGCGCTTGCAGGATCTAAAGGATCACTCCGACGAGCACGACGTCGATCTGGATTCGGCGGTTAAGGCGGTTGAGGGCAAGCTTCGCGAAACCCGGCGCCAAATCTACGGTAATCTGACTGCCTGGCAGCGTGTCCAAATCGCACGACACGTGCAGCGGCCATTTGCGCTGGATTATATCGGACGCTGTTTTACGAATTGGATTGAACTGCACGGTGATCGTCGTTTTGCCGAGGACAAAGCCATGCCGAGCGGTCTGGCCATGCTCGGCACGCAACGCTGCGTCGTCATCGCTCATCAAAAAGGGCGCAACACCAAGGAAAACGTGATGCGCAATTTCGGCTGCGCCCATCCCGAAGGTTATCGCAAGGCGTTGCGATTGATGCGACTGGGAGAGAAATTTGGCATGCCGGTGATTTCATTGATCGATACGCCGGGCGCATTTCCAGGGATTGGATCGGAAGAACGTCATATTTCGGAGGCGATCGCGGTTAATCTTCGGGAGATGATGAGACTGCGCGTGCCTGTTATCGCCGCCGTAATTGGCGAAGGCGGCTCAGGCGGCGCGCTCGGCATTGGGGTTGCAGATCACGTCTTGATCCTCGAGAACGCTTACTATTCGGTCATCAGTCCGGAAGCGTGTTCCGCGATTTTGTGGAGGGATCGGCGTCACGCAGCCGAAGCGGCCGAAGCGCTAAAACTAACCGCGCAAGATTTGCTGAATCTCGGCGTGGTCGACGAAATTGTGCCCGAGCCGGAGGGAGGCGCGCACCGGGATTATGATTCTGTCGCCGGAAATTTGAGCACCGCGCTGCGCCGAAATCTGCAGCACATTTCCAGAATTCCTACTGACGAGCTGCTTACAAAGCGCTACGAAAAATTTCGCCGAATAGGCATCTTCACCGAAGGCAAAACGACAGCCGCTTCGGACCGCTCCTTGGTGTGATTCTTCGCAATTGGCGCACAACTGCGGGTTTTTGCTGGCTCAGCCTATTTGTCGCTGCCGCCTCGCCGCGTCCGAGCACGACGACGCCGGCATTTCGTTTCGACCGCGACACTTTCGCGTTCGCTAACCGGACCGTCTTCGAGTACCGGGAAGGACGCCCTTATGCGCGAAAAAAATCGAATCAACGGGGAGACGTCTACAATCGGCGCTGTTTCGTCTTATGCCGGACGGCGACGCAGTTTTACAAATTCGCCCGGTTCGATCCACGCAGCGCTCCGTTGGATGACAAGGCGTTAGCGGCTCGCATTCGCTCAGTTACACGACAACAGGCGTGGGCCGCTCCTCTGCCCGAGGATCAACGCGTTGTTTTCCCTGGGTATGCCAATCTGCGCGAAATGAGCAATGCACGCGGGAAAGTTTTGCGGGCAAACATCGGTCTTGGCTGGACGGTTTACCTGCGGCCAAGCAACGGCCGAATTGTTTACCAGCACGACCCTCGATACCAGGAGGAGATGCACGCAAAACTGAATGAATCCCTTGCGCGCGGACAGGTATTCGTTGCTTACCTCAGCACTTTTCCACGCATCACGGTCAATCACGCGATTCTGGTCTATAAAAGAAAGTCTCTCTCGCCAGGGACCGGAATTGAGCGGTATGCCGCTTATGATCCGAATCACCCCGAAGCGCCGCGTGAGCTTACCTGGTCTGGGAAAACGCGCGCTTTTGCTTATCAAAAAGATGTAGATTTCGTTGGGGGCTTTGTGCGCGTTTACCAGGTTTACGGCAAGTGGCTCCAGTAAAAACGATTTGGTAAGGGAGAACCAATGCCAAAAAGTCCATCCCCACCCAAACCAACTCCGCCAAGCCCCGTGCCGCCTCCTGAACCGTTGCCGCCTAATCCCCCGCCGGTTCCGCCAGTCGGCGGAAGTTAGGCTTCCAGCCTGACTCGGCCGCCAGACTGCCAGTCTGCCGAAGATTCTGTGCGTCGTCAGGCTGGTAGCGTTGACCGCCAAGTCAGCCATGATGGCTGACATCCGATCGCCTGCGATTTACCCCATCGGTGGAAAAAGAAATCGCAGCGCCGGTTCGACGCGCGCTGCCCACGCGGCTTCGCTGTGGTCGGCGCCTTTGACTTCGAGATAACTAAGATCGACATCGAGCTGCCAGCCTTTGTCGATTAAATAATCGCGTAAGTAGCGCGCCAGTTCCCAACCGGGCTCGTCCGTGCCAGTGTCGAGCCAGATTTTCAGCGGCGGCTTTTCACCCAAGATGCCCACCAGCCGGAAAATCGCGTAATCGTCCCACCAAATCGATGGCGACATCACAATTAAACGTGTGAATACCTCTGAATATAAAATTCCCATCGCCAGTGTGGCCAAAGCGCCGAGCGATGATCCACCGAGCCCGGTAAATTCTGCATCCCGCTTCGTTCGATACTTTTTGTCGATGAACGGCTTCAATTCTTCGATCAAAAATTGGCCGTAAATGCGGGCCAGGCCGCGGCTGTGCTTTCTGGGGTGGTCTTTCGGTTCGATCACACCCGCCGTCGGTGCGTATTCATGGATTCGTTCTTCGCCGATGTTTGCCACCGCCACGATGATGAGCGGCTCGATCAGTTTTCGACGGATCAATCGCTGCGCGGTTTCATCGACTCCCCACTCGACTCCGGCAAACGAAGTGGCGGCGTCGAAAACGTTCTGCCCGTCGTGCAGATATAAAACCGGGTAACGTCTCGGCGAGAAAGGCCGATAACCAGGCGGCAAATACACGAGCACATCGCGCCGGTTTCCCAGAACCCTGGAGTGAAAAGCGCGATGCCGTTTGATATTGCCAGTGAGCGTGTGTTTCGCCATCGGAAAGCGAGACGCTTCGCGAAGATGTCGATCTTGTCCAGACACGCGCACGGTACAAAACGAAATTGCTTTGACAGAATGAACAAAATCAAACCGAATGTTCAGCTGCCGAGCCTCCTTCTTATCATTTTGTTAATTCTCCAGAATCTGTATGAACGAACGTTACATCAAATGGTACACGCCCTGGCTCAGTCGCGGGTTTGAAATGCTCGCGTTCGGAAACGGCGGCGGGCTGCCGCTGATTTTGTTTCCGACTTCGGGCGCCCGCTATTATGAGAATAAAGATTTCGGTCTGGTCGGCTCAGTTGCCGGGTACATCGACAGTGGTAAAGTCACCGTTTACTGCCCCGACGCGATCGATCGCGAAAGTTTATACAACAAATCGATTCATCCGGCCGATCGGATGCGGACGCACAACGCCTACGAAAACGTGATCGTGCGCGACGTATTCGATCTCGCCCGGCGCGAGTGCAATTGTCACCGCGTCGCGGTCTGCGGCGCGAGCCTCGGCGCCTATCACGCCGGCAACATCGCCTTTCGACACCCGGATTTGGTGAGCCACTTCATCAGCTTGAGCGGCTCATTCGATATCAGCTCGTTTTTCGATGGTTATCACGACGACAACATTTACTTCAACAGCCCGTATGAATATCTGCCGAACCTAACCGACCCGTGGAAATACAATCACATGGGCATCATCATCGGCACCGGCGAATGGGATGTCACCCGCCACGAATCGTATCGGCTTTCCGAGATTTTGAATTCAAAAGGCATTAGGCATTGGCTGGATGACGGAAAATGGCGCGGTCACGATTGGAACTACTGGTGTGACATGCTGCCATACTATTTGTCGACCTTATAATTGAAGGCCCGGGTACCGGGCGTGCTCTTTCTTGTCATGTCGAGCGGAGTCGAGACAATTCAAGGAGCGGCGGCTTTCGAGCCGCCGGGGCGATTTGGAAATCGCCCTTCCTTGTTTTATCCGTGTAAATCCGCGTAATTCGCGACTCTCTTCTTATGAAAAAAATCGGAATCCTTTTTGGCCAGGAACACAGTTTCCCGCCGGCGTTTGTCGAGCGGGTGAACCAGAAAACAGGCGGCAAAGACATCGTCGCGGAGTTCGTCAGGATCGACAAGGTGATCCAGGGCGAGCCATGCGGTTACGACGTGGTAATCGATCGTATCTCGCAGGACGTGCCGTTCTATCGCGCCTGGCTAAAAAATGCCGCCCTTACCGGAACGGCGGTCATCAACAATCCTTTCTGGTGGAGCGCTGACGAGAAATTTTTCAACAACGCGCTCGCGACCAAGATCGGAGTCGCCGTTCCGCGTACAGTATTGGTGCCATCAAACCAGCCGCCGCCGGACACAAACGATAAATCATTTCGCAATCTGGAATATCCAATGAATTGGGAAGCGATTTTCAATTACGTAGGCTGGCCCGCGTTCTTCAAACCATTCGCAGGTGGCGGGTGGAAGAACGTCTATCGATTGCATAATCGAGACGAATTTTTCCGCGCGTACAATGATACCGGCCAGCTGGTGATGATGCTGCAGGAGGAAGTGAAATTCGAAATGTATTTCCGGTGCTATTCAATCGACCAGCGTCACGTCCGTATCATGCCCTATGAACCGCGGCATCCGTTTCATTTGCGTTACCAAACTGAATGGGATGCGCCGCGCGAGATCCTCCAGAGAGTGGAAGAAGGCGTGCTGAGGCTGAATGAATATCTCGGTTATGATTTGAACACAGTGGAATTTGCCATTCGCGACGGCGTGCCGGTTGCGATCGACTTTTGCAATCCTGCGCCCGATTGCGAGGCGGCTTGGATCGGTCAGGGAAATTTCGAGTGGGTCGTGGAAGCAATTTCGGAAATGGCCATCCGCAAAGCGCGCGAACACGTTCCCGGGCGCGACAACCTGAGCTGGGGCAAATTCCTGCAGGCCGCGGTGATGCGACGATCGTTAGGTGAGCTGGGATAAGATCGACAATTGCTGCTACTCAGGCCGCGCAAAAAGCAATTCTGACCACGCCGTGACGCTAATGCCGTCGCACACCGACGGCCGCCTGTGTCCACCGATACGGGAAAGCAAGCCACATCAGTTGTCGATCTAACCGGTCAGGATCTATTGTGGTGACAGGAAACATTGACGCGTCGAGGCGCAGTCTGACAAAATCCCGACCACGAAAATAGACCCAAAGTGTCGGGTTCTGCGCATGTTCGGGCGGAGCGCACGAGATGCGGTATTCGCCATCGTCATTCTCGCCGGGTATGTAATCGGCGCCAAAAATCAGGCGACGGTCGCAATTCTCGATACCTCGTAGTCTTGTTGCAGCGCACGGAAAAGCTCGACACATCGCGATGAACTGCTTAGCATGTCGATCGGGCGTGCAATTCCGATTCCTATGATCAGAAAACTAAATCTCGTTGTCATGACGCCGCGCTGGCGGCGGATCTTTTTCTCATTCCTGTTAACCGCCGCTGCCCTCGCTGGACTAGCCGCGATCAGTTCCTCGCGTGCGACGGATCAGGCCGGCTCGCCCAACCAGAACGACTCGGCCAAAATCGCGCCGTGGGTCGTCGAACACACCGCGAATGGACACCGGGCCGAGTTCATCGTCGTGCTTGCGGATCAGGCCGACCTAAGCGGTGCAGCCATGCTGCGCGCCAAGATCGACAAAGGCCGTTTCGTTCGTGACGCATTGTGGAACAAGGCTCAGACGACACA
>WNGL01011194.1_pt1 | contig 13064 bp, 12 predicted proteins | sample 5400591 | NCBI WGS metagenome assembly WNGL01 (sample SAMN13153377, study PRJNA577476) | soil metagenome | isolation source: 80 cm soil or saprolite under Garry oak tree replicate 1 | place: USA:California | collected 2016-06-15
CAGATATCGATAGTGCCGCCCGCCAGATCGACGCGAGTAGGGGCTGAAGATTCAATAATCATTATTTGACTCAAGACGATTTTGGCCTTCGCGGATTCAAGTTGGAAGTGCAACAGAAGATTGTTGTTCGCTTAGCCCCATAGGGGGCGAGATGTTTATAGAGTGGCGGTCCTTTCTTTACTCCTAAGCTCCTTAGGAGCGCAATCGCGTTTGCCTGCCTTGGCAATCGTTCCGTTGCTCTGTTTCGCTCCTAAAGGAGCGAGATCTTTGCGTGTGTGCTTGTACTATAAACATCTCGCCCCTCTGGAGCGAAAACAAATTCACTGTTGCACTTGTAAGTCGAATTCACCCTTTGATCTTCAGATCTTTGATTCCTGATTCGACGCTGGTCCTCATAACATCGAAGACCAAAGATCAAAGTCCAAAGACCATTCCATTCATTCTCCTTCGCCCTCATCACTCTTCGCTGCCGTTCCCTTCTGCTCTGATTCTTTGCGGCGCGGGAGTTGGGGCTTGAATGGCATGCGCTCTTGAAATTCGTGACTGAGTTCCTGCAGTTTTTCATGTGCGGCTTGTTCAAACTCCTGCAAGCGCTCGGGGGATCACCAGTAAGGCCTTTCCTAATCTCTGAAAGTCGCCGATGATTCCAGTAACCGCCCCGCTGAAGAAATAGCCGGCGCCGCTCAGCACCGCCACCCAGACGAAACAACTACCCAGCGACAGCAGCACGAATCGCACGTAAGCCATGCGCCCGACGCCATAAAAAATGCACGACGCCCAGCGCAGTCCGTAAATGTATTTCGAGAGAAAGAACGAAAGCGCGCCAAACTTGTCCGTCAGTCTTTCGATACGCGGTCTGGCTGCGCGATAGAAACGCAGGTCGCGACCGCCCTTGCCAAAGCCGCGGCCCATGATGTAAGCAGCATTGTCGCTCGCCACACCGCCGAGCGTACCCCACAACAGCACCCGCGCAAAACTGTAATCGCCAAAAAAATAACTGTGCGCCAGCACGCCTGCCAGCAAAAGCGTGATGTCGCCCTCGATCATCACAAGGAGAAACACCGCATAGAGACCATAATGGCCGATGAGGTCGTAAAGAAAGTTGAGATTATGCATGCCAAAGAGTCAGTGGTCAGTGGTCAGTCGTCAGTGGTTAGTAGTTTTGTTCGACTGACAACTGACCACTGACTATTTCGTTTCTTCCTCTTGTGGTGGTTTAACGACCAGAACCGGACACGATGCGTGGCGCACGACGGCTTCAGCGGTGGAACCGAAGAGAATGCGTCCCAGACCGGTGCGACCGTGCGACGAGATCAGTATTAAATCTACGTTGCGCTCTTTCGCGACACGGACAATTTCCGACGCCGCCTCGCCATGCACAATCAATTCTTCGACCTCGAGTCCGGCGCACTCCTCACACTCGGCGATCTTTGGCAGTTCGCGCTCGGCTGAATCCTCGAGCTGTTCGCTGATGTCGGCGATAGGCAATGGCTCCGTCATGCCCGTGTAGCCCACCGTGGGCACAATGGGTTCGATAACATGCACGCAAACGATCCGCGCGCCAAAGGTGCGCGCTAACGAAGCCGCGTACGACAACGCGTAGTTGCCACACTCGCTGAAGTCCGTTGGAAACAGTATCAACCGAATTTGCATGACGTGAACCGCCACATTTTACACGCAGAGCCTTCTGTTTGACAGCCCCAGACCTGTTGATTATCCTTCGCTCAGTTAGATTTTCCGGCAGGTGCGTTGCAAGGTCCCCAAAATGGCCGACTCCCCTTTATCAATACAACACTTTATCGGCGTCGATCTCTCAGGCCCAACCATGCGCGCGACCGTCGTACGCCAGGACGGGGGCGTGATTGAGCGCCGCGATGCTCCATTGGACCGCGATCGCGTGGTTGAGCAGGTGGCTCAGGTAGTCTCCGCGCTGCGCGATACGGCGCCTAAAATTGCGGCGGTCGGCGTGGCCATACCAGGGCTCGTCAACCGGCAAACGGACCGTGTCGTGGCCTCCACAAACCTGCCGTCAACCGTGCGGGATGATCTGCACTCTGAGTTAATGAAAGCTACCGGTCTGCGGTTCGAACTTGAGAACGACGCCAACGCCGCCGCCTATGGGGAATATAAGATCGTCGCGGGCTGCCGCGATATGTTCTATATGTCGATCGGAGAAGGCATCGGCGGCGCGATCATTCTCGACGGCAAGCTATGGACGGGCGCGTCAGGTCTCGCGGGCGAAGTTGGCCACATCACGATCGATACCGAAGGGATCGAGTGTGCGTGCGGTAACACCGGCTGCCTGGAAACGGTCGCGTCCGGTCCCAACATCGTGCGGCGTGCGAAAGAGCGATTGGATCGCGACTCGACTTCGTCGCTTTCCAGGCTTGCCGTTAATGCCGAGTTCACCGCGGACGACGTGGCCCGGGAAGCAACCAATGGTGATGACTTCTCGCTGATGATGATCGAACGGACCGGGAAGTATATCGGCACGGGGGTGGCCAGCGTCATCAATCTGTTGAATATCGAACGGATTGTGCTTGGCGGCGGCGTGATGGAAGCCGGCGAACTGATTCTCAATCCGATCATCCAGGAAGCCCAACGCCGCGCTTTTCAGCCCTGCTTTGAAGCTACTCAGATCGTCGCTGGAACGCTCGGAAAAGACGCGAGCGCGATCGGCGCCGCCATGCTCGCGCGCGATGCGCAGAGTGTCAGCGAGTGATCCGATCGCTCTCTGCTTATCGCATCTGAGGTCCAGGTCTGTTAACTAAGCTCCGCCTCAGAATCGGGGCCAAACCCGAGAGGCACAATTCTTTTCATCGCACCACATGTGAATTTGAAAAACCTCCCTCATCTGATAAAGTACGCAACTTGCAACATGACAACTAAGCTCAAGGGCTTTGGGTCCGTCTGACGTCGCTGGTAGACGCGAGCGGGCCGCGCTTCTGGTGTCGGAAATCTTGACCGTGCAGTTCGCAGTTTCCGCTTTTCAACTGCACGCTTCGTGCGTTCTCGAATTCGGGGATTAGCCAACTGCGGCGATGCCACAGATTTTCCATCACAGTACCAACGCGCTCTCTAAGGCCACGATTTATGGCGCAGTTTTTATTTTAGTCGCCGCGCTTTGGGTAACCGCTGAGATTAATCGTTCTTCCTGGAACACTGGCCAGTGGGTCGAGCGCGACCAACCAGTTCAATTCAGTCACAAACACCACGTCGGCGACGACGGCATCGACTGCCGCTATTGCCACACGTCCGTCGAAACGGCAGCGTCGGCCGGCATCCCTTCGACGGCCGTGTGCATGAACTGTCACAAGCAGATCTGGTCCGACAGCCCTTATCTCGAGCCCGTCCGCGCCAGCTTTCGCACGGGCAAACCAATCGAGTGGTGGCGTGTTCACGATCTTCCCGACTACGTCTATTTCAATCACAGCATTCACGTGAACAAAGGCGTCGGTTGTTCGACCTGCCACGGGCGCATCGATCAGATGCCGATCACGTACCAGGCGTCGACGCTGCAGATGGAGTGGTGTCTGGGCTGTCACCGAAATCCCGAAAAGTTTGTGCGTCAGAAAGACAAGATCTTCGATATGGAATCGCCGGCCGAGAACAAAACCGAAAAGGAGATCACGGAAGGAAAGGCGCTGGTGGCGAAGAATCACATACAGCCACCGAAGGTATTGACGAGTTGCTCGACTTGTCATCGGTAAACTAAGAGTTGAGGTGTTCCTTTTTGTTAAGGGAGGAGTGCTTGTTTTAGCTCCCCTCTCCATTGTGAGAGCGGGTTGGGGGTGAGGGCTTACGCAGCTATAAGCCCCCACCGTACCATCCCCCAAAGGTGGGAACAGGAATATGAGTAACGACCGACACATCAATTTCAAATTGATGCGGGACCGTATTCTGGCATCGCCGGGGTCAGAACCGCCTGCGGTAGCGGGCGGTTTAGCGCCCGTATCCGCCAACCGGCGCAGTGTCAATCTTCAACCACCCGCTAGCGCAGGTGGTTCTGACAAATACTGGCGCAGTTTGGAAGAGCTGATCGACGCGCCTGAGTTTCGCGAACTGGTCGAGCGCGAGTTTCCGCAACAAGCCGAAGAGTGGAACGACCCGCTTGAGCGGCGCACGTTTTTGAAGTTGATGGGCGCATCGTTGGCGTTGGCTGGCTTGAGCGGGTGTGTCTATCAACCGCCTGAGAAGATCGTCCCCTACGTCAGGCAACCGGAAGAAGAAGTTCCCGGCAAAGCCCTGTTCTTTGCAACGGCCGCAACGATCGGCGGTGTCGCCACACCTTTGCTCGCGCGCAGCAACGAAGGCCGGCCCACAAAGGTGGAAGGCAATCCTGATCATCCCAACAATCAAAACGGCGACAAAAACGATCGCGGCTCAAGCGCGACGGATATTTTCGCGCAGGCTTCGGTGCTCGGTCTTTACGATCCGGATCGATCGCAAACACCAACCTATCGCGAAGAGACGAGACCGTGGTCAACCTTTGTGGGCGAGATTCGCACCGCGCTCAACGGACCGGATGGCAATAGCGGACTGCGAGCGAAGCAAGGCGCGGGGTTGCGTTTTCTGACCGAAACGATTACCTCACCTACGCTGGCCGCGCAGATGAACGGAATCCTTGCCGAGTTTCCGCAGGCCAAGTGGCATCAGCACGAGCCCGTTAATCGCGACAACGTGCGCGCCGGCGCGATCATGGCCTTTGGTCAGGATGTCCACACCATCTACGACTTCAGCAAGGCCGATCGCATTCTCTCGCTCGATGCTGATTTTCTTTCATGCCAACCGGGAACGCTCAGATACGCTCGCGACTTTGCTGCGCGGCGGCGTATCACTGACGGCAAGAAGGAGATGAGCCGCTTGTATGTCGTGGAGACTACGCCGACGACAACAGGCGCCAGTGCAGATCATCGCTGGTCAGTGAAGCCAAGTGAGATGGAATCAGTTGCCCGATGGCTCACGATGTTAAGCGGGTCGAATGCGGGCCAGGCCGGTGAGGAAATGCATGCCGGGCCGCGCTTACTATGGTTTGAAGGAATCTCCCTCGATCTGCTCGGTCATAAAGGCTCCAGTATCGTTTTAGCAGGCAAAGAGAGTTCGCCGCGCGTTCACGCGCTAGCCCACGCGATGAACGCCTCGCTCGGCAATGTCGGCAAGACGGTTTTTTACACTGATCCAATCGAAGCGAACTCCGTGGATCAAACTCAGTCGCTGCGTGAACTCGTTCAAGACATTGACGCAGACCACGTCGAACTGCTGGTCATCGTCGGCGGCAATCCCGCTTACAACGCACCGGCGGATCTGAAACTGGATTTCGAGCGGCTCAAGAAAGTAAACCTTCGTGTTCACTTGAGCCTTTACAAAGACGAAACCTCTGAGCTTTGTCACTGGCACATTCCCGAAGCGCACTATCTCGAATCGTGGAGCGATACGCGTTCTTACGACGGCACCGTGTCGATCGTGCAGCCGCTGATCGAGCCACTCTACGAAGGCAAGACAGCGCATGAACTGCTTGCCGTTTTCTCGCCGCAGTACGATCGCAAAGCTTACGACATTGTGCGTGATTACTGGCGGGGGGAGCAGTCGGCAGGAGGCAATAGGCAGGAGGCAGGAGGCAGTCGGCAGTCGGCAGGAGTTATGGGTCAGCAAGATCAAGCGCGTACACCGACGACAACACCGCCGGCTGATTTTGAAACGTGGTGGCGCAAGTGTGTGCATGATGGGTTTATTCCGAATACTTCGCTACCGCAGAAAACGGTTTCACTCAAACCTGAAAGCCTTTCTCAACCAACGGCAGACAGGATGTCCGCGCTCCCAGGTTATGAACTCGTTATTCGTACTGATCCGACGATCTATGATGGGCGGTTTGCAAATAATGGCTGGTTGCAGGAACTACCCAAGCCGCTAACCAAAGTCACCTGGGACAATGTCGCGCTTGTGAGTCCGAACACCGCGAAGCGCTTGGGCGTCGGAAAATCTCCGGCGAGCAAGGGCCGTGAGACATACGTCGACACGATCAAGATCAGTCACAAGGAACACTCGATCAGCGATCCGGTGCCGGTCTTCGTCATGCCGGGCCAGCCAGATGAGGTGATCACAATCCATCTCGGTTATGGCCGCAAGCGCGCCGGACGCGTTGGCAATGATCGCGGTTTTAACGCCTACGAAATTCGCACCTCCGACTCGCCCTGGTTCGCATCAGGTGTGGAAGTGAGCAAAGGCAGCACTCAATTCCTGCTGGCGACCACTCAGCTTCACTTCAACATGGAGGAGTACACCTTCAGCAAGAAAGATCGCGACATCCTGCGCGTGAACACGCTCGAAGAATATCTGCAAGGGAAAGACGAGGAGACAAAAGAGCCGGCGGCGGATGACACTCTCTACGATCCGAAACTATACGACTACAAGAACCAGGGCGAGAACGCACTAAACTACGCCTGGGGCATGGCGATCGATCTGAACAATTGCGTCGGCTGCAATGCCTGCACGATCGCCTGCCAATCGGAGAACAACATTCCCATCGTCGGCAAAGAACAAGTCGTGCGCAGTCGCGAGATGCACTGGATTCGCGTCGATGCGTATTTCAAAGGCGAGCCGGAAAATCCCGAAGGTCCATTCTTCCAACCAGTGCCGTGCATGCACTGCGAAAACGCGCCCTGCGAGCCTGTCTGTCCGGTGCACGCGACCGTGCACAGCGCCGAAGGCCTGAACGACATGGTTTACAACCGCTGTGTCGGAACGAAGTATTGTTCGAACAACTGTCCGTACAAAGTTCGCCGCTTCAACTTTTTCCTTTACCAGGATTGGGAGACGCCGACGTATCAGTTGATGCGCAACCCCGAAGTGACGGTGCGCAGCCGCGGCGTGATGGAGAAATGCACTTACTGCGTCCAGCGAATCCAGGCCGCAAAGATCACGTCCGAGATTGAAAGTCGCAAGGTGCGCGATGGCGAGATCGTGACCGCCTGTCAGGCAGTCTGTCCGACTGAGGCGATTGTGTTTGGCGATATCAACGATCCAAACAGTCGCGTGTCGAAGCTGAAAGCCGAGCGACGCAACTACGGATTGTTGTCTGAATTGAACACGCGCCCCAGGACGAGTTACTTGTCAGCGCTGCGCAATCCGAATCCGGAGATTGAGAAGCAGAAAGCCTAGCCACAGAGGCACAGCGAAAACAAGTAGGCAGGAGGCAGAAGGCAGAAGGCCGAGAGCAGAAGGCCGAGAGCAGAAGGCGGTCGGCGAAGCTTGAAGGACAATAGGAAATCCAGAAATGGAAAACATACCACCCCTGAACCGAGAAAAGCGATGTAAAGCTTGTATCGATTCTTTGCATACGCGCCCGGGCTCTCCTCTGCCTACTGCTTTCTGCCTACTGCCTTCTTTCTCCTCTGTGCCTCTGTATCTCTGTGGCTAACTGATTTATGGCTGACGAAATTCACAACGAATCACCATTGGAAACGATTGTGCCGGAAATTGACCCGGCGCTGACGTTTGCCTCGGTGACCGACAAGATCAGCTCGATCGTCTTGAAGCGCAAGACGCCGCTGTGGTGGTTCGTCGGGTTCGCGATCTCGTTCATTCTGTTCCAGCTAATGATGCTGACGATTACGAACCTCGTCTTCGTAGGCATTGGGTTGTGGGGAGTCAATGTTCCCGTCGCTTGGGGCATTGATATTCTGAACTTTGTCTGGTGGATTGGAATCGGCCACGCGGGCACGCTGATCTCGGCGATTCTGCTTTTGCTGCGTCAACGATGGCGCACTTCGATCAATCGATTTGCCGAAGCAATGACTTTGTTTGCCGTTGCTCAAGCCGGCATGTATCCGGTGATGCACCTGGGCCGTCCCTGGCTGGCGTATTGGTTATTTCCCTATCCGAACACGATGAGCATCTGGCCGCAGTTTCGCAGCCCTCTGATGTGGGACGTGTTTGCGGTCTCGACGTACGCCACCGTGTCGGCGCTGTTCTGGTTTGTCGGCTTGATTCCGGACTTTGCGACGCTGCGTGATCGAGCGAAGAGCAAAGCTTTTCAGATTCTCTACGGCATGCTGGCGATGGGCTGGCGCGGATCGGCGCGTCACTGGCATCGCTACGAAATGGCTTATCTGCTGCTTGCAGGGCTGGCGACACCGCTGGTGCTTTCGGTGCACACCATTGTCAGTTTTGATTTTTCGGTCGGCATAATTCCCGGCTGGCACGCGACGCTCTTCCCGCCGTATTTTGTGGCGGGAGCGATCTACGCGGGGTTTGCCATGGTGTTGCTGCTGACCATCCCCTTGCGCAAGCTGTACGGTCTGGAAGGCTTTATCACCATGCGTCACATTCACAACATGGCGAAGGTCATGTTAGCGACCGGTCTGATCGTCGGCTATGGCTACGTGATTGAAGCGTTCTTTGGCTGGTACAGCGGCAACAGGTTTGAGCGTTACATGATCTGGAACCGCATGCATGGACCCTATGCCGTTTACTATTGGGCGCTGATTCTTTGCAACATCATTACGCCGCAGTTTCTGTGGATCAAACGGGTGCGCTCTAATCTTTTGCTGCTTTGGTTGATCTCGATTGTCGTGAGCATCGGCATGTGGCTCGAGCGCTTTGTGATCGTCGTGACGAGTTTGCATCGCGACTTTCTCCCGTCGTCGTGGGGCATGTATCAGCCGACCCAATGGGATTGGGCCATGTTCATCGGTTCGATCGGATTCTTCTTTACGCTATTGTTCCTCTTCATTCGTTTTCTGCCGATGATCTCGATCTTCGAGATGCGGACGATTTTGCCGGAGGCGGAAGTGGAGGAGGCGTAAGCGTCAGGGGCTGAAGGGGCGACGGGGTGACAGGGAGACACGGAGAATGAACGAAGGAAGAAACAATACAGAAACCGGCGCGCGTGGCAAAGAGAGAGTCACCCCATCGCCCCGTCGCCGTGTCACCCCGTCCCTGTATGGCGTGATGGCCGAATTCGATAACCCGACTGATTTGGTTGCGGCGGCACAGCGCACCTACGAAGCGGGTTATCGAAGAATCAACGGCTACTCACCGTATCCGATTGAAGAACTGTCGGAAGCGATCGGCTTCACGCGCACAGGCCTGCCGTTGATTGTCCTGATCGGGGGAATCCTCGGCGGACTGGGTGGTTTCTTCATGCAGTACTGGATGGAGGTGATCGATTACCCGCTCAATGTTGGCGGCAAACCCTATAATAGTTGGCCGTCGTTTATTCCGATCACGTTTGAGTGCACGGTTTTGGTCGCCGCGTTCGCCGCCGTGCTCGGCATGCTCGTGCTGAATAAGCTGCCGCAGCCGTATCATCCGGTTTTCAACGCGCCGAATTTCGCACTCGCGACGCGCGACAGTTTCTTTCTCGTAATCGAAGCCAGCGATCGGAAGTTCGAGCACGATGAAGTGATGCACTTTATGCAGACCCTGGAGCCGAAGGACTTGATCGATGTTGAAGTGTAGACGACGAAAGAGAGACACGGAGACGCGGAGACACGGAGACACGGGGACGTTCCCGACACATCCCCGTGTCCCCGTGTCCCCGCGTCTCCGCGTCATGTCATTGTGCTGCCTCCTGCTTTCTGCCGCCTGCCTCCTGTTCCTTACTTCCTGTCGCCGCGATATGCAGGATCAGCCGAAGGCGAAGCCCTATCGTTCGTCCAGCTTCTTCAAAGATGGATTGTCGTCGCGGCCACTGGTCGAGGGGACTGTGCCGCGTGGTTGGTTGCGCACGGACACGGAATTCTACACTGGCAAGAAGAGCAAGGCGCAAGGGATCACGGCGGCTCCCGGCGCGCAGCTCGCACCAATGAGCGGGACGAGCATCCCGGGCGCAACAACGGCGGCGCCGACTGCCGCCGCTTATCCAGATGATACGGACAAGTTTCCGTTTCCGATCACGCCAGACATACTTACGCGCGGTCGAGAGCGTTTTCAAATCTTCTGTTCGGTCTGTCATGGGATGACCGGAAATGGTGACGGCATGGTCTTCAGACGAGGATTTCGTCTGCCGGCCCCGGCGTCGTTTCACCAGGAGCGTCTGCGCCAGGCGCCGGTGGGCCACTTCTTTGACGTGATGACTAACGGCTGGGGCGCAATGCCGAGTTATGCTTCTCAGATTCCCGCGCAGGATCGCTGGGCCATCATTGCTTACATCCGCGCGCTGCAGTTGAGTCAGCAAGACGCGCAACCATCAGCAACTCAGTCGCCGACACCGGCGACAACCGCGGCAAAGTCCGGAGGCAACCGATGAACACGGCTTACACCGCACCTCCGGAAGTCGCGCGCTTCGCGCAGCGCGGGCTGATCATAGGCGTCGTGTCTCTTGTCTGGGTCTTGTTGGGCGTGTTGAGTGATGGAACGCAATTCTTTCACTCCTACTTGATCGGTTATCTCTTCTGGACGGGAGTGGCGGTGGGCTCGCTCGCGCTCTTAATGCTGCAACATCTGACAGGCGGCGGTTGGGGATTAGTGATCCGTCGCCCGCTCGAAGCGGCAACCAGAACTCTGCCGCTGATGTTGCTGCTTTTCATTCCAATCCTGCTGGGCGCCAGGCAGATCTATCCATGGACCAATCACGAAGAGATGGCCAGGAATCCGGTATTGGTTGAGAAGACGGCCAAATATTTGAACCAGCCGTTTTTCACTCTGCGGGCGGCGGCGATTTTCGGGATCTGGCTGTTGACAAGTGGTCCAGCGAACAGGATCGATCCGCTGACCAACAAACTACGAAGAGGATGCGCCTGCTCAGCGGCCCGGGCATGGTGCTGTTTGTTTTTACGGTGACGGTCGCGTCTATAGACTGGTCGATGTCGCTCGATCCGGAATGGTCTTCGACGATTTATGGATTCCTATTCGTAGCGGCGTGGAGCTTGAGCGCGCTCGCTTTTGTCATTGCGACGTTGGCGCTGCTGTCAAAGCGGCAACCGATGTCCAGCATAGTTGCGCCGCTGCATTTTCACGATTTGGGAAAACTGTTGCTGGCGCTGGTAATGCTCTGGGCTTACTTTGCATTCTCGCAGTTCCTGATCATCTGGTCGGGAAATTTACCCGAAGAGATTAGCTGGTACCTGCCGCGGATGCGCGGCGCCTGGGGCGTGATTGCAGTGGCGGTGATTGTCTTACATTTCGCGCTGCCGTTTCTGTTTTTGCTTTCGCGATCGCTGAAGCGCAATCCGCATAAGCTGGTTCTGGTCGCGGCGATGATCCTGCTGATGCGCTACGTGGATCTGATCTGGCTGGTCGAGCCAAATTTCCAGGGCGGACGTTTCCGCGTTTTGATGGATGTGCTGGCGTGGATTGGGTTCGGCGGTCTCTGGTTGGGAGCGTTCTCCCGGCACTTGAGCAAGCGGCCTTTGATACCGGTAAATGATCCACAACTACCGAGCGTGCTCGAGCAGATGCACGCGAGACATTGAAGAGCAGTAGGCAGGAGGCAGTAGGCAGTGGGCACTATCAATAAGTGATGACGGAAAGAAATCACAAACACGGACACAAGACGGAAACGCCGGACGTGTCGCACATCCGCAATGTCGAGGTCAGTCACGAGATGAGCGACGTTGACGTAAAAGGTATCCTGATGTTTGCCGTGGCCCTGACGGTGATGACCGTAGTTGTTTACCTGCTGATGCTTTTGATGTTCAAGGTTCTGAACAAGCAGGAGGTTGGCAAGGAACAAAAGCCCTCGCCGATGGCCCTGAGTGAAAAAGAGCGATTGCCGCCGGAGCCGCGACTGCAAGGAGCGCAGGGATTCTCAGAAGGCTTGAACAAAAGCGCCGGTATTACCGAAACGGAAGATGAAAGGAAGAAGCCGAAAGACCCTCTCTGGGAAATCAGGATCCTGAGGCAGCAATGGAACGATGTGCTGGAGCATGGTGCTAAGGATAAGGACGGAAAAGTTGTAGGCCTCCCGATTGACGAAGCGATGAAAAGAATACTAGAGGGCAACGGTCTCCCGTCACGATCACAAGCGCGGGGCGATGCCGATTCAATGCAGACGCCGACCGCAGCCAGCTCAGGACGCATGACAGAAAAGGGAAAGCAATGAAGAACCGACGCGGAGACACGGGGACACGGAGACACGGAGATCGTTTGCCGAGGCATCTCCGAGTCGCCGTGTCTCCGTGTCTCCGCGTCGTGGCCGCGTTCTGCCTACTGCTCACTGCCTACTGCCTACTGGCTTCCGCTCAGCCCGGAATGCCGCAGGCCAGTTCGCCACTCTATGGCGCGCGGCAATTGAGCGGGAAGGTGGCCACGGGATTACCAAAAGCGCTGCAGGACGTCGGTCTTGACCAGAAACTGAACAACCAGTTGCCGCTCGATCTGGTATTTCGCGATGAAAGCGGCCAGCAGGTGAAACTCGGGCAGTATTTTGGCAAACGTCCGGTCATCCTTGCGCTCGTCTATTACGATTGTCCGATGCTCTGCACGCAGGTGCTCAATGGCATGACTGAGGCGTTTCGCGTGTTGTCCTTCAAACAAGGCGAGCAGTATGAAGTGGTAAACGTCAGTTTCGACCCGCGCGAGACGCCAGCGCTCGCTGCCGCGAAGAAAAAGAAATACGTCGATTATCTGCCGGAAGAAAAACGAGTCGCGGCGATGAACGGCTGGCATTTTTTGACCGGCGACGACCTTAATATCAAACGCATTACCGAGGCGGTTGGCTTTCGTTATCACTGGGACGAAGCGACAAATCAGTTTGCGCACGCGAGCGGCATCATGGTGTTGACGCCGGAAGGAAAGTTGGCCCAGTACTACTACGGTATTGAATACTCAGCAAAAGATCTGCGTCTCGGGCTCGTCGAGGCTTCCGCCAACAAGATTGGCACGCCCGTGGATCAGTTGCTGTTGTACTGTTATCACTACGATCCCGCCACCGGAAAGTATGGCGCCGTGGTGATGAATATGGTTCGTTTGGGAGGCATTGTTACCGTCGTCGCAATTGTTGGTCTGCTGCTGGTGCTGCGCCGCCGCAGCGGCGCGCGGACGCGTCTACGAGCTGGAGGCATGGCCTGATGCAGTCGGGGTTCCCATTCATTCCGGAGAGTGCTTCCACGCAGTCAGGAAAC
>WNGL01062740.1_pt1 | contig 13063 bp, 12 predicted proteins | sample 5400591 | NCBI WGS metagenome assembly WNGL01 (sample SAMN13153377, study PRJNA577476) | soil metagenome | isolation source: 80 cm soil or saprolite under Garry oak tree replicate 1 | place: USA:California | collected 2016-06-15
TCGTAGCAGTCCCATCGACAGAGAAGCTCATACCGATCGACGAAGGATAGAGGCTGGGGATGTGCAGTGCCGCATCATCATTGGCCCCATCTTCAACGCTCCCCTCTTCCGGTATCGCCAGCTCGTCCATTTCTTCCGGAATAACCTGCTGATCACGGGGTGCCAGTGCCCCAACCAGGTAGCGGTCACGCACACTAGCCTCGTCTACCTCCTCTTCAGCCCCGCCTGCCGGGCCAAGCAGGTCCTGCATCACCAGCCGCTCCAACTCATCGCGCAGCGCTGAAGGCGAGAGCGTCTGAAGAATGGAGCGCGGAGGCTCAAGTAGGGTCTTCGTTGTTCGAGGCAGCTCCACTTCAACTAAAGGAGCAATACCACTCAGCTCTACTTGCTGTTCGGGTTCCCAGGCAACAGGAGCAACGTTATTGTTCGCGGGTCGTTTGTGCCTTGAGCCATGATGCGATTTGTTATCTTGTCTGGTAAGGACCTGTAACACTACCTCAGACAGGCTATCCGGTACTGTGTTGATACCCAGTATCTCGCTATGATCGACAAGGTCCAGGTCAGCCAGCAATACCGCTACAAAGTTCTCAGGGGCTTCTTCAACCTGGCTCCAATCCAGTTTTGCTTCGCCTGCTTGCAAACGCTGGTTAATAACTGTCAGGTCAAGATCACCAGGAAGAACTGGCGGCAGCTTAATGTTGTTCACGACACGTCCCCTCTCTAATTTCCGGCTACAGTGGATGTAGTATATCAGTTTGTGGGGAACCTGCAAGAGGAAGATTACCATGCATCGGATGAATTGTTTGTAGCAAGCAACCACACGGAAGCGGACGGCTAGATAGGCCGTAGGGGCCGATTTATCGGCCCCAATAGGCATCAAGCTAAGTGACCTGACAATGTCACCCTGAGCGAAACGAAGGGTCTGGCTGTTGCCCCCGATGGTCACGCCTCCGCGCAGCGAAGGGTCTGGTTCGATGGGCAGCTAGATGCTGAGCGCAGCGAAGCATGACAGGGTTGTCCTTTCTGTATGGATGACCCACATCATGGGTCATCCACACCCCTACTGCGTGGTGATGCGCCCAATCTTGTTCCCCTGGGACTCGGTGAACCACAGGTTGCCATCCGGCCCCGCGGCGATGCCCAACGGCTCGCAGCCAAATTTGTGCCCACACCTCGTGGGCAGGGGGAACACGGTATCGTTGCCACCGGCGGTGAGACGCTCGATGCGATTCCCAAAGGACAAGGTGAACCACAGATTGCCATCGGGCCCGGTCGTGATGCCGAAAGGCCCGCTAAGGGCAACGGGGAACTCGGTGACAAGGCCCGCAGTGGTGATGCGCCCAATCTTGTCGACATTGAATTCTGTGAACCAGAGGTTGCCATCCGGCCCGACCGTGATGCCCTCAGGCAGGCTGCTCGGTGTGGGGATGAGGAATTCGGTGAGGCTGCCACTGGTGGTGAGACGCCCGATCTGGTTGCCGGCCCGCTCGGTGAACCACAGGTTGCCGTCCGGCCCGACCGTGATGCCCTGAGGCCCGCTACTGGCCGTGGGAATGGGGAATGCGGTGAAGCTGCCCGCGGTGGTGAAGCGCCCGATGGCGTTCCCCTGGAACGCGGTGAACCACAGGTTGCCGTCCGGCCCGGCCGTGATGAATTGAGGCCCGTCCAAGGCCGGTGGGGCGGGGAATCCCGTGACGCTGCCATTGGTAGTGATACGCCCGATGATGTCGGGCCCAGCGGTGAACCACAGATTGCCATCCGGCCCGGCGGTGATGCCGAAAGGGTCGCCGCTGCCCGTGGGGACATTGAACTCGGTGATAGTGCCGGCTGCGGCCCAGGCGGGAGCGCTGCTCAGGCTCAGCAGGCCGACACAGGCAACTATAGCTGTGAGAAGTGCAGTCAAGTGCGACCGCCATTCAGTACGGTTCATATTGCTTCTTCCTTTAGGTAGTGTTGTGTATAGTGCTACTCATGGATGTCACGCGAGTGTGTTCTCCTCGTTGCAACGTGACCATGCAAAGGCTGCCTGCTGTGTCAGGAAAGCCTCGCCAGGGCGGCTTCCCTCCAGCTGCCTGTCTGCGCTCCGCTGACGCAACTTGCCTTCACATACTCCTGCGTGCTGTCGGTATGGACATGTGGCCCTGGAGTGAAGAGCGATGATTCGGGCGGAACGTTTGTCTTGCCAACGAACCTCTTTCTCTTGCTTCAGCAGGGCACTTAGTCATCAAACCCCGTCCACTCTCCCTGCTCGCTCCATCCGGAGCGCAGTGCAGGGAACGAGAAGGTCCTGCTTGGTTTCAAGGCATGCACTCCGCAATTACACATATATACGTAAGAGCGTTACATAAATAAGCTCATCTTGAAATGCATCTTATAGACGTATAGTTGAGTTCCAGGGGCATCCACTGTGGGTGAGCATGACCGCTGAAAGCAAGGTGTTGAACCATATCGTCGCCAAATCGTTTGGTGCCGCAAGTATCATGTTCTTTAGAAGCTCCAACGACAACGAAGAATCGAAAAGAATGTGGGTAGAGGAGGTGGTAGATGGGTGAGGTGAGCGGACCTCTTAGGATGATAACAGCCGACGTGCCGGGACGAGGACAGATGTATTTCCTGATCGATAGTAATTACGATTTCATCCCCGATGCCAAAGAGTTTCTTGATTGGAAAGCGGCAACGAATCGCGCTCCAGCGACGATGAAGGCGTATTGTTCCCGGATGTTATGGTATTACCGCTTTCTCTTGCAACGAAACCTGAGCGTGCTGGAAACAACGCCAGCAGACCTTACTGAATTTGTGATTTGGCTCAGTAATCCCTACCGAGATGCTCCTAAAGTTTCTGCCATTCATCAGCCCAGCCCATTGACGGCGGTGAGTGTGAATCTGATCCTTCAGGTAGTTGGAGCCTTTTACCATTTCCTCGTGCGCCGTGGCAAGCTCGCGGAATCCCCCGTTCGCTATGTAGATGTTCCCAGAGGTAAATGGCTCTCTGAGCGTGACCTGTTAGCACATACGCGCCGAGGGAGGGCTGTGGTCCAACGCATGGAGTTGAAGCTCAAAGAACCTGGCCGATTCCCTCCCACAGTCTCAGAGCTAGATTTCCAGGCGTTCATCGACAGCATTCACATGGGAAAAAATCCGAACGGTGATCCTTCAGGCTTCCGTGATCGCTTGTTGTGTCTGCTGCTCAAAGAGGGGGGATTCCGTATTGGGGAGATACTCGGTATCAAAATGGAAGACCTCGAATTTGGCAAACAAGGTGTTCATATTCGTTTTCGCCCCGACAATGAGAATGGGGCACGGGCCAAGGCTGGATATGGCAATGACCGTTTTGTCCATTTGCCGACCGATGTGCTGGGCCTGCTCGATGTGTATATTACGGAGGTCTGGATTGAGGCAAACCCCGCGACCTCCCATCTCAACAAGCATGCAAAGAGCCGTGAAGGGCGATCAACCTACGGGACTGCGCTTAGCGTAGCCGCAGTAGAGAAGGTCTTCCAGCATTACTCCAGGAAATCGGGAGTGATCCTGCATCCACACGTTTTGAGGCACACACACGCTACGGCTCTCGTCCGTTCCTACCTGCAAGATGGCGAACCAGTAGACTGGAAATTTGTGCAGGAACGGCTGGGACACGCAAGTGTCGTGACGACCATGCAAACCTACACCCATTTGACAACTGAAGATCGTAAACACGCCTACGACAGGTATATGGAGAAGACGAAGGAAAGGCATGCAAAACAGTAAAATTGTCGCGTTCATGTCCCATCCTCATCCCAAGTGGACTCGAAGTCAACGACGCTTGCTTGATGTTCTTGAACAAGAGGAGAATCGGCAGAAACCAGTGGTCGAAATTTGCAAACTTGCAGGCTATGCAGAAGTCACCCATGGAAGGGCTTGGTACAGAGCACTGAAAGACGAGGCCTTTGCCGAAACAGTCAAGAACATGGGGATTGCTATCAAGCGGCATACAAGAAAATCGCACCTTGAGGTCAGCCTCGCTACAAATATTGAAGAAGAATTGGCGAAAGATATCTGGGACATCCGCCGACTCAAACAGGACTATCCGAAACATCAAGCCCCTTGTGCATATGAACTCAATTTTACCTGGATCGTGAATCCTTTGCTCCGCGAACAAGTCAAGCACTACTTCCGACAGCACTTCATTCAGTGGAGAGGCAGCACATTTCAAAATAAGATTCGCAACCTCATGCCCGTGCTAAAGCTTCTTCCAGCAGATGTACATGTAGGAACTCTTACGAGAAGCCACATCGAAACGCTGTTACCAGCCTTGTGGCAATTGAGCGAATATCAAGCAAACAGGAGCTTGCGGGCCACGAGGGGAATGATCGAATACATGATAAACTCTCCCGTATGGCCTGGCCCTCGACCGCCACGGTTCCTCATCTGGAAAGAGGATATACCCCGCAGTCCAGAGGCACTTCCCCGTCCCATTCCCCCCGATGTTTTAGAGCAGTTTGACCATCTCTTAGAACAAGCTGTTGAGGCTATCGGCGAAGAACGCCAACCAGCGTTGCTCCATGCAAGGTACTGGGATGCCATCCTCATTTTGCGCCGGACGGGGATGCGAGCTGAAGATTTGATTCATCTCAAGGCTCCCGATGAGCACGGTAGAAACGGTTGTCTTGACCAGGATTCAAGTGGCTACTGGTGGATACGAATTGATTACCGGAACACAAAACTGGCGCGTGAGCATCGCATCCCCACAAGGATGAGTGACGGAGTTATCGAGGCAATCCGCCGTCAGCATCAACGTGTACAACATTTCCCCAATCATTTTGGAGAACATTACTTGTTTCGTACAGAGAAAGGTGTGCTCATTCTAAGCACCCTTGCACTTGCTCTGAAAAAGCTTGCTCCATATCTAAAACATGAAGGTAAGCCCTACTCCATATCAGCCCACCAATTTCGCCATACCATCGCGACTGACATGATCGAACAAGGCGTGGATATTTACACCGTCAAGGAGTTTCTTGGACATGCCAGCCTTACCATGACAGAGAGATATGTGAAGGTGTACCTGAGCAGCCTCAAGGCCAAGTACGACGCTTACCGTGTGAAAAAGCAACAAACGTATGCAACGGAGAGGATGACGGCTCAAATTCAGATAACCCAGCCGGAGGAAAAGGCTGATGGAGGGTGGGTCGAGGATAAAGTAGGCAAACTGTATGTGTCTCCGCTCCCCGACGGTATTGGCAACTGCGTGCATCTGCCCATGCATGATGGCTGCCCTGACTCACCTCACTGCCCCACTTGTCCGAAGCTCCGTGCAAGCAAGCGGCATCTGCCGGTATGGGAGAATAAAGCCACAAACTTACTCATCACTGTGGAAGCGTTGCGTGTCAATCCCGCCTACACGCGAGCACGGCAAAAGCACGAGCAGGAACTGACCCATGCGGAGAAGGTCATCAGAACCATCAAAGAGGAGGGCTTCTGGGATGGGCGCATCCACAACAACAAAACACACGAGAACTGAGCAGTGCCGAAAAAACGCACAGGCGAAGTCAGAGCAAAAGCGCCAGATTGCCTTTGCCGCCATTCGAGATCTTCAACAGGAAAAACATCCTGTGACCAGAGCGGCTGTCTCCAAGCGAGCTAGCGTATCTGTGGTGTTTCTCCGCAGCCATCCTGACCTGCTTCAGGCCATTGAGGAAGCAGAACAGCAGTATCGGCTTAGGCCTCTAGATCGCACCGCCGACAAAACCAAAGATCAGGTGATCGCCGCCTTACGTCGGCGGTTGGATGAGATGAAGCAGCAACTCGCTGCCAAGGACCAAGACCTACGTGGAAAGCAGCACGAGATCGATCGGCTCTATGGAAAACTGGCCGCTGCGAGTCCACTCACCGATGTAGAGCTGCAGAGTGCTCTCGTGGAGGCTCTGGACCGCCTAGCCCAACGAAGTTTGGAATAAAGGAAAGTAGGATAATATATGGATATTGGGATGATAGCCATCGGGGCAACCATTGTATCAGCTATTGGGGTTTTGTGGTCAATCTTCTTCGGGCAACAAACTCTCTCCGGCATACTCAAAGGGAAGGGGAAGATCGTCACCCGAAGCCTTTTGACTCTCATTTTCCTTTGCAGTGGGCTTTTGGATGTCTATGCTTGGAATGTCCTGCACGCCACGCCCGTTCAGAACAGTAGCAACATACGTTCTCAAATAAGCCTAGCAGATCCCTCTATGGCCGCAGCTTCTCTTGTTCTCACTGGACCGAATAGCTCTTGGACTCAGCAAACAGATGTTCATTCCGAAGCGGGGGTGGGGAGGTGTTACGATGAAAGAGGAGAAAAACAGGTTATTTCATCGACTATCTATTTTCCTCTCATTTGTAATGAAATACGGTCGTTTGCTGGCTCTTTTGCATATAGCGTTGAGATGACTGCTTCTCAGTGGGATACGGGTGGAATGATATTTGGTTACATGCGGTACTGCAGTACCACGTGTTTTATTTTATATCACTACTTCTGGATCAGTAAAAATGGGTATATGGGCCTGGATTTTGTCAAGGTTCATATCGCCAACAACGGTTCAGCACCAGATGACTGTAAGGGAGATGATTCCTGTGTCAGCCACCTCATTCCTCCGACACGGACAGATTCGATTGAGTCCACCAATAAATTGTTTGTACAGGTAGAGCAAAATCCTCAGCAAGGAGAAAGTCTCATTACCCTTTATCTCAATGAGCACCTTGTAAGTCACTGCTTTGTCCACAGTACTTTTGCTGGTCAGGTAGGAGTGGCGAGCCAAATGGTAAACGAGAATCAAGGAGGGAGCGGTCTGAACAGTAATATTACTTTTCATGACGCACTCGTTTGGCAATTTTCATGATAAACCTATGAACAAGCGTGTTTGAGGCGATATTCTCGTTCTTTCAGGAGGTAACAACCATCATCGCTGATGTGAAGAGGGATCAACGTTTTTTTCTCTAAAGAACACTTTGGCGAGGATATGAATCAATTTGCCATGTGGCAAGTATTTTGCTGGTCCGCCCGTGTAATGCGCCTGTGTATCTCTCCTTGAACTGCTCCATAAAAGTAAAGCGGCAACTGATCGCCCGGTTGCTGCACCGTAAAAGAAAAGTTACCCTGCAGACCCACCTTCCCCCTCAGTGGATAGGCTCCCTGCGAAGGAGACATCACCGTAAACGTTCCGCTAAAGTCAGCCCTTCCCTTGCTTTGCTTTATAAACACCGAGATGTTTGTTGTCTGCCGCTTTGTCTCATCATACATCGACCCGTTATACGTCCCAGCAAGAGAGAGACCGTTGTGAGACGTTGCTATCGGAGTAGATGCTGGCGTTGGCCCAGCCAGGGCAGTATAGACAACTTCGCGCAGGGCTGTCTGGTGCTCAGTAGGAATCCAATCCCCTGCACAGGTCGTCAAATTCAGAAAGCTCCCTGCCGTATTCCCAAAAATATCCTGGACGGGAGCATCTTGCGGCGGATACAAGCCAATGCGCGTGACATGAAAACGGAGTGTTTTACCATGGGCGTCAACGACCAGCACATCGTCGCCGACGTGAAGGTTGCGCAGACGCCAAAACACTGCAGGGTTTCCACCAGGACGATCCAGGTGTCCAGCAATAACCGCGCTGCCCTGCTCGCCTGGACGCGGACCTGCATTGTACCAGCCGACATCGTTCCAGGGACGCTGCCCCGGCGTTTCCATCGTGCCATCTCGTCGAACTCCTACCGACTCGATAGGGGTGTTGATACCTAGCGCAGGAATGAGCAAGCGTCCGAGTGGGGGAGGAGCCGGACTTGCCGTGGTAGAAGCGAGCGACAGTCCAGCCACCGTGAGGGCCAGAGCCACCATCGCAGTAAGGACAGACCGCAGCAGACGAGGAGGACGGCGCGTGGTTTTTTGACGGTTGAAGGGCCAGAGACGAGTGAGTACCCCAACACTCATTCCTCCCAAAGCGAGCACTCCCAATGGCCAGGGAGCCAGCGGTGTGAACGGGGACGCGTTGGTCGCCAGTGCATTTGGATCACTTCCAGTACCAGACATGCTCGGCAGTCCCTTGACCTGTGCGACAACAAACTGCAGCGGGGGTGTTCCCTGGAACACTCCAACGATAAAGATACTGGTCACTGTGTTGGTCCCCAGGGTCACCTGATCCAGAAGGGAAAGGGAAGGCTGAGACGCGCTTACCCGGAACGTATACGGACCGGTTGGTAATCTGATGTAATTACTGGCTTGCGGATAGGACAAGACCCTAATGAGCGTATGTGCGGCTGTTGCGATGCTCACAGAGACTGGCCGTGGTGAAAATTGATAGACGCGGAATTTGGCCATGCCACTGGCCATCAGATTATTATCTACAAAGACCTGCAGCGAGAAACGAGTGGATTTGGTCCCGGTGGCTGCCACAGTATAGGCGGTACCAGCCTGGACAGAGAGCGTCTGTACAATCGCTACTGCACCAACTCCTTTACCAATAAGCGCAGCCTGCACTTTATGGAACCCTGCAGGCAGTTGACGGTAGTCATTGACTGTTGCAAACGTTACATTACCCAGGAACTTTGCGCCATCGACGAAAATAGTTACCGTTCCAACATCAGGTGAAGCATTCATGATGCGTATGAATGACGGACTCGCAGCGGAGGCCCGGGGTGCCTGGGTGTCAAGGAGGGCAAGAAAAGCGAGCAGGCCGAATGCCAAAAACACTCGCCAGACCAGGCGTATTAGAGCATGTAGAAGTTTCATTGCTGTCTTCTCCTTCCCTTGTATCTCTTTATACACGTACCTGCTTGTCTGTTAGATACAGGCAAATTTACAGATGCATGAACAGTTGGTCATCTTCATCGTTCTCCAAAGAGAGCCAGCGGATGGAAGTTAACAGGCCAGACCACAGAAAGCGGTGCGATGAATGGTCCTGCTGGGGATTGGCAGCCCAACGCTATGATATTATAGGTGTATTTTTCTTCTGTAGGCTACCAGTAGGGTAGGGGAGGAAAGTGATAATGAACAATTCTTTATCCAGGCTGGTCCCCCGGCTCAGGGAGCCAGCGCTTCAACTACTTGCTTCAGTGATTATTGTCTTTTTACTTGGCTTTGGAGCAGACATATTACTTCAGAGGGCAATAGAGTTATTTGTAGCCGGTATTGTTGAACAGGACACTCTTTTTTATAGTGCCGTGAGACAACAGGACGTCTTTGCGCAAAATATACTTGCACTTATCAAGCAGCTTTCCTTTCTTGCCTTAGGAGTCGGCTTCGTGGTGACGCTGGTATTTCTATTCATTCCATTTTATAGAAGACCCCGCTCAACAACAGTGTTTCAGAGTGTATCTAAGCAGTGGCTAAAGGCTACATTGCTCACTCTCAGAGGTATAGCTACAGTGACCTTCATCTTTCTCGTAGTAACCGCCATCTATGAATTGTTTCTGCGGATAGTCGGTAACCAACCACCTTTTTTTCTCCTTGCAGCGCTTGTCACAGCATCGATGTACGTCTTCATCCTTGCCTATTCCCTCTTTGACTATGCAAAAGAGCTCAGAGCAATGTATCCGGAAGCAGTAGCGAAAAGGAGGACCACCCACCATGAAGGGAGAAGTCGCAAATGATGGTGAAACCAGAGGCGAGAACACCAGCATGGGTTATGTTCAGCGAGCCCTCGGGGCTACCTTGATCATTTGGTTGAGCCTTGTTGTGGTGAATATAGCGGCATTTGGGCTCTCAGAGAGCCTCAGAGTAGCTGGAGTAGAGAGAAACGAGAACGTACTGATTACATTCCTCGTTTCGCTTGGATTAATCCTGCTTGCTCTGTGGCTCTTACCCCGATCGTTTCTTACTCTGAAAGAAGAGAGATGATAGAGGACTCTGATCTTGATTATCTTGAGGAATATGTAGGTTCGCTGCTTGTCCTGCTTGACCGCTTCTGCCACAAGGTCTAGATAACGGCATCTATATATACTCGTGGCTCTGACATAAGTTTCTCCTTATCTCTAGCCGTAACCACTCAGATGGCCCTCTCAATTTGTGTTTGAAATCAAATAGCTACTACCTGAGTAGTTACTCATAGAAACTTTCACACCTCTATGCATCTGGTACATCCTCTATCAGTTCAGACGTAGGAACTCCTAATGCCTGAGCGATCTTATTGAGTGTGTATTGAGTGTGATCGTATTCAATCCGTGGTAGGGGTCTCTCCAAACGGTCTGGATAGTCTTGTAGTTCACATCCGCTATACGAGAGAGTTTCGACATAGAAATACCCTTCTCCTGTGCAACCTCTCGTACTCGCAATCTGAGCATGGAACCAACCCTCTGTATGTGATGGGTAGAGTATAGGCCAGTTGGTGTTGCTATTGGTAGTAGGGAATATTTGGTGGTATAATTCTGGTACCAGCTTTCCACTACTATTACCACATATCGACAAGAGAGGAGAAGTATGCAGAAAACAAGGGAAGACATGTTGACACTCTGGATACTGTTTTGTCGCATGACCGAAAAGTGGGATACCCTGTATACGTTCTATGCGAGAGACCGTGAAGACGCTGAACGGCAGGCAGAGGAGATATTAAGAGAACATCCCTGTGAGCGACTGGAACTCAAAGCGTACCCCTTTGGGTTCAGAATGGTCATGACACACTTACCAGGCACGATTTCATCAGAATTCCAGTCATGAAGTTTACCGGGTTTGAATACCTGACTCCTGCCCAACGGCTTGCCGTGTTAGAGCATTACCGTACCTTCCTGCTTGCCTTGCGAGATCACTGTCCGCGCGGGAAAGATACCTGATACAATAGTGCGCAAAAAGCGAGAACCTGTGATAGAGACATGACCGAACCTGCCTAACACAACCTCGGATCAGGTACCATCTCACTTCGCAGTATCTCACCATGCTCCACCAGGTCCATACCAGCGAGCAAAACCACGAGATTCCGAGTTTGACAGTGAGCGTAGCTACTATCGCTCTATTCTCGACGCAGGTCGTTTAGCAGATCCTTTAACATCTTCTGGTAGCGGGAAGACTGTTGCCAGTTCTCGAAGCTCCTGATATGACGGCGTTTGCGTATAGCGATAGCCCAGTCAATAGTGGAGTTCAAAATAGCGCTATCCAGGCAGATCGGTACCAGCACCTCTCTTTTCCCTTTGCCCTCTTTCTGCCTCGCGAGTGTCACTTCGCGTTCTACCCACTCGCTGTCCAGCGAGTTTTTGGAGAGCACAACGAGCAATTTCTCTCGGCTCTGAACGGCTTCCGTGATGTATGCAGGAAATTTCTCTCCGGCTTTCAGACTCTCGGGTGCAAACCAACAAAGGACCCCCTCTTTGCGCAAATCTTGATAGAGGTTCTCAACAAAGCGCTGGTCGTGGCTAGAATAACTGATGAAACATGTATAGTAATCAAAGGGTGCACGACCCGAAGAGTGGATGCAGGCAAGTAACTGTTCAGAGACACCTGCCCCGCGCAGAAAAACGTCGGGGATGTTTCCCCTGGATTGTTGGATGGTATCGATGCCAATCGTCGATGGTCCGAGGTGGACGACGGTTTCAAGATTGATCGTTTCGTTGAGATCCACGTTGAGAAACATTGTATCTAGTAGGTATGCTTTATGAAAGTTAGCATGCTGAAGAATCGTTTCCTTGAAAAAAGTTTTATGCATGCTAGCATGGCGAAGCCTTGCTCCGCTAAGATTAGCTTGGTAGAGGCTGGCAGAGTTGAGTGAGACGGAACAGAGCCTGGCGTTGCGTAGGTTGACACCATCCAGGTTCGTTTGTCGAAAGTCTACCCCAGATAGTACCGCTTTATGTAGATCTGCTTTTCTCAGATCAGGCAAGATTTCCGGGTTCTCTTCGCGCCACTGATTCCAGACACTTACACCTCCATTGAGTTTATTAAGATGACGCTGATCTGCCATGTAGCCTACGCCTTTCTCCATAAGAAACATGCACTATTTGGGACCGCTCTCTTCTTTAAACTGCTCATCTCAGATTCCAATACACCCCATCAAATCCCTCCAAGAGCGGACTCCGTGCCTGCAGAGGCACCAAGACCAGCAGCGCACGCATAGCCCGCGTCATACCAACAAACATGGTACGCCTATCCATCGCCAGGAACTCCTCTCGCTCCTCGGCGGGAACACTCGTAGGCACGTTCGTATACCAGCCGCTGTCGCTGAAACCGGCCAGAGCCACCACCGGAAACTCCAGCCCCTTCGCCGATTTGAGTGTCAGTACCTTGACACCTGGGCGGGAGAGATTCAACTCCTGTCCCGGCATAAAGGTGGCTTCGATACCCCGATGTGTCAGTTCCGCTGCGATAGCTTTCCCCGCCTTCGCCGTAGGACAAAGAACAGCGCAGGCTCCGGTGCTCAACCTGAACTCGCGTGCTGCCGCTGGCAAGAAGCGCGAGAGCAGTTGTACCTCTTCGCCGCCACTGCGTATCATCCGCACGACTGGCGCTGGTCCGCTGTTCACATAGCTGCGCTCCACCTGCTCGTCGTCAAGCATGCTGGCCGACAGGTAGGACTGGGCCGCCTCGCCAATCTCTCGCGTCGAACGGTAATTCACGCGCAGGATACTGGTGCGGCCCTGGAACTTCAGGCGTTCATGCACGTCAGACCAGTTGAAGCCGCTGCCATAGATGGACTGGTTGGCATCGGCAGTGATGAAGACGCGGTTGGGCTGATTGCACATGCGCACCAGCAGGCGCAAGGCGCTGGGATCAAGGTCCTGAGCTTCGTCTATCATCACCGCGTCATAATTCAGACCTACCATACCGCCCGCGATGAGACTCTCAGCCTTCGCCCGGGCCTGCTGCCACGTTTCTTCTCCGCGCTGCTGCAAAAGCTGCTTGAGCGTCTCATAGACGCTCCATACGGCCTGCCGCTGTACCACGTTCAGGCGCACCCTGCGGCCTGGACGCGGCGTTGCCAGGTACACTTGCAGCGAGTAAATCTGGCGGGCCACGATGACCTGGCTAATTTCTTGCTGGATATAGTCGCTGCTGAGCCGCTCAAGAGCCTGCCGCTGTGCCTGCTGCTGCACTGCATTCCCCGCCAGGGAAACCTGTTTCACCGCCTGCTGCACCAGGTGA
>WNGL01008132.1_pt1 | contig 13062 bp, 16 predicted proteins | sample 5400591 | NCBI WGS metagenome assembly WNGL01 (sample SAMN13153377, study PRJNA577476) | soil metagenome | isolation source: 80 cm soil or saprolite under Garry oak tree replicate 1 | place: USA:California | collected 2016-06-15
GTCTTCGGGCCACGTTCGATAGGCTTGCGGACGCATTCGAGGATCTCACGATAATCCGCAACAGGGCGATCACGGTTTCGACTGCGCTCCTCGCTTGGAAACTCGAACTGGGCGCAGAGGAGGCCGACGAGTACGCAGAGTTCATTGAACAGTTTGTTTGTCGCTTGAACTGGCAGGTAGCTAAGGGCCTCGAGATGGATAACGAATACCGCTATTTGATGGATTTTCAAAGACACGTGACGCAGGCATCAGTTGAGAAACCGGCCGTCAAAGCGCGGGCGGAGTTTTTGGAAACCCAGTATCAGTCCTGGCTGGAGAACCAACAGATCAATGGTGATGCCCAGTACATTGACAACAGTCATCGCGACCCTAGTAACGACTGCCAAAGCAACGCGTAGGCTCAGGGAGCGGCAGCAAGATGCGATAGCGTTTTTTGTCCGTTAGGCTGGACAAGCAACGCGTCGAGCTTTAGCAATCCAGACAGTCGACGCGTCATGACAGCTCTTTCGCACCTACGCTGCTACGACACGTCCACCTTTTGCGAGCGTCGTCCAAAAGCTCAGGTTGTCGTGAAGGCCTCGTCCCTCGATGTCTTTTCGTCCAAGAGCCTGAGACGCCACGGGTATGTACCCCTTGAGGGTGTTTTCAAGATGGTCACGTGAGAGGACCACCATCCCGGCGCGATGGCGTGATGCCATCACGCACAATCGTCCCGTCTCAAGATCGAAGGCTGATGGACGGAGCACTCCTGATAAGGGATGGACTACGACCATGACCTTGCATTCGAGCCCCTGCCAACGCTCCGGTGTGTCGACCCGCACTCGACCTCGAAGTTGGTTGGGCAGAGCTAGATCTATCATCTACGACTTCCGTTTCTCGTGTCAGTAGGCTCTTCACGATATCGGCGGCAAGCTTTGCGACTTCATTATCTCTCTCGAGCGGAGGGCCCTCGTCAGGGGTTGGTAAGGTGAGTCCCGCACTTGAACCTTCACGGAGGAGGTTTAGAACTTGATCCTCGACCCCCCTCCCACCTTCGTGCATCGAAATACGACGATCACCTGGCTGCGCAAAAGCCCCGAAGTCAAAATCGTAGAAAGGTCGCACCAAACCCGCCGCGTCATGTGGAAGGCGTCTTGTAGCAGGAAGTGACCAGCCCTCAGGTTTTAGACTAGGATCAGTGGCAATAACTGCCGGAGCAGCTTGGTGTGGCGGACGTGGGGCTGTCTCCCACCGCGAAACGTCGATCGACACCACCGGCGGAATCTGTCCAGGATCGCCGATCAGTAAGAACGCTCTTGCCACTTGTCCCAAGAGCATGAAATCGGCATAGGACATCTGCCAAGCCTCATCAACCAGCAAGACGTCATAAGCGTCTTTGATATCCACCAGCCCCCATTTCGCGGTTGTAGCAACAACTATGCAGGGACCTGCAGGCAACTCTTTGGTTTCCGAGACCCAGTCGACACCGTTGGGAAGCTGGGAGGGCTGGGCCGAACCTCCAGCGAAGCGGGTGATGGAGAATCCGGTGTCCATGCGTGCGAAGCGACTACAGATGCTATCGACCTGCGAATTCGTCTGAGCCGCCACGGCGACTCGCATCTTCGCCGTCCTACCGGCCTTTATCGTCTCGAGGAGAAGCCACGTCTTGCCTGATCCCGGGGGCGCTCTAACAACGCCGATGTTGCCGCCGTCGGTGACGTACCGTCGAACGGCATCGGTAGTACGAAGCGCTTCAGCCTCCAGCGCTGCCCGATCTCCCGCAGCTTTCACTTGTCAAAACGCTTCTGAAGAGCGTCCAGATCCTCGCCGACGTCATCGGGTAAAGCAGCACCTGGCTCTTTTGGGGCACGGTGAGTCAACCAGCCGCCAGGCGTTTCGCGTTGCCACGCCTTTTGACTCTTGCGACGAAACATTCCTTCCGAGCTAGACGGGATAAGTGTTACGTCTTGTCCCACCAACCTCGGATCGTCTGTGGCGAGCACACCAGGCGGTCCTTCCTTTGGCTTCTTTTTCCACCCTGTGATTTCGATCTGAACGTCGAGCGCGCCCGGAGCAGCTCTTCGAATGCTGCATACTCGCGCTGTTCGCTTTGGCAGACCAGCCACGCATAACCAGCTACCCTCCCGTATCCGCAGGGGGGCGTCGTCGCCTATTCTAATTGTCCAGATTGGCTCAAGCCGCCTACCAGGATCTACGTCCTCCACTGCAGTGATTTTGCCGCGGATCGCTTGTCCTTCAGCAATGGCTTCGCGCTGCATCTCTTCGTCATCATGAAGTAGAGAGGACAAATAGAGTTCCTCTGAAGCCTCATGCACGAAGTAACGGGAAGCAGCGAGGGCGGGATAGCGATCGGTCTCAGGAGAAAGGGTGATCGCAGGTCCATCTTGTTCATCATCAACCTTTAGTTCCTGGCGCACATACTGATACCACGATTCCTCATTAGACACGGAAATCAGTCGATCCACGCCGGGATTAGTAGGCCGATTGTCCCTGCGCAGAAGTTCAATTGCCTGTTCAGTCAAGTTCCACCGCCTGTTCAGCTCTCTTCCTAGAATCGCGTCAATTCTCGTTGCGAGCGACTTATCCTTCGAGTTGGTGTTTCGTTCCGCTTCATTCCACGCGTCAACCGCGTCTTGCAGCTCCTCTCGCTCTACGCTGGGGTCTAGGCTCGTAGCAACTGCGTGCTGCTCGGCTTCCGAGGCAGCCCTGTGTCCCGCTTCTCGGCCGCCCTGTGAAGCGAGCCATGCAAGGAGGAATCCGAGATGGGCCTGCCTTACATCCTCCGCCGGAAAAGTGTAGGCGTCTCGAAGCGCGTCACTTGCAACAACAACCGTTTGTTGCCCAGGTCGGTTCGCTTCACGGAAGAGCCATCCAGCAACTCGACCCAACTTGTTCAGCGTTTTTGCCCGGTCACGTTCGCCTACGCGTGTGAATGTGTAGGCATACGCCATGCAATGAAGCATCTCCAAGTGGGTTGGATTCGGCACCCACAACTGTCGAAGAGCACGGGGTTCCTTCGGTCCCGTGGGAGTATCCTGAGCGTAGCCGGGATGCCTAAAATGCTCGAGGAGAGTTGGAGCAAACGCAGCAGCCATGTCTGCAACGAGCGTCCGGTTCCGTGCTTCCGGAACCGTCAGAACTGTTGGGTTATCACCGGGGTGTCCGTGCGCGATACCCCATGGAGCCGATTCGCCACCCATCCGCACGAACGATAGAATCAATACGTCCCGATTAGTTGCGATGTGGATATGCCGCGTGGCTCCACGCGGAATCGGTCTCCCACTGGCCCAAGCCTGAAGTCGCTTGAGAACCTGATCACCTGTCATCAGGCGACTCCCATCCTACGCGCGAGGTCAGTCTCAACGCTATCGTTGGGTGTCGACCCCTGGATTAGCTCAGTAGCGCGCTTCAGCGACACATTTCCAAGGAATCGAGCCACGTCATCGCCCAGCACCACGGGACTCTCCTTCTTCACGGCTTGTGCGAAGCAGTATGACGCCCGGTCGCAGAAGGAGATGCATTCCTGACGGTAGTCCGTGTCTGCTGCTCGAATAGCGGCAACGGGATCCTTTGAGCCCGGCGGCGGCAGCCCCTTTGCAGCCTCCTCTAGTTGTTTGAATCCTCTCTCCGCGCGCCACGCTTGGAATCGGAGATCTTCACCGGCCCGGACGTTGGGACGATTCACACCCGGCCGGCTGAGTACAAGAAAACCTCGATTGGAAACCTCCAACGACTTGGATAACCCAAGTTCATTCAACGCCGAACGTAGACCGTGGACGTAAACACCAGCCTGTGCACGCGCCTGAGCGAGCTCGCCTCCGTCAGTGTAACCACCCCGATCTGGGTAAGTCTTTATTTCTCCAACAACAAGTGCGGGCATTTTTTCATCATTCGTTACAGCCACTACGTCAGCGACAAGAATTGTTTCGGGTAGCATGATGAGCCGGGGTAGCCGAACAGTCGCCCCGGCGATGAGCGCCACCCTTCCCTTGCCAGCCGCGAGGTCGCGAAGAAGTCTTGCCGTGCCATCGATTGCTTCGTCGAGATCGCGCAACTTCCCGCCGCTCATCCTAAGCCTAAAGTCAGCAAAACCTCCCGTTTGGTCCTTGAGTACGCCAGCTTCGACGAGCGCTTCCCGCAAGACCTCAGCAGCATTGCGGAACAAGACTCGTTCGAATGTCATGCCGCGTGCCATAGCGAACGGTGATTGGCCAATCGTCGACTCAACGCCATCCGCCTTGGCCACGTCGGACATTTTTACGCCGTGTACGGCGGAGAATGTGTTCGCCTGGCAGGTTGGATTACGGGCCCACTGTTCAAAGCGGCGACGGGTGTCACGACGCTCGGGTGAATGACGCGACTCGGCCACATCTTCCCCTTGCTGGGAGGTGCTGCGGAACCTGGCGTGCGTCTACTATTGAACCGCTGAGCTAGCAACGCTAGGGCGTTCTTGCGGCATCATGCCCCCAAACTGCGGCATTTCCCTATTCTCCGTGGCCGCTAAAGGGCTATAATGGGCCAACTTGTGCGCGTTTCTGAAGCCAGGAGCGGCATGAAATCGGTACCACGCGGCTACGGAACTCACGCAGACTTTCTGGACATGGTCCGGGAATCTGCGACGTTGAGGGCTGAAACCGTCCACGCCGAGTTGCGCACGGCATTCGGGCGGTTCGTCCGCGAGCAACCTGTCATGGTCATTCAGCTTGCAGACATCAACGTTCATGACCTCGCTCAAATCCTTAGGCAGCACCCCCTGGTCCTAAAACCGCTAGTCATCGCCGCCAATGTTGCCGCACGGGCGATTGAGCGGGATCTCGGAATCGCGAACGTCGACACCTACGAGCCTAAGCTCTCATCTGAGGAATCTGCGGCCATCGCCGGCTATCTAAAACCGTTCCTGCCTGCCTCTGTCGCGCTGCCAACGCTCGTTCAGTTGGACCAGGTGGAGTACGTGGATAAGGAAATACGAGCGCTCAAGGGTCGTTGGGAGAAGCGCGTCACCGACGCTCTCTCGCGAGGGAGCGGGCGGCAGTTTTCGAAGCGGAGGATCGATGTCCATGGCGAGAGCTTCGAGATCGACGCGGCCTTCCCGCCGGACGGCGGTGTCCGGTTTGCGGTGGACATCAAGCGTATAGAAGCTCGGCGCGATTTTCACAAGCGGGTCGATGAGATTGTCAACAAGGCAACGAAAGTCAAAAAACACAACCCGAGCGCGAAGTTTGGGACGGTCATATATTTCCCTTTCGAAGATCAGCACGCGCAGATCCGTAACCGGCTCGGAGAATCGGCCGTGGATGCAGTCGCCTTCGCGAATGAACTCGACGAGTCAATCGAACAGGCCGCCAAACACATTTTGAGAGCGTTCGAATCGTGACCGCACCTGCAAAAACAAGCCTTGATCGATCTGCCCTACCGCCCGAGATCGGGGAACTAGAGAACCCGCAGACGGACCTCCCGCGAATCGCACGCGATCCAAAGCTGACGGCGGCTATCGAATCGACGGTGCGTGGCTTGCCCACTCAACATGAGTTGCATCTCCAAGACGCGCGCGACATGCGATTTCTACAGCATGAAAGCGTGCATCTGGTCCTGACATCGCCGCCTTACTGGACACTCAAAGAGTATCGGCGCTCCGATGGTCAACTCGGGTTCGTTGGTGACTACGACGAGTTCCTCGCTGAGCTCGACAAGGTCTGGAAGCAATGTTTCGACGCATTGGTACCAGGGGGCCGACTCATCTGCGTCGTAGGCGATGTATGTCTTTCGCGTCGCAAGAACCAGGGGCGCCACACAGTGGTCCCGCTTCATGCCTCGATCCAGGAGCGCTGCCGTTCTCTAGGCTACGACAACGTGGCTCCTATCATCTGGAACAAGATCGCGAACGCCGTCTACGAAGTGGAGAACGGTTCAGGTGGCTTCTTGGGAAAGCCATACGAACCCAACGCCGTGATCAAGAACGACATTGAATTCATCCTCATGGAACGAAAGCCCGGCGGATACCGGGCTCCGTCGGTATACACTCGCGTGCTCAGCGTCATCTCCGCCGAAAACCACAAGAAATGGTTCCAGCAGATTTGGACCGATGTGAGAGGAGCCTCCACGCGGGAACACCCCGCGCCCTATCCCCTTGAGCTTGCCGAACGCCTGGTCAGAATGTTCAGCTTCGTGGGTGATACCGTCCTCGACCCCTTCATGGGGACGGCTACCACCAATCTCGCGGCACTGCGGTGGGGACGGAACAGCCTCGGTGTGGAGGTGGATCCTCACTACTTCGGAATGGCGCACCGGCGTGTGACTGAAGCTGCGGCGGACCTGTTTGGGAAGACAGCGGTCCAGACGCACGGGGCGTAGCGAACTGCCGCGGCATCCCCCACCGGACAGCAGCCTCGAAGAGGCGATCACAAGCCTTCTGTCCCGCTCGCCGACATCTACCCAACGCCTCCAAGTACTCGCTGACTATCTGAAGAAGCTGTTCGAGGACGAGGGTCTGCCGAACGTAAAGGGGGGCTCGGGCGGAGAGTTACCGGTCCCCGGGCTCTCTCGGGTCAAGAACTGGGATGTTGCCTATGAGTTCGCCGGGAAGTTTCGGTTGCTTGTCTCACTCAAGTCGATGTTAAAAAACGTCAGTGGTTCTGTACCAAACCGACTAGATGACTTGCAAGGTGAGATCGCGAACGTCCAGCAATTACGACCGGAGATTGTGATCGGGTACGTCGTGCTGTTCGACATGGCGGAAGACAGCAAGCGAACCGAGGACGGCACCGCGTGGTCGGATTACTTCGAGGCGGCGCTTCAGAGGATAGCGATCCGACGAGCTCCGTTATGGAATCAGGGGTTATTCGAAGGCCTGTGGTTCGTCCGTTTCGATAGCAAGAAACCGGCGGGTAAACGAATTCTCTCTCCTCGCGAGAGTGCCCAGGCACGCGAGCGGTTCGTGCAGGCGCTGCTCTGTGAGCTCAAACTCCGGGAGCCCGCCGTACCTCTGTTAAAGGACCCGGACTGCCCCAGTTAGCGAAGCCTCGGGCACTACACCCAATTCGCCCGTTTGACTTAATGTGTGATTGGTCCGCTCTGCTACCGAAGTCGAACAATTTCCTCAGGTGCGAGCCGACGCAACCTAGTCACCTCGATGCGATGAGGAAGTTCGGCAGCCCGCCGAAAGAGACCTGTACCAGCTACTTCTACAAATGTGTCAATCATTGATTTCGCGGTATCCAACAGATTCCGAGTAAAATCGCAGCGAATGCGGGAGCGTTTATAACGCAGATGGAAACGTGGTTTCTCCACATCTATCGCAACCAAGCGACCGCCCAACGTTACAGCCTCCTCCAGACGCCGTTCGAGAAAATCCGATGCGTGGCGGTACGCTCTCGGCGTGACTAAGACAGAATCCGACTGGAGTACCTGACCTACAACTAACCCTGAAAACTGTAGTTCAGTGTAATCGCCCTGCCCCGACGGAGCGATCTCACGTATACGCGAGAGTGTTTGTCGACGTGCTGTCGGATCAGAGATGATACCGTCCAGTTCCTCGTCGCTTTCGTCTGACTGCGCCCAGTGAGCCACCCGGACCAACTGTCTCAGCCCCATATCGGCTAGTGGATAAGGTTTGTCGACCCTCAATTGAGGAATCGAAGGTGCTACTGCAATTCGGGCACTCCCCGGCGCAAATGCGAGGATGTCAAGAGAAGCTTCGTTCCTGATTTCTTTGGGAACGTAATGCAGAACCGCCGTTCCGGATTCTATGAAAGCTGCAGCTTGACGAGTTCCCTTTTGGATTGCTTCTATGACCTTGCCGACCGCGTGCGCTGGCGCCCGTCCCTCACCGACACGACCCCCTCTCAATCGAACCCAGAGTGATGCGGCGTCGTCTCGCACCTTCTCGATGCCAAGCTCTGCATCGATGCGTGCCCGAACGTTGCTGAGCTCTTCAATTAATGAAGAAAGGTATGCCGAGAGAGATTGCTGATCCGCTGAAGAGTATCGCTGCTTCGCGGCAAGGATGGCATCCTCAAGGAGACGGGCCTGCTCCCTGGAATCCTCCAACCGTATGCGAGCGGCCATCAGTTCAATTCCACCACGAGTACGCCTTTTCGGGACGGTTCACCAACCCGATCACTCCGTTGCAAAAACTCTCGCATGACCTCGTACTTCGGTCCGCCAACGTCGTCCGCAAAACCATGTATGAGCCGGTGGCCACCGATCATCTGAGAGAATTTGCCTTCTAGAGCAGCCAAGGCAGCGACGGAATTCAGCCCGAGTTGGCCACCAAGCAGGGCGTCCATCGTCCCGGGGGCCAAACCGAGCACAAGATCCACATCCTTAGGTTGTGGCTTGCTACTAGCAAAGCCTCCATTGATTAGCAGACGCCGAGTGAGATCCTTCACCAAGGGCTTACGGAGGTGCTCTGTCATTTCAGCGAAGATCTGCTGTCGGATTGTCGAATGCGCGCTCGACGCAAGTACCGCCTGCACCTCTGCCATAGTGCAGGAATGCTCGCCCGGCGGGAGCCATCCCCCGGACTCGAAAGGCGGAACGGCCAGTCTCGATCCTCCTCATGAGCTCGCCTCAAGCCATCTCGATTCTCGGGAAGTCGACTTGACACGAGCGCCTAACTACGCTATTCTGCTGATCAGCAGATCGTATGACAATTTGGAGGAACAGTGACGTTTGGTCAAGTAATCGCTCAGGCGCGGCAGCGGGCAGAGCTCAGTCAAAAAGAGCTTGCCAACCGCCTGAAGAAGGAGGACGGACAGCCAATCTCCGCCCAGTACCTGAACGACATCGAACATGATCGGCGGGGCGCGCCATCAGACCACTTGATTCGTCAGTTTGCGAAGTCGCTGGGAATAAAGGTCGAGTTCTTGTACTACTTGGCCGGAGAGCTGCCCGCCGACTTGAAGAACCACGAGGTAGATGAAGCCACCGTCGTGGCTGCATACGAGGCGTTTCGGCGCAGACTGCGAGCATAGGAGGTTTTTTTTGGCCGCGATCTATGCTAATCTGCGGATACGCTGATTATACGTAACAACAGGGAGCTGATGGAGGAGCTGAGTATGAACGGCAAACAGTGGTTCGCGCTTTTGGGATCTGTGGCAATTGGGGTTTACGTCTAACAGCGCTTGCTGAATCCACGCTGCAGATGTGTGACCAAGCCCTCCAGGTTCTGGCAGCGGGACAGGTTCTTGCATGTCCGTCGTGTAGTCGACTCACGTAAACGGTCGGAGAGGAGGGATGAGAAATGGGGAGGCACTGCAACAGCAACGATGATCCATTCATGAGGGGGTGCAGAGCGCGAAACGAGGTATCCGGTCAGCTTCGCTTGAAGCGTGGCGATACTCTCGCCGCCACGATCGAACAGGAATACGACGTGGACCTTGGTGTTCGAGGCGACACGCGCCTTGATACGCTGAGGGCAATTACTGGCGAGACCTCGATTCACGGAATAATCGACGCTCTTACGAGGAGATAGGGAGTATGACCAAGGAGTTTGTTGATTCCACGCTCGTGCACACGGACACCAGTGCGCAGTCTGAACCGGTCCAACTCACGGGGAGTCCAACACCTATTCAGGTGGGAACACATTTCTTCAGACAGCGATACCTATTTGCCTTTGCGACCCAAGCCGAGCTTCGACAGTATCTCAGGACGCAATCCTCTGACACTGTTGCGAGTCACCACGCGGACATTATGGACGCCTGGGTCGCGCTCCAGCCGCGGATCGCTGACTTAATGCAGACCGAGGCAGGACTTGCAGAGACAATCGAGCTCGCGGAGATCCCGAGTGAGCATGAAGCCACGGTCGAACAGTACGCGTCCGATCCTCTGTTTGAGAAGACCTTTTCGTCGCTGCCCACGGGGTTCGGGATTGTCGAGATCGACAAACTGATAGCGGGCCAGCGAGCCGTTAATCTCGACTACGTTGAACGACTCGTAGCGGGTCTCCCCCCCAATCCGTCGATGGCCGACCTGCTGCAGATTTGCCTTTCGCCCAAACGGAGTATGGACCCGATTCAGCACCTTGAGGTTGCGGGTCAGGCCGTTCACATATTCAGTTCCCCTAATTCCGACGTTCGCTTTCTCGGAGCATTCCTCAAGCCGCTGGAAGCGGCGGACGTGGAATACGCGGTGATGGGTGGGATCCCCGCGGCTGCGGTTATTGCGTTTGTGGGTTATGGGGCAGCTCCGGTGAATGTTCTCCGAGTGGGTCAGCGCGTTCTCCTTAACAATGGCTTTCATCGCGTGCATGCGCTTCGCAGCCTAGGTGTCAATCGAATCCCCGTTGTCGTTCAAGACGTTCGCAACGTCGCACTCGAATGTCCCCCGATGATCGCAGACCTGCCCCGCGAGTATCTGTTGGGCGTGCCGCGACCCGGCTTGATGAAGGACTTTTTCGAGCCCGACTTCGCAATCACCCTTCAGGTTAAGGAGAGGATCAAAACCGTCACGTTAGCCGTGAACGCCGGGCAACATTTTGTGCCCGCCTAACTGGGGCGAGTCTAGACTCCCGGAAAGGTTCAAGCTCGGGAGTCTGGTAACAAGAGCGAAAGCCCAAACGTGGCGTTTTCATTCCCCCAAGAGGCAAGCGGCTACAAGCCAAGTCCAAACATGAAATTTGCTCTCGTGAACGGACGACGCCAAGAAGCTCAGCACAACCTTTCAGGCGAGTGTCCTAGCTGTCGAAGGTCCATGGTCGCAAAGTGCGGAGAAGTTCGCGTTCGACATTGGGCTCACAAAGGGCGTCTCCTTTGCGATCCGTGGTGGGAGAATGAAACGGAATGGCACCGCACTTGGAAAGACCAGTTTCCCGCCGATTGCCAAGAGATCGTGCACGTTGCCGGAGACGGCGAACGACACATCGCAGACGTGAAGACCGGTCATGGTTGGGTGATTGAGTTTCAGCACTCTTGCCTCAAACCTGAAGAGCGTCGATCTCGCGAGAACTTTTATCAGAAGCTGATTTGGGTCGTGGATGGAACAAGACGAAAGAGAGACAGAGCGCAGCTTATCCGGGCTTGGAAAGAAGGTGTACCGGTTGGCGGGAATTCGCTGGTGCGGAAAGCCTTCTCGGGTGACTGCGGTTTACTACGAGAATGGGCAGGTAGTAATTCGCCTGTTTTCTTTGATCTCGGTGAAGTGGAGATGCTTTGGTGGCTCCTGAAGAGCACCGATGGGTGGGCGTATATCGCACAGTTCCCGCGTGCTCAGTTCATCCAATGTCATCGCAGTACGGCAACAGAGATAGCTCGTCAATTCGACGGGTTCGTGAACGACATCCCCAAACTGACCGGTGACTATGAATCGCACCTTCGGGCCCCGCTGTTGAGATGGGACCCTCTACAACCTCGAGGGTTTCGGAGACGCTTTCGGTTCTAGGACAGGATCTCTTCGCAACGACGCCTGTGCTCAGCGGCACCTACACCGACGGGACGTTCATGGTCTCTCAGGTGGATGAATCCGGTCGACTGACCTAGAACGCTATCAACAAACAAGGCGCGATGGATCGTCACCCACCGCGCCTCGTTGCTTCGCCTCAGGCGTTGGTGTTGCCATCACGCCGCCTTCGGCTGACTACCACCCGCCTCCGGCTTGTCCTTGGGCTTGAACGGCCCCAGCACATTCCTGGCGCTGGCCCACGCCCCCATCAGCTCCGCGTTATCCCCAAACCGATACCGCACCAGCACGTCGAGCGCCCGCACCCTGCTTGGCGATATCGGCCGCCACCGCGAAGGAGCCACTCCCACCGGTCCTCCCCCGATCATGACCTTTATTCACCTCATTCTCGGGCAGCTATCTCGCGCAGGTTCACTCCGAACGCGCTCTCTAGGAACGCCACTGTGTTTGGCTGACGATCCAAGGAAGCGCGGACATGCGTAGTGGTGTAGAGCTTCGGTGTCTTGCGCCGTTTGGCCTCGGCTCGCAGGACGGTCTTGATCCATTCAACCAGACAGACGTACTCCGATCGCACTGGGTCATCGCTCTTCTCGCCCATTCTCTGACACTTCAGCGGCAACGAGAGAAACGGCCGTCCATTAACCTGGACGTTCCGCACCATCGCCGCCCTAGATGCGATCTTGCCGATACCCACGAATCCCTTCCCCTTGAGATACGCCGCAAACATGTCACCGGGGTTGAACCCCAGCATCGCGTCCCGCCACCTGGGTGCCCCGCCTGCTGAGATGAAACCGAACTGTACGTAGTCGTCCCAGTTTCTGTGCGAGCCCTCTCCAACGTTGTAGTAGTAGATCCCGTTCCGGTAATCGAAACCGGACAGGTCCTTGTGAAGGGTGTTGTGAGGGCGAAACTTTTCGGCAAAATGACCGGTGGCAATGTTCGTCGTGAGCTTGCCGAGTTTCCAGAGCAAGGTCTTCTCGACAAGGAGCGCTTCATCTTCCGAGAGGCCCCGCGCGATGACCCGAACGATGGGTTCGAGCCCCTCGCGCTTGATTGCCTGGATTCGCTTCGCCTTGGCTGAATCCGACTGGTCGAACAAATGAGCGTCCTTCCGAGCTCCCTGTCCCTTCCCGTAATAGAACTCCTCGAGATTCCGAGGATCGATGTACACGTACACGTAGTAGTCAGCCATGCTTCTCCTGTTCATCCGAACGTCGCGCAGAGACGAAGGACTTCTGGTCATTACGTGTCAAGCCACTCTTTCTCATCCGAAACGATTACGACGTAGCGCACGATAGCTAGAACAGCCCGAGCCCGAATCGTTCCTAGGTCGGTTCAGGGAAGCGGCCGACGTTTTCAAGGAAGCAATTGGGGGGCGTACTTCAAAGCAACAAGGCGCGGCAGTTAGCCACCGGCCTCGACGCTTAGGCATGCCTTGAGCGCAGCGAAGGGCCGAACAGGCTGAGTCTGAGCGGCGCCGAGTTCGCTGCCGCATTTCCGCCCTTTCATGCCGCAAAAACGCCCTAACTATCGACCTCTGACGCCCCCAGAATCGTCGCTCTACGCACGCCCCAGGGGGGCCCTGTGCCGCCTTTCCCGAAGCCATCGTTCCAGTACGCTTACAACGTCGCGAACGAAATCACCCATCTCAGGCAGCACAAGCAGACG
>WNGL01018761.1_pt1 | contig 13061 bp, 20 predicted proteins | sample 5400591 | NCBI WGS metagenome assembly WNGL01 (sample SAMN13153377, study PRJNA577476) | soil metagenome | isolation source: 80 cm soil or saprolite under Garry oak tree replicate 1 | place: USA:California | collected 2016-06-15
ATCGCGTCGAAGGACGACTCGGTCATTCCGATCACGCTGGCTTCCGATTTCGATCAGGAACGTGAGAAATGGGTGAAAAAACCGATGGACTACCTGACCTCGGCCCATTTGTCGCCCGACGGAGATCGGCTGGTCTTGACCGCCCGCGGCGAGGTGTTCGTTGCTCCCGTGAGCCAGGGGCGCTTTGTGGACGCCACCCGCCAACCGCGCGTGCGCTATCGCCAGACTCGATTCATGCCCGACGGCAAATCGTTGCTGGCGCTGTCGGACGAAACGGATGAACTGGAGTTTGACAAGCTGCCCTCCAACGGCGTGGGCCAGCCCGAACCGCTGACCCATGACGGGAAAATCTTCCGCTCCGACGGTGTTGCTTCTGCGGACGGCAAATGGATCGCCTACCAGGACAAGAACCAGCAACTTTGGCTGGTTGACCTCCAGCAGAAACGGAGCCGTCGCATCGCCACCTCCAGTGCGGGAGGTTTTTCGGATTTCCGTTGGTCACCCGACAGCCAGTGGTTCGCCTATGTTTCAAGGGCAGACAACCTGTATGATCGCATCTGGCTTTATCACGTGAAGGATGGCGGCACCACCGCCCTGACCAGTGACCGATTGAACAGTTACAGCCCGGCCTGGAGCCCCGATGGCAAATGGATTTATTTCCTTTCCGAACGCCACTTGGAGTCAGTGGTTGGGAGCCCTTGGGGACCGCGCGAGCCTGAGCCTTACTTCAACGAGGCCGTCAAAATATACCTGGTGTCGCTGCTCAAAGACGGGCGGTCTCCCTTCGAGCCGGCCGATGAACTGCATCCCGCCGAGACCGACCAGAAATCGTCCGACGAGTCAGCGGACACAAAAGCCACCAAGAACGCGGACAAATCACGTAACTCAAAGAAAAAACGCGCAAAGAGCGAAGCAAAATCCGCTGAAACCAATCAGCCGCCTGTCGTCGCGATTGATTTGGAAGGCATTCAGAACCGGGTGATGCCGGTCCCGGTGTCGCCCGGCAATTACGGCGAGCTAACCGTCAACCCCAAACAGTTGTATTGGCTCGCTCATGGCATCGGGTCCGCGTCGAAAACCAATCTGATGAGCCTTGAGATCACCAACGCGGAACCGAAACCCAAGGCGCTGATCGAGGAAATCAGGGCCTATGAACTTTCATCAGATGGAAAGAAAATTCTGGCTCGCAAGGCCGATGACTTCTACGTCGTGGACGCCAGCGCGGCTGCGCCCGTCAAATTGGAAAAGAACATAGACTTGAAGAGCTGGACTTTTTCTCTGAACCCACGCGACGAATGGCGCCAAATGTTCGTCGAATCCTGGCGGTTGATGCGCGACTACTTTTATGATCCGAACATGCACGGCGTTGACTGGCCGGCCATCCGCCAGAAGTATCTGCCGCTGGTCGAGCGAGTGACGGATCGCGCCGAGTTAAGCGACTTGATCGCTGACATGGTGGGTGAGCTGTCGGCGCTGCACATTTTCGTCTTCGGCGGTGATTTTCGCGAAGGACAGGATCAAGTCAAGCCGGCGTCGCTTGGCGCGGAGTTGGCGCTCGACTCGGCGCAGGAAGGTTACCGCATCGAACATATTTACAAATCCGATCCGGATTATCCTGAGCGCTCCTCGCCGCTAGCCAGGCCGGGACTGAATCTCAAGGAAGGCGACATCATTCAGATGATCAACGGGGTGCCGATCCTTTCAGTCCCTCATCCCGCAGGTTTGTTGCGCGATCAAGCTGGACGACAGGTGCTCCTGAGCGTAAAACGGTCGGCGGGAAAACCCCGGGAGGTGGTTATCACTCCGATCAACCTCGAACAGGAAGCGGACCTGCGTTACGACGATTGGGAATATTCGCGGCGCCGGCAGGTCGAAGAATTGGGCAAAGGCGACATCGGCTATGTCCATTTGCGGGCCATGGGCCAGAAAGATATCGCGACCTGGGCTCGTGATTTTTATCCGGTTTTCAATCGCAAAGGATTGATTATTGACGTGCGGCATAACGGCGGCGGCAACATTGACAGTTGGATACTGGAAAAGCTGCTGCGCAAAGCGTGGTTCTACTGGCAGCCGCGTGTCGGCAATCCTCTCTGGAACATGCAATACGCCTTCCGTGGCCACCTGGTCGTGCTGTGCGACGAACACACCGGCTCCGATGGGGAGGCATTTACCGAGGGCTTCAAACGGCTGGGTCTGGGCAAGGTCATCGGCACTCGCACCTGGGGCGGCGAAATCTGGCTTTCGTTCGACAATTGGCTGGTGGATAAAGGAATCGCGTCGGCAGCAGAACATGGCGTTTATGGACCGGAAGGCAAATGGCTGATCGAAGGTCACGGGGTTGACCCGGACATCGTCGTGGACAACCTGCCGCACGCGACGTTCCGGGGAGAAGACGCCCAACTCAAGGCCGCCCTCGAGCATTTGCAGCAGCAAATCAAGCTCAACCCAGTCACTGTTCCTGCAGCCCCTCCACACCCGGACAAGTCCTTCAAGTGAGCTGGCGTGCAGTTGGGGTCGAACGGCTTGAAGCGCGTTTTCGGATCCAGGAAAACCGAGCAACGTGAGAATGGTCGTGCCCATCAATAGGGGGTTCAAGAGTGATGCCTTTCGGAAATTCCGATGCGTGCGCGCCCCAGGGTTGTCCCGGAAGGACTACCGACAATAGCCCGGCGTTTCGTACGCGTTTAGCGCGGAGCGCGGACATTCCTGTCCGCAGCAACGGTCTTTGCGGAAAGCGTACTGCAAATCTCCCCGTGGTGGCGTTCGGAAGTAGCTGCCGACAAGAATGTCCGCGCTCCGCTAAACAGGTACGGCGTTTCAACGCCGGGAACGGGCCCACGGTCAAAAATCGATCGGCGGCGAAGAGTCGTTCCATCGGCGTTCCCGCGCCTCAGCCTCGTCCCTTGCCTTGCGGGCTTTGCGACGGCTCTCAGCCTCAGCGTCCTCCATGGCCAGCGCCGCTAACTCCGCGTCGGTGAACAAGAACTCGGCAGGCAACTCTGCACCGCAGAAACCACAGAGCTTGTGCCGCCTGCTGTAAACGACCCCATTGCATTTTGGGCAGTGTAGGCTCATGTGTCTGCTCAATGCGCTTAACGACCAAGCTCAGCCACCGGCTCTGGCATCAGGCGTCGGCCGAAGCCGATGATGTCGTAAAACCAGCAAATCACAAAATCAAAACGCATAGCGCAGGCTCGCCTGGTTAGCCCTTGAGGTCGTCAAGCAAATAGAAAACATCAGTGCGTATCTTTGACGAATCGGTATTCCAACACTCTTCCCAGTGGCCGTAGAGCTCCCAAGAAATACCCGAACACCGGTGCCCATACTCGGCGCACCACTTGCGGATAGCTGCATGCGCGTCCGAAAGGCCTGCGTACGGGCCAAAGTGGATGGTAGTGGCCACACGGCCTGCGGGCAGTTGCGAGCAATGAACTCGATCATTGCCGGCAAACGGCTCCGATACTTCGGCTCCCACTTCGACTGATCCCTGCGCATCCAAATACAATGCCAAATGGCGTCCAGGCCGCGGAAGCCCGGCGGAACGTATGAAGGACCAGACTTCGCCGCAAGCTGCGGGAACAAACTGCGATAGTTCTTTCGGTCGCACGCGACTTCGAACTACTGCCGTGTGAATCGGCTCCGAACGCCTTATCTCGATTTCGTAGCGCATAATGTTTGTTGGGCTAACCCAAGAGCTCAGCCACTGGCACCCGTATCCGAGCGTGGAAAGCAAAACCGATGAACAAAAAATCACGACGCTTCGCCGAAACCAGGGACGGGTGCCATTTCGCCGGAGCGCCCTCGTTAGGCCACGTCCGGTTTGTCTGTGTGTCCGAAGTATTCAAAACAAGTGGTGCCTTCACTTGATTCCACATCATTGTCCTGAAAAGCGTTCAAACGAGCTTCGGGAGTCTTCAATGACTTGCGTGCAGCGACAACCTCGGGATGCGTGAGAAACTTTTGTATCGCCGCGTGAACGAGATCATCGCCTCGATCACTGAACATGCCAAACCTCGTCGGCAGTGTATAACCTGACCGTGGCTTAATGTAGCCCTTGTGGATGGCATCATACATCTTTTCCCGAACGTCGGTGTCGCCGACTTCCTCATGGTTCTCAAAAATCTTGTCGAGCGCACCCAGAAACTGCCTGAGTGCTTTCTTTATGATTCGCTTTTTCGCGGCTGAAGCGGCTTCCTTGTCTCTGCTCTTCTTGAGCGGCTCTTCGATTATTTCAAGCAACACTTTGATTTTAAAGACTGCAAGCAGCTTTTCCTTGTTGGTCTTTTTTTGCGGCAGCGCGTCGAGTAGTTCTTTTATTTGATTCGATGCCTCTTTCAGTGTCATAACATTAGCCGCGTCAGAGTAGCACTAACGACTCAAGCTCAGCGACCCGGTCCACGAGGGGCTAGGATTGCAACCAGAGCGCGAGGGCCGGGTTCGCTGCAGCGCATAGAGGGTTAAGCCTTGTCTCGCTCCGTTCTGGTAACAACTTTTTCAGCCTTGGGCCTCGTGACAAACTTCATCGCTCGCTGAGCCACACTGCCCCTCAGCTTATTGGGGGTCTTGTCAGATGGATGGATGACTGCGTAAACCGCTCGAAATTTCTTCACCACCTTTTTGAGATTCCGCCTCTCTGCATACTTCACGACTGCGCCAACATCGCCTTCGGTGGCCAGACGCTTGGCTGGTTCTCGTTTAGTGATGTGATAGCTGCGACTCATATTTGCAGATGCCTAACCACGGAACAGAGCGACGCGGACGGCCCAGCGCGTCTGCATTGGCAACTGACGTGTTCCGCCCGCGTTCGCTCCAATGATTTTGTTAGCCGTCGTAATCATCAAAATGGGAGAGGATCAGTGAATATGTTGGGGCGTTCTGCAAGCCGATAAAAGTGCCGGCCTACGCCAGCACCGTAACGCTGCTCTAACTCTGCCCATTGGACAGCCGGCAGAGGGAGAAACGCCAGGGTATCGCTACCGTTGGAGCCGATGCAAAACCGAACCTCGTAATCCGGCGCAAGAGCTCCATTAAGGACACACAGGGTAATATGGCGGTCCTCATCCCCGTTTATCAGCGGCACACGGATACGCCTCCCGCCGTAGCTGATGTACAGATCTCTGCCTCGGGGTGTGGCTGCGCGAATCCACTCCGCGGTGAGGCTGCCGGTTTGGAGCACGGATTCGCAATACCTGACAATGTCACCCTCGTCCTCTCTCCAGTCCACCCAGAAGACCGTCTTGTCGTCGTCGAACAGGGCGCGAATCGCGGCTTCAGTGGCTGACTCCAGAACGGCCGTAATGGTGTTGATGTTCATAACGTGCGGAAAACGGAGAGCGGCCGCGCTCACTCGCGCCGGGCCAATAACGCCAGATATGCAAACAGAAGATCGCACGCCCGGCGTCGAGTGCAGCGCGATCGATAACGTTTGTTTTGTTCATCCTTTTTGAGTCGGAGGCTGTCGATCCCCGCGGAATGCCGCGCGGACGAGACAGGCAGTAACCCCCGCGAAGTTGGTCACAGCCCCACCCCAGAAGAGGAAAAAAGCGATCCGGTCATAGCGCTGGCTCCGAGCCTGCGTCTGGTCAGAAGTGATTCCGACGATATGCGGGGGGGATCGAAAGCTTTTGAAGACGAGGCTCCCGAGAAGCAGCGAAAGCCCTGCGATTACAAGCAGCAGCGGCCAGTGTCGTCTCATAGCTAACGATGAGGTGAGCGGCGGGAGCCAGCCGCCGATGACGCTTGATTTATCTCTGAGCGAAACGGCTGGCTCCCGTTCGCTGCACCGTGTTGGGCCGGCGTGATGCCCGTCACAAGATTCTTCTCATCGGCCACCTGAATCGTGATTTTCCGTGACTCTCCAAGCTGCCGCAATGATGCATAGTCAAGTCGGTGGCGCGGGTCGCTTATGGTCCACCAAGTAACGTTTGAAACGGTTGAAATGATGTTCTCGATCTGGTCTTGGGAGAATGGATCGAAGGAAAGACCAACATCGGTTATTGTCTTTGAGTTGGTCAGATTGAGAAATCCGGTCACTGTCAATAGACGGCATCCCTCGACATTGATCCCTGTTAAATTCGGGAATCCCGTTGCGAGAGTCTGCATCCCTCGATCCGTGATGCTGGTGCCAATCAGTTGGAAGCCTTGGATTGACGGGAGATTTGTAAGAGCCTGAAGTCCGTCGTCGGTCACCTGGCGGCAATAAGCCAAGGAGACCTGTCGGAGCAGCGGCAGCTTCAGTAGTGAAAGAGCTTTGATATGGTCATTGGTGATCTGGGCGGCCATCTGCTTCGCGATGTTGAAATGTTCGAGTCCTGCGAACTTCTTGAGTTTCGCCCAGTCTTCCAGTGGAAGACTAACAAGCACTACCATGTCCTCTGAAGAGGAAGTCCATGTTATGTCCGATGCAGAGTGAATTGGGGCTGGGTAGTGACCACAACTTGCTGTGGCTAACAAAAGCACCACAGCCACAAAGACCGCTGATAGCACTCGTCTCATCGTGATGCGTCGGCCCAACCATTGATTGACATGTTGCCTTGACCTAACGAACGGGAGCCAGCGGCGCGGGAGCAGAGGCATCCGGCATGGAAACAGAGCGCGAATCCCGCATCCGCTGCACTCCGCTAGGCACCTTTTTTCGCACGCTCAATAATCTGAGGCCAATTCTTTTCAAACTCGCTCACTAACGCCTTGAAGGCCGCCTTCTCCGCGTCGAGCCGCGCCCGGTCGGCAGTCTCGCGCGATTCCCAGGCGTTGGTGGTGACCTGCCGCTTCTCGTTGGCCTCCAGCGCCGCGTAGATGAAACCCGTCCGGGTGTCGATGAGCAAAGCTGAGGCTGCGACGCGGACGAACACCCGCCGCGTCGGTGAAAGGCCAAGTGTGACCACATTAAGGGCAACCGATGCGTCGTTGTCGTGAAACGAGGTGTCGAAAGTGTAGAGCAGCACCATGTCGGCCTTGAGTCGCGCGGCCGCCTCGCGAAGCTCGCGGTCAGACTGCAAGCTCGCTGGCAGCAGCAACGTACTGATGGTAATCAGCCCGCCTATCTGGGGAAGGTTGGAGATGCGTTGAATGTCCGCATCCTCCTCGACCTCCTTGACTGTGATGACAGAGTAACGGCCCTGCCCATACACGCCGCCCTCACGCTGGGTGTGGTAGCTCTGGTAGTGCGGTGCCTGCACACGCACCGCCGCAATACTCGCTGGAAAAGCCGCAGCAGGCTTGGCGGCGAAGCTCTCCTGCATGGAGGGACTGCTAAGTGCGGCGAGGTCGGCGCGCCCACTTGGTGGAATGTAAGTGGCGCATCCGCTCAGCAGAGCGAGGCCGACTACCATAATCAGAATCGTTGGAATACGCATAGAGTGTCAGGGTGCCTAATGACTCAAGCTCAGCGACAGCCGCCGGAGGGCGCCGGTGGAGTGCATGGGCGATGCTCCAATGACCCGCGACTCTCAACCGGAAAGCGCGGAGGCTGTTCGCTGCATCCCATCTTTGTTAGTCCCGCTATAGCACATGTAAATCATCAACTTCGACAGGATATCTCTGGGCAGGCGAATCCTCCACTATAATCTCAAGGCTGAGGTCGGAACGGCCCTCCTCCCGGGTCCACAATGGAATCACCACGCTCCAGCGCTGGGGATCGCTTCCTGAAACCGGGACCACATCGACTGCCTGAAAAGCGGTGGCGTAATCCCGCTGTGCCCGACGATCCGTAAGCGCACTCACGGTGGCGCGTAACTTTGCCGGATCGATCGCGTGGGAACTAGGCATAACGTTGCGGCTCACCTGCCGCCGCCGACAAAGCAAGTGGAGCGGATAAAGAATATTCGAATTCGCCTTGGAGTGCGAGCGGAAAGTGCGGGCGGCGGTTTGGTGGCAGCCGCGTTGTTCGCTATGTCCACGGTCAGTAATGATCAGGTTTAAAATGAGAAACACTGCCGTGAATCGTGCATCTGGGCTCCTCGCCAACTTTTCCTAAGATATACGTGGCACCGGCAACGTGGCATGTCGGCGTCCGAGGTAAATACGGGAGGATATCCGAGAGCGTGACGGGGGCACCTGACGGGGCGCGTGTTTCGAGCGCCCACTGTTCTTTCGCTGCTTGAATATTCACGAGTTTGCCCCAGCACGGCTGTGCAGATTTTACCCTCTGGGTGCGCATTAGGCAGACAGCGCCAGCCGCAAGCACGATCACTGCAGCAAATGCCAGAATGGCCTTGTTCATACTCGTTTTGGCGAACGTTGCGGCTCAGGCACGGCGCGCCCAGACCGTTGAGCATGGAGCAACCGGGCAATCGCGCCGTTGCCTGAGGCCGCTTTGTTCGTTGTTCTCAATGCCGGAATGGACATGGCTTCTTCTTTACCTGCTCAAACTGATGCACTCGGCAAAACACACTGAACTTGGTCGTGCCGCGGCCACATCCCTCCTGACGACATCTGGTGTCTGTGCGTTCAGCTCCGAGAGAATCGTAGAACTCGCGATCGAGCCGGCGAATTATCTCATCGGCGGGAGGTGCGTCTGGCGCTTCCAATCTGTCCGGAAAAGCATCGAATCTGAAATAATAGCGAAACACGTCCAACCTCGCTGAGTCGTCCTCTCTGCCAGCCAAACGATCCGCCCAGTCAACGACCTGTTCAATCGTGCCGTCGTCTAGCGTCTCGCGCAGCTTCTTCCGCTTCGCAACCACTGGAATCTCGTCCGCGCCCTTCTCCTCGTTCTCCCAATCGAGAAAGACTCCGTCGGTGTCGGGCGTCCACTCAACGTCAGCGGGCAAATAGAGCCACTCCCTTGGAAGAGTGCGGCGTTTGGCGCGCTGGAATACCTCGCGGAGTGTCATGATTTCACCGAACCATTGATCAACATGTTGCTTTGACCTGTGAGCTCGATATTACGCTTGGTCCGGGTCAAAAGTTCCTGGAGGAATATCCGGCGCGGACCATGGAGAGTCAAGAGCCTCAGGCAAAGTGTTACACCAATTATTGGGAAGCGGGTCCGAGAGGTGCTGGCAGAGCCGTCGGCCCGGCTGCCCGTGGTGCTGACAATGCAGGAAGTTAAGCAAGTCATGGTGAGGATGTCAGGAGTGGCGCGGGTGGTGGGGAAGCTGCCCTACAGCAGGGGACTGCGGTTGTTGGAAGGGCCGCTGGATTGCACGTCGTTTGGGGCATTGGACAGGCTAGAACAGGTGGCCCTCACCGCACCTGAGTTGTTCTTCTGCTGCCAAGCCATCGCCGGGAACATCCCAAACTTCGGACACTTTAGTTTTGTTCATGCGGCTAACGTCGTCCACGTAGCCCGGCGGAGGTTTCTGGATCTGCAATCAGTATCCACACTCATTTGGGCGCAGAGGTCTGCTCGCCAAGCAGAGAAGTGACGCTCCGCTCAAGGTCAAACCGAGCGTTGATGTCCCGCAAATTGCCGCGCTTGTCCACCAGCCACATCGTCGGGATGCCGAAGATTCCATACTGCACGGCAAATTGATTCTCCCAACCTTTACCATCGAAATGTTGCGGCCAAGGTAGCTCCTTCTCTCTGATGAACCGCCGCAAGGCGGTCTCTTTATCATCCAGAGAAATCGCCACTACCTCGAATCCGCGATCATGGAGCTTCTCGTAAACCGCTTTCACCGTCGGCATCTTGGCGATGCATGGTCCGCATGTCGTGGACCAGAACTCCACCAACACGACCTTGCCCGTCAGCTTCGTCAAATCCACCTCGCGTCCATCTAACGCGGTGAAACGGATGTCGAGAGGCTTGCCGACCTCATACGGCTTTGTCCCGTTGAGAATGTGGTTCGCCAGGGTCTTGGCGCCCGGTGGCGCGCCTGGCGCGTTGATAATCTCCGTGGCCAAATCCTTTTGCCGCTCGCCCGTGGAGCGCTGGGCGACCGCTACCAGCATCGTGTAAATCATGGAATTGGTGGGAAACTGTTTCAGCGCCGCCCGCATGTTTTCGATGCCCGCCGTCTCAAATTCCTCGTCCAGCTTGCGCATGCCTTCAGTGAACAGCCGCATCCCCACTTTTTTCATAACTGCTGCATTGCCCAAATACATCAAAACCCCGGCACGGTCATTTTCCGGGATGCTTTTGTCTGCCAGAGCCGTGGAGACAAACGCCGCAATCTGTTTCTCTGCCTCCCTATCTCCGGCCGCCACAGCATGACTCAGTGCATGGACAACCGTAATACGAGCGTCCCCGACATTCTCGTTCGTGGGAAACCGCTCGATGAACTCGCGGGCTTTGTCAGCGAAGGACACCGCGGTTTGGCGAACCCGCTCTTGGAACTGAGCCACCTGCTCCGCCGTAGGCTGGTGTGTCCGCCACTCATCCGGCGGCCTCAATGCTTGATGCACCTTTTCCACCTCGGCCCAGGCCTTGGTTGGATCGTCTGGAAGGATGTAGCGCGATTTCTCCTGCGCCAGCAACTGCAGTTGCGTGATAAGAAATCCCATCAGAAGAAGGAAGTTGATAACGAATTTTGCGTTCATAGGAGTGTTGGCCGAACGTCGCGGCTCACCGATCCCGCGACACAGTCCCTCGCAACTTCGAGGAAGGGGTGATGGCAGCATGTCACGGCTCAATTGGAGTGAGGATGCAATCGGCATCGGCGCTCTTCATCCGGACTACCCAGCGCAAGCGGACACCCGAGTAGGGCACGTCAATCAGGCCGTCTTTTGGGAATGGCTTCTTGGTGAAGGCCGCCAAGCGTGCGAGTTCAGCGATTACGTCAGGCAAGATGTGCGCAGGAGGAGGCGACAAATCGTACCAGGTGTCCCCGACTTTGTATCTGATGGGAGGCCGTGCGCCACTCGCAGGAGCAATGGTCAGCTCCGTCGCGTGGTCCTGCTGCGCCTGAAATAAAACCAAGCGAGTGAATCGCTTTATTGGATCGTCGTTCATGTCCTATCCTGCTACGGCCCCGCCCAACTGGATCGTCGTTCATGTCCTATCCTGCTACGGCCCCGCCCAACGATGCTGCTCAGGCACGGCGGGCCGAGCGTATCCAGCATGCAACGGGGCCGGGATCCCACCCTTGCCTGCGGCACGCTCGTTAGACGAGTCTGTCATCTGTTTTCCTTCCTTTCAGAGGAGTGTGACTAACTCCAATCAGATCACCGGTGTCGGGCTCCATCCATACCTCAATACCATCACGCTCCTCATCGCTGCTAAAATCAATGATAACCGCGGTACGAATGCGCCTCTTCGGCAATTGGTCAACGGTGACAAACCGAAGATGGTCGGGCAGCTCCGGCTCAATCTTCCGAAGCCACCCGATGGCCTTAGCAATGAGCTCGTCATCTGTCATGGGCGTAAGTAGCCATCGGCGCCGATGCGGCTTAATCGCTGAGAGGACCTGGGCCGCAGCCGCACGGAGCCCGAGAGATGCGGCGGACACGGCGGCTGCAACAGCAGCCAGCGTCGCTCCAAGAAATGTGCGTCGTCTCATGGAGTGAGTGTATCGCATTGCTCGAGCGGCGTCGAGTCGCGCTAACGACGCACCTCAGCCACCCCGCGCCACCGGCGTCCAGCGTGAAAAAAAAGAGCTCATCGCGGGGTTGGCTGCAGGTGCTCGTTAGGTGCGCCCATTTCAAGAATAAAATCAGACTTTGTGAAATAATTGGTCCACTCTTGAGTGAAATTCTTGGTCACAACAATATATCCTGTGATATCAAAATGCCGCGGCATATTCTTGTGGATAGTTACGAACCCTTGTAGGGGAGCCATGTTTTGAAACGCACTCGCGCCGTGGTTTGGAAAGCCGCTCATATTGGCGTCCGCCGCTTCCGAAAGCATGTTGATTAGCCAGTCATAGGGAACTTTATTGACCGCCACGATGTCGCTGTTCCTAACCTCAAACCGAAAGGCGACGATCTGCTCTCCGGCCCGGAGCCGATTTGGAAAAGATAAGACAAAATTCTGGCTCCCTGCGCGGGTTGAATGGAGCCCAGCGCAACCAAGCGCAAGGACCGGCACCAACGCGAGGAAGGCAAAGTGAATTTGCATAGCACCTAACGGTCGTGCTCAGGCAGGGCGGGCCGCGCGCTTTCGATTGCTAACAGGGTCGGAATCCCGCCCTTGCCTGGGGCACGCTTGTTAGCTCTTTGATTCATCGAATATCCATTTCGTGGGATGGAAGAGTTTCTGATCGAGAAGAATCGCAGGCGCGAAAACATATCCCAGAGGGTTTGCTTGCAACGTCGTCGTGCCGTCCACCTGTTGAAAAATCCGACAATGCACAAACCGTGGCTGCCACTGCTCGATGTCCGACACGGAAAGGCCAAAGCTGTAGCGCATCTTCCCCGACTGGCCGAACTCATAAGCACCGCAGAGCGACAGGATGACGTAGCTGACGACGTAAGCTGCGAGTGCACTCAACATCACGATGGAAATCCTTTTGCGACGATTCATGCGGCTAACCATTGATTGACATGTTGCTTCGACCTGTGAGCTTGATATTACGCTCGTTCCGGGTCAAAAGTTCCTGGACGAATATCCGGCGCGGATCATGGAGAGTCAAGAGCTTCAGCCGAAGTGTTACACCAATTATTGGGAAGCGGGTCCGGGAGTTGCGGGCAGAGCGGTCGGCTCGGCTGCCCGTGGTGTTGACAGCGCAGGAAGTCAAGCAAGTCACGGTGAGGAGGTCAGCAGTGGCGCGGGCGTTTCAACGCGGGGAACGGGGTCCGATGCGTTTGGTCCCGACGGGACGGCTGAATGGAAGCAAGCGGGCGTGGCCATTCAGCCGTCCCTGCGGGACTGGGCGGTGTTCCTGCGCTGTCCCGGCGTTGAAACGCTTGTCATTACCCAGATCTATGATGAACTCATTTTAGCCGCGCTAATCTCTGTTAGACCCTCATTTCGCGGCAGTTGGGCGCGCTGGAAAAGCTCCTAACCGAGCTTGCGCAAGCGGGGGCTTTGCGCAAATCTGCCCTCCCTATGGCCAACACCTATACCCAAATCTACATTCAAGTCGTCTTCGCCGTCCAAGGACGGCAGAACCTAATCGGCTCGGAACGCAAGGAGGAATTGCATAAGTACATCACCGGCATCGTGACCCGGCAGGGCCAGA
>WNGL01030697.1_pt1 | contig 13058 bp, 13 predicted proteins | sample 5400591 | NCBI WGS metagenome assembly WNGL01 (sample SAMN13153377, study PRJNA577476) | soil metagenome | isolation source: 80 cm soil or saprolite under Garry oak tree replicate 1 | place: USA:California | collected 2016-06-15
ACTCGGAGTGGGTCGAGATCGCCTCCGGGGTCCGCAGCGGCGACGGGGTCGTGACCCGGGCGAACTTCCTCGTCGACTCGGAGTCGCGCCTGCGCGCGTCGCTCGACGCGCTCCCCGGCGCCGGCGCAGCGTCCGCCGCCGAGCCCGCAGCGGCCCAGCCCGCGCCCGCGGCCCCCGGCGGAGCCCCCGCCCCGTCCAGCCCCGCGGCGGCCGACCCGCACGCCGGCCACCGGCGGTAGCGCCCACCATGATCAAGGCGATCATCCGGTTCTCCGCGGAGAACAAGTACCTCGTCCTCGCCGCGACCCTCGTCGCCCTGCTCGGCGCCGGGTGGGCGATGAAGAACATCCCGCTCGACGCGCTGCCGGACCTCTCCGACACGCAGGTCATCGTCTACTCGCGGTGGGACCGGAGCCCCGACATCATCGAGGACCAGGTCACCTACCCCATCACCACCGCGCTCCTCGGTGCGCCGAAGGTGAAGGCGATCCGCGGCTTCTCGGACTTCGGGTTCAGCTACGTCTACGTGATCTTCGAGGACGGGACCGACCCGTACTGGGCCCGCACGCGGGTGCTCGAGTACCTCTCGAAGATCACGCAGCAGCTGCCGCAGGGCGTCACGACGGAGCTCGGCCCGGACGCGTCGAGCGTGGGCTGGGTCTACCAGTACGCGCTCGTGGACCGGACCGGCCGGCACTCGTCGGACGAGCTGCGCTCCTTCCAGGACTGGAACCTCCGCTATGTGATCCAGTCGGTGCCCGGCGTCGCCGAGGTGGCGACCGTCGGCGGGCAGGTGCGCCAGTACCAGATCACGGTGAACCCGAACGCCCTCGCCGCGTTCAAGCTGCCGCTCGACGCGGTGATCGGCGCGGTGCGCCGGGGGAACAACGACGTCGGCGGCCGGCTCGTCGAGTTCAGCGGCCGCGAGTACATGGTCCGCGGCCGCGGGTACGTGAAGGGGATCCAGGACCTCGAGAACCTGGTGCTCCGCTCGCAGGGCGGGACGCCGGTGCTCGTGAAGGACATCGCGACCGTCTCGCTCGGGCCCGAGCTCCGCCGGGGCATCGCCGATCTCGACGGCGAGGGGGACGTGGTCGGCGGCATCGTTGTGATGCGGTCGGGCGAGAACGCGCTCAACGTGATCGAGCGGATCGAGGCGCGGCTCGAGGAGCTGAAGCCCTCGCTCCCGAAGGGCGCCGAGATCGTCACGACCTACGATCGTTCGGAGCTCATCCACCACGCCATCGAGACGGTGAAGTCGAAGCTCGTCGAGGAGATCATCGTCGTCTCGATCGTCATCCTGGTCTTCCTCTGGCACGTCCCGTCCGCGATCATCCCGATCGTCACGATCCCGGTGTCGGTCGTGCTCGCGTTCCTCCCCATGTACGCGATGGGGCTCAACGCGAACCTCATGTCGCTCGCCGGCATCGCCATCTCCGTCGGCGTGCTGGTGGACGGGGCGATCGTCGAGGTGGAGAACGCCTACAACAAGATCCACCACTGGATCCGGGACGGGAAGAAGGGCGACTTCCACCACGTCCGGCTCGAGGCGCTCCTCGAGGTCGGGCCCGGCGTCTTCTTCTCGCTGCTCGTCATCGCCGTGGCGTTCATGCCGGTCTTCACCCTCGTGGACCAGGAGGGCCGGCTCTTCCGCCCGCTCGCGTACTCGAAGAACCTCGCGATGGCGATCGCGGCGTTCCTCGCGATCACCCTCGACCCGGCGATGCGGATGATGTTCGCGCGGATCGACGACTTCTCGTTCCGCCCGCGGTTCCTCGCGAAGGCGGCGAACGCGATCCTGGTGGGCCGGTACCACTCCGAGGAGGGGCACCCGATCTCTCGGCTCCTCCACCGGATCTACGAGCGCCCGTGCCGGTTCGTCCTGCGCCACCCGAAGGCCACCATCGCCGCGGCGATCGCGCTCGTCCTCACCACCGTCCCGGTCTACCTGAAGCTCGGCTCCGAGTTCATGCCGCCCCTGCGCGAGGGGACGATCCTCTACATGCCCTCCGCGGTGGAGCCGGGCATGTCGGTGGCCGAGGCGCAGAAGGCGCTGCAGGTCCAGGACAAGATCCTGCGGACGTTCCCGGAGGTGGAGCGGGTCTTCGGGAAGGCGGGGCGCGCCAACACCTCCACCGATCCGGCGCCGTTCACGATGATGGAGACGACCGTCATCCTGAAGCCGGACTCCGCGTGGCGCGAGCGGTCGCGCTGGTACTCGTCCTGGGCGCCGGGATGGCTCAAGGGCGTGCTGCAGCCGATCTGGCGCGACCGGATCTCGCAGGAGGACCTCGAGAACGAGATGAACGCGGCCCTGCAGCTGCCCGGCATCTCGAACGCCTGGACGATGCCGATCAAGGGCCGGCTCGACATGCTCTCGACCGGCATCCGGACGCCGGTGGGCATCAAGGTGAGCGGCGCCGACCTCGCCACGATCGAGCGGATCGCGAAGGAGACCGAGGCCGTCATCCAGAAGGTGCCCGGGACCCGCAGCGCCTACGCGGAGCGCGTGGCGGGTGGGTACTTCCTCGACTTCGTGCTGAAGCGCGAGCAGCTCGCGCGCTACGGCCTCTCCGTGGACGACGCGAACATGATGGTCATGACCGCCGTGGGCGGCGACAACCAGACCACCACGGTCGAGGGGCGCGAGCGCTACGGGGTGAACGTCCGGTACGCCCGCGACTACCGCGAGGACCTCTCCGCGCTCCGCCGCGTGCTCCTCCCGCTCCCCGGCGGGCAGGGCCAGATCCCGATGGAGGAGATCGCCGACGTGGTGCTCGCCCAGGGTCCGTCGATGATCCGGGACGAGAACGGGATGCTCGCCGGCTACGTGTACGTGGACTTCGACACCTCGAAGGTCGACGTCGGCAGCTACGTGACCGAGGCGAAGAAGGCGGTGGCGACGGGGGTGAACCTCCCGACCGGCTACCACATGCTCTGGAGCGGCCAGTACGAGAACATGCTGCGCGTGAAGGAGCGGCTGAAGCTCATCATCCCGCTCACGCTCGTCCTCATCTTCGGGCTGCTCTACCTGAACACGAGGTCGTCGTTCAAGGCGGCGCTCGTGATGGCGGCGGTGCCCTTCTCCGCGATCGGCGCGGTCTGGCTCCTCTGGGCGCTCGGCTACAACGTCTCGATCGCGGTCTGGGTCGGGATGATCGCGCTCATGGGGCTCGACGCGGAGACCGGCGTGTTCATGCTCCTCTTCCTCGACCTCTCGCACGACGAGGCGAGGGCCCGCGGCGCGCTCCGCACCCGCGGCGACCTCGTCGAGGCGATCGTCCACGGCGCGGTGAAGCGCGTGCGGCCGAAGGCGATGACGGTCTTCGCCGCGATGCTCGGCCTCCTCCCCATCATGTGGTCGGTCGGGACCGGCGCCGACCTCATGAAGCGGATCGCCGCGCCGATGATCGGCGGGCTCGTCACGTCCTTCCTGATGGAGCTGCTCGTCTACCCCGCGATCTACCTGCTCTGGAAGCGCAGGGAGGTGTCCGAAGACGAGCGCCCGAGCGCCGCGATCGCCGCCTGATCCACGCCACGAGCTCCTCGCGCCATCCCACATGAGGCCCCCCGGTGGGAACGGCGAGAGGGTAGAGTGCTGCGCCTTCGATGCGCACCTCCGCGCCCATCTTCGTCGTGGACGACGATCCGGATCTCCGCGAGGTCCTCGGGGATCTCCTCACCGACGAAGGCTACGAGACGCACCTCTTCGCGAACGGACAGTCGGCGCTCGCGCTCCTGCAGGAGGGGGCCCGGCCGCACCTCATCCTCCTCGACCTCATGATGCCGGGGATGAGCGGCTGGCAGTTCCGCGAGGAGCAGCTCCGGGATGTGGCGCTGCGCGACATCCCCGTCATCGTGATGACCGCGAGCACCGGGTTCGACGCGTCGCCGCTGCACGCCGCCGAGATCCTGAAGAAGCCGGTCGGGATCGAGCAGATCCTCGACGCGGTGGAGCGGAACGTCCTCCGCTCCTGAGAGTGCCGGCGCCTTGGATCCCGGCCTCCCCTCGATCGCGCTCCTCGTCCTCGTCGCCCTCGTGGCGGGGACGATCGACGCGATCGCCGGCGGCGGCGGCCTCGTCACCCTCCCCGTCCTCCTCGCCGCCGGGCTGCCCCCGCACCTCGCGCTCGGCACGAACAAGGGCCAGTCGGTCTTCGGGTCGTTCGCCGCCCTCGTCCGCTACTCGCGGGCGGGGCTCGTGGACCCCGGGCGCGCGAAGCTCACCTTCCCGCTCGGCGCGGCGGGATCGCTCGCGGGCGCGGCCCTCGTGCTCGCGGTCCCCCCGGGCGCGCTCCGGCCGGTGGTGCTCGTCCTCCTCGCCTGCGCCGCGCTGTTCATGGGCCTCCGCCGCAGGTCGCCGATTCGCCTCGAGGACGCGCCCCCGCCGCGCCATGGGCTCATCCTCGCCGCGGGCGCTGCGGCGCTCATCGGCGCCTACGACGGCTTCTTCGGGCCGGGGACGGGGACCTTCCTCATCGTGGCGTTCGTGGCGCTCCTCGGCCTCGGGGTCTCCCACGCCTCCGCGGAGGCGAAGGTCGTGAACTTCGCCTCGAACCTGGCTGCCCTCGTGCTCTTCGCCGCGCGGGGGACGGTGCTGTGGCGCGTCGCCCTGCCCATGGCGGCCGCCCAGCTCGCGGGCGGATGGCTCGGGGCCCACCTCGCGGTGCGGCGGGGCGACGCGCTCGTCCGGCGGGTGGTGGTCGGGGTAGACTCCCCCTTCATACCGGGGACGGGATAAGGAGCTCCTCACCGATGAGCCGATTCGTGTCCGCTGAGGAAGCGGTCTCCGTCATCAAGTCGGGGTCGCGCGTGTTCGTGCACAGCGTCGCGGCGGCGCCGCGCCGGCTGATCGAGGCGATGACCGCGCGCGCGCCCGAGCTGCGCGTCGTCGAGATCGTCTCACTCCACACGGAGGGACCCGCGCCCTACGCCGCGCCGGAGCTCGCGAAGAGCTTTCGCGTGAATGCGCTGTTCGTCGGGGCCAACGTCCGCCGCGCCGTGGAGGAGGGCCGGGCCGACTACCTGCCCGTGTTCCTCTCCGAGGTCCCGTCGCTCTTCCGCACCGGGATCCTCCCGCTCGACGTCGCGCTCATCCACGTCTCACCGCCGGACCCGCACGGCTTCTGCTCGCTCGGCGTCTCGGTGGACGTGACCCGCGCCGCAGTGCAGACCGCGCGGACGGTGATCGCGCAGGTGAACCCGCGGATGCCGCGCACGCACGGCGACGGGCTCATCCACATCGACCAGATCGACGCGATGGTCGAGGTGGACGAGCCGATCTACGAGCTGCCGCCGCACACCCTCACCGACCAGGAGCGCGCCATCGGCCGCCACTGCGCGGAGCTCGTGGACGACGGCGCCACCCTGCAGATCGGCATCGGCGCGATCCCGCAGGCGACCCTCGCCGCGCTCGTCGATCACCACCGGCTCGGCATCCACACCGAGATGCTGTCGGATGGGATCGTGGATCTCGTCGAGAAGGGCGTCGTGACCGGAGAGGCAAAGCGCGTCCACCCGGGGAAGGTGGTCGGCGGGTTCGCGATCGGCTCGAAGCGGCTCTACGAGTTCCTCGACGACAACCCGCTCGTGGCCATGCTCGACATGGCCTACGTCAACGACACCGCGGTCATCCGGCGGAACCCGAAGGTCACCGCGATCAACTCCGCGATCGAGGTGGACATCACCGGCCAGGTCTGCTCCGACTCGATCGGCGACCGCCAGTACTCCGGCGTCGGCGGGCAGATGGACTTCATCCGCGGGGCGGCGCTCTCCGAGGGCGGCAAGCCCATCATCGCGCTGCCGTCGGTGACGTCCGCGGGCGAGTCGCGCATCGTCTCGTTCCTGAAGCCGGCCGCGGGGGTCGTGACGACGCGCGCTCACGTCCACTTCGTCGTGACCGAGCACGGGATCGCCGACCTCTTCGGCAAGAACCTCCGGCAGCGCGCGCAGGCGCTCATCGCCATCGCGCACCCGCAGCACCGCGACGCCCTCGCCGCCGACGCCCGCCGCCGCTTCGGGACGTGGTAGTCGCCCTCGATCGGCCCGCCGCTCAGATCTCGCGGTCGCCGCCCGCCGCGTCCTCCTCGTGCGGCGAGCGCGCAGGCGCGTCGTCGGGCGCCTGCTCCTCCCGCACCACGCCCTCCTCCTCCTCGGTGCCGAAGTACCCCTCGTAGTACGGCTCGCGCTCGGGCGTCAGGTCGGTGCGCGGGGCCTCCTTGCTCGGGGCCTCCTTGCGCGGCGTCTTTCGCTCTTTCGGCATGGCGGAACCTCCTGCCAGAAGGGTGGTTCCGGGGCCCCCCGCGGGGAAGCCGCCCGCGTTGCCGCCTCCGATTAGGGGATGGAACGTTCTCGCGGAGGAACGGAACGATGCCCAGGGCCATCTGGAGCGGGGCGCTCTCTTTCGGGCTCGTGAACGTGCCCGTGAAGCTCTACACCGCCGTCCAGCAGAAGGAGGTCCGCTTCCACCTGCTGCACGGGAAGGACGGCGGCCGGATCCACATGAAGCGCTTCTGCGGCGCGGAGGAGAAGGAGGTCCCGTTCGAGGAGATCGTGAAGGGCTACGAGCTCTCGAAGGACCGCTACGTCGCCCTCACGCCGGAGGAGCTCGCCGCGCTCGACCCGAAGAAGACGCGGGCGATCGAGATCCGCGACTTCGTCGATCTCTCCGAGATCGACCCCGTCTACTACGAGGCCACCTACTACCTCGTGCCGGACCCCCCGGCCGCGAAGGCGTACCGGCTGCTCGGTGACGCGATGCGCAAGGCCGGGAAGGTGGGGATCGCGAGCTTCGTGCTCCGGACCCGCGAGGCGCTCTGCTGCGTCCGGCCCATCGAGCACGGCGCCCTCGCCCTCTCGACGATGAATCGGGCGGACGAGGTCATCCCCGTCACCTCGCTCGACCTGCCCAAGGGTGGCGAGGCGAGCGAGCGCGAGCTGCAGATGGCGCACCAGCTCGTCGAGTCGCTCGCGGCGAAGTTCGAGCCGGAGCGCTACCCCGACGTCCACCGCGAGGAGGTGCTCGCGCTCGTCGAGAAGAAGGCGGACGGAGAGGTCGTCGAGGCGCCCGCGGCGGAGCCCGCGCCCGCCCAGGTGGTGAGCCTCGCCGACGCGCTGTCCGCGAGCCTCGCCGCGGCGCGCAGGCGCGGCGAGGAGCGCGAGGAGCGGCCCGCGGGGCACGAGGAGGGCCACGCGCACGTGCGCGGCGCGCGCCGGCATCCGCCCGCGGCCGCGGCCCGGACCGCGCGGCGGCACGGGAAGCACCGGGCGTGACCCCGCGAGGCCGCACCGAGGTCGAGGTGGAGGGGCACCGGATCGCCCTGCGGAACCTCGACAAGGTGTTCTACCCCGAGGTCGGTTTCACGAAAGGTGACGTCCTCGACTATTACGTCCGGATCGCGCCGGTGCTCCTTCCGCACCTGCGCGGGCGCCCGCTCACGCTGAAGCGCTACCCGGAGGGGGTCGAGGGCCCCTACTTCTACGAGAAGCGGTGCCCGGGTCACCGGCCGGACTGGGTGCGGACCGAGGCGATCCGGACCGCCGGCGACGACGACGACATCCGTTACTGCGTGGTGGACGGCCTCGCGCCGCTCGTCTGGCTCGCCTCCATTGCCGACCTCGAGCTGCACACGCCGCTCGGCCTGGCCCGCTCGTTCGACCGGCCCACCCTGCTCGCCTTCGACCTCGACCCGGGTCCGCCGGCGGATCTCGTCACCTGCTGCCGGGTGGCGCTCCTCCTCCGCGGCCTCATGGACCGGCTCGGGCTCGAGACCTTTCCGAAGACCTCCGGCTCGAAAGGGCTCCAGGTCTACATTCCGCTCGACGGGAGCGCGACCTACGACGTGACCAAGGCCTTCGCGCACGCCGTCGCGCGGGTGCTCGAGCGCGCCCATCCGGATCTCGTGGTGGAGCGAATGCTGAAGAGCCTGCGGCCTGGGAAGGTGCTCGTCGACTGGAGCCAGAACGACCGGAGCAAGACCACCATCTGCGCCTACTCGCTGCGGGCGCGGAGCCGGCCCACGGTCTCCACCCCGGTGCGCTGGGCGGAGGTGGAGCGAGCCGCGCGCACGGGCTGCGCCGACCGGCTCGTCTTCGAGACGGCCGGCGTGCTCGCCCGCGTCGAGGAGCACGGAGACCTGTTCGCCCCCGTCCTCTCGCTCCACCAGCGCCTGCCCGACGCGGCGTCGCTCGGGCGACCGGCCGTCCGGTGACGGTGAGCGGGTGCGGGTCCACCTTCTCCCCGGGGCCGCGCCCCGAGGCGCGCGCTGGGGGAGACGATGGAAGACACCGGAGGGCTCATCGAGGCCGGCGCTCACCGGGACGTGCGACGGGGCGCGCCGGATCCGCTCCGCGGGATGCGCACGCGGGACCTCGTCGGGGAGCTGGCGCGGAAGGCGAGCCTCCTCGCCCGCAAGGAGGTCGAGCTCGCGAAAGCCGAGCTCAAGGCCGACGTCCGCCGCGAGGTGCGCACGGCGGGAGGGCTCGGGGTCGCGGGGCTCTGCGCGGTCTTCACCGTGCAGCTCCTGTTCGTCGCCGTCGTGCTCGCCCTGATGGAGGGCGGCGTCCTCCATGGCTGGGCGGCGGCCCTCGTCGTCGCCGCGGTCGTGCTCGCGGTGGGCACCGCCGCCGGGCTCTGGGGCTGGGCGCGCCGCGTCCGCAAGCCGCTCGACACCACCCGCCGCTCGCTCCGGGAGGACGTCCGATGGGCGAAGGAGCAGATCGCTTGAGGGACGGCGAGCCGAAGCCCGAGCTGGTCGCGGGCGAGATCGACGTGCTCCGGGCCGAGCTGGGCGGGCTCGTCGCCGAGCTGGATCGCCGCCGGCAGGAGGCGTTCGACGTCCGGCTCCAGGCGAGCCGGCACCCGCTGGTCGTCGCCGGGGCCGCAGCCGTGGTGGCGCTCGTGGTGGGCAGCGCAATCGCGGTGGCGCTCCGGAGCTCGCGGCGCCACCGGAGCCCGACCGCCCGGGCGAGGGACGTCCGCGCGGCGCTCTCTCGGCTCGCCGATCACCCGCGGCGCGTCGCGGCCGAGCCGTCGATCGCGAATCGGCTCGTGGCCGCGGCGCTGGTCGCGATCGCGGCGACGCTCGCGAAGCGGCTCACGGAGCGGGCCGTCGCGAGGACTCCGGCGGTCGCGAGGACCCCGGCGACGGCGAGGCGCTGACCCGCCCTCGCGCGGCGTCAGTGACTCACGTGCTCCGACCGGTCGTGCACCTCGGGCACGCCCGACTGGTGCGCGCAGTGCGCACAGCAGTACATCCGGCTGGCCGCCTCCGTGCCGTGGCCGATGACACGGCACCCGCAGTGCGCGCACCTCGGCGCGAGCGCCTGGATCGCGCACTCGAAGCTGTCGAACACGTGCCGCTTTCCTGCCGCCTCGACCGTGAACGCCTTGTCGTACTCGTTTCCGCAGACCTCGCACGTCCCGTTCATCGCTCCCCCTCCCCGCGCCCGCGGCGCGGGCGTCCCACCACCAGGCAGCCGAGCAGGATCGTCGCGAGCGCCCGCGCCACCTCCGCCACCCGACGAACGTGCGCACGCGCCCGCGTCCCTGCCGCGCACGGACGCGCCCTGACATCGTCCGAGGCAATCCCCAACGTCGTCCTCGGGGGGGGGCTCCCCTCGCACGGGGCGAGGGAGTCGCGTCGGCCCGTGGAGGCGTTGGAAGCCATGACACGCGTGGAGAAGACCGTCGAGATCGAGCGGCCGCTGCGGATGGTCTACGATCAGTGGACCCAGTTCGAGGAGTTCCCGCGATTCATGGAGGGAGTCGAGGCGGTCCACCAGCTCGACGACAAGACCCTCCGCTGGAAGGCGAAGATCGGCGGGAGGATCGAGGAGTGGGACGCCGAGATCGTCCAGCAGATCCCGGACCAGTCGATCGCGTGGCGCCACACGCGCGGCGCGGTGAACTCGGGCGTCGTGACCTTCGTGCCCGTGGACGGGGTGCGCTGCCGCGTGTCGCTCGCGATCGAGTACGACCCGAAGGGCTTCATCGAGAAGGTCGGCGACATCCTCGGAGTGGTCTCGCGGCGCGTCGAGGGGGACCTCGAGCGCTTCAAGGAGTTCGTCGAGGAGCGGCCCATCGAGACCGGCGCCTGGCGCGGCCAGGTGAAGCCGAGCGGCGAGGTGGATCCGCATCCCACCGGCCAGCGCTGAGGCTCGCGTCTAGCTCGCGCGGCCTTCGGCGACCGTGAGCGCCGGGACGGCGGCGCGGCGCGCTGGCAGCTCGGCCTCGGCGGAGACGCGCACCACGCGGTGCGTCGCGGCGTCGGCGAGGACCTTCTTCACGAGCAGCTGGTTCAGCGCGTGGCCGCTCTTCACCGCGGTGAGCGCGCCGATCACCGGCATCCCGACGAGGGCGAGGCACGACGATCGCGTTCGCGAGGCTGCCGCCGCGGGCGAGCCCCGCCGCCTGCATCCGCTCGATGTCGCGGCGGAAGCAGAAGGTGCGGGCGCGCGCCACCTCGCGCTCGAAGGCGCGGTCGGTCACGTCGATCCGGAACGCCTGGTTCGTGATGAGCGGGTGGCCGAAGTCGGCGGTGAACTCGAGCGAGAACCCGTCGGCGGGCTCGAGCCGTGCGACCTTGTCGCCGTCCCGCACCTCGACCGGCTGATCGACGACGAGGAACCGCTTCCCGGCGCGGAGCGTCTGGATGCCGGCCTCGCGCACGAGCGCGACGAACGGCGCGGCCGAGCCGTCGAGGATCGGGATCTCCGGACCGTCCACCTCGACGCGGCAGGCGTCGATCCCCATCCCGTGAAGCGCCGCGAGCACGTGCTCGACGGTGTGGACGCGGGCGCCGTCCTTCGCGAGGTTGGTCTGAAGCTTCGTGTCCGCGAGGAACTCGCTGCGCGCGGGGATCTCGACGCCGAGGTCCATGCGCACGAACGAGATGCCGGCGTCGGCCGGGGCGGGCGCGAGCGTCAGCGTCGCCGGCTTGCCGGAGTGGAGCCCGACGCCCGTGCAGGAGACCCGCTTCGCGACCGTTCGCTGATTCCAGTGTGCCATTCCGCGCCTGACCCCTTGCCCAGGCCTGTTCGCCCGGTCGGGTACCAGGAGAGCAATCGATGTGCCAATCACCCTGAAATTCGCCGGGATTTTCCCCGCCCGGGCACCCATCCAAGCCTGCGTCCGCAAAGTGGATTTCCGGGGTAGGTGAAGGGAGCAGCCCCAGCGGCCTCGATCCCCCCTCGATCCGGTGCCAGGTGCCCGTGCCGGATCACGACATCCGTGTCAGGCCGGCACGATCCATCCACCGGTTTCGAGCGGCGCCTTATACCATGCTCGGAGTACGTCGGAAGCGGCGTGATTCCACTCAAGGACGACATCCGCACCGTACGGTTTCCGATCGTCACGGTCGCGCTCATCGCCGCGAACGCGCTCGCGTTCCTGTGGCAGCTCCAGGTCGGCCTGGACGCCTCGGTGCTGCGCGGCGGCGCGATCCCGTACGAGGTCCTCACCTTCCAGGACGTCTACCCGCCCGACCTCGTCCCGCCCCCGTTCACCGTCCTCACCAGCATGTTCCTCCACGGAGGGTGGATCCACCTCGGGTTCAACATGCTGACCCTGTGGATCTTCGGGAACAACGTCGAGGACGCGCTCGGGCGGATGCGGTTCGTCGCGTTCTACGTCGCGTCCGGCGTCGTCGCGGCGGTCGCGCAGGCGGTGGCGTCGACGATGGCCGGGTACGCGGAGGTGCCGATGGTCGGGGCGTCCGGCGCGATCGCGGGCGTGCTCGCGGGCTACCTCGTGCTCTTCCCCTACGCCCGCGTCCTCACCGCGATCGTCGTCGTCATCTTCGTGCGGCTCGTCTACCTGCCGGCGCGCCTCTTCATCATCGGCTGGTTCGTCCTCCAGGTCCTCCCCGTGATCTTCGGCGGCGGAGCGCCCGGCGGCGGCATCGCGTTCTTCGCGCACATCGGCGGGTTCGTCGCCGGGCTCGCGCTCGTGAAGCTCGTGGGGCGTCGCTCGAACTGGCGCGGGCGGCCGGTGAGCTGGTGAAGTCCTAGAAGAGCCCGCCCTGCGGGGTGCCGCGCGGCTTCTCGCGCCCGAGGTGCTGCCAGGCCTGCGGGAGCGCCACGCGCCCGCGCGGGCTGCGCGCGAGGAAGCCCTCCCGGACGAGGAACGGCTCGTACACGTCCTCGATCGTGTCCGACTCCTCGCCGACCGCGGCCGCCACGGCGTCGATCCCGACCGGCCCGCCGCCGAACGTGTCGAGGACGACGGAGAGGATCCGCCGGTCCATCGCGTCGAGCCCGCGCCCGTCCACCTCGAGGCGCGAGAGGGTCCGATCCACGATCGCCTTCGTGAGCCGGCCGTCGCCCTCGACCTCGGCGAAGTCGCGAGCCCGCTGGAGGAGCCGGATCGCGATGCGGGGCGTGCCGCGCGCGCGGCGCGCGAGCTCCTCGGCGCCCGCGGGCTCGACCGGCAGCGCGAGCTTCGCCGCGGCGCGCACCGCGATCTCGCGCAGCTCCTCCGGCCCGTAGTAGCCGAGCCGCTCCTGGATCGGGAAGCGGTCGCGGAGCGGGGAGGCGAGGAGGCCGGTGCGCGTCGTCGCGCCGACGAGCGTGAACCGCTCGAGCTTCATCTCCATCGTCTGCGCGCCGATCCCGGCGCCGAGGACCACGTCGAAGCGGAAGTCCTCCATCGCCGGGTAGAGCGCCTCCTCCACCGCGGGCGAGAGCCGGTGGATCTCGTCGATGAAGAGGATGTCGTGCGGGGCGAGGGCGGTGAGGAGCCCGGCGAGGTCGCCCTTCTTCACGAGGGCGGGCCCGCTCGTCAGGTGGAGCGCGACGCCGAGCTCGCGCGCGAGGATGTGCGCGAGCGAGGTCTTGCCGAGGCCGGGCGGGCCGGAGAGGAGGACGTGGTCGAGCGCGTCGCCGCGCGCTCGCGCGGCCTTCGCGTAGACGCGGAGGTTGTCGACGATCTTCTCCTGCCCGACGTACTCGGCGAAGGTCGCCGGCCGGAGCGACTGCTCGAGCCGCTCGTCGCCCTCCTGGGCCTTCGCGGAGACGTCGCGCACCGACTTCACGGTCACGCGGCGAGGGTAGCACGCGGG
>WNGL01010863.1_pt1 | contig 13057 bp, 14 predicted proteins | sample 5400591 | NCBI WGS metagenome assembly WNGL01 (sample SAMN13153377, study PRJNA577476) | soil metagenome | isolation source: 80 cm soil or saprolite under Garry oak tree replicate 1 | place: USA:California | collected 2016-06-15
GGGCACGGCTGAACGGGCCGGTATTCGTCATCGGCTGGCTCGTGGGGCTCGCTGTGATCGGAGTCATCGTGCTGGCGGTCGCCGGGCCGGCAGACTCGGGCAGCAACGGCAAGCCGGCCACCTGGAGCAGCGTCCTCAAGCTCGTGCTGGGCCTGCTGCTGGTACTGCTCGCGGTTCGTCAGTGGCGCGGCCGCCCGCGGCCCGGGCACGAGGTCGAGGCGCCGAAGTGGATGGGCTCGATCGAGCGCTTCAGCCCGGGAAAGGCGGCCGGAGCGGGCGCTGTCCTGTCCGGCGCCAACCCGAAGAACACCCTGCTCGCCATCGGCGCGGCGGCGGCGATCGCGCAAACCGGAATCGGGGCCGCCGACCAGGCCATCGCGTACGTCGTCTTCGCCGTCATCGCGACCATAGGCGTTGCGGCCCCGGTCGTTATGTTCTACGCCCTGGGCGACCGGTCCGGTCAGATCCTGGCCAGCCTGCGGGATTGGATGGCCCAGCACAACGCGGCCATCATGGCCGTCCTGTGCCTGGTCATCGGGGCCAAGCTGATCGGCGACGCGATCAGCGGCTTCAGCATGTGACTTACCTACCGCAAACCGGTAAGTGCATAGACTTCGCCTGGTAGCGTCGGGACATATGTGCACCGTGTAACGCTTGGGCATTTATGCACGCTAACAAGGGTAGCCGCCCGCTGGCGGATCTCTATAGTTCCGGTGCTGGTCACCTATGTCCAGGCGGAGGGGACGTGCGCACGCACACCTATCGGATCACCATCGCTGGTGGTCTCGGTGAGATCGGCCGTGAGGCATTCATCGATTTCCGTATCGAAGCCAACGGCACAAGCACCGTCCTGATCGGCGAGCTGGACCAGGCGGCCTTGTACGGCACGCTCAACCGCATCCTGTCGCTCGGCTTCGAGCTTGTCGCACTGAGCCGTCTGTCCGGCAACACGAACTAGCCGGGCCGGGGCGGCGCCTGCTTGATCTCGACGAGCTCTAGGCCCAGGGCACGCATCCGGTCCAGCACGGCGTGCAGGCCGCACTGGTCCAGATCACCCGACAAGACGGTGATGGTCGGCTCGGTCTCCACTGCCATGTCGGTGAACGCCTCGCGGGTCGCCGGACCGAGCGATCCGATGACCTTGATCTCGTAGGTGTGCCTGGTCACCGAGGCCTCCTTCCAGGATCCGGTGGCGATTAGACCATGCTGGCGGATATTCGCCGCCCCGGGATCATCCGTTAGTAGTGAACGGGTCATCTCACCCGGACGCGTGCCGCGGAAGACGCGGATCCGGCGAGCCTCCAGGAGGTCGAGGCGGAGCGACCTGATCATCTCGAGCTTGCCGTGCAAGGCGGCCTGGTCGAATTGACCGGTAATGATGGTGATCCCGTCGTGGCAGCTCACGTCCGGGCCCGCGAGCGATCCGAGCGTGGTCTCATCGAGCTGACCCGCGATCCGGATCTCGTAGGTGGGCTGAGCTTTCACGCCTCCTCGCCTCCGCGCAGTGACTTGTGTATTACCGCCGATCCTGGCCGCCGTGGCACGTGGCCCACGTCATACGCGACGGGTGAAGATGGCAGTTGCTCAGATCAGCTCGAGCTCGCGGGCGCGCAGGACGGCTTCGCGGCGGCGGCCGACAGCAAGCTTCCGGTAGATGGCGGCCAGGTGCGTCTTGACCGTGTTCACCGACAGGCAGAGCTCGTCGGCGATCTCCGAGGCCGACATGCTGGTGGCCAGGAAACGCAGGATCGTCAGCTCGCGCTGGGTGAGCGGCCCGGGCAACTCCCGGGAAGCCGGGGACGCAGGTCCGGCAGCCGACTCCGCCGGAAGCCTCGGAGCAGGCACGGGCCATTGGCCGGCCACGGTCGAGTGCCGGGTCAGCAGCCCGGAGAACGTGTCCTTCACGTGCAGGAACGGCAGGACGATCTCGCCCCGGGCCACTTCGAGGGCCCGGATGAGGATCTCGAGCGCGCGCCCGGGATCGTCGCTCCGCTGTGCGATCTGGGCATCGCAGAGCATCGCCTCCACGAGCGCGAAGCGGCCCGTCTGGGTGCTGGGGGTGGCCAGCACGCTGCGGACGCAGTCCTGCGCGCTGCGCAGGTCGCTCAGCGCGAGGTAGGCACGTGCACGTGGCATGGCGGTCAGGATGGCCATCTCGCCGCCCCTGTACTTCCGGAGCAGCCGGAGCGCCGAGCGCGGCCGGCCCAGCGAGGTTTCCAGATCGGCCATCATGTTGTCGCGCAGGATGGCCAGCATCGGCGGGATGCGGCGGTTGACCTCCTGCAGCAAGATCCGTACCTCGTTCACCTCACCCATAGCCAGGAGCACGCTGGCCTGCCCGAGCACGAGCGCTATCGATAGGCCGGGGTCGGAGCCGACCACGTCAGGCAGCAGGATGCGCTGTATCGTTGGCGCCTGGCCGCCCAGGTCCCCGGCGATCAGGGAGCGCAACGCGGCCCCGAGCTCCATTGCCGGGGGGATGCCCAGGTCATTGTGCTTGCGGAGGGCATGGGCTCGCTGCGCCGTGTCGTCCGCGTGATTCGTCCGCGACCAGTAGCTGTCGACAAACGCCATCATGCCGAGCACTTCAATTTCTAGGCCAGGTATTCGGTCACGTTGCGCTTCCGCCAGCGCCGCGTCCAGGAGTGCGGCGACGTCCTCGTGCCTGCCGTGCCACAGGTGGGTGCTCGCCTGCGCGAGCAGCACGGCCGCCCACAGTCCTGGCGTCGGGGGCACTGACATGTCATCGCTGCGGCCGAGGAGGCGATGGGCGGCAGCATCGACGACGCCGGCGTCGGACGCCTTTTGCCCGAGGACCAGTTCCACCAGGTCGGAGGTGACGAGCAGGTCCGGATCGGTCAGGATCTCGTCCAACTTCGGGGACGGAACGCGGCCGAGTTTTCGCGCCGCCGAATCGGCGTCGGCGAACACCGCCTCGATCGCGGAACTGGCGACGACGAACTCGGCGGCCCGGAGCGCACTGGCCGCCACTGGCCTTCGCAACGGCAGCAAATCCCGCAGGCCGAGACCCGACAGGTCCTGCCGGTGCACGAACGCGTGGGCGAACCCGCCCCGGGCCATGAGCTTGGCAACATGGTGCCGATTGCCGGCCCGGACGGCCCAGTAGACGGCGTTTCCGAGATCGCCATTGGCCTCGAACCAGGCCGCTGCGCGCCCTTGCAGACCGCGCATGGCCGGGCGCATGTGCCGTTGCAGCAGGCAGCGGAGGATCTCCGCGAACAGCTGGTGGTAGCGGTAGCGCTCCTGGCTGGCATCGAGCGCGATGACGAACGAGTTCTCCCGCGCGAGGTCGGCGAGCATCTCGCCGCACCCGGTCATGCCCGTGACCGCATGGGCCAGCGGTCCCGTCACCTCTTCCAGGAAGCTGGTCTCGATCAGCAGCCTGCGCTGCGGTTCGGGCTGGCGGAGAAGGACCTCGTTCACCAGGTACTCGCCGATGCTGCCCGGATCCAGCGCCAGTTCGGACACGAAGTCAGCGGGATACGCAGTGCCCTCCATCCGCATGGCGGATAGCCGCACGCCGGCCACCCATCCCTCGGTCCGCAGCACGAACCGGTCGAAGTCCGGCGCCGGCAGGGTGACGCCATGGATCGCGAGCACTTCGGTGATCTCGGCCGGGGTCATCGCCAGGTCCGACGCGCGCAGCTCGTGCATCTGCCCGGCCAGCCGGTACCGGTGCAGGGGCAGCACGGGATCGCTGCGGGCAGCCAGGATCAGGCGCAGCCCCGGCTGCCAGCCGCGTACCAGGCTGTCCAGGCCCTCCAAGACGTCGGAATGAGTGAGCACGTGCGCGTCGTCGACGATCACGACGAGCCGGGCAGAATCAGGCATCCGGCTGAACAAGGCCTGGATCAGATCGACACCGGCTCCCCTCGGCGTCACGGCCGACGGGCCGCGCCCGGCGCCCTGGGCTTCCCGCAGCGCGGACTCGAGCAGGCGCCAGAACCGCCGGGGCTCGGCGTCCGCCGGCGTCGGGGTGAGCCACGCGATCCGGGCGGCGCCGCGCCGAACCCAGTCGGTGAGCAGGACGGTCTTGCCGGTCCCCGGCCCGGCGGACAGCAAGGTAAGCGGCAGATCCGCGGCGATGTCGAGTTCGGCCAGCAGGCGGGCGCGGGAAATATGCCGTGGCGGAAGCTGCGGCACCATCACACGCGAGTCACGCACGGCATTCCGCATGCTTGGCTCTCTCCCCCTTGACAAGTCGACGCGCCGGGCCCACGCGTGAGAGATGTCCTGCTAGTCACACTAATTCGGCCCTGCCGGAGATGAAAGTCCCGTTGCTGTTCCAGGATGAGACCCAGAACTGCGGCAGGGAACCACCGGTATCACCCGGCAAGCATGACTCGCGGCGCTGGCCCGGTTGCTTGGATCGCAAGCAAGATCGATCAACTGAGGTGCGCCATGGCCATGGATACATTCATCGTGTTCGCCGCGAGCTACGACACGCTGGGCGCGGCGGAGGCCGACTACCATGCCGTACGCGAGTTCTACCTGACGTCCGGGCTGATCGACACCTACGACGCGGCCGTCATCACCAGGGACGATGCCGGGAAGGTCAAGATCGTCACCTTCCGGCCACCGCCGGGCGGCGATGACGTGGTGACCCGGCTGGGCGACCTGGCCAGGCTGCGCGAGGCTGGCGTACTCAGCCCAGACGAATTCGAGGCGGCAAAGGCGAAGCTGCTCAGCGGGTGATGGCCATGGACATCGGGCCGGTGGAGTTGATCGTGCTCACCTTTCCCGGTGAGCGGGCCGATCGGGCCGTAGCCGAGGCGCTGGCCGAGGTGGTGTCGCGAGAGTACGCCACCGTGCTGGACGTGGTGTTTCTGACGCGGACGGCAGATGGCCTGATCCGGATCCTCGATGCCGATGAGAACCTTGATGAGATCGGGCTGGGCTCGCTCAAGGTCACCGCTCACACCCTCATCGGCGAAGACGACCTCGATGTCGTACGCGGATCGCTCGAGTCGGGTAAGTCAGCGGCCGTGATCGCGTACAAGGACCGCCGGGCGTGGCGCCTCGCAGGCGTGATCGAGGCGGCGGGCGGGACAGTTGCCCTGCGCGTACAGGTCCGTTCCGCGTGGGCCCGCAGCCGGACCATCCGTCTCAATTAGGACGCATCGGCATAGACGCGGTCGACGGGGACGATGCGGACCCCGAGCGGCAGCAGGGTTATCGGGATGATCTTGAAGCTGGCCAGGCCGAGCGGGAATCCGATGATCGTTAGGCAGAGCGCGACGCCCGTGACCAGGTGTCCGATGGCCAGCCACCAGCCGAACAGGACGATCCAGACCACGTTCCCGATCATCGAGGCAACCCCGGCGTCGGGGCGCCGGTCGATCGTGCGGCCGAACGGCCACAGTACGTAGCCTGCGATCCGGAAGGCGGCGATCCCGAACGGGATGGTGATGATCAGAACGAAGGCCACCAGTCCGGCCAGGACGTAGGCGATGGCCATCCACAGGCCGCAGAGAACTAGCCAGATGACGTTCAAGATGGCTCTGAGCATGGCCCCATTCCACTACGGGACGCGCCGGGCAGGCTCACTCCTGCGGGGTGATGACGGCCCCCGCGCCGGTGCGCGATGGTGCTGGCAACCCGCTTGAGACAGGAGCATCTCATGGAATCTGGCGACTACGACCCGCCGCTGGCACCCGGGCTGCTCATCGCGCAGTCGTGGCAGGCGACGGTGATCCTCGGCGCGTTGACGCTGATCCTCGGGCTCATCGTGAGCTTTCACCCGGGCGGTTCGCTGAACGTCGTCGCGGTCCTGCTCGGCAGTGCATTGATCTGTTCTGGGATCTTCCACCTGGTTCGGATCTTCGGGCGCGGGGAAGCGCACCGGGTGTGGCTCGGCATCAGCGGCCTGCTCCTGATCGTCATCGGCGTCGTGCTGATCCGCCACCTGCATCTGACCTTCGCGCTCGTCGGCCTGTACGTGGGCATCACCTGGGTCGTCCAGGGCGTGACCGCGCTCATCGCGGGCATCGCGGGCGCGGGCGGGGAAGGCCGGGGCTGGTGGATCGCGTTCGGGGCGCTGAGCGTGATCGCCGGGATCGTGGTCACGGCCACCCCGGTGACCTCCATAACCGTCCTGGCCGTCCTGCTCGGCATCTGGCTCATCGTCATCGGCTTCTTCGAGATCATCGCCGGGATCATGCTGCGGCGCGCGGTGAGCACCGCGGCCCATCCGGTCCGGCCGGAGGGGCTATCCGGCACCGTGGTCTAGCCGACACCGTGGTCTAGCCGACACCGTGGTCTAGCCGACACCGTGGTCTAGCCGACACCGTGGTCTAGCCGACACCGTGGTCTAGCTGGCGGTCGAGGTTGACTGCGGCGCTGATCAGCGACAGGTGACTGAAGGCCTGCGGGAAGTTGCCGAGCTGCTCGCCGGTGCTGCTGATCTCCTCGGAGTACAGGCCCGGGTGGTTGGCGTAGGTATGCATCTTCTCGAACGTCAGCCGGGCGTCGTCGAGTCGCCCGGCCCGGGCCAGGGCGTCGACGTACCAGAACGTGCAGAGCGAGAACGTGCCCTCGTCGCCCCGGAGGCCGTCGGGCGACGCGCTCGGGTTGTAGCGGTAGACCAGGCTGTCGGAGACGAGCTCGCGCTCCGTCGCCGCCAGCGTGGACAGCCACATCGGGTAGGCGCGTAGGTCATCAGCTTCAGGGTGATGGCCGAACGGCCGACCATCTCCCGCCAGCGGCCGCGATAGCTTGAACGGCCCAGCCAGCCGCGCCAGAACCGTGCGGTCTCAACCTGCAGGCGCTGTGCTTGCGCGGGCGTGACGAGCTGGGGCGCGCCGCCCATCGACTCCAGCACGATCCCGCCGGACTCGCCCTCCCGCAGCGTCCGGGTCCACCGCAGGCCGTTGCCATCGGCCAGCCTCGTGATCCCCGGCTCCTGGACCGAAGATCCGGCCGGGGCGATGCCGTGCACCGTCAGTTCCAGGCCCCCGGACGCGAATATCGCGCCATGATCGGAGATCTCCACCGTGTGCGGGCTGCGGCCGGAAAGGTACATCACCCGGCGCGGATGATTCCCCGCGGGACCTGGGTGGTCACAGTGGGATGAGGCTGCAGACGAAGGATGGATCCCATGGACAATGGCGAAAACCGCAGGAACGGGCCGCAGTTCAGGTCGGCTCCGCTGATCACCAGCGCGGCGATGGTCGGAGCCGGCACGCTGATCGTCCTGACCGGCCTGGCCATAGGCGGCGGGCACCTGCTGGCGTCTACCCGTCAGTGGATCAACGAGATGGAGGTGCCGCCCAGCGAGCTGGCCAGGCTGAAGTGGACCCAGGCCCGGGCCGCGATGGCCGCCGGGACCGCCGCCTGGCAGAACGGAGCGCAGCCCTCGCGATCGAGCCTGGCGAGCGGATAAGCCGCTGGGCCGGCACGCGCCCGGCCCGTTCGGTATCTCATGACACGACCAGGTCCGGCCCGCAGCTTGACGCGGGCCGGACCTGTCACGGGCCGCCCTGGTCGCCAGCCGAAGGATCCTTCTCGCGCAGGCGCCGGACCTCGATGACCTGCACGCCGAACGTCTCGAGCCGGGCGAGCAGGCCGTGCAGGGCGGCCTGGTCCTGAATCGGGCCATGCAGGACCGTCTCGACCGGCTCCACCGAGGCGGTGAGCCGGTCGAAGTCGAGCAGGGCCTCGGGCGGGAGAACGCCCGCTACCCGAATTTCGTAATAGGACGACGGCACCACGGCCCCCAGCGACTCAGATAAACCTTGCCAGGCTCCTACCGTTACGCGTATCGGCCTGGTGCGCCCCACTCATGGCGGGTGAGTTCCGGCGTACTGCACCTGGTGTTTCACCCGTCGCGGGTGGGGCGCCGCCGGGCGCGCATTGATGGACTGGCTCGTGACCTAGTCGGCATTGCGACGAAAGAGAGAAACCATGTCTGACCTGATCGCGATCGGCTATCCCGACGAGACCACCGCGGACGCCGCCGCCGCCGAAGCCCGGCAACTGGCCCAGGACCTGATCATCCAGCCCGACGCGATCGCCGTGATCGTGCGGGACAAGGAGGGCAAGTACCACACCCACACCAGCCACCACATGGTCGGCGGCGGGGCCACCTGGGGCATGTTCTGGGGCCTGCTGTTCGGCCTGCTGTTCTTCGTCCCGGTCCTCGGAATGGCCGTCGGCGCCGGGATGGGTGCGCTGATGGGCAAGGTGACCAAGTCCGGCGTGGACAAGGCGTTCCAGGACCAGGTCCGCGGCCTGCTGCAGCCAGGCACCTCGGCGCTGTTCCTGATGGTGGAGAAGGTCACCCCGGACAAGGCGGTCGAGGCGATGAGCAAGTACGGCGGCACCGTGCTCAAGACGTCGCTGTCCAAGGACGGCGAAGCGGAGCTCCAGGACGCCCTGCACGGCAGCGGCGCCAGCTGAGCGCCTCGCCGACGCAATGCCGACTGGTCCGCCCGGGGCTGACCATGACACCGGCATCCTAGCCCGGCTGACCCGACAGGGGGGCCACGGCCGTACCGGTTCGCCACAACGTGGCGGCCGGTACGGCCTGCTATTGCTGGTCCTGATCGCGACCTATACCCAGACATTCCAGTACTTCAGCTTTACTACGTTGACCACCCTGACCGGCCAGGTGTTCCTGGCCACTCTGGTGGCCCGCCTGGTCTCGGCGTACCGGGGCCAGGGCGGCCGGGCGCACGATCGCGACTAGCGAAAGGACCAGCATGCGGTGCACGAGCAGGGGCGTTTGCCTTCCGGTGGCCATCATCGTGGCCGGGTGCCTGATGACGGGATGCGGAAGCAGCGCCAAGAGCGCGATCGGCAGTGCGACCAGCAGGGCGGCGTCGGCGGTGAGTTCGGCGACCTCGAGCGCGACGACGGCGCCGACGCCGACCGAGACCCCGACGCCGACGCCGACGCCGACGGAGACCACCACCGTGACGGCGACCGCGACCGCCGCGCCGCCGACCACTAACAGCGCAGCGGCCTCCTCGCCGGGCGCGGCCACCTCCGGCGACTCAGGGACTAGCCTGCTCTGGCTGTGGATCCTGCTCGGCGTGCTGATCCTGGCCGGCCTGATCACGTGGATCGTCCAGTCGGGGCGGCGCCGCTCGGCGGCCACCACCGGCTGGCAGTCGAGGATCATCGACGCGTACGCCAAGGGCGCGGCCCTGCACGACGCGATGGGCGTGGCGGAGGCGCAGGGCGACCTCGGGACCAGCGACGCCCGCGCGCGGTGGTACGACATCCAGCGGCGGTCGGACGATCTCGCTCAGACGCTGTACGCGCTGAGGGAGGCGGCCACCGATCCAGGCGACCAGGCCAGGATCGCGGACGTGCTGGCGGCACTGCAGGCGGTCCGCACGGCCATGGACGCCGAGCGCGCTCCCGGCGGCGCTGGCATGCAGCAGGCCGACCTCGTCCGCAGCCGCCTGTACAGCTTCGAGTCGTCGCTGCGCGCGCTGCGGGCCGGTGACGAGCAGATCTCCTGAGAGATGATCACGTTAGAGGGCGTCCAGGCCGAGTTCACGCGTGCGGACGACCGCCTCGCTGCGCGATGAGACGCCGAGCTTCCGGTAGGCGGAGTACGCCTGGGTCTTGACCGTGTTCTTGGAGACATACAGCCGCTCGCCGATTTCGGCGTACGACAGGTGCGTGGACAAGAGCGGAAGGAGGCGCAACTCGGCGGCCGTGAGCGACGAGGCGCCGTTGGCGCGTGTGCTGCCGGTGGCGAGACTCGCGTGCAACTGACCGGCCAGCTCAGACAGGAGGCCGAGGTCGGGTCGCTGCTGGAGGATCTCGTGGGCCTGGGCCAGAACCGCCGCCGCACCCATGGGGTCGCCGAGCGCGATATAGGAGCGGGTCATCTCGAGAAGCGCCTGGACAGATACCACGGGCAGCGCGTAGGTCAGCAGCGGCCTGAGCCGGGACGCACGGCCGAGGTAGAAGCGAGCCTGGGAGATGTCGCCGCGGTGCGTAGCGGCGCGGCTCGCCCACGCGTATACCAGGGCGCTCGTCCAGTAGTCACGGAAATGCCCGTTCTCCACGATCGCGGCGGCCTGCCCGGCGAGCTTCGTGACGTCGGGCCAGTCATCGCGTTCGGCGGCCACGTCGCACTGCTCGGCCAGGATCAGGCTGGCCAGCGGCAGGCTACCGGAGTGAGTCGCGAGGTTGAGCGCACGGGCGAGGATGGGCGCGGCTCGGGCCGGGTCCCCTTCCAGCAGGAAGGAGATGCCCTCTGTGTACAGCATCGTCGCCCGGTACGGGCTGGCCGGGCTCAGTCCGTCCCAGGCGATCTGCGCGTCGTGTCGCATCTCGCTGGTGCCCTTGCGGCACAAGATCGCGCGCAGGTAGGCGAGGGTGGCCTCCATCGTGCTTCCGTCGGGAAGGATCCCCGCCGACGACGCACGTTCCGCGGCGGCCGCCCAGCGCTCGGCCTCGCTGGGCTGGCCGAGGAGCCCGAACATTTCCAGGATCAGCCGGGCCACCCGGTCGTAGTCTCCGGCCGCCCGGACGTGGCCGATCGCTTGCTCCGGCATGGCGTTCGCCTCGAACCAGGCGGCGGCCCGGAAGTGGAGACCCTGGACCAGGCCAGGCTCCTGGCGGTGGAGTTCGGAGCGCAGCAGGTCCCGGAGCAGGTGGTGGTAGCGGTACCATTCGCGGCGGCGGTCAAGCGGGATTACCAGCAGGTTCCTGGCTTCCATGTGTTCGAGGACGGTTCCGGATCCGGTCTCCTCCAAGATCGCGTCGCACAGAGATCCGCACATCCGGTCCAGGACCGACGTGCGGCTGAGGAACGACGCCTCCGCGGCCGAGATCCGGGCGAGAAGCTCCGAGCGCAGGTAGTCGCCCATATAGACGTCGTCGCCGGTGAAGGTGAAGCCGGCATCGCTCTCCCGGGTGCCGGACTTGATGGCCAGTGCGGCGATGTACAGCCCGGCCGGCCACCCTTCGGTCCGCTGCAAGAGATCTCGAAGGCTGGTCTCGTCGGCCTCGACTCCTGCTCCCTTCAGCAACGAGCGCGCCTCCGCCGGTCCCATGGCCAGGTCATCGGCGGTGACCTCGAGTATCCCGCCCTGAGCACGCAGCCGCGCCGTCGGCAACGGCACAACGGTGCGCGACGCCAGCGCAAGCTGCCAGCCAGGCGGCAGGTGCAGGGCGAGCTCGGCGATCGTATTCAGGCACTGCTTGTTCGTGACCGCCTCGGCGTGGTCGAGGAGTACGGTCACGGGCGGCGGCACCGAGGCGACGGTGGCCACGAAGCGGGGGACGCCGGTGATATCGGCACCTGAGGAGGCCAGCGCCGAGAATATCGCCGGATGGACGGGCCCGATCCGGCTCAGCGCAACCGCGAGCGCACTCAGCAGCACAACGGGATCGTTATCGGCGTCGTCGCAGGACAGCCAGGCTATGCGCGACCCGGTGCGTTCGGCCCATTGGGCCAGCAGCGTCGTCTTACCGTAGCCAGGCGGAGCGACCGCGGTGATGACCGGCACCCGGGCCGCGGCCAGCCGCTCGACCAGAGCGGTCCGGACGACAATTCCCGGCCGGACCGTAGGCGGATGGAATTTCGACTCAGGCAGCGCGAAGGCGAGCCCCGGCGGGGTCCCGAAATCCCCGCGCGACGGCACGGGGAGTGCGTCGGCGACCTCCGGCTTCATCTTCCGAAGGTTCCCCCCGGTCAATGCGACATAAACGCGCCATTGCGGGCTCAGGTGCCGAACCGGGGCTAGGTCTGGGCCGCGGTCCCGGGCTCCGCGGCGGGCCTGCCGATCAGCTCGATCAGCCCGAGAAGTACGAGCAGGACGATGACGAGGACGATGACGACCACTGCGGTGGGCTGGCCCCAGAAGACCAAGATCACGCCGACGACTGCCACGGCCGCGATGCGCAGGATCCGGCGGTGCTGGTACGTCCACTGACCGACCGGGCCGGCGGACACTCCCCGGCGCTCTCCGAAGTTCCGGATCCGCCCCATCCCGGACTTGAGGCCTGAACGCGTCTGGACGGCCGTACGCGAGGGGCCGGTGAAGAACGCCCCGATGGCGACGACGAGGCCGACCGCCAGCACCACGCGGAGCCCGATCTTGATGTAGTAGACGAGCGTGTCGTAGGCGGCGGACGCGGCATCGCCGGGCAAGACGCTGCTGGGGACGCTGCTGAGATAGATGCTCCGGGCGATCAGCAAGCCGATGGCCAGGACCAGCATGGACGCGGCCAGGCCGAGCCCGGCTCCGACCAGGGCGTGCCGGTGGCCGCGGGCCACGTACACCCCGGCCGCGAGCAGGACCAGGACCAGGATGGGCAGCACGATCTTCAGGCGGGTGATCAGCCGGTAGCCGGACTGCGCCTGCCCGAGATTCTTGGCCTCGAACAGCGCCACCTTCGGGGTCACGTCCGGGATGCTGTTGGCCAGCGAGAACCCGCGTGCCACCAGGTCCTGCTTGGCCACCGCGATGAGGGGACCCAGGTTGAGCACGATCTGGCCGTTGCTGGTGGTGATGGCGCCGCCGCCCTGCCCTGAGAGCACCTTGACCAGAGCCTGATGCGCGACGGTGTTGACCTGCACCCAGGCGTTGGCCATGGCCTGGCTGGTTATGACCGTGTGCACGGTGCTGTGGATGAAGCCGGTCACCGAGCTGGTGATCTGCGGGCCGAACGTGGTGAGCAGCGAGCTGATCCGGGGCAGACCCCTGGCCTGCGTCTCGGTGGCGGCCTGGCTGATGATCCCGTTCAGGTTGAGCTGGCTGGTGATCTCGTTCGTGATCTTGTCAGTCAGGACGTTCTGGATGGCCGGGTCGTGGATCAGCGGCTCCACCGTGGCCACCCAGCGGCCGGTGTCGGAGACCTGGTTGCCCGCCCAGACGCCGAGCACGGCGACCGGGGCAAGTATGCAGCCGAGGACGATGAGCACGATGGACACCGGGGTTCGCCAGCTGAAGCGCTGCCGGCGCGCCGGGCCGTCCCCTTGGCCGCGGAGCCTGGCCCTCTCGGCACGCAGGCGTTCCAGCTCGGCTCGCTCGTCCGGGCTGAGTTCCTGGCCCTCAGTCGCCGGGCCGGA
>WNGL01007210.1_pt1 | contig 13054 bp, 11 predicted proteins | sample 5400591 | NCBI WGS metagenome assembly WNGL01 (sample SAMN13153377, study PRJNA577476) | soil metagenome | isolation source: 80 cm soil or saprolite under Garry oak tree replicate 1 | place: USA:California | collected 2016-06-15
ATGTTGACCCGGGCGCTCGAGGAGCTGGAGCTCAGCGTGCCCGAGGCCGCGCCGCTGGTGCGCCGGCTGCTGCGGGTGGCGGGCCGCGTCGTGATCGACACGGGAATGCCCGATTCGTCACCCGAAACCTGGCCTAACACTAGGGAGATGGCTCTGCAGTGGATCGACGAAGCGCTGCAGGCGCTCGGCTACGAGGCGCGCCCCACCGAACCCGCTTAGTTGATCAGTCGGGCGGCCGGTGGCACCGGGGAATAGTTGGGGTTGAAGTCGATGCCGGCCTGTCCGCCGCCGGCCACCTTCGCGGTGTTGCAGATCACCTGCCCGGCCAGCGGCGAGCGGTCACCACCGTTGATCGTCCAGTCGGCGCCAGGGGTGTAGATCGTCCCGATGTACTGCGTCGAGGCGCCACCGTTCATGGTCTCAGCGCACGTGTTGGAGGCCGGAGAGTAGATCACGATCCAGTTGAACTGAACCCCACCGTAAACGTAGGTCGCGCCTTGTGCATTCTGGCTGAAGCAGGAACCATTGGGAAAGTAGAACTGCACGCCACCAGGTGTGATCTGAGAGCCCAGGCAGGGCGCATTGATGTCGCCGGGGATGGGCGAAGGTTGGCAGTAGTTTTCGTTGGCCACGTCACCGGCCGAGTAGGGCGGATATTCGAGCGACATGGGCGCGTTCTCCTGCGACAGCAGGTTGGCAGGAGGCGGGCAGTTGCTGAAGCACTGCGGCTGACCCTCATCGTCCGGCGTCTGGCACAGCTGGGTCCTGGTCTGCGCGTAGCACTGAGCTGTGGGCGACATGTTGTTGTACTGGATGGCGCAGATGGTCACCGCGGCGACAGGGCAGTTCCAACCGCCCGTCCCGTTGATCAACGTCACGTTGCTGCCGCTCGGCCACGAGGGAAGGCCGGACGCAAAGGCCGGCGGTCCGCCCAGGTCGCTCCAGCCCGGTGCCAGGTAGCGGCCCACGAACGAGAAGTCGTTCGGCACGCCGTCACACCCGTTCGCGCTCACGTACACGTTGTAGTACTGAGCTCCGGGCGCGTTCTTCGTGATGTTCACGTCGATGCCGTTGTTGTTGCCGTTGTCAGTGACCTCCTGGCATTCCGACGGCGCGCTCTCGCGCCGGCATCCGGGTGACCAATAACATTGGGTCGAGATCCCTGAGTCGAGGAAGCGGTCCCACCGGACCGAGGTGACCTCCACGCCCCAGGTGCCGCTGCCGCCATTGTGCTTGATCCCGTTGGCGCCCAGTGCACTCACAGGTGTCACGTTGAAGTGGCCCGCGCAGCCCGCGGCGTTCTGGTCCCAGAACTGCGGATTGGCGACGCTGGTGGTTGCGGGGTTGTTCCAATACTCTTCGTCCGGCGGCCTGAGTTCGTTGGACAAAAGACTTCCCGACGCATCGGATGTGTAGCCGTTGGTCCACTGGTAGACACCGGGATCCAGGAAGGCACAGCTGGCCGACCCACCGCTGAGGTGGAACGTGTCGTACTTGCCCGGAAGCATCTCCGTCCAGGAACCACGGTTCCACTGGTTGTAGCTCTGATTGCCCAAGTACGATCCCACCGAGGTGGCCTGGTAGAGGGGGTCCGGCAGCGAAGGGGCCGGCACGATCGCGGTGCCCTGGATGTCGGGGAAGACGCACGGCGGTGCTTTCGGGACGTATCCGGGGGTCGAGTTGTAGCAGTAGTACTGCGCCACGTTGCAGTTTGATCCTGCCGCGCCATAGCAGTTGCCGGCCTCATGCAGGTTGGAGTCAAGGCACGCCGTTCCGTTCGTGTACACGTCACCTAGCACGGTCAGCTGAGCGGACCCCGTCAGGTCGGTCGCGCAGTTCTGCGTGCTCAGCGTAAGCAGAGCCGGCGTCTGCCTCTGGTTGCCCACGATTGCCGTCGCGGTCGCGCTGATGCCAACGGTGGGAGACCCACCGAAGATCTGGATGAAAGCCAGCGGCAGGTCGTGCGACGTCGTGTACTGGAACTCGTAGCCGTTGAATTGCGTGTTGGTGGCGACGATCGTCAGCGAGTAGCTGCCGTTGAAGGTGTAGGTGTAAGTGTCCTGCGGGAGGTTCAAGTTCGGGCCGACCAGGGTGAAGCTGTGGGTGATGCTGATCGGGCCCGAGTAAATGCGCAGGTCGTTCTGGTAGAGCTGCACCGACTTCGGGATCGAATAGCCGTTCAGGTCCTGATAGTTCTCGTACCAGTCGCCGGCGGCCAGGGCGGCCGCGTCGACCGCGGTCTGTTGGTCGCGCCGGTCGACGTAAGCGCGCCCCGAGTCGACCGCAAGGCCCAGCATCCCAAACAGCACGAGGATGAGCAGGGCGATCAGGACGATGGCCTGGCCCTCCTGCAACTTGCGTTGCTGGGTCTTAGTTCGAGTACTCGGCACGATAGACCGCATATGCAGTGATTACGAAGTTGTTGCCGACAACTTGCTGGATGATGGGCGTGACCGGCTGGAACGTGTACCAGAGCGTCACCTTGATGGGCTCGTTGCCGACCGCCGGTGTGACGTTGTTGCAGCCCGCGCCAAGGTTGGGCGGCGGGTAGCTGCCCAATCCTCCACGCGGACCGTTGGGTGCTCCGTTGCCGGCCTGGCTGGGGTCGGTGATGAAGATCCACCCCGTATTGGCCGCGGGGAGCGATGGCGATCCGAGCGCGACTCCGTTGTTGGGCAGGGGCCCGTTTGGGCACGCCGGGTTGTTGGCCAGGTTCATGATCACCGCGTGGCCTGAGATCGCGGCGGCCACGTCGCTGTCGGTCGGCCAGGTGTGCGTGGCGCCGCCCGGATCGATGAAATACGAAGCCCGCACCGCGACGCGCGCGCCTTCGTTGGCCGCCTGCTGCAGGGTGATGTAGAGATACAGGGCTCGCCCGAAGTCGATGATGCCGAAGGTCAGCAGAAGGATGATCGGCGCGATGATGGCGAACTCGGTCAGTCCCTGCGATCGCTGGCTCCGCGAGTACGACGCAACCTTCTGCTTCATGGTTTGCCCTGGATGGTGAAATGCTCGTTGTAGGCGAGGTTGATGCTCTGACCGAACATTCCCTGGATGAACGGCGTGATGAGCTGGAACTTCATAAGCAGCTCGACGTTGATGTCGCCGAGTCGCCAAGAGTTGTCGGTCGGGGCGACGAGGTTGGTGCCCATTTGCGAACCGCCAGGCGTCGTGTAACAGGCGTACACGTAGACCGTCTGCGAGGTCGGCGGATAGGCCGCCGCCGGGTAGGGTTTGTCGTTCGACGAGTTGTTGTCGCTGGGGACAAGGCAGCCCGCGCTGGGGATGAATGTCACCTGGGCTGTGCTAAAGCCGGCGCCGCTGAGAGCCTGCTGGACCGTGCTTGCAATCTCGGAATCTTTGAGGAAGAGGTTGGCCCGCGACGCCGTGTTGAACCAGGCGGCATGCCGCGCGCCCTCTCTTGCCGCGCCCTGGAGGGCCACCGAGAAGTAGAAGGCTCGCGAGAGGTCGATCAGGCCCATCGCCAGGAGCAGGAGGACCGTCGAGGAGATCGCGAACTCAACCAGCGACTGGCCGCGCTGCTTGCGGCGGTACTCGCCGGTTCTACCTTCAGGCACTTTGGCCACGACATTTAAGCAATCGGGGAGCCATTCTGTTGGCGTTTAACGAGGAAAAAGCCGTTTTCGTTCGTCAAAAGAGCAAGGAATCTGTAATTCCGATTGGATGAAAGGTGGACATCGGCGGCTGCGAACGGGGGGTTGGCGGTCATCATTAGGCCTCGCTTAGAGGCATGCCCAAGGCTTCGCGAACCGTGATCCAGGCTCCGCGCGCGGCGCCGAAGCAATCGCCTCGGTGGCAGGACGTTCGCGCCAAAGCGATCGACGCGACATTCGACGCTGACCGCAGGCGGGTCGGCGAGAGGGTCGCGCTGGTCTTCAGGTGGTTGTTCCTGATCGTCCTTGGCGCGCTCAACAACCTGAACCCCCACACCGGTCCCGAGGCGAAGGTGACGATCGACGTCGTCCTCTTCTTCTGGGCGGTGATGACCGTCGTCGTCCAGGTCGTGCTCGTGCGGGGTTACCGACCGGGTAAGCAGTTCAGCCTGACCACGATGGTGCTGGACATCTTTTTCGCCGCTGGCCTTGTCTACCTCTCCGACGGCTTCAACAGCCCGTTCTTCCTGGCTCTGTTCCTGGCCGTGATCACCAACGCGGTGCGGTTCGGCGCGACGGCGAGCTTCCTCTCCGCGCTCGTCATCTCTTTCCTTTATCTATTCATCGGAGGCAGCTTCACACCGGCGAACTTCAGCATCGACGCCAACGCCACGATCGGCCAGGTGTTCCTGTTCCTGGTGGTTGCTCTCACGACCGGGTACATGACGCGTGAGCTCGAACGCGAACGCCGCGCCGCTGTCGAGCGGGCGGCCCAGGCGGACTCGCTGCGCGAGCTGAGCATGAATCTGGTCAGTGACACGGACATCAAGGACGTGTTCGATGTGCTCGTCGACCACGCCGTGCAGATGACGACCGCGGAGCACGGCCGCGTCATCCTGTCGGCGCCGGACGGCTTCTCAGTCGTCGCCGCGGCGAATCGTGATGGCGCCGAAGTCGTGCCGGAGGGAGAGGCTTTCGACGAGCACATGATCTCGCAGGCCGCGGGCACCGGCGAGGCGGTGTTCTCCTCCGACCGCAAGAGCATGATGGTGCCAATCGCATCCGGCGATGGTGCGACCGTGCTCGTGCTGCTGAGCCAGAGCGCGGCCGCATTCACCAACCAGGACCTTTTCGCCGTCGACGCGCTGACCGGGAGCTCCGCGGTGCCGGTCGCGAATGCCCTTCGTTACCAGCGGAGCCGCCAGGAGGCGACCACCGACGGATTGACGGGCCTCGCCAACGCCCGTGAGTTTCGGCGGCGCCTCGATGCCGCCTTTGCGCGTCCAGATCGCCGGGACGTCCCGCTCTCCCTGCTCCTGATCGACTTCGACCATTTCAAGTCGGTCAACGACCTGAAGGGTCATCAGCACGGTGACCTGGTCCTGCAGATGGGCGCGCGCATCGTCCGCACCGCGGTGCGCGGCCAGGACCTGGTGGCAAGGTATGGCGGCGACGAGCTGGCTGTCATCGTCACCGACGCGAATGGTGCGGCGGCGCAGCGGCTCGCCTATCGCATCGTCGACGCGGTGCATCTTGCCGCCGTCTCGACCGTTCCCGGCCATCAGCTCACCTTCAGCATCGGGGTCGCGTCCTATCCCGAGGACGGCTTTACCGCGACCGAGCTGGTGGCGGCGGCGGACCAGGCGCTTTACCTGGCCAAGCGCGAGGGCAAGGATCGGCCTTGCACCTTCCCTCAGCTCGTCACCGAGCTGGAGCTGGCGGACGGCAACCTCGTGTCCATGCTCGCCGAGGCCGGCCCGCAGGTCATGGTCGCCGCGGCGCACGCGGTCGACCATCGGAATCCCGTCACCCAGGGCCACTCGAGCCGCGTCGTCGCGATCGCGGACGCGATCGGCCGGCGCGCCGGCGTCACCTCGACCGAACTGGAGAGTCTCCGCGCGGCTGCCTTCCTCCACGACGTCGGCCACATGACGCTGCCCTCGGGTGGTGACGGTTTCGAGGTTCCCGGCCACTGCGAGGAAGGAGAGCGCGTCGTCGCGGGCGCGCAGTTTCCAGACGAGGTCGTGGCCGCGGTGCGCCATCACCACGACCGGTGGGACACGTCGGGCGAGCAGATTTCGCTCATGGCCCGCATCCTCGCGATCACCGAGCGATACGAGTCACTGACCGCGGGCCGCGGCTGCACGCGCACATCGCCGCAAGACGCGATGGCCGAGATCAAGAAGGCATCGGGGATCGAGTTCGACCCCGCGGTGGTCGACGCGCTAGGCCGTGCCGTCCAGGATCGGAGCCTCGAGCTGAACCTGCCTGACCTCGCGCTGCCTGCGGTCGGGGTTGCGCCGGAGCCCGTCGCCGTTTCTTGAGCTGACCTTTCGCACCAGGCGCGCCCGGCGCTGTTCGAGCTCCGGCGCCGCCTCCGGCATCCGGCGCTGCGCGTCCTCGACCACCGACAGCGCCTGTTGTGGATCGCGACGGCGCCATTCCAGCAAGCGCGCCCGCGCTACGGAGACCCGGACGTCATCGCGCGCGCTCGACTCGAGCCAGTCGAGCAACCTGTCGGCGCTCGTGATCGAGCCCTTTCGCACCAGGCGCCGCGTGAGCAGGAGGCCCGCGGTTGCTGCGGCTTCTCCGCTTGCGAACTCGGCCGCGTTTCGGAGCGCGCGCCATGCGTCCGCGCGCGCGCCTCGCCGCCAGCGGTGTCGCCCCAACGCGAGCCAATCGTCCGCGTCCATGTCGACGTCCCCGCCCTGGAGGCGGCGCAGTAGTCGCGAGTGCAGATGGACGAGGCTGATCACGTCCAGCCGGTTGTGCTCGAGAGCGGCCTCGAGAAAATCTCGCGCGCCGGCGCGCAGATAATCGAAGTAAGCGTCCGGGACGAGCGCGCTCGGCAGCGGGTCGTCGCGCTCATAACCCAGGACGCGCTGTTCGACATAGCGCAGCGTGCAGGTCTCCAGGCGATGCCGGTATAGCGCGCGGACCAGCGTCAGCAGGTCGACATGCGCTGAGTGCGTGAACTCGCCCGGCATGCGAGCCATCACCCAGCGAGTGCGCAGGACAGGTAGGTCGAACGAGCCGCCGTTGAAAGTGGCGACGCCATCCGCCGCAACCAATTCGTCGTGCAGAGCCTGCAGGAACGCGGACTCCATCCCGGGCTCGGGCAGAAAGAACTGAGCGACGCGAAGACCGCATTCCAGCGGTGTCGCGATCGCTGCCGCGAAAACGTAGGTGCCCGCGCCGCCGGTCAAACCGGTGGTCTCGGTGTCGAGATACGCGACCGTGCCAGGGTCGGGATCCAACGGCGGCAGCGCGAGCACCTCCTGGCGCACCGCCGCCATCCCGTAGGGCGTCGCCACCTCGTCGAAACCTCGCGGCAGCTCGAAGCTCCGATGCGGTCGAGGACGTGCCGGCGGGCCTAGACGGGCAAGGCGCTCGCGGAGAGAAGTCGGAGACAAGCGTCCTTAGCTCCTTCGACGAGATGCAGGGGCCCGACGCACGACGGACATCCCGCGGCGCAAGGGCAATCGCGGACAAGCGAAGACGCGTCGTCGAGCAGCTCGTGATGGAGCTCATGAAGGCGGGCAGCGAAGCCGACGCCACCCGGGTAGACCTCGTACACGGTGACTGTCGGAAGCTGGGTCGTGATGGAGCGGACCTCGGCCACCGACCCGAGGTCTCGCGGGTCGCACATCAACCGCAGGCTCGCGACGTGGCGCAGCGAGTGCGCCATCCCCTGGAGGCCCGCCTCCAATGTTTCCCTGCCGAGTGTCCGCCACAGACCTTCGTCGACCGTGATCCAGTAGCCGGTCGTGTGCAGCGTCTGCTCGGGAAGATGGATCGGACCCGCACCGATGTTCTCGTGGGTGTGGAAGCGGATCTTCTTGAACATCGATGCAAGGCTGGTGATCTTTAGCTCGCCGTGGCTGCTGGTGAGGGGGTCTCCATGCGGGCCGTCAAACGTGTCGAGCACCTGCACGGTCACCGATGCGAGCGCGTCGGTGTAGTAGTCGACGTCGACGGGACGCACGTAGGCTTTCTTCTCGTCCCAGTCGAGTCGGTCGACGTGGTACTGGGCACCCTCGTGGAGGTAGACAGCCTCTTCGTGCAGCAGCACCGGCGCGGTGAACTGGTCCATCTCGCCGATCACCTGCGGGCGAGGCTGCGACGTGTCGATGATCACGACGTTGTCGGCGAGGATGCGGCGCAGGTGGACTTCCTCAGCCGGAAAAGCCTGCCGGCTCCAGAACCACCGGCCCGCCGAACGCGTCGCCGAACCGTCCTCTTCGAAAAGGCGCAGCAGCTCCTGAACGTCGGCCCCGCCCAGCCGCTCGTCATCGAGGAACGGAAGCTCGAACAGCCCAGCCTGGAGATGGGCGGCGAGCAGCAGCAGGTTGTTCGGATCGATGAGGCCCTCTTCGGGAGCCGTGCCGAGGAAATATTCGGGATGGCGGACGATGAACTGGTCGAGTGGTGAGCTCGACGCGACAAAGACACCAACCGAACCCGACCTGCGGCCCGCGCGCCCCAGCTGCTGCCACGTCGAAGCGATCGTGCCCGGGTAACCGACCAGCACCGCGCACTGCAATGTCCCGATGTCGATCCCGAGCTCCAGTGCGTTAGTGCTCACGACGCCGGTGATCTCTCCGTTGCGCAGCCCGGCTTCGATCTCCCGGCGATGCAGCGGCAGGTAGCCTGCGCGGTAGCCGCGAACGCGTCGCGACGAGTCCAGGCGCGGATCGAGGTCCTGCCTCAGGTAGCTGAGCATCACTTCGACCTGCAGGCGGCTGCGGCAGAAGACGATGGTCTGTGCCCCGGCGCGAATCCACGGCGCGGCGATCCGGTGGGCCTCGAGCATCGAGCTGCGGCGAACGCCCAGATCTCGATTGAGGAGCGGCGGGTTGTAGAAGACCAGTCGCCTCTCGCCGCGCGGCGCGCCGCTCCGATCGACCAGCTCGATGTCGTCTTCCTCGAGGAGGCGCTGCGCCAGCTCGAGCGGGTTGCGGATCGTCGCCGACGCGCAGATGAAAGTTGGGTTCGAGCCGTAGAAGTTGCAGATCCGCTTCAGCCGGCGGATGACGTTCGCCACCTGGCTCCCGAAGAGACCGCGATAGGTGTGCAGCTCGTCGATGACGACGAACTCGAGGCTCGAAAAGAGCCGCCGCCATCGCGTGTGATGGGGCAGCAGCCCGGTGTGGAGCATGTCGGGATTCGTCATCACGATGTGGCCGCCTTCGCGGATCGCGGTGCGCCTGCCAGGAGGCGTGTCGCCGTCATAGGTGTCGACGCGAACCTCGATCGGCAGGCCCGATTTCAGTGCGCCGAGCTCAGCGAGCTGGTCCTGCGCCAGGGCTTTGGTCGGATATACATATAGGGCGCGTTTTTCGGGGTTCTCCAGGAGTCGCTGGAGGACGGGGAGGTTGTAACAGAGCGTTTTTCCGCTCGCCGTCGGGGTGACGACCACCAGATGCCGGCCGCGGCGCACCGCCGCATAGGCCTCGGCCTGGTGCGAGTAAAGCCGCTGGACGCCGCGGCCGGCGAGGGCGGCGACTAGGTCGGGGCGGAGGTCGGCGGGCAGTGGCACGAAATCGGCGGCGGTTGCGGGAATTAGACGATCCAGCGTTATCTCACCTGAAAACTCGGTGGGATCGAACCGAGGAGTCGGGACGCGGTCGGACATATGTTCGGAGGTTAAACGAACATTCGTTTGCAGTCAAGAGAGCTGGAAGGGGCACCGCCCGGGATGAAGCAGGCAGAGAGCGAGCGTTACGAGCCGGGCTCGGACGCCGACTTCGAGCGGCTGTACCGAAACACCTACCGGCGGATCGTCGGCACGCTGATCCCGCTCGTCCGAGACGTGTCGACGGCCGAAGACTGTGCCCAGGAGACCTACGAGCGCGCCTACCGAGGCTGGGCGAAGTGGCGGCCTGACGCCCCGGTCGAAGCGTGGCTGCACCGGATCGCGATCAACGTGGCGATCTCAGACCGGCGGTATCAGCGGCTGCGCCAGGCGGGCGAGGTGATCCGCAGGCTGGGCCGGCCCGCGCCCGGGACCGATCCGGCGGTGGTCGCGGAGCGCTCGGTGGTCGTCCAGGCCATGAAAAAGCTCCCGCCCAAACAAGCTGCCGCGCTCGTGCTGCGCCACTACCACGGCTACACCAACCGCGAGATTGCGGCAGCCCTGGATGTCCCCGAACAGACGGTCGCCTCCCGGCTGGCCGCGGCGCGCAGGCACCTCCAGGCTGTGCTGGGTAAGTAGGTGCGGGAAGCAGGATTGGTTGGCGGCGGCCTAGCCGGCGTTATAACTTCTTACTGATGAGCGATCTCGAGCGCGAGCTGGAGCAGGAGCTGCACCGGGTCCTCGACGCCATGGCAGCTCGGCCTATTCCGCCCCGCCGGGCGATCCCTGCGCGGGTCGGTTTCAGGGCCTTGTTGGGCGGGACCGGCACTGCGCTTGCGGTCAAAGTGCTGACAGGGGTTGCGGTCGCGGCCGCCGCGGTGACCGTGGCTGGCGCGGCGACAACCGGCAGCTTGAACCCGGCGGTCTGGGGCCAGGCGGTTTCGGAACAGGTCATCAAGTGCAAGCAGGAGGTCGCGAACAGCGGCCAGCACGGCATCGGTGACTGCGTCAGCCCATTTGCCAGCCAGCATGGGGCCACCGTGTCCAGCGCCACTCGCCAGCACGGCAACGACAACACCAACGGGAACGGAAGCTCGAACGGCAGCGGGAACGCCAACAGTCACAGCAAAGACAAGATCAAGGAGCACACCCCGCCTCCCAAGACGTCGTCGACCTTCCCGCCGACTTTCGATCGGGAACCCGTCGATCAGGTGAACCCCCATCGATTGGTGACGATCTCGCCGCAACCGTAGCGGCAGGTCGGTTCAGCTAGACCCCTTCCTCTCGTGGGGCCGGGCCGCCAGGTTCGGCCTTTTACTTTTCTGCCCTGTCTAGCCGGTGCGCCGCGAGACGTTCTCGGATCTGAGCTGACCAACATTGGTTGATCGGGCCTGGCCCGGCGTTGTATTTGCCCATATGGACGATTTTGAGCGGGAGCTGGAGAGCGAGCTGCATCGGGTCATCGACGCGATGACAGCCGGCACGATCCCGGCTTGGAGAAAAGTCGAATCTGGAGGGAACATGAAGAAGAGGCTTTTGGGCGGCGCCGGCGCCGCAATCGGCGTCAAGATCCTCACGGGGATCGCGGTCGCCGCCGCGGCTGCCACGGTTGCAGGAGCGGCGACCGAGGTTGCGCTCACCGGCAGCCCAAACCCATTGGTTTGGGGCCAGCAGGTGACGCAGCAGGTCGAGGCCTGCAAGGCCAGTGCAGCGCGCCTGGGTGTGCACGGCATCGGTGAGTGCGTCAGCGACTTTGCCAACCAGCACGGAAAGGCTGTCAGCGCTTCGCATCGCGCCAGCGATTCACGCGGCCACAGTAACGGCAACGCGCCCGCGAACGGTAACGGCAGCGCGAACGGCAACGGACACAGCAAGGGCAAGAGCCAGAGCCATGGCAGCAGCTCCGGCGGGTCGAGCAGCGGGGCGCCAGAGACATCAGCACTGATCGAGTTCGTGTTTTAGCCATGACCTGGCTTAGTTAGCTAGACCCTTCCTCTCGTGGGGCCGTGCCGAAAGGTTCGGCTCCTTACTTTTCTATGGACCTGTCGGACACGTCGACGCCGAGTGCCTTCAGCTCTTGCCGAAGCTGATCCGACCGCGCGAAGTCTCTCGCCGCCCGAGCCTTCTCCCGCTCGGCGATCAGCTCCTCGGCGCCGGCCGGCAAAGCCCGCTCGAAGCCGGTTCGCCCGAGGTCGAGACCGAGGACGTTGTCCCAATCCGTCAGGAGGGCTGACTTGGTTGATCGGGCAACTGCGGAGCGGACGAGCTCGGCCACGAGCGCCATCACTCGCGGAAAGTCGAGGTCGTCCGCAATCGCATCGCGGAATCGGGAGTCCCACTCCTCCCGTGCGGGTTGCGCCTCGTCCTCTTCGTCTTGCGACCACTCGACTACCCGTTCGCGCACGTGCCTGAGAGCCCGGTCAGCACCTGCCAGGCTTTCGACGCTGAAGCTCAGCGGCGCGCGGTACTTTGCCTGCAGCGCGAGATAGCGGAAGGCCAGCGGGTCCAAACCTTGCTCCTCGATCTCGGTGACGCGCAGGAAGTTGCCCGCAGACTTCGCCATCCGCGCGCCCGACAGCATGAGCAGGCCGCCGTGCATCCAGGCGCCGACCACGCGGTGGCCGGTCACCGCCTCCGACTGCGCGATCTCGGCCTCATGGTGCGGGAACACGTTGTCCGCGCCGCCGGTGTGGATGTCGAATCGCTCGCCGAGGAGCGACATCGACATCGCCGAGCACTCGATGTGCCAGCCCGGGTATCCCGGACCCCACGGACTCGGCCAGACCTGCAGCCGGTGCTCGCCGGCCGCCTTCCAGAGCGTGAAGTCGCCGGGATGGCGCTTGCGCGGGTCAGGCTCACCGCGCACGCCCGCCATCAGCTTTTCCGTCGAGTTGCGCGAGAGTCGCCCATACGCCGGGAAGCTGGCGATGTTGAAGAAGACGGTTCCGTCGACCTCGTATGCGTGGTGCTTCTCGAGCAGCGTCGTGATCAGCTCGATCATCCGCTGGATGTACTGCGTCGCCCGCGGATAGGTCTCCGCGGGCCGGATGTTGAGCTTCCCCACGTCGTCCATGAACGCTGCGGTGTAGTACGCCGCGATCTCTTCCGGCGATTTGTTCTCCAGCCGCGCCGCCACCAGCATCTTGTCTTCGCCGCGGTCGAATGTATCGTCGGTCAGGTGGCCGACGTCGGTGATGTTCATCACCTGCTGCGTGCGGTAACCGAGGTACTCGAGGCTCCGGCGAAGCAGGTCGGGCAGCATGAAAGTGCGCAGGTTGCCGATGTGGACGTACCGGTACACGGTGGGCCCGCACGAGTAGATGCGGACGGCGCCCTCGTCAAGCGGGCGCAGCTCCTCCTTCTTTCGCGTCAGCGTGTTGTAGAGGCGAACCGAGGGCAGGCTCATGTCATCTCTATCCTCTCAATTGATGCGCGCGATTCGCCTCGACGGCCGGTCGGTCTCGGCCGGCGACATTAAAGGACGCGTGCTCGTCCACGACCTCGGGCCCGACCTGCGCAAGGGGACCGTCCTCGGTGAGGATCACCTGGACCGGGCGCGGCAGTTCGGTGAGATCCACGTGGTGGAGCTGGAGCCCGGCGATCTGCATGAGGACGAGGCCGCGCGCCGGCTGGCCGCGGCGCTGGCGGCGCCAGGGCTGGAGGCGACATCGCCGGTACAGAGCCAGGCGCGCTTGCTGGCCCGGTACCGCGGTCTGGTCCGGGTGCGCGGTGAGGTCGTAGACGCGATCAACGCGCTGGGCTCGGTTTCGGTCTTCACCCTCATGGACGGCCAGGCGGTCGGCGGGGGCGAAGAGGTCGCCGGCTGCAAGGTGACGCCTGTTGCCGTCCCCGGCCGGTTGATCGA
>WNGL01007211.1_pt1 | contig 13054 bp, 8 predicted proteins | sample 5400591 | NCBI WGS metagenome assembly WNGL01 (sample SAMN13153377, study PRJNA577476) | soil metagenome | isolation source: 80 cm soil or saprolite under Garry oak tree replicate 1 | place: USA:California | collected 2016-06-15
TGGCGCAGCTCCAGGTAGCCGCCGCCCGTGGCCCGAGTCTTCTCGTAATCGCCCGGCACGTCTCCGCCCAGGAAGGGCGGGAGGCGCAGAACGCCGGTGTTGTCGGCCCGTTCGGCTTCGCCGGAAAGGCCGAGGTCGAGCTGGGTGCGGACCGTGCGGCGCAGGGGCGCGGACCAGGCCAGTCGAAGCCGGCTGTACCCGGTCTGCTCCTCCGAGGCCGGGACGAGCGGCGGCACCGCCGGGCTCGTGCGGTCGAGGCCGCGATGCGAGAAGCCCAGGGCCAGGCGGTGCCGGAAGCCGTCGGGTCTCCCGGCCTGGAGCTCCGCCCCCAGCGACAGGTCGCGGTGGTCCGTGGTCCGCAGGAGACCCGAGCCGTAGAGGGGCCCGCCGGAGGCGTCGGGGTAGTCGTCGGCGTGGCCCGAGGCGAAGCGCGCGGTGAGAAGGAGGTCGGTCGTGGCGCCCACGCCGAGGCGGGCGCCCGCGTGCAGGTCGAGCTGGCGGAATCCCTCCTCGGCCACGCGGTGGCGCTCCCGCTCGAAAGCCACCCCGGCCGAGTAGCCGCCGCGGCCCGCCGGCCCGGAGACCGTTCCCGACCCGCGGACGAGGGAGGCGTTGCCCACCTCCCCGCGCAGGCCCGCCCGCACCGGGCCAGGCTCCCCACGCCGCGTGAAGAGCTGGACCACGCCGGCCAGCCCGCTCGGCCCGTAGAACGAGCAGAGGGGCCCGCGCACTACCTCCAGGCGCTCCACCAGCCCCGCCGGCAGCTCTTCGAGGTTCACCGCCCCGCCCTGCGGGTCGGTGGGGTCGTTCAGGGGAACACCGTCGAGCAGCACGAGCGTGAAGTTCGGGTCGCCGCCCCGGATGCCGGCGTAGGTCACGCCCCCGCGGCCGCCGCCGCGCAGGACGTGCAGGCCCGGCATCGTCTGCAGCAGATCCCCGACGCTGCGCGCACCGGAGGCCTCGATCTCCGCCGCCTCGATCACGGTCACCGAGGCCGACGCCGACGGGACCGGTCGCGCGACCACGGTGGCGGTCTCGTAGAAGACCGGCTTGGCAGGCTCCGCTTCGTCCGAGACCGCAAGGAGCGCCGTCAGCAGGAACAAGGAAGACACGACGGCTCGCCTAGGGCTTCGATCGCCGTGCGGCCACCCAGGCCTGGAACTCGGCCTCCATCTGCGGAGACTAGCACAGGGTCGCGTGACACGAGGGGCTGCACGCTTGACCGTCGCGCCCGGCGGGGCGTAGGTTGGAAACCGAATGGCTCGTCGCAGGCGCTCGGTCTGAGGGTGGCCGAAGAGCCGCCGTTCTGGCAGCAGAACCCCACCGGGAGGTTCACCGATCGCGCCTCGGACTACGCGAGCTCCCGGCCGGACTATCCGCGCGAGGCCGTACGAGCGGCCTTGGAAGGCCTGGGCGAGGCCGATGCGCTGACCGCGGCCGACCTGGGGGCGGGCACGGGGATCGCCTCCCGGTTGCTCGCCGACGAGGGGGTGTCGGTCCTCGCCATCGAGCCGAACCCCGCCATGCGCGCGGCCGCGCTCCCCCACCCGCGTGTCACGTTCCGTGAGGGCACGGCGGAGCGCACCGGGCTCCCCGACGGGCACGTCGAACTCGTGCTGTGCGCCCAGGCCTTCCATTGGTTCGAGCCGCGCGCCGCCCTCGCCGAGCTCCGCCGCATCCTGAAGCCGGACGGCCGGCTGGCGCTCCTCTGGAACGAGCGCGACCAAGAAGACGGCTTCACCGCCGAATACTCCTGTCTCGTGCGCGACGCGGCCGGAGGGCACGTCACCGAGGCCCGCCGGGAGGGCGTGGAGGACCTGCTGCGTGCGGCGGGCTACCATGACGTGCGCGTGCTTTCGTTCCGCCATGAGCAGTCCCTGACGGCCGACGGCCTCGTCGCGCGCGCCACGAGCGCGTCCTATGTCCCGCGCCACGGTCCGGCCCGGGAGGCTCTGGTGCAGGGCCTGCGGCAGCTCCACGCCCGCTCGGCCGACGTGACGGGTCGGGCAACCCTCGTCTACCGCACGGTCCTGCTTCTGTCCCGGCGGCCGGATTAGGATCGCGAGGGTGATCTCCTCGCTGGCCCTTGTGGTTCTCGCCGCCGCCGGCTGGGCCACGGGCGACCCCGCGCGCCTCGCGAAGGGACGGGAGGTCTACCTGCAGGGCTGCGTCCTCTGCCATGGCCAGGACGGGCGGGGCAACCCGGAATGGGAAAGCGCAGTGCGGCCCGTCGAGTTCAGCGACTGCGGGACCACCGCCGAGCCCACCGAGCAGTGGGAGACCATCGTCAAGAAGGGCGGGCCCGCCCGGGGCCTGGCTTCCGTCATGCCCGCCTTCGGCGACGCCTACGGCGACGAGGAGATCGCCGCGGTCGTTGCCTACATCCGCACGTTCTGCGCGACGGCCGACGCCTACCCGCCGGGCGACCTGAACTTCCGGCGGCTCCTTGAGACCGGCAAGGCCTTTCCGGAAGCCGAGGTCGTCCTGCGCTCGTCCCACCGGCCCCAAAGCGGCCGCCGCGAGACGGACCTCGAGGTGCAATACGAGAACCGCCTGGGCCCCCGCTTCCAGTACGAGCTGGTCCTCCCCCTGCGGGCCCAGGCCAGCCCGGGCGAGGGGCGCGGCCTGAGGGACGTGGAGGTGGAAGCGAAGCAGGTCCTCCGCTTCGATGCCGCGCGCCGGCAGATCCTCTCGGGCGGGCTCGGCGTGACCCTGCCCACGGGCAGCGAATCCAAAGGGCTCGGGAGCGGCACCGTCTTCCTGGCCCCCTTCGTCGCCCACGGCAAGGGCTGGGACCGGACGTTCCTCCAGACGAAGGTCGGGCTCGAGGTCCCCCTCGACGCCGGCAAGGCGGACAAGGAGCTGACTTATGCCGTCGGCCTGTCGCGCTCCGTCGGTCCGCCACGCACGGCCTGGACACCCGCCCTCGAGCTCACGGGCAACTGGAACACGCGCACCCATCGCCTCGAGTACGCGCTGTGGGTCGAGACCTCGAAGCCCCTGAACCGCCTCGGCCACGTCCTGGGCGCCGTGGGGGCGCAGGTTCCCATCCGCCCGCGCGGGGAGACCTGGCGGATCGAGGCCTACCTGCTATGGGACTTCGGCGACGGGCCTTTCTGGCTGGGCTGGTAGGATGCGCACCGACGTCCCATCGGGCAGGCCGTAGCCTCCTTCGACGACCACGGCCTCGCCGGCCTTCAGGCCCTCGACGATCTGCACCTTGCCGTCGAACACCTCCCCCCCCGCGACCTCCCTCCGGTGCGCGACCTTCTGGTCGTCCACCACCAGCACCGACCCCTTCCGCGTCCCCTCGGCGAACTGCACGGCGGCCAGGGGCACGACCACGCTCTTCGGCGACGTGGCGGTGAGGATCCGGAGCTCGCCGAAAGCGCCGGGAAGGAGGCGGGTCTTCGCGTTCGGGATCTCGCACCAGACCTCGATCGCCTGTCTCGAGGGATCGACGGCACGGTTGACCACGGTCACCCGCCCCTCGTAGGACTCCCCGGGCGAGTCCGCCGGGACGAAGAGGCCGGACTGGCCGGCTCGGATCGCCGCGGCCTCCGATTCCGGCACCTGGGCCCGGGCGACGGCCAGGGAGAGGTCCGCGACGGTGAAGACCGGGCTGCTGGGCTGGGCCATGTCCCCGGGGTAGAGGAACTGCTCGGTGATCAGCCCGTCGAAGGGGCCCAAAAGCTCCGTGAAGCGGAGCTGGGCCTCGATCCCCTCGAGGCGGGCCTTCGTCTGGAGCAGCTCGGTCTGGGTGGCCAGGAGGTCGCGTTGCGGGATGGCGCCCTCCTCGAAAAGGCGGGTCCGGCTCGCGGCCAGGGCCTGGGCCTGGTGGAGAGCGGCCTCCGCCTCGGCGCGCTGGGCCAGGATGTCGCGGTTCTCGAGCCGGGCCAGGAGCTGGCCGGCCCTGACGCGGTCGCCCTTCCTGACCTGCAGCTCGCGGACGGCGGCGGTCAGCCGCGAGGCGATGGCGGCCTGCTGGCGGGGATGGATGAGCGCCGGCGCGCGCACGCTCCGCCGGACGTCCTCGAGGGTGGCCGGCGCCACCTTGACCGCCACCACGGGCCGAGGCTCCGGCTCCTCGCGAGGGGAGCAGCCCAGGAGGAGAACCAGGGATGCGAGGACCGCCGGGATTCGGGTCATGGCTTCACTCTCCGGAGGCGACTTTCAGGTCCGCCCAGCTCTCGAGGTAGCGAACGAGGGCCGTGTAGTGGTTGGTGCGCGCCTGGGCCAGCTGGTTCTGGGCCGCGACCACGTCCAGGGCCGAGCCTTCGCCCCCGTCGTAGCGGAGGCGGCTCAAGCGGAGGTTCTCCTCCGAGAGCTGGACCTGGGTTCGCGTGGTCGCGATCTGGCCGTGGATCCTCCGCGTGCGGGAGAGCGCGTCCTGGTATTCCCGGGAAAACGTGCGCTCCGCGACCTGCCGATGGACGTCCACCTGACCCGCTTGAAGCTCGAACTGACGCGCCGCCCGCCGCCCCTTGAACCAGTCGAACACGGGGATGTCCAGGCCGAAGAAGGCGGCGTAGCCGCGATCCCCCCATCGGAGGTGCAGGGAGTCGAGGCCGTACTGGAGCATCACGCTCGCCTGGGGCCGTCGCTCCGCGCGCGCCCGGCTCACGTCCGCCAGGAAGCCGCGACGCTGGGCCTCCAGGAGGGTCAGCTCCGGGCGCCGCGCGATGCGCTCGCCCGCGGCGAGAGCGAGGGCGGGCTCGGGGGGATCGGGGACGGGATCGTCGAGGACGTCCCGCAGGGGGAGCGGGGCCGCCACCTCGGTGGTCCAGAAGGAGGCCAGGTCGTGGCTCGCCACCTCGGCCTCCAGGTCCGCCGCGCTCGTCGACTGCTCGAGCAGGGCCGTCTCCGCCGCCGCCTTGACCACGTCCGCCCGCGCCGCCTCGCCCTTCTCGAACAGGAGCCTGGTCCGCGCCTCGAAGGCCCGGGACTCCGCGAGCGCGTCCCGGGCCGCCTGGGCCAGGCGCCGGGCGAGAATCACGCGGTAGTAGCTGGCCGTCACCTGGCGCCGGAGGTCTCGCTCCGTGAGGCCCAGGGTCGCGGCCGCGGCGTCCCGGTCCGCGCGGGCGCGGGCCTGGGTGGCGCGGAGCCGCCCCGAGGTGTCCAAGTCCTGGACCACCGTGAAGAGCGCGCTGTACTCGCGGGCGCCGTTCAGGGCGACGAAGGCCGGCGCGTCGCCCCCCGCCGCGGTCGGGCTGTTGTAGGCGAAGGCCGCGTTCGCGCGGGCCTGGGGCAGGAGCGCCGACCGCGCCTGCGCGAGCCCCAGGGAGGCGATCTCGCTCTGGTGCCGCGCTGCGTTGAGCGCCGATGCGCTCGACGATGCCAGCCGGATGCAGTCGTCCAGGGTGAGCGCGGGCGCCTGGCCACGGGCGCTTGCCGGCGCCACGGCCAGGCCGAAGGTCAGGACCACGAGGGTGTTCTTCAATCGACCGTCCTCCGAGAGCGAGAGCGTCCCCTGCGCCGCGCGACTGCCGGATCACACCACGATTCAGGTTCCTCTGCCAGCGGCGCCCGAAGGCTTCGGTTCCCGATGCGGGTTGTCAGCCGAGCCGCCAGCGGGTAGGTTTGAGCCCATGAGATTCCGTCTGCCGGCGGCCGCCCTGCTCGTCGTCGTCGCCCCCGCCCTGTCCGCGCCCGGCCCGGAAGCCGCCTCTCGCCCTCGGCTCTCCGCGCAGGACGACGCGGTCCGGCCCCTCCTCGCGAAGATGACCCTCGACGAGAAGATCGGCCAGATGACGCAGGCCGACCAGCAGTTCCTCGTCGAGGAGCGGGACATCGAGACCTACTTCCTGGGCTCGCTCCTCTCCGGCGGGGACTCGGACCCGAAGACGAATCGCCTGGTGCACGGCCACAGCAACGTGCTGGGGGCGGTGATCTTCCCCCACAGCGACGGCGTCGTCGCCCAGGAGAACGGTGAAATCACCTTGGCTGGTCCAAATCCAATAATTTGGTCTGGTGCGGAGAACGGGAGCCACGGCGGCCCGGCAAGACGAAGGGGATTCCGGTCAACCTATTGAATAGAAGCGGCTCCAGGGAATCGTTTTCGGATGGAGCACCTCGTCCAGGACCCCGAAGGGACTGCTGTGTCTATCCAAGCTATTGGATCGGGGTCATTCCCGTCTCCACTCCTACATCTCATTTTAGGAGAATGAGTTAAGCAGGTGAACGGCAGCGGGCCGCGACAAGGTGACGTACCAGCTCTAAACGCGTCGGCCGTCGATCTTGCTGTATGGCAATGAATTGGCGCTCGGGCACAGACTGTGCTTGGTGACGTGCACAGCTTCGATGCGTGGTTCCGTGTACTCCACTGCCGCTCGGCCGGCGGCTTCGCCCATCCACCATCCGCACTTGAACAAGGAGGCGTACAGCGCATGCGACACTTGGCAAAGGCGTGGGTCGCGGCAGGGATCGTCCTGCTGATCGTCACCCCGCTGATGGCCCAGACGACGGGCCGGATCACCGGGCAGGTCGTCGATAATTCGGGCGCATCCGTGCCCGGGGCTACCGTGAGCGTCACCAGCCCCAACCTTCAGGGCACGCTCTCTAGCACGACCGACAGCAAAGGCGAGTTCCGCTTCCTCAGCCTCCCGCCGGGGAATTACCACCTCAAGGTGGACCTCACCGGCTTCAAGACGATCGAGCAGAACAACATCCAGGTTGGCTTGGACCGCACGGTCAACCTCGGCTTCAAGCTGACGGTGGCCTCCGTCGTGGAGACCGTCACGGTAACCGGCGAGGCGCCCGTCATCGATACCAGCAGCTCCAGCACGGGCGTGAACGCCACCGCCGACCTGTTCACGCGGATCCCGGTGCAGCGTGATTTCTACGCCATCGCCCGTGTGGCCCCCGGGACCCAGGAAGACGCCGTGGGCTCGGTCTTCTACGGCTCCAGCGGCGCCGAGAACTCCTACATCGTCGAAGGCCTCAACACCACCGGCGTGCAACTGGGCGACAAGGGCAAGACCCTGAACTTCGACTTCGTCCAGGAGATCGAGGTCAAGACGGGCGGCCTTCCCGCGGAGTACGGTCGCATGACCGGGGGCGTGATCAACGTCCTCACGAAGTCGGGCGGCAACGAGTTCCGCGGCTCCGTCTTCGGCTTCTCCCAGGAGCCCGGTCTCACGAGCGACAACAAGACCGCGAGCCTCCGGCCGGCCACCACCACCCAGGTGACGGACGTCGCCCACAAGCGCGACTTCGGCGGCGAGCTGGGGGGCTACCTCCTGAAGGACAAGGTCTGGTTCTTCGGCGCCTACAACCGCGTGAACGAGCTGCGGAACGTCACCCTCATCCGAACCCTGGCCGACGCCAACGGGAACCCCATCGCCGGCGCGCCCACCAAGGGCAGCGTGATCCCCGCCGACATCACGAGCGACCTCTTCGCGGGCAAGCTGACCTGGCGCCTGAACGCCGACAACACCCTCACCGGGTCCGTCTTCGGCGACCCCAAGACCCGCGACGGCAACATCTTCACCATCCGGGGACCCGAGAGCACGTGGAAGGGCACCCAGGACACCGGCAGCACGGACATCGTGGCGCGCTACGATGGCACTTTCGGCAACTCCTTCCTGATCCGGGCGACGTACGGCCGCCACAAGGAGAAGATCACCGACGGCGGCCCGGGACGAGAGATCCCCCAGACCCAGGACTTCACGGTCGTTCCCGAGGCCTATACCGGCGGCTTCGGGTTCTTCCAGGACCAGCAGTTCAAGCGCGACGTGTACAAGCTCGACCTCAGCAAGTTCCTGGGCACGCACGAGATCAAGCTGGGAGGAGACATCGAGAAGGTCGACACCGTCACCGAGAACTACCAGGGCGGGGCCGGCCAGCGCATCTACAAGTTCAGGGTGGCGAGCACCGGCGCGATCTATTACCGTCACCGCTACTACGTGAACGACCTGGCGCCGGGCTACGTTCGCTCTGACCCCTTCAGCTGGCAGATCGCCCTGCCCCAGATCGCCAAGCCCAACAGCGACGGCTTCTCCGGCTACCTGCAGGACTCGTGGAAGGTGGCCAAGGGCTTCACCCTCAACCTGGGCGTGCGCTGGGAGCGGCAGAACATCAAGAACCGGTTCGGAGACAGCGTGATCGACCTCAAGAAGGAGTGGGCGCCCCGAGTCGGCTTCGTCTGGGACGTGAGCAACAACGGCAAGTCCAAGCTGTACGCCAACTTTGGCCGCTTCTACGAGAGCATCCCCCAGGACATCAACATCCGGTCCTTCGGCGGAGAGGCGGTCTGCTTCTGCTACAACTTCTCCCCGAGCCAGAACGACATCCGGCCCGATCCCAACGCTCCCCGCAAGTCCGCGCTTCTGGGCGGCAAGGAGCCCGTGGATCCGAGCCTGAAGGGTCAGTACATCGACGAATACCTGGCGGGCTTCGAGTATGAAGTGGCCCCCAACTTCGCGCTCGGCATCAAGGGCAGCTACCGGACCCTGGGCCGGGTGATCGAGGACTTCCTGGTTCCCTCCAGCGGGGACTATTTCATCGCGAACCCCGCCGAGGGCACCCTCGGCCAGCAGCTCGCCTTCTACGACGGCAGCGCTCCTGCCGCCGCCCCCAAGGCCCAGCGGAAGAACTACAGCGTGGAGCTGACGGCCCGCAAGCGCTTCAGCAACAACTGGCAGCTCCTGGCCAGCTACGTCTGGCAGAAGCTCGAAGGCAACTATGACGGGACCTTCCAGAACTCCACCGGACAGCTCGATCCCAACATCAACTCCGCCTTCGACTACGCGGACTTCCTGGTCAATTCCCAGGGCCTTCTCACCGCCGAGCGGCGGCACCAGCTCAAGTTCGACGGCAGCTACCAGTTCAAGGGCGGGCTCGAGGGCTTGAACGTCGGCCTCTCCACCTACTGGTACTCGGGGCTCCCCCTCAACGCCTACGGCTACTCGTTCGCCTACTCCAACTGGGAATACTACCTGGCGCCCCGGGGCAGCGTCGGCCGCGGACCCTCCGACTACGAGGCGAACCTTCACGTGAACTACCCGGTGAAGCTCGGAGGGCGGGCGCGGCTGAACCTCATGGTGGACGTCTTCAACCTGCTCAACCGTCAGGCCATCACCCAGCTCGACGAGCGCTACAACCTGATCCAGGACGGGCCTTGCGCCGGTGTCCCCGACGCGGGCTGCAACGGAGACGGCGGGATCAAGACCGCCCCCGGGACGCTCACCCCGGTGATCGCCTTGAATCCGCGGGCGACCGCAACCAACCCGGACTACCTCAAGCAAGGCGTCCAGACCACCAGCCTGCTTGCCGGTTACACCCAGCCGCGCGCCATCCGCTTTGGCGTGCGTCTCTCGTTCTAGTCCCAAACTCAAACCGTGAGCCGGGGAAGGGCCTCGCACTGCGAGGCCCTTCCCTTTTCGCCGTGGCCTATACTTTCGTTTGGTATCGATGAGGCGCCCTTGGCTGGTGGTGCTGGCTGGCTTGGGCATCGTCGCCCTGGGCCTCCTTGTCTGGCTCCGCCGGCGCCCGGGCCAGGCGGAGGCGCCTCCCCCTCGGGCGGTGCCCGAGGTGGCGGCCGCCGCGAAGGGTGGCCGGCCGGTCATCTTCGTTGGTCTCGACGGCGGGGACTGGGAGCTGCTCGACCGCTACCGGGCGGCCGGCTCCATGCCCAACCTGGAACGGCTGACCCGCGAGGGTGCGGGCGGCGTCCTCGACACCATCCACCCTCCCCTCTCCCCGCTCGTGTGGACGACCATGATGACGGGGAAGAGCCCACTCGACCACGGGATCCTGGACTTCACCCGCTTCAACCCCACGACCGGCCGCAAGGAGCCGATCACAAGCGACGAGCGGCGGGAGCCCGCGGTGTGGAACATGGCGACCTACGCCGGCAAGCGCGTGGCCGCTTTCGGCCTCTGGGCCACCTATCCCTGCGAGCCGGTGGACGGGCTCATGGTCTCGGACCGGCTGTTCTCCTTCCTCTACAAGGAAGAGGCCCCGCCCCCCGGCGTGGTCTCGCCCGCCAGCCGCGAGCCCTGGGCGCGGGACAGCTTACGGCGGGCGGAGCAGACGGTGGGGCTCGCGGAGCTGAAAGCCTATCTGCCCTGGCTCGAGGCCTCGGAGTACGAGCCGCGATCACGCGCCGAGGATCCCTACGCACACCCCGTGAGCGCGCTGCGGCGGATCCTCGTCGAGACCCGGGTCTTCGACGAGCTCGGCGCGGAATGGATCTCTCGCGAGAAGCCCGATCTGGCCATCGTCTACCTGCAGGGGACGGACAGCATCGGCCACGTGTTCGCGCCCTACGCCCCGCCGCGACAATCGGCGGTGTCCGACGAAGACTTCCGGCGGTACAGCCCGGTGCCCGAGCGGTACTTCCAGTACGTGGACCGGCTGCTCGGTGGCTACCGGCGCCTGGCCGAGGCGTCGGGCGCGGTGCTGATGCTGGCCTCCGATCACGGCTTCAAGTGGAGCGAAGGCCGGCCCACCGAGCTCTCCAGCGTCGCCCATGCCACCGCCGCGAAGTGGCACCGCAAGGAGGGGCTCTTCCTCCTGTGGGGACCTGGCATCGAGCCGGCGCCTGGCCATCCCTACCGAGGGGGGGTAGCGCAGGTGTGCGCGACGCTGCTCGCATTGCTGGGTCTTCCGTCCGGAACCAGCTTGGCGGGGCCGCCGTTACCCGGGGTGACGCCGCGCGCGGGGGGGCCCGTGGATTATCGGGCCCACTATGCACCCGCGGCGCCCGCGCCCGCCGGCCGCGCGGGAGCCGGAGCCGACGCGGAGGCGCTCGAGAAGCTGCGAGCCCTGGGTTACGTGGGCGCGGGGGAGACGGCCGCCGCCCCCGCCGCGAGCCGGCGCGCGGGCTCCACGCGCACCGCCGGCTCGTACAACAACGAAGGCCTCATCCGGCAGGAGCAGGGCCGGACGGACAAGGCGATCGAGGCCTACGAAAAGGCCTTGGGGATCGATCCGGATCTGGCCTCGGCCCTCTGGAACCTGAGCGATCTCCTCTTCGCCGGCGAGCGGGACCTGGAGCGGTCGGACCAGTTGCTGGTGCGGGCGTTCGGCCATGGCCTGCCCGAGGGGATGAAGTACCTGGTCGGGCGCGCCATCGGCTACCAGCGGGTGGGCAAGGTCGCGCGCAGCCTGAAGCTCATGACGGAAGCGGCGAAGGCGCGGCCCGACGAGCCCCAGATCTGGCTCTTCAGCGGGCGCTACAGGATCGAGGACGGCAACTGCGCCGGCGCGCTCGCCGACTTCAAGACCGCGGTGCGGCTGGCGCCCCAGGACCCGGCGGCGCACGTCTCGGAGGGGCTCGCGCGGCTCTGTCTGGGCGATCGGGGAGGAGCCCGGCAGAGCTTCCTGCGCTCGCTGGAGCTGGACCCGCGGCAGCCCAGGGTCAGGGAGTACCTGCAGCGGCTCTGAGAGCATGGGATGCGGACTTCCTGCGCTCGGGAGGTGTTCCATGAAATGGCCCTTGGCCCGTCTGGCGGCTCTGCTCTGCGTCGCAGGGAGTCTCGCCGCGGTCGACCTGGTCGACGAGAAGAGCCGAAGGGAGGCCCTCCGTCACTATCGGGAGGGACAGAATGCGCTCTCCGCCGAGTCCTGGGACAAGGCGGAGCGTGAGTTCCAGGCGGCGGTCCGCCTCGATCCGAACCTGAGTCCCGCCCACTACGGCCTGGGCCAGGTCTACATGGCGACGAAGCGCTATCCGGAGGCCGTGCGGGCCTATACGCGCTGCCAGGAGGCTTTCCAGGCCGAGGTCGCCATGGGCTTGATGGACCGGGCGGCCGCCGAGCGGCGGATGGACGAGCAGATCGAGGCGACGAAAGCGGTGCTCCAGCAGCTGACCACCGGCCGGGTCAGCACGGCGAACACGTCCAACACCATCCAACGCCTGGAGGACCAGGTCAGCGAGCTCGAGCGCCGGCGACAGCGCGGGAACACCACCCCCCCGCCCATGCCGCCCGGAGTCTCACTGGCCCTCGGGAGCGCCCATTTCCGCAACGGCGCATTCGGGGACGCCGAGCGGGAGTACCGGGCAGCCCTCGGGGTGAATTCCGGTCTCGGCGAGGCCCACAACAACCTGGCCGTCGTCTACATGCTGACGGGACGGGTCGACGAGGCCGACAAGGAAGTCGCCCTCGCGGAGAGGGCTGGCTTCAAGGTCCACGCCGGACTCAAGCAGGACATCGAGAAGCGCCGCGCCGGCCAGGGAACGTCGAAGCCATAGCGACGGGCGACATCGTCTGCTAGGCTTACGGTCGGGCCTGTAGTTCAGCTGGTTAGAACGGCCGGCTCATAACCGGCTAGTCGAAGGTTCGAGTCCTTCCAGGCCCACCAAGCGCCCTCCACCCTTTGCACTGCGGCCTAGGGCAGGGTCACGCTCCGGAACACGCCGCCCGACACCCACTCGCGGAACCACCGGAACAGCTCGTGCTCGCTGGGGGCGCGGTGCCCGCCGCCGACCACCGCCCGGGTGAGAGCCGCCCCGAGCGGGCGGCCGGCCGCGAGGTCGGCCAGGAGGTCGTGGGCGGAACGACTCAGCTCCAGCCGGAAGACCCCATAGTCGCGGCGGTAGACCGCCACCCAGCTGTCCTTGAGCCGGGCCTTCGGGTGGTCGTGGTCGTCGTCCTTGACCGTCTGCAGGTAGGCGTTCACCGGGTAGCGGAAGGCCAGGAGCCGGAAGGCGGCCACCGGGGCGAGCATCGCGTGCTCCCAGGCCTCGGGGGAGACGGCGGCGATCGCCTTCTCGGAGAGGGGCGGCGTCTCCGGCGCGTCGAACACCTCGCTGACCGCGAGCTCGAGCCGCGCGAGGTCGTGGCAGAACGCGGGCCGGCGCACTCCGGGCGCCGTCTTCACGTACTCGGGAAGGTGATCGCCCAGGCGGTTCAGGGTGTACGTCCGCGAGGGGAAAGCCTGCACGTAACCGTGGACGAGGTCGCGAAAGCTATCGTCGCCCAGGTAGTGGGCGAGGGCCGGGTAGTCGGACTGCAGCGCTTCCGTCATCCGGAGCGGGTACATGCCGTGGTAGATCCCGACCCGCTCGGCGGCGGTGAGGGTCTTCGACGGGAGGACCACGTCTCCGATG
>WNGL01007213.1_pt1 | contig 13053 bp, 9 predicted proteins | sample 5400591 | NCBI WGS metagenome assembly WNGL01 (sample SAMN13153377, study PRJNA577476) | soil metagenome | isolation source: 80 cm soil or saprolite under Garry oak tree replicate 1 | place: USA:California | collected 2016-06-15
GGCACGGCGCTGGGCGAGGCCTACGACGGACTCCTCGTCATCTTCGTCGGCATCGCCGTCGTGAACTGGGTCGGAGTGGCCCGACTGGTCCGCGGCCAGGTCCTGTCGGTGAAGAATCGTGAGTTCGTTGAAGCGGCACGGGCGGTCGGAGCCGGGCCGGGCCGGATCATGCGGAAGCACATCTTCCCGAACATCCTCGCGCCGGTCATCGTCACCGTGGCCTTCGCGATACCCGGGGCGATGCTGACCGAGTCCGTGCTCTCGTTCCTGGGCATCGGCATCCGGCCCCCCACCCCCACCTGGGGAGTGATGATCAACGAGGGGTTCATCGTCTTCTCGACGAGCCCGTGGCCGGTGCTCCTTCCCTCGCTCTGCATCTCCATCGTCCTGCTGGCGTTCACGTTCGTCGGCGACGGGCTCCGGGACGCCCTCGACCCGCGGTCGAAGATGTGATGCCGAGCCGTTGATAGACTCCGCGGAACTCAGGCGGGACTAGGGGGAACCGGGTGGCTCAGCAGCTTCTGGAGGTCACTGACCTCCATACGCAGTTCTTCACGCGCGACGGCGTCGTCCGTGCGGTCGACGGTGTGTCGTTCGAGGTCGCGGCGGGCGAAACGCTCGGGATCGTCGGCGAGTCCGGCTGCGGCAAGTCCGTGACCGCTCTCTCGCTCATGCGCCTCATTCCGGTGCCGCCGGGCAAGATCGTGAAGGGCACGATCATGTTCGACGGTGCGGACGTCCTCAAGATGGACGATGACGAGGTCCGCGGGATCCGCGGGAACAACATCGCGATGATCTTCCAGGACCCCATGACGAGCCTCAACCCGGTGCTCACGATCAGCCGTCAGATCTCCGAGGCGCTCGAGCTGCACCTCAAGATGGACAAGAGCGAAGCGCGCAAGCGGACTATCGAGCTGCTCGACCTCGTCGGGATCCCCAGCGCGAAGAAGCGCGTGGACGACTACCCGCACCAGTTCTCCGGAGGCATGCGTCAACGCGTGATGATCGCGATGGCGCTCTCATGCAATCCGAAGCTCATCCTCGCGGACGAGCCGACGACCGCGCTCGACGTGACGATCCAGGCGCAGATCCTGGATCTCTTGAAGAACCTCGCACGGGAGTTCCGTACCGCGTTCATCCTCATCACCCACGACCTCGGCGTCGTCGCGGGCATGACGCAGCGCATCCACGTCATGTACGGCGGCAAGATCGTCGAGAAGGCCGATACAGCAGAGCTCTTCGCCAATCCGAAGATGCCCTACACGTGGGGCCTCCTGCGTTCCATCCCGCGCCTCGACGAGCGGCGCAAGGCGAAGCTCGTCCCGATCGAAGGCCTTCCGCCCGATCTGATCGCGCCGCCGCCGGGTTGCCGCTTCGAGCCGCGCTGCCAGTACCGGCGCGACATCTGCCGTGAGAAGGAACCCGAGCTCGTGCACATCCCGAACTCCAAACCCGACCACGAGGCCCGCTGCTGGGGCACTCAGCAAGGCGGCTGGCTCGTCGACACCGACTGGCATAAAGAAGTCGGCGACACGCGCATCATCGAGGAGATCAAGCAGGAAGTCGCGCAGCTTCCGCCCGAGCCCAAGCCCGGCGATGTCCCGCCGCCGCCGGCGATTTAAGAGGTGCAGAGATGGCCGTAACCACACCCACGAAGCCGGCCGATCCGGACTACGTCCGGATCCGCAGCACGGCGACCATCGATAGCGGCAAGAACCTCCTCGACGTCAAGGCGCTGAAGATGCACTTCCCCTTGACGCAGGGGATCATCTTCCAGCGCCAGGTCGGTGCGGTACGCGCGGTCGACGGGATCGACTTCTTCGTCGAGAAGAGTGAAACGCTCGGCCTCGTCGGCGAGTCCGGATGCGGGAAGTCCACAACCGGACGCGCGATCCTGCAGCTGTACAAGCCCACGGCCGGGCAGGTCGTGTTCGACGGTGTGGAGCTCACCAGGCTCGGCGGTGAGCAGATGCGCAAGATGCGACGCCGTATGCAGATGATCTTCCAGGATCCGTACGCATCGCTGAATCCGCGCATGACCGTGGGCAACATCATCGGCGAACCGATCGAGGTCCATAGCCTCGCCAAGGGCAAGGAGAAGACCGAGCGGGTGCAGGAGCTCCTGCGAGTGGTGGGTCTCAACCCGTATTTCACCAACCGCTACCCGCACGAGTTCTCGGGCGGCCAGCGTCAGCGGATCGGGATCGCCCGCGCGCTTGCCGTGGAGCCTGAGTTCATCGTGTGCGACGAGCCGATCTCGGCACTCGACGTGTCCATCCAGGCGCAGGTCATCAACCTCCTCGAGGAGCTCCAGGACCGCTTCAAGCTCACATATCTGTTCATCGCCCACGACCTCTCGGTGGTGCGGCACATCAGCGACCGCGTCGCCGTGATGTACCTGGGAAAGATCGTCGAGCTCGCGGACCGCGTCGACCTCTACGAGCGCCCCCTGCACCCGTACAGCCAGGCGCTGCTCTCGGCGGTGCCGATCCCGGATCCGGCGATCGAGTCAAAGCGCAAGCGGATCATCCTCACGGGCGACGTGCCGTCGCCGGTGAACCCGCCCTCGGGCTGCCGTTTCCACACGCGCTGCTGGAAAGCGCAGCAGATCTGCTCGGAGGTCGACCCCGAGTTCATCGAGCACGAGACGCGCCACTGGGCCGCGTGTCACTTCCCGGGTGCGTGATCAGGGGTTGATCGCGATGCGGCCCCAGTGGAAGCGCACGACGGCCGGGTCGCCGAGGTACGTCCAGCTCGCGAAGTAGACGTAGACGCTCGAGCGAAGGAGCTCACCGGGCAGGCGCGAGGCCTCCGGCAACCCACGGTGCTCCATGTAGCGGACCCCGTTCACGGAGAGAGCGACCGCGTCCTTCTCGAGAACCACACGGAAGCGATCGCGGCAGAGCTCGTCAGCTTGGCTCGGAGTGCACGTGCGCCACGCGGCGCCCCGTGCCGGCGTCGTCGGCGCGCCGCCCTCGGCGAAGGCCGCTCCCGCGGTGGACCGGGCACTCAGATGCGCGGTGATCGTGTCGCGGTCGTAGATCCGGCATTCGGAGAGTCGGTCCGCCGGGAATCCGCACGCGACGACCGGATAGCCGCCGAAGATCCCCGCCGCGTACCACCCATTCGTCTCGTACGGCGTCGGGGCGTTCGCGGTCGTGACGACGATCTCCGGCCACGCGTGATCACCGTACGAATTCATCCCCGCGGCGACGTCGACCTCGACGACGAGGCGCCCATCCTCGAAGCCGAACTCCGCGTCCGGCCGCATGAGCGCCCCACCGTTGTTCGGACCGATCGCGAAATCATCGACGGCGCCGGCGTAAACCCCGAGAGGTGCGCCTCGGCCTGCGACATCGACCATCCAGTGCCCGTTCTGCGCGAAGTGCTGGGTCCTGAAGACAGTCGACGTGTGGGGACGGCCGAGCTCGAAGATGCGATACGACGTCGCGAGACGCGCGTTCACCGCGCCGCTCCTGAATTCGTCAGTCCAGCTGTTCACTCCGCGAACGGCGCTATCCACGCCGGCCGTGAGAGCGACGCACCACGCGGGGACCGCCGGCGGGAGCGCTCCGAGCGGAGTCGCGGTATCTGCACAGTTGAGCGCGGCGTCTCCGCCGTGCTGGTGGGCGGCGATGATCGGGCCGGGGGACACCTGCGGCGAGCAGCCACCCATCACGAGGAGCGCCGCGAATGCGGCAGATAGAACGCGCATCCTGTCGGCGAGTATGCGGTCCAAGACGATCGGGCTCTGATCGGCCGAACAGTCTCGACCGTAGGGCGGTATAGCAGGCGGGAACATCGGCGAGCCTGGCGGCTCGACATTGCCTAGACTCGCGGTTCTCCGTATTGGGAAAGGAGCCACAGAGGGGCATGACGAAACGTTTCCGAGCGCTCATCGCAGGCTTCGCAGGGGTCGTGCTCGTCGCGACAGCCTGCACTCAGGGTGGGGGTGGTCCGCAGACGAGCCAGACACCGGCGGCGTCTGAGAAGCCGCAGCAGGGCGGGAAGATCATCGAGGGCGACACCAGCGACATCGCAACGATGAACCCGATCCTCGTGAACGACACTCGTTCACGTCGCGTCGTGCAGCTCATCTACGATGACCTCATCCAGGCCGACCCAAAGACGGGTGAGCCGAAACCGCGCCTCGCGACGTTCAGCATCTCGCAGGACGGTCTCACCTACTCCTACGAGATCAACAGCAAGGCCAACTGGTCCGACGGCAAGCCCATCATCGCGCAGGACTGGCTGACCGGGCTCATGACCGTCGGCAAATCGCAGCTTACGGTCCGCAAGTCGAGCTTCAAGGACGTTCAGGGATTCCTCGACTACTGCGTCGGATCGTCAACATCCGGCTGCAAAGGGACCGCGAAGACCATCTCCGGAGTGAAGATCGACACCGCGAACCCGAAGAAGTTCAGCGTCACGATGAGTAAGGTGACCTGCTCGGCGATCATCGACCTGAACGGCTACATCCTGCCGACGCAGGTCTTCGGCAAGTACGTTACGGATTCGTCGAAGGACGAGATCGACACCGCACCGGAGAACCTGTCCCCGCAGGTGTTCAGCGGTCCATTCAAGTTCACCGAGTGGCGCAAGGGCGACCAGGTCATCATGAGCAAGAACGCCGACTACTGGCAGGGCGCTCCGAACGTCGACCAGTACGTCTTCAAGGTCGTCGCGAACGCGACCGCGATCGCGAACGGTCTCAAGACCGGCGAGCTCACCTTCAGCAACCAGGTCCAGGCGAAGGACCTGGCTGACCTACAGACTCACGTCGACACGCTCAACATCACGAAGTTCCCGAGCCTCGGCTACCGGTTCATCGGCTGGAACACCAGCAGCCCGCAGGCGCCGGGCCTCGCCGACAAGCGCGTTCGTCAGGCGCTCGCGTATGGACTCGACATGGACTCGATCATCAAGTCGGTCGTCTTTGGCGAGGCTACGGCTCACGTGGCGCACCACGTTCCCGTGCAATGGGCGTACCCGGACGTGAGTCTCGAGCCCTACAAGTTCGACCAGACGAAGGCGAAGCAGCTGCTGAAGGACGCCGGCTGGACCGCGGGGTCGGACGGATTCCTGACCAAGGACGGGAAGAAGTTCTCGCTCACGATCTCGACATCCAGCGACGACCAGCAGAACATCACCACCGCGCAGGTCGCGGCCGAGCAATACAAGCAGCTCGGTATCGACGCGAAGGCCGCACCCGAAGCGTTCCAGGGCCTCGTCACGAAGCTCACGAGCGGCGATCCCGTTCTCGACGCGACGATCATCGGCTGGTCCCTCGGCACCGAGCCCGATCCGTACCAGATCTGGCACTCCAGCCAAATACCTGACCGGGCGAAAGGTACGACCGGCTTCGGCTTCACGTTCTTCAAGGACCCGGCCATGGACAGCGCCATCGAGGCGGCCCGCAACCCCACGAATGGAGACTGCTCCATCGCGACGCGCAAGAAGAACTACGAGACCTTCAACAAGATCCTGAACGACCAGCAGCCCTACAACTTCGGCTACGTCCCCAACATCCTCGCGGTATCGCAGAAGACCCTGCAGGGATTCGCCCCTGCGTCGTTCGCAACCGTGTACAACGTCTACCAGTGGTGGATCAAGCAATAACGGTCTGAGGTGGAGGGGAGCGCCTTCGGGCGCTTCCCTCTTCCGATGGAGGAGCGTTGCGCGACTTCATCTTCCGACGACTCCTATATGCGATCCCCACGCTCATTGGCATCTCGATCATCACGTTCGCGATCGCGCGCCTTGCCCCCGGCGATCCGATCCGGCTCTTCACCTTCGGCATCAGGGATTTCACGCAGGCCGACTACGAGCAATTGCTTCACCACTACGGCCTCGACAAACCGATGCCGCTGCAGTACGTCGACTGGCTCTGGAACGCCCTTCACGGGAACTTCGGCGAGTCGCTCATCTACCACCGCGAGTCGTTCACGATGCTCCTGGAGCGCGTTCCGAACACGCTCGTGCTCGCGGCGGCCGCCCTTCTGCTTCAGCTCGTCATCGGCGTCCCCCTCGGGGTCATCGCGGCGTTCAAACGCGGAAGCTGGGTGGACGGTGCGATCCGCGTCTTCGGTGTGGCCGGCCACGCCGTGCCGGCGTTCTGGCTCGGCCTCATCCTGATCATCGTTTTCGCCGTGCAGCTACGGTGGCTGCCGAGCATCGGAATGCTCACGGTCGGACACGATCAATGGGACATCTTTGACCGGCTCAAACACCTCCTCCTTCCCTCGTTCGTCCTCGCCCTCACGGGGATCGCGAACTATTCGCGGATCCTCCGCGCGGAGACCCTCGATGTCCTGTCACAGGACTTCGTCCGCACCGCGCATGCGAAGGGCCTGCGCGAGCGGACTGTGATCTTCACGCATGCGCTGCGGAACGCGCTCATCCCGGTCGTCACCGCGCTCGGCGGCGTCCTCGCGGCGCTTGTCGGCGGAGCGCTCGTCATCGAGCAGGTCTTCAGCTGGCCCGGCGTCGGCCAGTTCACGTTCCAGGCGGCTATCGCGAAGGACTATCCGATCGTCCAGGCGGGCGTGATGTTCACGAGCACGCTCCTCGTCATCAGCTACCTGCTCCGCGACTTGACTTACGCCATCGTCGATCCGCGGATCAAGGCCGGCTAGTGGCGACGACAGCCGCCACGGCGCGAGTCGTTCCGGCACCAGAGTTGGTGAGGCCGTCGCGAAGCCTGTGGGACAACGCGTTGTGGAAGCTCCGCCGCGACAAGCTGACGATCGCCGCGTTCTGCGTCCTCATCGTCCTTGCGGCCCTCTCGCTCGCCGCGCCGCTCTTCTCGCAGTACGTCTTCCACTACAAGTTCGAACAGCAGGACCTTCTCCACACATACGAGAAGCCCACGTTCGCCAACCCGGCTTATCTTCTCGGCTCGGATGAGATCGGCCGAAGCCAGGTGGTGCGGCTTCTCTACGGAGGGCAGATCTCGCTCCTCGTCGGCTTCGTCGCCGCGTTCGTCAACCTCACCGTCGGAGTGTCGCTCGGCCTCGCCGCCGGCTATTTCCGCGGACCGCTCGACGACGCCGTCACCTGGATCATCACGACGCTGAACGGCATCCCGCAGCTGTACCTGCTCCTCATCATCGCCGCGCTCTGGACGCCGGGACCGCTCACGCTCATCGTGATCATCGGCCTCTTGAACTGGACGGGCATCTCGCTCTACGTGCGCGGGCAGACGTTCGCATTGCGTGAGCGGGAGTTCGTCACGGCCGCGCGAACCATCGGCGCCCGCGATCGCCGGATCATGTTCCGGCACATCCTGCCGAACGTGCTCCCTCTGATCTTCGTGCTCGCCGCGATCGACGTGGGCGCGATCATCCTTCTCGAGTCCGCGCTTAGCTTCCTCGGTCTCGGCATCCTTCCGCCCACGCCCACGTGGGGGAACCTCCTGACGAACGCGGTGTCCTACTTCGTCCGGGCGTGGTGGCTGGTGGTACCGCCGGGCGCGATGATCTTCCTTACCGTGCTCTGCCTGTACCTCATCGGCGACGGCCTGCGCGACGCGCTCGACCCCCGCCTCAAGACGCACTAGGCGTCGTGCGTCGCGCGCCGGCCCTTGCGCTCGCGCTCCTGTTCGGCGTCGCCTGCCAGGTGCCATCCGGCGCGAGCGCCACGCCGGCGCCGACCGGGGCGCAGCAGGGCGGCATCCTTCGCGTCGCCCTCCCGGCCGAGGTCACGGCGTTCGATCCGTGGAACGCCGATCCAGCGTCGCTCATGGCAACTCGCCAGATCTTCGAGACGCTCGTCGAGGTCGATCCGGCGACCTCGCGGATAACGCCAGGACTCGCTTCGTCGTGGCAGATGACGAACGACGGCGCGTCGTGGACGTTCACGCTTCGTGAAGGGGTCCTTTTCCACGATGGCGCTCCGCTCGACGCGCCCTCGGTCATCGCGAGCTTCGAGCGAGGGCGGACGACTCGCGCGTCTTCATACCTGACGCTGTTCGACGATCCGTCGGCGATCAAGAGCGTTCAGGCGGTGGATCCGCGAACGGTACGCTTCGATCTCCGCACGCCGTTCGGTCCTTTCCTTGCGCACCTCGCATCCCCGCGAGCGGCCATCGTGGGCGCCAACGGCGCGGGCACCGGTCCCTTCACGGCGGCCGCGAGCGCGCTGGCGCCGGACGGCACGCTGACGCTCGGCCGGAACGACTTCTACTGGCGTCGCGACTCGTCCGGCAAGCAGCTTCCGTATCTCGACGGGCTCGTCCTACGGCCGGTGCGCGACGCCACGTCGCGGCTCGCTGAGCTGCGCGCGGGCCGCGCGGACGTCGCGCTCGATCTTCCGATCGCGCAAGCGTCCAGCGCCCGGAGCGATCCGAGCCTCGTGGTCAACCCACGAAAGGACGCGGCGCTCGCATCCCTCGGGTTCGACGTGGCCACGGCGCCGTTCGATCGGCCCGAGGTACGCCGTGCGGTGGCGATGGCGGTGAACCGGAATGCCCTCTCGGCGGTCTACGCCGGCACCTCGCGCCCGGCGACCCAGGTCGTGCCGCCGGGCTCGTTCGGATACGACGACAGCGTCGTCGAGTTCGCGCCGCTCGACGTGGACGCGGCGCGCAAGACGCTCGCCGACGCTCGCGTGGCGACGCCGATCTCCGCCGAGCTTGCGTACCCGAACGCTCCGACCGCGGCATACCCGGACCCGCAGCGCATCGCCCAGTCGATCGCGGCGGACCTCGGCAAGATCGGCATCGTCGCCCGCCTTCGCGCGGTCGAGCCGACCGCGCTCCGCGAAGCCAAAACGACGTTCACGCTCGATACGACCGCGGTGGGTCTCGATCCTGACGACGTGTTCTGGCCGCTATACGGGCTCGACGATCCGTCCGGCACGTCACTTCTCGTCGGCTTGGTCCGGAAGGCCCGCGCCGAGGCGGACCCCACCAAGCGCGCCGAGCTGTACAAGCAGGTGTCGAAGATCGCGCGCACCGATGCGCTCCGTGTGCCACTGCTGTTCGCGGACCGGCCGAACGCCGCGAGCGCGCGCCTGGTCGGGTACACCGGAATCGAGTATTTCGGCACGGTTTGGCTGCGGCCCTGACGGCGTCGGGTAACGTGTAATGAAGTGATGATTCCGATGGGTGGTGGCGGTGGTGTCCACATGTTCATGTGGGGCCAGCGCGGGGATGTGGCGAAGAAGCGACCGACGGTCGCGATGTACCGCAGGCTCCTGCGATTCGTCGGCCCGTACCGCTGGAACCTCGCGGTCGCGGCCGCGCTGCTCATCGTCTCGACCGCGCTCGGCTTGGTGTGGCCGCAGATCGTTCAACGAGTGCTCGACCTCGGCCTCAAAGAGCCGGGGCTGCTCGACGAGCTCGTCGTCGTCCTGATCGCGGTCTTGCTCGTTCGAGCCGTCGTCGACGGCGTCCGCCAGTTCGTGATGGCTTGGACCGGTGAGAAGGTCATCTTCGATCTGCGCATGGCGATCGTGAATCACCTTCAGTCTATGTCGCTGTCGTTCTTCAACGTCCGCAAGACCGGCGACCTCATGTCGCACGTGACGAGCGACGCGACGCTCGTCCACGGCATCGTGACGCAGACGATCATCCAGGTCCTCGGTCAGGTCCTCACGCTCGTCGGCGGTATCACGATCATCTTCCTGATGAACTGGCGGCTCGCGCTGCTCACGCTCGTCGTCGCGCCGCCCATCGGCATCATCGGTCAGTACCTCGGCCGGCGCATCCGGGACATCTCGCGCGCCGCGCAGGACGCGCAGGGCGAGGCCGTTGGAGTTTTGCAGGAGGCGCTCGCCGAGGTGCGCGTGGTCCAGGCCTTCACACGTGAGGACTACGAGGCCAAGCGCTTCCACGAGAAGCTCCTCGTCATGTTCGGGAAGAGCATCGACCGCTCGCGCATCGGCGCGATCATGTTCCCGGCCATCGGCTTCCTCGGCTTCGCGTCGTCGATTGTCGTGCTCTGGTACGGCGGCCATCAGGTCGCCACGGGCGAGCTCACGGCGGGGCAGCTCGTCGCGTTCCTTCTGTACATGGGCATGGTCGCGGGGCCCGTCGGCGGTCTCGCAAGCCAGTGGACCGGGATCCAGCAGGCGTTCGGCGCGGCCGACCGCATCTTCGCGCTCCTCGACACCGAGCCCGACATTCGCGACCTGCCGGGTGCTGCACCGATCGGCGCGGTGCGCGGCGAGATCGAGTTCGACAACGTCTCCTTCAAGTACGGCGAGGGCCCACTCATCTTCGAATCGTTATCCACGGTCTTCAGCGAAGGCAAGACGACTGCGCTCGTGGGGCCGTCCGGGGCGGGTAAGACGACCCTCGTGAATCTCGTCGGCCGCTTTTACGACCCGGTCGGCGGACGGGTGTGCGTCGACGGCCGGGACATCCGCGAGGTCACGCTCCGTTCGCTGCGCGAGCAGATCGCGGTGGTGCCGCAGGAGCCCATCCTCTTCGGGGACACCATCCGCGAGAACATCCGCTACGGGCGACTCGACGCGACACAGGCCGAGATCGAGGATGCGGCGAAAGCCGCGAACGCGACGGAGTTCATCTCGCGAATGCCAAAGGGCATGGAAACGATCGTCGGCGAGCGCGGCGTTCGGCTCTCCGTCGGGCAGCGGCAGCGCATCGCCATCGCTCGAGCAATTCTTCGCGACGCGCGGATCCTGCTTCTCGACGAGGCCACGAGCTCGCTCGACAACGAGAGTGAATTCCTCGTCCAGCAGGCGCTCGACCGACTCATGCGCGGTCGCACCACGATCGTGATCGCGCACCGCCTCTCGACGGTCGAGCGCGCGGACCGGATCCTCGTGCTGGACAGAGGCCGCATCGTCGAGGAAGGGACCCACGGAGAACTCCTCACACGCGGTGGCCTGTACCACCGTCTCTACACAAGAAAGTTCGTCGACGAGAGCGCAGTTCCGCCGACCGAGCCGCCGATGCCCGTCCTCATCGGTACGGCGATCGGAGCGCGCCGCTTCGGACCGCCCAACCAGTAACGATCACGTTTGCGCCCCGGAGTACGCTCGGCGATGAAGTCTGGCCACGCGATCGTCGATCGTCATAGGGGAGGAACAAGATGGGCACAGACAAGATCAAGTTGGCAAAAGAGGGCATTGAGGCGTTCAGCGCGGGAGATTGGGAGCGATTCAAAGCCCCGCTGAGCGCGGATGCGATATACGAAGAGCTCGCGACCCAGCGCAAAGTCCAAGGCCCGGATCAGATCGTCGAGGCGAGCAAAGGATGGAAGGAAGCTTTTCCCGACGCCAAGGGAACCATCACCAAAGTGACCGAGGGCGCCGACACCGTGGTGCTCGAGATCACATGGCAGGGTACGCATACGGGTGACCTCATCTCCTCGATGGGCGCCATCCCTCCCAGCCAGAAGCGGGTGAACCTCGAGGCTGTCCAGGTCGTCCGGTTCAAGGGCGACAAGGTTGTCGAGACGAGACATTTCTTCGACCTCATGACGTTGCTCGCGCAGATCGGCGCGCTTCCGGTGCCTGCGACCGCGTAAGCCAGTTGTCGAACGGCCCGGCGGCTTCGGTCGCCGGGTCGGTCACCGGCCATCGGAGAAACGTTGTCTGCTTCCTTGCTTGGTCGCCCGAGTAGGGTGAGGGTGCGCCGACGGAGTCGGCCGCTTGGGGGACTCTCTCGTGATCGCATCGACTCAGCCGACCTTCTTGTCCTCGCTTAAGGCAGCCATCGCGCGACATCCCGCGGCCGCGTTCCTCGTCTTCTTCTACGTCACAGGATGGATCTTCTTTCTGCCCGCGCTCCTCGGGGCGTCGGGTTTCGGTCTGTTTGCGTACGATCTCCCGCCCCAGCCCTCGATCCTCCTCTTGACCCTCGTCGGCCTTGCCGGCGGCGCCTTCCTGGTGACGCGGATCGCCGACGGCAAGGCAGGCGTTCGTGAGCTCCGCAGCCGCTACTTCACCTGGCGCACGGGTCCGCAGTGGTACCTGCTGGCTCTCTTCGGCGCGCCGCTCGTCCTGCTCGTCGGCGCCGCGGCGGTCCAGGGCACGAGCATCCTCGGCGCGTTCGGCGCGAACCTTCCGCAGTTCCTCCCGAACTACGTGCTTCAGGTGGTCCTGATCGCCGTGCTGATCTCCCTCTGGGAGGAGACCGGCTGGATGTCGTTCCTCACCGCGCGTTGGCAAAAACGCTTTGGGCCGGTCCTGGCGAGCTTGATGGTCGCTCCGCTCTTCGGGCTTGGGCACTTCCCGCTGCTCTTTCTTGCCGGCGGCCTCACCGATTCCGGCCGGCTCACGGCATCTGAGGTCCCCGAATACGTCTTCTACCTCCTGGTGCTCTTCGCCGTTCCGGTGCGGCTGATCCTCACGTGGGTCTTCAATTCGACCGGCGGCTCACTGCCACTCGTCGCGCTGCTGCATGCGTCCTTCGACGTGGTCGCCTCGGGTGCGATCCTTTCGGGCTTCTATCCAGGCGTGGACGGACGCCTCATGTACTTCGGTCTCGCGATCGTCGCGATCGCCGTCCTCGTCACTACGCGCGGCCGGCTGGGCTATCGGGAGACATCGATCCCACCCGCGCCGGTCCGAATCCCGATGCCGGCGCCTGTGCCGTTGCGGTGACCCTCAGGATCGCTCGGCGTACAGCTCCGGGTGCAGGAACGGCGCGCAGGCCATCGCGACGAGATAGGCGAACGCATCGGTTCGTGACATCGCGCCTTCGGTGAGGATGCCGACCGCGCCGCCCTGACGCTTGGACTCCTTACGCGCGAAGAGCTCGTCGATGATGTCGCCGAGCTCTTCGCCGCCGCGCAGTCGCGCCGCGGCAACGCGGGGCAGCAGCATCCGTCCCCACGCCGCCTCGCCGAGTTTTCCGTCATGTGTGACCGCGACGACGTGACCGGTGAGCCAGGCAATATCCCCGTCGAGGATCGCGCCACCCTCGAGCCCGAACGCGACCTCCGCGCCGGTTCTCTCGAGAGTCGCGCGCGCCCGCGCAAGGGCGCCTGCCCGCACCGCCGCTTCGCCAAGCGGCATCGCGCCGCCGCCGCTCGGGACGTCGATCGCTTCCAGAGAGCAGCCCGGCGCAAGCTGACCGAGCAC
>WNGL01007218.1_pt1 | contig 13052 bp, 17 predicted proteins | sample 5400591 | NCBI WGS metagenome assembly WNGL01 (sample SAMN13153377, study PRJNA577476) | soil metagenome | isolation source: 80 cm soil or saprolite under Garry oak tree replicate 1 | place: USA:California | collected 2016-06-15
AGAACCCGTTGCACGAAGCCGTTTCATCGATTGTCCCGAGTGCAAGACTCGTACTCTCAAGCTCAAGAGAATAGTCCAAGCTGGACGATGCAAGAGCTGCCACGAATCATACAAGATTGTAGTGGTTTACGTTAAGGAAGGAAAGAAACCCAAGCCTGCGACGAAAACAGAGTCTGCAAATACCGTGGTGAGCCCTGATGCAACATTACCGTCTTGGCAGGTGCCCTCAGACAGTTCCCTGTTCGGGTCCTCGTCAGCTGAGACAAATTCGATATTCTCGGATATTGGTTCCAGCTTCAGTCAGGATGACCAGAACCGAGAGACCTCGACTGAGAGCGAACAGTAGAAATCTGGGCTATCGCGAACACGTTTCCTTTCAAGTAATACATTCAGCGTTCTCCAAATCTGCACTCTTGCGACGCGGGACTCGGTCGCTAAGACCCCCTATTTTCAGAACACCTGCTGTCTGACCCGGATAATGGGCGAGTCTGGCGATTCCGGGGCAATAACGGGTTAGAGGGGTAGGCGAAACTAGGCTGTTTCAAGTGGGAATTGCGAACGGTTCTCGTGAGTTGTTCGGGGGGACAGCCTGGATCGCTAAACAGGGCCCATTCTGGGCTAATCTGCTACTTGAATGAAACCTCTCGGCTCATTTGGCCGCATTCTCGACAGTAGATCTTCAGCTTCCTGAAGACCCCGGGGCCTATCACTCGTACATGCTCCTTCCGATGTGGAGTGGTCTATTTGCAGTTCGAACACCATTCTTCCCTGTCCATGTCTGGCATGGGTCCCAGAAGGGTCTTGGATGATTTGAGCGACAGCGCAGGATGAAAGTGAAAATGAGTTGAAGCCGCTAGTCATCATAGTTTTTTCGGAGCTATCTATTGTTTAACCGTCCGCCGTTCGATCTTAGACATGTGGGACAACATTGCCGATTCGAAAGATCCCAAATCGTATCTCTGAGTGCAATGAACTCTTGTCCCACGAAGTGAAGTAATGGAGAGTCCAGAGCCGAAACGTCGAGGGAGACCTCCAGCATACGTTCCCCAACAGAAGGGAATGCACGAGATTCATCTGAACCTAGGAGTTGAAATTTGGAGCGCGCTCAAAGATTATTCCAAGGAAACAGGCGAATTGTCGATCAGCGAAACGGTTAGGAGAATTGTAAGGACGCAACTCATCGAGTTAGGTTATGTCAAGCAAAGAGTCCACCTTCTTCCTCAATCCAACAAAAATCCATAATATATCCATAGAAAATCCATCTTTTGGATTTTTCTCGCGGACACTGTTAATATATTTTCTATGCACATAGTCTAGTAGCCGAAAAGCAGACGGCTCAAACGCTGTAGACGCCTACGGGCGTGATGCCAGCGATTCTCCCTCGCCCGGAGTAAACGGGGAGGCACCAACAATTAGAGGACAAGTTCGCATAAAGCAACTACTTAGCGAAGAGATTCGCCAGGTCATAGAAAACTCTCACAAAGACCGGCAGCTCGGCGAACTTGTTTCGCTAGGTGAAAGCGTTCTCCTCGACGTTGACCAGGGTGAAGTGATCCGATCTCCCGGATACGACAGAGATCTATTGGCTGTCTGCCGAAGAAGGCCAATATGGAGGTGCAAAAACTGAGCGTATCAATTGAAAGAACCCTTTGGCAAAAAGCCTGCAACAATCCCAGCTTCAGAGCACTGCTTAGAATCCTGAGAGTAACAGCAGCCGCTGGAATAGCCACATTCCTATCCACGCTGATCCCGCAACTACAAGCAGAGCCAACCATCGGAGGGATTCCCCTAGTAGCATTGCTCTTGGTGTTCCTGGACAAGTATCTGCGAGACAAGAAGGTCTACTAAACGAGCGACCCAAGATCAAGTCTCCCCCTTCGCCGTCTCCTCAAGGGAGACGTCGTGAAAGTAGTCTGGAGAGACGCCATTGAAGGTACAACCGAACAAGGTCTTGCAAGCCAAAGAAGAACTCAACTGCGCGACACCACTACAGCAATCGTATCGACAATAGGACGCTACCTGAAGGTCGCAAATGGATACCTAATCTTAGACGAGGTTTTCCACGAAGAGTCAAACGGACGACTCCTATACGAAAAGCAAGCAACCGGAAAGTGGCTCGCCATTCCTCTCGGCGTAGTCAGTCAGGTGTCTCATGTAGGAGAAATCCTAAGCTCCTTTGCCAACGACACAAAGAGGCGCCGCACCATCTTCAACCAATTGAAATTTCTCCCACGAACGAAAAGACTCCCAACCGGAGAACTAAGCAGGACACTGTATCTAGTATGAAGATCGTTCATAGAAGACGAGTGACGATCGCAGGGCAGCAAGTCACAGAGCAGGATTGGAGGGGTATCCTTGCGGTAGTTACAACGCTCGGCTACTTCGTCGTAATCTCAATTGCAGCGTTAAGATATGGAGCCGACGAATCTCTCGCCGTCATAGGATTGTTGTCGACATTAGAGACGGTCATACTCAGTTGGTACTTCAAGGCAAAGGAAAACTCAAATGAGCGACGACTCAAAGCAATCTGAAAAGATAATCTCGGAACTCGTTCGCGACCCCGGCCAGAAAATCGCTGAGCTGAAATCCTCGGCCCGTAGACAGATTTTGGACAACCTAGTTTCTTTGTTAGACCAGGCCTACCGAAAAAGTCGGGCAAAGAAGAAGACAGACTCAAGGGAGAAACAGAAATGGTTCACGATATTTGGCTACCTTGCCCAAGTCTCAACGCGAATTGTTCGAGATCTTGAGTACGAGAACCTGCGTTCAGAGCTTGACGAACTGAAGAAGCAGGTACTAACTGACGATGTCACAAGTCTACGGCGGACCATCGTTGCGCCTGGACATGGCACTGGTGAGAAAAACCAGAGCAAGAGCGACGCACAGGGCGATTCCCGCTGACCCGGTAGAATTCTGCAAAAGCTTACTAGGATTCCAACCAACACCCTACCAAGAACGATTCCTCAGGGACACTGGGCAATTTATCGCCCTCAGATGGTCCCGACAAAGTGGTAAGTCGTACATTGTAGCCGCGCGCATGACCTGGCAAGCAATCACTAACAATGGGATTCACATCGGCATTGTTGCGCCAAGCTACAGACAAAGCAGATTCGTCCTCCGAAAAGTAGCTGAGATGGTAAGACTTGTTCCCAGAGAACTGATCAAAATTATCGAAAAAACGAGACTGGTTTTTGGAAACGGGAGTACCATCGAAGCCTATCCAAATAGCCCATTGACCATTCGGGGACCTACACTACATCTTGTCTACTGCGACGAAATGAACTACATTCGTGATGACGCGGAACTCTACGACGCAATTCTGTTCACTCTGGGAACAACCAACGGATCCTTCATCGCCTCAAGCACTCCGGGCTCCAGCGACAGTCTCTTCTACAAAATATGTCTGGCAGATGAATACGCGGACTTTAGCCGACACAAGGTGTCTTGGCGAGAAGCCGTAGAGCCAAACGGTCCCCTCAAGGCTTCTATCCTTGAAAAAATCCGAAAACAACTAGAGTCAAACCCATGGAGGTGGACCAGGGAGATGGAAGCAGAGTTCGCAGAAGACGAAGAGACATTCTTCCCCCTAGCCCTCATAACTCAATGCATCGATGGAGACCTGGATTACGCCTTGTTCGAATCCAAGATAACAGATCGTCTCATCTACATCGGAGTCGACTTTGGGAAGCACCGAGATCACTCAGTTGTTGCAGCAATGGAGTATAACAACGAGACTCGGACAGCCAAACTCATCCACATGCACCGATTCGCGTTGGAAACCGAGTACGCTTCCGTCATAGGCTATGTGAAAGCACTTTGCACGAGATGGCAGACAATTCGGCGAGTCTCAACAGACGTCACGGGAGTGGGAGATTTCATTACAGAAGAGATGAGGCGGTCGGGGATTCCTCAGGTAGAAGGTATCCTGTTGACTCTTCCAAGCAAAGCTGACATCCTTGGAAATCTCAAGCAGATGATGCAAACTCAGAAACTGGCAATGCCGTACGACTCTGAGCTAGTTGCTGAGATCAACGCTGAGCGATATGAAATGCTGAAGTCAGGGCAGATCCAGTTTTCCCATCCTGACGACTCTCACGACGATCGACTCTGGGCCTTGGCTCTAGCCTGTTACGGGACAAGACTTGTGGGACAAGTGCCGGAATGGCACCCGTTCGCAGTGCTCGGACATGTGATGAAACCAAAGTACGGAGCGGTTGGAAGACGCGGAAACCTATTGCCGGGGTCCTAGCTTCGTGTTGGATCCATGAATGTCGCGGGGCATGGTCATGTTCAAGCGAATCATACGTTCTTCCCGACCTTGTGGGTGTTTATCGATCCAGTCAAGCACCAGGACTGCCTTGTTTCGTTTCACGATAAGATAGGGCAATGCTGATTCGAGAACTCGCTTGACACGAGCCTTCGAAGTGACGTATACTTCGTACTGTTCTTTCTTCCCAAACCCTCGCGGGTGCCTGTTGTAGAGAATTCCTCCAGTAAGGTCCGCGAAGCGTCGGGCGAACTCGGAATTCGTGTTGCAGAACCAGACTGACAAGTTCATCGTGTTCGGATGCCGAGAATCTCGGCGAAGATTCACAGAACCTTCGCTATCGATTGCACATGCGAGCCAGGCCTTCTCTGGCTCAGTAAGTTCGTTCATGGTTGAGGTGAGCAAAATTAGGAATCCTTCAAAGAATTGGTGTTAAAAGACCAATAGTCGAGCGAAAGCCTTCTGGGAATATCCCGCCCGCCACTAGTCCCACCACAGACTTCCAGTTACGATCGAGCACTGCAGCTTTCACCCCGAAGAACACCCGGTTCATAATGGAACGGGTCCCACTCAACTGGATAGCCAAAGGCAGAATCACCGAATCAGATCTTGCGCTCGCCTCAACTACTCCCGTACTCGGGCAATATGCCCCCACCTTTGGGTGGCCCGACGATAGATAGCTACAGCTATCCGGAAATGGGGTTGGTATTGGGAGTATTTAGACGCGTATATTTTCATCCCCGAAGCGGCGTTCGCGGTTAAGCTGAAAACCCGCCAGATCTGGAAGCCAGGCTTCGAATTTGACAGCGGCAGCGAGAGACTCAACCAGAAGCTGCTTGAGGAATGGGAGAAACGCAAATGCTTCCGCAGTCTCTGGGACGCAACCAAGAACGCCTTGATCTGGGGCAACTCCTACATCGAATCAGTCGATAACAGCGAAGCACAGTGGGAAGAAGGAACTCCAGCTGATGTCGCCCAGGGCGCCAGCTACATGTGGGCTGCGAAGGGTCCTGGCACAGTAACAGTCAATCCTACTGGAGCACCGAGACCTCTCAAGAGCTTCAAGCCAGCGACCAAATTCTACGGTCTCAAGAATACGGACCCACGGACTTTCAGGATTCAGATTCACCCGCAACGCTGGGATCCGTCGCCCAATATTCCACCGATGCCAGGGTCCGGCGTGGAATCAGATTGGGACGAACCACATTCAACCGTAAAGATCGAAAAATACATCCAGCGCCGATGGGCTGGACCACTCTCACCAACTGCCGTCCTGGGCAGCAACACAGAGCTCGACTTCCACCCAGAACAGATGCTGTTTCTCGGCTTCAACAAGATAACCGGCGGAATCTATGGTTACTCAACCTATCGTGAGACCCTGTTCGCCCTCAAGGGCTACATTCTCATGCTTCAGTTCCTGCCCTCGATAGTCCAGCGACGCGCCGATTCGGGTCTCCTGATCAAGTTCGGTGGTACAGTTTACAACGAGATAGGCAAACAAGTCACACTGATTCCGACCGGTGACGAAGTCCAAGGGCAGAAACAACAGATCGAGAATCGCATGCCCGGCGAGGATATCTACACTGACATCAACACGACGATCGAAGAAATCTACAAGGGCACAGGTGGAACAGAACGCGTTGACACACTCATCCAAGACTACAAAGAGAGAGTTCTGCTAGGACTCGGGATACCCCTCACCGTGGCCACAATGGCCGGCGGTGCAGAGATCAAGTGGGGAACCCTCAACTTTGAGCTCATGGAAGATGAGACCCGCGAGTACCAACAGCAGGTCGAGGATCTCGTGGTCGACTATGTCAACCCGCGATTGTTGATGAACCTCCGTCCAGGTCGGGAGCTTGGAGATGGACCCGAAGTTGACATTCGAAGGAAGGACAATTGAGCCAGTCAGCAGACCCTCGAAAGATCAACTGGCGTTTCAACCCTATCACTCCAGAGGACTGGCGTGCTAACGAGGCGCCTCTCGCGGATCTCTACCAGCGAGGAATCGTAAGCGCACAGTACGTTCGCGACCGACTTAACATTCCAGAATCAGCCGGCAAGGGAACAATGTTCGAGCCGCCCCCAATAGTGCCCAAGCCTCTCAACGATGTTCCCAAGGACAACGGGGAGAAGTGGCGGTTGAAGCAGACCAAGAACGGCGTGATCGCTGAAAGGTTACAGAAATGACAGACTCAACAATCGGCGTAGCAGAACCAGGCACTCCAACTAAGCAGTTGCAGTCATACCAGAACACCGTGAGCAGCCAAGTTGTCCAGGCTGAAGGTGTTGTTCAGGTAGATCTGAACGGGGTCCCTGTGCCACGTGGAACCAAAGCTGACCCTGTTGTGATTGGTGGGCTGTACAGTGATGGGACAAGTATTGTTGTCCCACAAGTCACCAATGGAACTCCCGCTAGTAACGCGGAGGGAATGGTTACGAGACCTGTTGGTTCTCAGACAGTATCAGGCACAGTTACCTCGAACCAAGGAACTCCCGCAGCAAAGGTCGGCACCAATGCGTGGCAGACAAATCTCTGGGCAGATTCACTGGCGACGCCAGGAACCACTGTTCAGGGGCAGATAGACGATGGTTCATTCGCCATATCCGGACTTAGACCATTAGTAACCGAACCGATCGGTAGTGGCGGGACTAATCTCCAGCAAGATGCCTCAGCCAATCTCAAGGTCGCACAGCAAGGAACCGTAACCGTCTCACAGAACCTCCTTGGAGCCACTGACAAGCCGGACATTACTGCGAACCAGTCTAGAACTCTCAATGTCCTCGATAACAATCTTCGGCAGTTTCAGGAGCGACAGATTATGCTTGCTGAGATCTCCGCATTGAACTCTCTCATCGCCTCAGACAACGGCCCGGGAGCTCGCAATTACCAGGAACTGAGATAGAGTGGTACAAGCAGAAACGATCGTAGGACCGCAATCGAAAGCTGACGGATCCCAACTAGCTCTCCGTTCCTCAAGAACAGGAGCAGGGATAGTTGCCGATGCGCACGGCCGATACCAGGAAGCCACGATCAGAGGCAACGTCTACTCGCTAGTTCTAACAGCGACTACGACAGGTGTCGCCGCCGGTAACATTGCTGGAGCAGCTGCAGCCGCCGCAACCCAATTTGTTCTCTGGAATCCCTCAGCCAGCCAGAAAGGACTGGTTCTGTTGAAATTTGGCATGGGCGTGATCTCCGGTACACCCGGTGCAGGACCCATGTTTCACGGAATGATCACAACGGTCCCAACGATCACGTCAATCGGTGGACCCGCGGTCAACAATCTCACAGGCGCCGGCACAGGGTCAGTCGCCAAGTTCGTCGCATCGGCAGCGGGCACTGCTCTCACTGGTGGAGGGGCACCGACAACGTTACGTCTGGCCGATTTTGCATCTACAGCGACGGCTCAAGCATCAGTAGGAGAACTGAGAATTGTCGAATATATTGACGGCGAGATCATTCTTCCACCTGGTGTTGGCTGGGTCCCTCTCTGGGGAGCAGCTGGCACTTCGTTACTGAACGGGTATTCGATTACCTGGGAAGAGGTACCATACCCATGACAGTCTGGCGGGTAACCTTCACCCTTCACGATTCGACTCCAGCACAAGCGAACATTCTGACCACGATCCGGACAAATGTCGCGCAGCTCACAGACGGTACGAACAATCAGGCAGTCTTGTAGATTCAGAAAGTCGGATAATTGTCAAGAGTCATTATTGTAGAACTTCTCGCACCACTCTTGCTTCTCGGTCTTGGCCAACAGCAACCCGCTGCTTCCGCACTCGGTGGAGGACCCGAAGATGCAGCCGCTTTCCTCTACTGGCTAGTGAAACAGCCCCAACGACCCACGAGACGGTTCAATCCTAGACGCATGGATGCGCCATGGAAGAAACAACGCCTGAAGCGAACTCAGGCGTTGAAGTTGGTCAAGATGATGCAGGCGCTGCAGCATGCCCGCCTAGTTTCCGCTTACAATCTCCGGTAGAGACAATGGGCATCAACCTCGACACCGGTCCAGCTTCCCCTTTGGACAACAGACCCGCAGGACCACCCGAGAGAATCTGCGCGATCTGCGGAACAAGATGGCGCCACGAAGAGGACCGGGCAAGTCCATGTGGCCATGTCGACCCGAACGGAATCCAGACAGTCGACGTCGAGCAACCTGCCACAATTCTCCGTCCGAAGGTAAAGGTCGAATACGTTTCACGAGGATCTAAAAAATGGAATACAAATGCGGAAGCTGTAGAGAGATAAGTGTCCTCTCTCCAAAATCCAAGTTCTGCCCGATCTGCGGTTCCAGCAGCCTTGTCCTAGTTGTAAAAGAACTGGCTGAACCTGCGCAGAAAGAAACTGTTGGCGTCTACAAGACTGCAACCATCGCTGAATCCGAACCTGACATTGCACCAAAAGAGGAAGAGGATCGTCCACGACGCAGACGCTAGAGGAATCACAGAGGGCTCGGAAGAAAAACAAGACCGAGCAAGCCCAACAATGGCTGGAGGATCATAACATGCGAACACATCAGTTTACCATCCGCGAAAGCGCCCCACAAGGCCTTGTCGCCTTCAGAGCGCGCATACTAGCAGCTGTACCAGGCAAGAGCCTGAATGGCAGGATCTACACTCGAGAACTGCTCAAACAGACCGCTCCCCTCTATCCCAGTTCCGGGGTCAACCCGAGACCCTTCACTCTCGACCATGATATAGAACACTGCGAAAGAGTCGTAGGAATGATCACCGGCGCCCGCTACGACGTCGAAGAAGCAATGAACGGAGACCAGATCGAAGGTCTATGGCTCGACGCGCTCGGCTACATGGAAGAGAAACTCTTCACCAAAGTGGTCGGGTCCAAGACTGTTCCACCCTTCATCCGCGGCGTCTCAATCGGTGGCGAAGGGGAAGGAGAATGGACAGGCAACGGGGTGCTGATCCGGAACTTCGAACCGGCAGAGCTCGCCCTAACACCGTTCCCGGGGATCCCCCAAGCGCACATTGCAACCATCAACCTCATCCGAGAACACTACCTGAATCCAAATTCTGAGGCGAAAAAAACGACTATCCAGATTCGGGAGAATGACCTCTCCCTAGAAGATGCAGAAAAACAAGCAGCGAACGACACGAAAAACCCAAGAAAAATACGCGAAGGACCACTGCCCTTGCCAGACCGTGGAATCAACGACGCTAGACCCGGCCTTCCAAAGCCAACGGTCCGTACCAACGTTCTCCACATCCAACCCCAAACAACCACGTCAGCTGATACCGGTTTCAAGCTAGGTCCTGAAGATGACAAAGGATCAGCTGCAAGATCAATGACCGCTAGTGGAACAAGCCATCAACGTGGAAGAACTGGCATGCCGACAGAAGCAGCCCCAGGAACAGCGGGCAGTCCAGGCAGCAAGGATGCAAAGACTGCGAAAATCAAGATTCCGAAAACAGGGAACACAACAACCACCAGCCCGGGACCAGGCAATCAGTCACCATCTGGCACTGGAATGGATTCTGAAGAGGAAGAAGAGTCCATGCAAGATCTCGGCGACCAGACACATCCTCATCCTGCGAAAACTGACAGATCTCTCCAGAAGAATCCCATGATGGGCAAGCCTAGCTCTAACCCTCACGCCAAAGATGGCGAAGAAGAGGAACGGGCTGAACCCCGATCGAGGGAACGTGGAGATGCTGTCCGCGAAGAAGAAGAGGAGGAAGAGGAAGAGACAGCGGTCAAGGCTGAGGACGAAGAAGAGGAAGAGGAGGAAGAACGCCAACGTCCACAGCGCATCAAACAGCATGGTCCAAGTCCTCACGCTCCAGGCAAACCGATTGGCAAACAAGGATCCAAAGCTAACCCTGCAACTGGTGGAAAAGGCGACGCTCACCAACCAGCCAACGCGTACGATTCTCCAAGCGATCAATCCTCTGAAGAAGAGGAGGAAGAGATGCAACGTCTCCGTATCAAACAAGACGACGAGCCGGTGGGCGTAACTCCTGGCGCGAAACCTGGCACCGACAGTTCTGACGATCGCCCCGAGGAAGAGGAGGAAGATGGGGTCACGGTCGACCCGATCCGAAAGATGGCGGGCCAAGGACAGAACATCAACGCTAATCCGACCAAGGAAGAGAAAGGTCCACAAGTCCTCTTCAGCGAAGCCGAACCCATACAGGCACGAGCATTCTCTCTACCCACAAATTCGGGAATCCTAGCAACTCTCAGCCAGCTCGCAACGCCTGAGAGAGCGAAACAGGCAATGGAGCAAGGTGGTGTCGAGGAGCTCGTCAAGTCCCTCACAAGACCGGATCACACCATGACCCGAGAGAATGTGGCTCAGCTGATTGAAGCATGGAACCGTGGCAAGATGCCCAAAGAGGAAGCGCCAAGGAAGATTGTCATACGCAAGCCTGGAATAGGATCCTCGAAGGACGTCAGCATCCCCGATGCCCGACCAGTTCCAGAAGTCGCTGAGACCGTTGTCAAGACCCGTAGCGTGACGAACATCGCGCCTACAATGGCAGCCACAAGCGTGTCGACCCTACCGATGAGCAGGTTGGAGGACGTTCTCAACGAGGAGAAGAAACGGCCCTATAGCAACGTCAGCTACCTCAACCCGGCCAAGCGTGCTTGGAATCGCGCCGTCCAGGAACTGATCCAGTTCCAGTAGATTCTCCCGGAAAGCAGAGTCAAGGAACTGGAGAAGGTTGTTGGAGAACAGCATCAGCACATTGAAGCTTTGAAGGCGGAATTTTCAAAGCAACACGAGCTCAAGGGTTTTGTCTGAGAATTGATCACCCTTCCCACCATCAAGAAGGAACTTGAGAGGAGGAAGACTTGATCTCTTTTGGAAAGAAAGAACAGGGCCCCCACGACGCCTCATACCCATACCCACATGGGGGCCCGTTCTTTTTCTTCGAATATCGGAGTGATTGGCTTGGTCACGGACGCTTTAATTCCTTTCGGGAATTGGTCCACTGAACTGTCCTAAGTGCCGGAGGAAGATGCAGATGTTGCGCGATGTCTCCAACACAAGATATCGTGAGACCGTTCATGACTGCATGTGTGGCTACTTGCTTGTGAGCTGGGGAAACCCTAATGCAATTCTTGGCCTAGTGATCAAGCAACCTCGATAGTCGAGAGAGCCGTCGAGAATTCGCGTTGGTTCAGAGCGTGATAGACCTAGCATTCATTCTGAAACCGGGTCCTTCCTCTCGTTCTTCGACTTGGGTTCAGGAATAGGAGGTGTTTTTGCACCTTTCATCACATCGAAGTCTCGCCTTTCAGCTGCCCACTCGCTCCAAGATTCCTGAAACTTTCTCTTGGATTGCTCCTTGTTCTCCTCCTTCTGATCTGTCATTGGCTAGCTAGGATATGACTTGACCCATATAAATGACCACAAAGATCGATTTGAACCGTGAAACGAGTTGGGAAAAATTAGATCTCTCCCTCGAGTCGTTATTGAAGTGGACAAGAACGCAGAGGGGCCGAAGATTCCGCAACCGAAGCGAAGACGGGTAAAACGCAAAAAGAAGCGCAGCACGTAAGGAAGAACGTCCGAACTTGGTACTTCCATCTCTTGGGGATACGTTCGTCGTAGTAATTCTAGTGATTCCTGGATTCGTCGCCGTCAAGATTTTCGCAAGAGTGACTGCACTTGACCACAAGTTGTCTGACTTCGACACAACCGTGTACAGTCTCGCAACGAGCCTAGCCATCTATGTTCCGTTCGTTCTCCTTACAGGACTGGACAATTTCGACAAGATCCGAGACTCTATTCTGCTTCCAGGAAATCTGGAACTAATAAGTCTGCTTAGCGTGGGCACAGGCGGAGTAATTGGCACTTTTGTAAAGCTGCTCTTCAGAAAGAGGTTCCATTGGGGCGATGTTTGGGAGGGAAGTGTAGTTGAGATTGAAAAACGACTAAACCCGCCCTATTTCGTCATTGTCCACACCGTCGACAACGAGGAAATCGTTGGTCAGATATCTTCCGCCGGTGCGCGTCACCAAGCAAAAGATCTCCTGCTCGCCGAGCCGAAATTGGTCATCAGAAACCAGAATCTAACGGTGAGAGAGCAGATGCCGCTAGGGACCAGCGTGTATATCCCCGAGCACAGCATTACAAAACTGGTCTTCCTGTCAGAACCTAGGCCTTAGGCTAATACACGGTGAGATACAGCCTATACTCTTTTTCGTTTTTTCTTCCGCACCACGGGATTCTGGGGTTCTGGGATCGTATGGGTTACGCCCCCTGACCCTCTGCTCACTTTGAACGATTTGTACTTCGATTTGACCATAGACCAAGAACGCCGTGAATGCTCTTAATATTTCTTGAATAAAATCGGAGTGCGATCTTTTTCTCGCGTCTCCCAATTGCTATCATAGGATCCACGGCCTTGTTGCAGCGTTTCAGATCCCTGATGTTACGCATTATCCTTCATCATAAAGCCGTGAAGGGTCCAGAAGCTGGTTGGCAGAAAATTTTCTTGCTTGTGCCCACCTGGCACATTTCCTAGTAGCCCCCTACATGCGACGAGCTCTGGTTTCCTTCAGGGGAATCCCGCGTGAGCACGTCGACCATTCCATGTGGGGTTACACCGTTCGAGAGTAACCAATCTAAAGGAGGAACAATGAAAATTTGGCAGTGGCAGTAGGTCCAGCAATGAGCGCTCAATCGCTCGATTTCGGGCGATTGACAGAACAGTACAGCAAACTGACAGTGCGTGAAGTCATCAGCTCAACAGGCGGAGTCTCACTAGCCCAGCTCGTCGCAACCCGCGCAGCCATACAACTGCTCAC
>WNGL01015687.1_pt1 | contig 13052 bp, 16 predicted proteins | sample 5400591 | NCBI WGS metagenome assembly WNGL01 (sample SAMN13153377, study PRJNA577476) | soil metagenome | isolation source: 80 cm soil or saprolite under Garry oak tree replicate 1 | place: USA:California | collected 2016-06-15
GAGCGGCGGCGGAAGTGCGGGTCAACCCGAAGGCCGGAGGGACAGGGCCATGAGTCGCCAGGACGAAGGCCCACAGGGGCGCGTCGAGCGGAAGACGAAGGAGACGGAAGTCGGGCTCCAGCTCAACCTCGACGGCGCCGGCGCGGTCAAGGTGCGCACGCCCATTCCGTTCTTCAGCCACATGCTGGAAGCCTGGGCCAAGCACGGCCTCATCGACCTCAGCGTAGAGGCAAGCGGCGACGTCGAGGTCGACATCCACCACACCGTGGAGGACGTCGGGATCGTGCTGGGCCAGGCGCTCAAGCAGGCCCTCGGCGACAAGCGTGGCATCGTGCGCTACGGCACGGCCTTCGTGCCGATGGACGAGGCGCTCGTGCAAGCCGCCGTCGACATCTCGGGCCGGCCCTTCCTGGTCTTCAACGTGCCGGTGGCGCGAGCGCGCGTGTCGAACTTCGATCTCGACATGCTGCAGGAATTCTTTCGCGCCTTCGCGTTCAACGCCGAGATCACGCTCCACGTGACGATGCACTACGGCCACAACCTGCACCACGTCACCGAGGCCGTCTTCAAGGCGGTCGGGCGGGCGCTGGCCGAGGCGACGCGGCTCAACCCTCGCATCGCCGGAATTCTGCCCTCGACCAAAGGCACGCTGTGATCGCCATCGTCGATTACGGCCGAGGCAATCTCGGCTCGGTCGAGAAGGCCTTCGAACGGGTCGGCATGGACGCCGTCGTGACCCAGGACGCCAAGGCGGTGGACGCCGCCGATGCCGTGGTCCTTCCCGGCGACGGCGCGTTTCACGATGCGATGTCCAATCTCGACCGTCTTGACCTGACGCCGTCGCTGCGTCGCGCGCTCGACGGCCGCCGCCCGTTTCTCGGCATCTGCCTCGGCTATCAGCTGCTCTTCTCGCGCAGCGAGGAGTTCGGCGAGGGCCAGGGCCTCGACGTGCTGTCCGGCGTCGTGCGCCGGTTCGCGGCCGGTCGGAAGGTTCCGCACATGGGCTGGAATCGAGTCGAGCACGGCCAGCGGCTGCGGCTGTTCGAGGGGATCCCGGACGGCGCCCACTTCTACTTCGTCCACTCCTATTACCCCGAGATGGCGGTCAACGGGGTCGCCACGGCGTGGTGCGACTACGGTGTGCGCTTCGCCGCCGCCATCGAGCGTGGCGTCACCTTCGCCACCCAGTTCCACCCGGAGAAGAGCCAGCGCTGGGGCCTCCGTCTGCTCGAGAATTTCGCCGCGCTCGTGCGGGCAGCGACAGCGGCGCGCGCGTGACCATCATCCCGGCCGTCGACATCAAGGACGGCCGGTGCGTTCGCCTGCGCGAGGGGCGCGCCGACCAGGCCACGGTGTTCTCCGATGATCCGGTGGCCATGGCCGCTCGCTGGGCCGGTCTCGGCGCCGAGCGCCTGCACGTGATCGACCTCGACGGCGCCTTTGGCGCGGTCCGCCAGACGGCGCTCGTCGCCGCCGTCGTCGCCGCGGTGGCGCCGGTTCCGGTCGAGGTGGGCGGTGGCTTGCGCGATCTGGCTGCGGTCGAGGCCACGATCGAGGCCGGGGCACGGTGGGTGGTGCTCGGAACGCGAGCCGCGCTGGATGCGCGTTTTCTCGGCGAGGTGTGCCGCGCGTTTCCTGATCGCGTGATCGTCGCCGTGGATGCTCGGGGCGAACGCGTCGCCGTGAAGGGATGGACGGAAGTCGCCGACACGACGACGGCCGAGCTGGGGATGCGCGCGCGCGACGTGGGCGCGGCGGCGCTCCTCTACACGGACATCACCCGCGATGGCACGGAACAGGGACCGAACGTCGAGCACACCGAAGGGCTCGCGCGTACGGTCGACCTGCCCGTCCTCGCCTCGGGGGGCGTGGCCCGACTCGAGGACCTGCGACGGTTGGCGTCGATTCCGGGTGTGGTCGGCACGGTGGTCGGACGCGCGCTCTACACCGGCGCCATCGATCTTCGTCAGGCGCTGACGGCGCTCGCATGCTGACCAAGCGCGTCATCCCCTGTCTCGACGTCAAGGACGGCCGTGTCGTGAAGGGGGTCCGCTTCGTCGATCTGCGCGATGCCGGCGATCCGGTGGCCGCCGCCGAGGCCTACGACGCGCAAGGCGCCGACGAGCTGGTCTTCCTCGACATCACGGCGTCGCACGAGAACCGGAAAATCATGCTCGGCGTGGTGGCTCAGACGGCGGAGCGGATCTACATGCCACTCACCGTGGGCGGCGGCATCCGGGGCATCGAGGACGTTCGCGCGTTGCTGCGGGCGGGGGCCGACAAGGTCTCGCTCAATACGTCGGCGCTCGCGCGACCCGAGCTGATCTCGGAGGCCGCTGAACGGTTCGGCAGCCAGTGCATCGTGGTGGCCATCGACGCGAGACAAACGCAGCCAAGCGATGCCTCGCGACCGGAGCCACCCCGCACCTCGAACAGGCCTCCTGCGGAGCAAGCCGGGCTGGCGGCTCCCGCGAGAACATGGGAGGTCTATACCCACGGCGGTCGTCGGGCGGCCGGTCGCGACGCCGTCGAATGGGCTCGCGAGGCCGCCCGGCTCGGCGCCGGCGAGATTCTCCTGACGAGCATGGATCGTGACGGCACCAAGGACGGCTACGATCTCGAGCTGACGCGGGCCGTGTCCACTGCGGTGTCGGTTCCGGTCATCGCCTCCGGCGGCGCGGGCACGCTCGAGCATCTCTGGGAAGGGCTCGTCGATGGATCGGCCGACGCCGTCCTGGCTGCGTCGATCTTCCACTTCGGCCTCCACACGGTCGCCGAGGCCAAGGCATACCTGCGCGAGCGAGGCGTCGAAGTGCGCCTCGAGCCATGACGATCGACGGCCTCAAGTTCGACGAGCGCGGGCTGATTCCCGCCGTGGTGCAGGAAGCGGACACCGGCGAGGTCCTGATGGTGGCGTGGATGGATCGGGAAGCGCTCGACACCACGCTGCGGACGGGGTTGACGCACTTCTGGTCGCGGTCGCGCGAGCGGCTCTGGCAGAAGGGCGAGACGTCGGGTCACGTCCAGCACGTACAAGGCGTCTACGTCGACTGCGACGCCGACGTGCTGCTCGTGCAGGTCCACCAGGAGGGTGTGGCCTGTCACACGGGCAACCGGACGTGCTTCTTCACGGCGATCAAGGCCGGACCGCCGGGGGCCACGATGATCGAGCGTCTCGAGCGGATCGTGGCCAGCCGAAAGACCGGCGCGCCCGCCGGGTCTTACGTGGCCGGGCTGCTCGCGCGCGGCGAGCCGGCGATCGCCCGCAAGATCGGCGAGGAGGCGACCGAGGTCATCACGGCCGCGCTCGGTGGCGAGGGCGACCGCCGCGTCGTGGAGGAGGTCGCCGACCTGTGGTTCCACACGATCGTCCTGCTCGGGGCGCGCGGCATCGCGGTCCACGACGTGCTCGAGGAGTTGGCCCGGCGACATCAGGCGCGCGCGACGCCAGGCGCGTGATCCCGTGCGGCAAGGGCGCCGGCCCTTCCTGATCGTGGCGGCGGCGCTCATCGCTGGTTGCGCGAGCCATCGCGTCGATCCTGGCGTGTTCCACTCGGCCAAGGGCTACCGCGTGACGATGCCCGGTTCTGGGTGGACCATGATCTCGGACGGCCACGCGGACCTCGAGCTGCGCGACGTCACCGACCGCGCCGGCATCCTCGTCCACGCCGAGTGTGACGCTCGGCGGGCGAGCCGGCCGCTCGCGTTCCTCGAGCGCCGGTTGCTGCACGGCCTGACCCAGCGGACAACCGTCGAGCGGGGCGAGGCGACCGTCGATGGCCATCGGGCCGCCCACACCGTGCTGGAGGCAGCCAATGGCCGGACCGGCTCGCGGATGAAGATCGAGACGTTCGTCGTGACCGACGGGCGCTGTGTGTATGACTTGATCTACGCCGCGGACCCGGCAGCCTTCGCGGCCGGCCGCGACGATTTCGCGCGGCTCGTCCAGTCGTTCGCCACGGAGTAGTGGATGGAAGCGTACCTCCGACGCACGGTGCTCTGGTATGGCGGCCTCAGCATCCTCGCCGCCAGCGTGGTGCGGAATCTGGCCCTCCCGCCCGCCTATCTGCAGCACGTGGTCCACGAGATCGAGGTGATGGGCGTGCGCTCGCTCGGCGTGGCCCTCGTCGCCGCCGTCTTCACGGGCATGGTGTTCGCGCTGCAGAGCGCCATCAACATGGCGCGGTTCGGCGCGGAAGCGTACGTCGGCCCGGTGAGCGCGCTGGCGATCCTCCGTGAGCTCGGGCCGGTGCTCACCGCCATTCTCGTGGGCGGCAAGGTCGCGTCCGGCATCACCGCCGAGCTCGGTTCGATGAAGGTCACCGAGCAGATCGATGCCCTTCGGACGCTCGGCGTGAACTACGTCAAACGCTTGATCGTGCCCCGACTCCTGGCCGCGGTCGTCGTGTTTCCGCTCCTCACCGTGCTGTCCGACGCGGTCGGGGTGCTCGGCGGCATGATCATCATGAACCTCGAGCGCGGCGCCGACATGTACACCTACTGGAACGTGACGACCTACTGGGTCGTACCGCGCGACTTCCTGATGGGGGTGGGCAAGAGCTTCTTCTTCGGCGGCATCGTCACGCTGATCGGCTGCTACAACGGCCTGAGCGTCGAGGGAGGCACGGAAGGGTTGGGGCGGGCAACGACGGCCACCGTCGTCCACGTCACGATGGGGGTGATCGTCTCCGACTTCTTCCTCACCAAGCTGTTTCTCATCTTCTTCTGGGGACAGTAAGGCGATGACGGCGATCGTCGAGGTCAACGACGTCTGGAAGCGCTTCGACAGCCTCGAAGTCCTCCAGGGCCTGTCGTTCGAAGCGTTCAAGGGCGAGACGCTCGTGGTCATGGGCGGGAGCGGCTCCGGGAAGACCGTGCTGCTCCGGCACATCGCCGGCCTCATCCAGCCGGATCAGGGCCAGATCAAAGTCTTCGGTCAGAACATCGAGGCGCTGAGCGAAGAGGAGCTCCTGCCGTTCCGGCGTCGTATGGGGTTCGTGTTCCAGGGGGCCGCGCTGTTCGACTCGCTCACGATCCACGAGAACGTCGCGTACCCGCTGCGCGAGCACATGCGGCTGTCCGAAGACGAGATCCAGGGGCGTGTGGTGGAGGCACTGGCGCGTGTCGGACTCAGGGAGGACGTGCTACCGCTCCTGCCCTCCGAGCTCTCGGGCGGCATGCGCAAGCGTGTAGGCATCGCGCGCGCACTCATGCTCGAGCCGGAGATGATGCTCTACGATGAGCCCACGGCGGGCCTCGACCCGACCAACGCCCACCTCGTCTCCGATCTCATCTCGGAAGTGCAGGCGCGGGTATGCGACACTTCCATCGTGGTCACGCACGATCTCGAGCTCACGCGAGCCGTGGCGACCCGCGTGGCCGTCCTCATCGACGGCCGGTTCGCGGCCCTCGGGCCGCGCGACGCCGTGCTCGACAGCGACGAACCGGCCGTCCACGCATTCCTGACTGGCGACGCGACGTCTTACCGTGTCTGACCGCAGCCGACTCGCCTCGCAGTTCCGGGTGGGCCTCTTCGTCATCATCGCGCTTGCCACGTTCCTGGGCATGATCTACGCGCTCGGCGCCCGGGCGCGCCTCTTCGAGGCGCGCTACACGGTCCACGCCGACTTCACCGAGGTGGGTGGCCTTACCGAAGGGGCGACCGTGCGCCTGGCGGGAGTGCAGATCGGCCGGGTGTCGGCGGTTCATCTGCCATCCCAGCCCGGTGGCAAGGTGCGGGTGGATCTGAACATCACGCGGAAGTACGCCGACCGCATCCGCCAGAATTCCGTGGCGCGCATCGACACGCAGGGCCTGCTCGGCGACAAGATCGTGGAGATCACCGTTGGCACCCCCGACGCCCCGGTCGTCCCGCCCGACGGCATCATCGCGGCCCGCGATCCGGTGGACATCGGCCAGGTGCTGACCCAGGGGACGGAGACCGTGAAGAACGTCGCCGCCCTCACCGAGAATCTCGGCAAGATGGCCCGGTCGTTCAACGAGTCGAAGGTCATGGACGATGTCTCGGCGACGACCGGGTCGGCCAGGCGGGCCACCGAACAGCTCGAGCGGATCGTGACCGAGGCCCGGACCGGCCGCGGCTGGGCCCACGCCCTCCTCTACGAAGAGCCGGTAGCCTTGCAGAAGCTCAACGGGCTCATCACGGCCACCCAGAAGGTCCTCGATCGGGTCGAGCAGGGTGAAGGCGCCGTCGGCGTGCTCACGTCACCCCGCTCCACCGAGGCGGCCCGGAAGCTGGTGGCGGCCATGGAGCGCGTCGGGCGCGCCGCTGAGACGCCGAATGCCGAAGACGGCCTCCTGCCCGGCCTGCTCTTCGATCCGAAGTACAAGCAGGTCTTGGAGGACCTCCGCGTCGTCAGCCACAATCTGAGAGAGGTCTCGGACCGGATCGTCGGTGGTCGGGGGACGCTGGGCAGCCTGGTCAAGGACGACTCGAGCGACGGGGGTCTCCGCAGTGCGGTAGACGATCTGCGGGTGGCGGTGGGGAACCTGAAAGAGATCACGGCCAAGGTCAACGAGGGCGAGGGAACGCTCGGCGCCCTCATCGCCGATCCGACGCTCTACGAGCGTCTCGTCGCCATCCTCGACGGGGCCCAGCGGAGCACGATCCTGAAATACTTCCTCCGCCGACTCGGCGAGCAGGGGGATAAGGGCAAGAACGAGCCCGCTGCCTCCCCGGAGAGAAGATAGATGGTGCGCGACCGCAACGTGTATCGCTGCCAGCAGTGCGGCTTCGCCAGCCCGAAGCCCGGCACGTGCCCGGACTGCAAGCGGATGACCGGAGAGCTGATGGCCCTGGTCGAGGAGCGCGCTGCGCCAGAGCCGGGTGGCCGTCGGATCGGCCTGTCGAGCAGCCGGCCTCGCGCGCTCAGCGACATTACGATGGAGCACACGGACCGTCTTCGGACCGGTATCGGTGAGCTCGACCGCGTGCTCGGCGGGGGCGTGGTGCCGGGCTCGCTCGTGCTCATCGGGGGCGATCCGGGAATCGGCAAGAGCACATTGCTCATCCAGGCGGCTCGCGCGCTGGCGACGGCGGCGCCGCCGGTCTTGTACGTGTCTGCCGAGGAGTCGGCCGCCCAGGTGAAGCTGCGCGCCGAGCGCCTGGGCATCAGCAGCGATGGACTGCTCCTGTGGACGGAGACCGATCTCGTCACCGTGGAGGCCGAGCTCGACACCGTGAAGCCAAAGGTCCTGATCATCGATTCGATCCAGACCGTGTTTCTGCCCACGCTGGAGTCCGCCCCCGGCAGCGTGGCCCAGGTTCGGGAGTGCGGGGGACGGCTCATGACGATCGCCAAGGGGCGAGGGATCGCGACGTTCCTGGTCGGCCATGTCACCAAGGAGGGAGCCCTGGCCGGGCCTCGTGTCCTCGAGCACCTGGTCGACACCGTGCTCTACTTCGAGGGTGAGCAGCATCACGCCTATCGCGTCCTGCGCGCCGTGAAGAACCGCTTCGGCTCGACCAACGAGATCGGCGTCTTCCAGATGGCCGAACGCGGCCTGCTCGAGGTCAAGAACCCGTCGGGCTTCTTCCTGGCCGAGCGTCCCAAGGACGTCCCGGGCTCGGTCATCGTCGCAGGTCTCGAAGGCACGCGTCCTCTTCTGCTCGAGCTGCAAGCACTGGTGGCGCCTGCGTCCTTCGGGACGCCACGCCGCACCGTGCTCGGCGCCGACTACAACCGGGTCTGCCTGCTCCTCGCCGTTCTCGAGAAGCGCGCGGGAGTGCCGCTGGCCAGCCAGGACGTCTTCGTCAACGTCGCTGGTGGAGGACGCGTCATGGAGCCGGCGGCCGACCTCGCCGTCCTCGTTGCGGCCGCGTCGAGCTACATGGATCGCCCAGTGCGAGGCGACGTCGTGGTCCTCGGCGAGGTGGGCTTGACCGGAGAGGTGCGCGCGGTCACTGGGCTCGAGGCTCGCCTGCGTGAGGCGGCGCAGCTCGGCTTCACCCAGGCGGTCGTGCCCAGGAGCAACCTGCTCGAGACGCCTCGCCCACCTCTCGAAGCGCACGGCGTGGCGACGGTGCACGAGGCGCTGGACGTGCTCCTGTCATGAAGCTCCGCACCGTCCTCCTCGCGCGCGCGATGGTCGTCGCGCTCTCGGCCTGGGCCGGCGTCGAGCTGGCACCCGCCTTCCAGGTGCCGATCACTGCCGGGGCCGTCGCCGGCGCGTTTCTCGGCGGCATCGCGGTCTGGTTGGAGACCCGCGCCGTCGGCGTCCCGGTCGAGCGCCTCTTCTGGGGGACCGTCGGCGGATTCTTCGGGATCATCGCCGGCCTCGCCATCGGGACCGCGGTCGCTTCGATCGTGCCCAACGTCGGCATGGCCGGCGTCGGATTGCCCGCACTGCTCGGCGCGTATCTCGGCGCCGCCACCGCGCTGCGCCGCCGGGCCGACCTCGAGCCGGTGTCGGCCGTCCTCTTCCCAGGGGGCCGGCGGGGTGAGCTCTCGAAGGTGCTCGACACGTCCGTAATCATCGACGGCCGCATCACCGACGTGTGCGAGGTCTTGCAGCGCTTGCAGCGTAGCCGCAAGGTGAAGGTCGAGATCATGGACACGGATTTCCCCCACGTCCGTGAGGTCGACCGCAAGCTGATCGAGCTCGGCAAGACGCTGGGCGCCAAGGTGCTCACCAACGACTACAACCTCAACAAGATGGCGGAGCTCAGCGGCGTGCCCGTGCTCAACATCAACGAGCTGGCCAACGCGCTCAAGCCCGTGGTCCTGCCCGGCGAGGCGATGCGCGTGCAGGTGGTGCGCGAGGGGAAGGAAGCCGGGCAGGGTGTCGCCTATCTCGACGACGGCACCATGGTGGTCGTCGACCACGGCCGTCGCTATCTCGGTCAGGCGGCCGACGTCGTCGTCACCAGCGTGCTGCAGACGACGGCTGGCCGGATGATCTTCACGCGTCTGCGAGACGAGGACGGCTCCGGACCACGTGGTGCGTGACGTAGCGGTGGTCATTCCGGCCGGCGGCGTCGGCACACGCCTGGGCCGGCGCACGCCGAAGCAGTTCCTTGCCCTCGGCGGAGCGCCGATCCTCGTCGCCACGGTCCGTCACTTCGTCCGACATCCCCGCGTCAACAGCGTCGTCGTCGCCGCGCCGGCGGCGCACATCGAGCGGACACGACGGATGCTGGAGCGGGGGCGCGGGGCTCCGGTCACCGTGGTGGAGGGCGGCGGGACGCGCCAGGAATCGGTGAGCCGCGGCCTCGCCGCAGTGCCCGCCGACAGCGCCCTGGTCGTCGTCCACGACGCCGTGCGGCCGTTCATCACACGGGCGCTGATCGATGCCGTCCTCGGGGCCGCGCGGGCGACTGGCGCCGCCATTTGCGCTCTGCCGATCGCCGAGACCGTGAAGCGGGTGAGCGGCGGCGTGGTCGAGAGCACGCTCGACCGCGCGGAGCTCGTGGCGGTCCAGACGCCTCAGGCCTTTCGGGCGGATCTCCTGCGAGAGGCGCACGGCAAGGCCCGGCGCGACGGCTTCATCGGGACCGACGACGCGATGCTGGTCGAGCGCCTCGGCCAGAGCGTTCAGGTGGTGCCCGGGCTCGCCGAGAATGTGAAGATCACGACCCCGGTGGATCTCCGACGTGCGCGGGCTCGCGCCCGCTCGTGACGCGCGTCGGGTTCGGCTTCGACCTCCATCCCCTGCGACGTGGCAGGCCCCTCGTTCTGGGTGGCGTGACGCTCGAGTCAGAGGCTGGTCTCGACGGCCACTCCGACGCCGACGTCCTCTCTCACGCCGTCGGTGAGGCGCTCCTGGGGGCCCTGGCCATGGGCGATCTCGGCCGGCACTTTCCCGACACCGATCCCCGCTATCGCGGCATCTCAAGCCTCGTGTTGCTCGAGAAGGCCATGGACCTGGTGCGGTCGCGCGGGGGCCGACTGGTGAACGTCGATGCCACCGTCCTGGCCCAGGCGCCACGTCTGCAACCCCACCTGGAGGAGATGGCCAAGCGGCTGGCGGACACGCTCGGCGTGGACCGGGGTGCCGTCAGCGTGAAGGCGAAGAGTCCGGAGGGCCTGGGCCTGCTGGGTCGCAAGGAGGGCATCGCCGCCATGGCGGTCGTCGGCGTGGAGGTGACGTGAGCCTCCGCGTCCACAACACCCTCACCCGCAAGGAGGAGGATTTCATCCCCCTCGTGCCCGGCGAGGTGAGGATGTACGTGTGCGGGGTCACGGTCTACGACCTCTGCCACATCGGGCACGCCCGGAGCGCCATCGTCTTCGACGTGATCCGCCGGTACCTGGCCTTCAAGGGCTATCGCGTGACGTTCGTCAAGAACTTCACCGACGTCGACGACAGGATCATCAAGCGCGCCAATGCCGAGGGCGTGAGCGCCCGCGAGATCTCGGAGCGCTACATCGCCGAGTTCTATCGCGACATGGACGCGATCGGCATCCTGCGGGGCGACGTCGAGCCCAAGGCCACCGACCATATCGAGCAGATGATCCGGCTCATCGAGCAGCTCGTCACCGCCGGTGTCGCCTACGTCGTCGAGGGTGACGTCTACTTCGAGATCTCGAGGTTTCCGGCCTACGGCCGGCTGTCCGGCAAGAACCTCGACGAGCTGCTCGCCGGCGCCCGCGTCGAGGTGGACGAGCGCAAACGCGATCCGCGTGATTTCGCGCTGTGGAAAGCGGCCAAGCCTGGCGAGCCGTCGTGGCCGAGTCCCTGGGGGGATGGACGCCCCGGCTGGCACATCGAGTGCTCGGCCATGGCGATGGAGTATCTCGGCTCGACGTTCGACGTCCATGGCGGGGGCGAGGACCTCGTCTTTCCCCACCACGAGTGCGAGATCGCACAGTCGGAGGCGGCGACCAGGAAGACGTTCGCTCGGTACTGGGTCCACAACGGGTTCGTGAATCTGGGCGCCGAGAAGATGTCCAAATCCCTGGGCAACACGCTGCTCATCCGCGAGCTGGTGAAGCGCCACGATCCGGACGCGCTGAGACTCTGGCTGCTCGGCACCCACTACCGCCATCCGGTCGAGTTCTCGGAGGAGCGCCTGAACGAGGCGGGGCGTGCGCTCGAGCGCTTCAGCCGCCTGTTCCGGGAAGCCGCCCGCTACGCATGGCCGCCGGGGCCGGTCCCGGATGCGCTGCGTCAGTTCCGTCTCCGCTTCGAGGCGGCGATGGACGACGACTTCAATACGCCTCAGGCGCTCGGCGCCCTGTTCGATCTTGCACGCGCGCTGTATGAGCACGTCGAGCGGACCGACGAGGCTGACGCCCAACAGGCGCTCGTGGCCGGAGTCGACGAAGTCAAGCGTCTGGGCGGTGCGCTGGGCCTGTTTGCGAGGGGCGTGACCGTCGCGGGCCCGCCGGCGGAGGTTGACCGCCTCGTCAGCGAGCGTTCCGACGCACGCAAGCGGCGTGACTGGCGACGTTCCGACGAGCTGCGCGATGAGCTCCAGAAGCTTGGATGGTCGGTCGAGGACACGCCCAGCGGCCCTCGACTGACGCCGCGTCGTTGAGCGACGTCCTCTTCGGACGAAATCCCGTCCGCGCACTCCTCAAGGGTAGTGGACGGAGGACCGATGAGATCGCCGTCCTCGCCGGGGCGGCTGGCCCGCTGGCCGAAATGGTGGCGCTGGCTCGCCGAGCCGGGGTGAAGGTCTCATATCGCACACGCGACCAGCTCACCGCCATCGCCGGGTCGCCCAACCATCAGGGTGTGGTCGCCCGCGTCGCCGCCGCCGAGTACGCGGAGCTGGACGACCTCCTCGACATCCCATCGGGGCGGGATGAGCCCGCGTTCTTTCTGGCGTTGGACCAGGTCCAGGACCCGAGGAATCTCGGCGCCGTGCTTCGGTCCGCCGACGCCCTCGGGGTCCATGGCGTGATCGTTCCGAAGCATCATCAAGTCGGGCTCACGGGTGCTGCGGCCAAGACCGCGATGGGCGCCGCCGACTCGGTCAGGGTGGCGCGCGAGACGAATCTCGCGGCAGCGCTCGAGAAGCTCAAGCAAGCAGGCGTGTGGATTCACGGGGCTGCCGCGACGGGAGGGGTCGCCCCGTGGGACGCCGACCTGACGGGCCCTCTCTGCCTCGTCCTGGGAAGCGAAGGCGGCGGCCTGAGGCCGCTCATCGCGAGGACTTGCGACGTTCTGTTGACCGTGCCGATGCTCGGCCCGGTCGGTTCCCTCAACGTATCGGCAGCTACCGCGGTCATCTGTTACGAGGTCGTCCGGCAGAGGCATGCCCGGCGAAAACTCCTTGACTTAACAAAGACTCGAAGCTAGTGTGAAGTTTTGTCTGTGCTGGCGTAGCTCAGGGGAAGAGCAACTGCCTTGTAAGCAGTGGGTCGGGGGTTCAAATCCTCCCGCCAGCGCCAGCCAACTGTTGTTAGATTCCGAGGAGTTCCGAGACATCATACCGGCAGGTTCGGGGAGGTACCCAAGTGGTCAAAGGGGGCAGACTGTAAATCTGCTGGTTTCGGCCTTCGGAGGTTCAAACCCTCCCCTCCCCACCACTTGCGCACGAGGCGGCCTTTACATGGGCGGGAATAGCTCAGCGGTAGAGCGCCAGCCTTCCAAGCTGGGGGTCGCGGGTTCGAATCCCGTTTCCCGCTCCAAGCGATATCGAGGAGCCCACGGCTTTGCCGGGGGCGACGAACGTCGGGGGTTTGGGGGCCATTTCGGGGCCCCCATGACGATTGGACACGCCCATGTAGCTCAGTCGGCAGAGCGCGTCCTTGGTAAGGACGAGGTCTCCGGTTCAATCCCGGACATGGGCTCCATTGCCCTCGAGAGGATTGTCGCGGCCAACGGAGGTCAGTGATGGCGAAGGCGAAGTACGAGCGGACGAAGCCGCACGTGAACATCGGGACGATCGGGCACATCGACCACGGCAAGACGACGTTGACGGCGGCGATCACGAAGGTGCTGCACACGAAGAACAAGGCGATCGCGGTGCGGGAGTACGGGTCGATCGATAACGCGCCGGAAGAGCGGGAGCGGGGGATCACGATCGCGGTGGCGCACGTGGAGTACGAGACGGACAAGCGGCACTACGCCCACATCGACTG
>WNGL01007220.1_pt1 | contig 13051 bp, 7 predicted proteins | sample 5400591 | NCBI WGS metagenome assembly WNGL01 (sample SAMN13153377, study PRJNA577476) | soil metagenome | isolation source: 80 cm soil or saprolite under Garry oak tree replicate 1 | place: USA:California | collected 2016-06-15
GCGGTGCAGCTACGTAACGCCCTTTGGGCCGATGATGCGTTGCGTGAACAGTTTATCAGCGACAATCCGGCGCAATTGTCTGCTGACGATCTGGCACTGGTCGCCAGTTGGCAGCATCGTGTCGCGGGATCATTTTTCATCTATCGCTCTTTGCAAAAATATACCGTCTTTCTCTCAGAGACGGAGCCAGCTCATGCGTATGGCGTCCTCGGGTTGGTGAGTACCATTGAAGAAACGCTTCCTCTCCCGCTGCCGGTGTATGCTCGAACCGTTTTACTGCCCTTTGGGCATGTCATCATTTATGATAGCCTGCTCAACTCCTACAATGTGATATTTGGCTCAGGATATCGGCAGGGCCTGCAAGAGCAATATCGCAATATCCAGGAGCGCGAAGGCATCATCACCAGTTTATTGCCAGAAGATCAGGCAGCACACGGAGCTAACCAGCACAGCGACATTACTGCACGCAACCGCAAGGTGTTCACGGCCTTTCGGCGGGAGCTACGTAAAACTGGTCTAAGTGAGCACATGGTCGAGGTGCATGCCTCAACCATAGAGGACTTCGCGCACACGACACTTATGGCACCTGACCCTCCGCGAGGAGTGCTCGATCTCACCTTTGATGATATCCAGTCCTACTTGAGTGCAAAGCCGGGCAAGCAGCCGGTGACGAGCTTCAAACGCTTCCTGCGGTTCCTCACCAATACGGGGCGCATTGATTATGAGCAGGGAGAGAACCTGTCTAGACTTTTGAAATAGGGCAAGAGGGTAGAGACTAGCCTCGACCCTCTTCCCCCATCGGACCGCCACTAGGTTCCTCAAATTCCACGTCTGTATAGGCATCGGCGAGAGGAAAGGACACGCCCAGGCTGTTCACCAGAGTATTCTTTGGATATTTGATTTGATGGTATGATGGTTGGCTGTTCCGCCCGCTATAGCATACACATGGCCGTCGATGTATTCATAGCGTGTATCGGGATCACTTTCTTCGAGTTGAAAGTACTCTTCAACCGTCATGGTTCGTTGATGCTCGACCGCCATGGCCCTCTCGTGCCTCTGCCTTCCATGTGTGGTATGCTGCTCTTCTATGCTAAACTAGCACCATTATAACATAAGCACCCATACGTTTTTATTGGATGAAACGATGTTACAGATACCGACTGCTGCAGCTTCTTGAAGGTACGACAACATTCATAGCATAATATCAAAAGCGGTAACGCTGAGTGCAGGTAAGGTCGACGTAATACGCCCTTCTGTATAGCTACTGGGTGTTCCTGCTGTTGCATAACCATTCTTATCAAGCAGGGAGGTCGTGTACTTTCCAGAAGGCATATCCTTGATCTGGAGCGTTACTTGTTGAGCAGCTCTCATATTGCTATTCACAACGATCACATAGAGTGTATTACCATCTTGTGAGCGAGAGGCAAGATATGTTAATCTGTCTGTATCACCTGAACTACCAATGAGCGACGTTCCCGAATAGTTGCCAAACAACAAGAAGGTATAGTAGGGTATATAGGGTGTCCAGTGATTCTTGTAGTCAAGCACACCCAGTCGGTTAGGGCCAAGCTGTGCCAAAAGATAGAATGTATAGAGTTCTGCCTTTGCCCGCATGGCGTAAATAATGGCATTGGCGATGAAGACGGCATTATAGATGCTATGAAATTTGCTATCGTCTCCATCCACTAGCGACTGTCCGGCCATATTGTATTCGGTAATAGCTGCTCCGTAGTGTTTGCCAGTGGAACTGACGAAGGCTGCATCCGTTTCCACTTTGGTCACATTGTCCTCGTACATCTGCTGTTCCTGATCCAGCCGATCTTGATCTGTTGCATCATAGCGTCCATAGTCGTGCCAACTAAGTACATCAACCAAGTCGTTTGTCTGCTTTGCTATGTAGCTTACCCATCCATTACTGCTTAAGTCCGCGAATGGAGCCGCCGGAGCGACAAGCTTCAGATCTGGATCCACAGCTTTCATGGCACCCCCAACTGTGTTGATGAAATCGGCGTACTCCTGCATGGTCGGGATGGTGCCGTCGCCTTCAATCTGCGGTTCGTTCCACATCTCCCAGTAGCGCACTTTGTTCCCCAGAACGAGCTCACGGTTATAGCGTTCCACCACCTGTTGCATAAAGATGGCATAGCTCGACCAGTCATGTGGAGCAAACCCACCGGGATAACCAGCTACGGTAAACAGGGGTTCCGCGCCAGCCGCAAAGATGGCATGGAGGAGTTGATCCATATCTGAAAAATCACAATGTGTTGGAGCTGTACAGGTATAGCCGCCCAGATGATAATTCGAGTATTGGATGGCTCCTATCCGTATCAGTTTAATGTGAGCTTCGCGGATGCGCTGTATGACGAGCGGATCGTCACCATTCCAGATCTCTCTGCCAGGTGCCCCAATCCCCCAAACCAGTGGGTTCACAGGTCCTACCTGTGAGGAAGGGTCGAGAGTAATGAGATTTCCTGGCACGCTATCGGCACTACTGAGCATGGAATCCTCTAGATGAGCGAGCAGGGGTAGGAGCAGAGGAAGGGCAGCCAGGATGAAAAGAAGGACCAAAAGACCGAATCGCCGCAGATATCCTGCCTGCTTCATAAGTACACGCTCCTGTTCCTTGCCAGTAATCGAGGCTGGAGGAGCAGGACGCATGCCCTGTTCCCCCAGCTATGTCTGTCTTTACTGCCCATTGGGTGTGAAGGCGTAGAAGTTCCCGTCCGAGTTGGGCGCGTACATTATACCATTAGAAATGGACTGTTCATCTTATCTCTCACTTCTATTTTTTGTGAGTTTGGATTGTGACAATGTCTTACGCTGCTACAGGTACACGTACAGGCGTTTGTTTACCAAAGCGCGTGCGTAGCACGTAGGTGAACGCCTCTATGACGATAGTGCCTGACATCTTCGAGGTACCTAAACGTCGGTCCAGAAACGTGATGGGGATTTCAACGACCTTGAACCCTCGCTCCACCGCTCGATAGGTGAGTTCAACTTGAAAGGCATATCCCCGTGACTGAATAGTATCTAGATCAAGATGCTCGAGGACGTTGCGACGATAACAACGAAATCCACCGGTGCAATCACGAACCTGAAGACCGAGCATGAAACGGGCAAAGATGTTGCCACTACCGCTGATCAGGCGGCGTAAAGCCGACCAGCCAGGCGTGCTGCCTCCAGGGATATAGCGCGAGCCGATCACGACATCGGCCTGCTCAATGGCCGCGAGAAAAGCGGGAAGATGGCAGGGATCATGCGAGAAATCGGCATCCATCTCAAAGGCCGCATCGTAGCCATGAGCAAGCGCGTAGTGAAAGCCAGCGATGTAGGCTGTACCCAGTCCGAGTTTACCGGGGCGATGCAGGACATGAAGTCGTGAATCTTGTTGCCGTATCGTTTCAGCGAGTTCCCCTGTGCCATCCGGTGAATTATCGTCAACAACGAGGACATCGGTTTGAGGAGCGTAAGAGAAGATCTCTGTGAGAAGCAAGGGAAGGTTCTCTACCTCATTATAAGTAGGGATAATGATCAGTGTTTTCATAGCAGGTTGTCTCCTTAACTGAATAGTAGGGATATCACTCTTAGAGGTGATGGATGCCGGTCCAAAGGTTGCAAACGTTCTCACCTCAACTGAACGTGTATTTGCACCTGTATATCTGCGCTGAAAGAAGACCCAGAGTCGCATGCCAAAGAAGGAGATGGACATGGTACCGATGATCGCTGCGAGCTTGAGGGCATTAGCCCCAATCAGCGTACTGCGTATGATTCCAGGAAACAACCCAGAGAGCAGCCACATCAGGAGATCGTTCATGAGGATAGTGCCACCTGCAACAGTGGCAAAGCGAAATACTTCTTGATGCGTGATGGGGCGACGCTGCTGAAAGGTCCAGTACTTATTCCAGAAGAAGCTGTTGGTGGCTGCCAGCAGTACCGCCACTGAGTTGTAGCCGAGTACACGCCACGTATCCCCCGTGGGGTATTTCCAGAGGAACACGTTCAGCACCAGGAAATCGATGATTGCGTTGAGTGATCCGACAATGCAGAAGCGCACAAACTGCCAGATATCTGCCTTCTTTATCTTCAGCGGTAGCTTACTTTGCACCTCTTGCATGCTACCGAAGGGTTGCTCGGTATGTGGAACTACAGGAGCCAGACCTTCTTGCACCATTTGCTTTCTCATGTATATATCTCTCTATGTTGTCTAGTGTTATGATAACTGCGCTGCATGCTCTCTATAGGGTAGGGCACCTGCCCGGTACCCATATATCCTGGCCTGTTGCTGAAACAGACGTGACGCCACAGCTCGATAGTGTCTCTGCATGCCCCCCACTTCCTCCTTTGTCGACTATCCGAACGTCCACAGACCAACCACCTGTATCAAAGTGAGCGATCACTGTTGAGTGCTCGATAGCCGCCTCTACCAAAGTCATACCTGACTGTTTGGCATCCAAAAGCATTTGTTGCGTCGTCACCACGTAGTCGATATTGTGCCAATCGTTGTGAAACACTTTGTCCCGAATCGCAGGGTCTTCCTGCACTTTCCAATAGTAGTGAGCGAAGGCATAACTATCGGGGTAGTTATCGTGCAAGTCGGTCCACATATACTGGTCGATAATGATGCGACTGTTCGATGGCAGGTATGCTTTGATCCAGGCGACTGCCTCGTGCTGGGCGTTAGCCTGTGAGCTATTCCAGAGCAGGAAGTTGTTGCTCTGAAACCCCAGATCGGGACTTGTTCGGTATCCTATTGAGATACCAAACAGACAGAGGCACAGTAGTGTTCCTTCAAATGCGCGAGCAAGCAACAGGTGATACGAGCCGCCGAGCCAGTCTCTTACCTGATTGAAGACGAGCCCAAGCACGAGTCCCACATTGAGCGCGAGCAACGGCAGTAATGGCACCAAATAGAAGCCGATGATTTCGCCTCCCCGTCCCAGGAAAGCCCACAGCGACAATGTCATGGCTCCCATTATACCAACCAATCGCTGCGTTTTACTGAAACTGAATAGGAGTGATAGGATAGCGCAGAGGCTACCCACTCCTACAAGTATAGGATCATCCTGGGCCCAGACCATTACCAGGTGCCAGAAACCACTGTGGAAGTCCAGGATGCCGCCATCTTTCCCACGAGACGCCTGGAATTGGAGCGTGCCCAGCAAGCTGACATGAGAAGCAGTTCCTCCTAATAGCGTTCCCGTAGGAAACAATTCCCCTTTCAATATTGCCATAAGCACGTACAGTGAGACGATTGAACTCACTAAGGTGAGCCAGCCAATAGTTGCAAACCAGCGATGCGACCTGTCGGCCCGCACGTATACGAGAACGGCCAGCGCAGGCAGTAGGAAGACCGTTAGCTCTTTCGAAAGGATAGATATGCCAAGTGCTATAGCACTCAACCACACTCGCTTGAGCGAAAGTTGTCCCGATACCAACAGCAGAATGCTGAACAGCATCCAGAAGGTGGTAATATTATCGAGCAAGACGCGACGATGAAAGTAGATGCCGTAGGGTGAAATTGCAGACAGCAGGGAGGCAATCACAGCGGCTGCCGTGCTCTGCGAAATGTCGCGTGCGATGCGGTAGACCATGAAGGTTGATCCCACCTGCATAAGGAGCATGAGAACGCGTCCAGACTCGATGGCTGAGCCAAACGTATGGAAACCTCCGGTCAAGATGCCCCAGATTGCGATTAGAATCCAGCCTGCGGGGGCATGATCGTACCAGTAGGTGTAGGGAGCTAGCTGTCCTTCCTTGATAATTGCCCACGCCTGCGACATATAGGTCCCTTCGTCATCCTCATAGTAAGGAAAGTGGAACATGTTGATACCATGAAGCAGAGCAGCAGTGAGCAAGATGGCGGCAATCAAGAACCATTCCCAGTGCTCAACCAACAAAAGAACCAGTGCTTGAGTTGTAAGTTTAAGGGTATCACGCCGTTGTGGAGAGACGGCAATAGTATTCGCTGCTCGTAGCTGCCATGCCTTTCTCTGGATCATTTTCCGCCTCCTATGAATGCAGGGGTAGCACTCCAAAGGCCATAGCCAAATTGGTTCATGCATCTTCCTTCCTTGTTCAGACTGCAATAGCTTCCTGCGAGTGCGCCATTTGAATGGACTACTCCTTCAAAAGTGAGAGTTACCTGCCTGGTTGGGTCCACAACAGTGAACTCAATATGGTTCTCTGCATCCTTGAGCCCTGTGAAAGGGCGATATATCTGCCATCCTGCAAAGTAGCCTACGATCTTTCCTTCGTTAAGCATAGTTAGGGACATAGCTGTAGTGGTATTCGTTGTCAAGTCGTATATCCTGCCATAGTAGGTTTCAAGCACAGAGAGAGAGTTCATCCTCTCTCCTAAATCAGAAGAGCTGGCCTCAGATAGCGATATTGATCTTTGAGCTGTTGAATGAGGAGCAGAGGCGAGCAGAGCAGGTTGCATACCCGTCCCAAGACCAAAACTAATGAGAAGTGTCAATATGACAGCGACGAGCGCACTCAATTTCCACATTTGGTTTGGTATAGATATAGCTCTCAGTCCTGCTGTGGCTTGTTTAAGCGAAGTAGACCAGAAGGCAACCAGCTGGAGGCGAGTATGTTTCCTTGAAAGGAGAACATGAGCTTGTTTCGAGATAAATGTAGTCGCAAGTGCTCCTATAGCAGATTGCGGCACTAACTGTGGCTCATGACCAAGTATAAGGGATGAGCCTGCTTCAGATTGCCGATGCGCCCCTAGATGTATCGTCTTTTCCCAGTTGTTCTGCTTCCGTAGTTGACGATAAACTCCCCGCACAGCCCCGATACCCAGTAGCCAGTGGAAAGGCAGAAAGGTAAGAGCCATGCTCACTGGTTTGAAAAAAGGAACCTTGAGGTTGTATTCGCGTGCGAACATGAATGCGCCAACGGCACTGGCAACAAACTGGAACAGAAGCGCATAGAGTGGAAGGAAAGAGATCATTGCCACCAGGACGGAGACCTTCAACCGGAGAACTGCACCAACGGTCAGAGGCCAGAGCAGGATGAGGAATGCCTGGAAGAAAGGATACGACAAGGTATAGACAGCCAGAAGTCGCTGGCGAAAGCGTGGAAGCGTTTTCCAGGTACCTTTAGCTAGCACCTGCAAGAAACCTTGCTGCCAGCGTGTGCGCTGTCGAATGAAAGAACCAATGCTCTCGGGCGTCTCTTCACGTGTCACATGCTCTGCATCATAGACGACGCGAATGGGTTCGCCCAGACTGCTAAGACGCAGGCCAATATCGGCGTCCTCTGTCAGGCAGTGTTCGTCCCAGCCACCTACGCGCTCGATCAAACTGCGGCGCATAAAGACAGTGTTGCCTCCCAGAGGTATCATGCCAACCCTGGCGTGGAAATGCAGGCGGCTCTTGAACCAGAAAAAGTATTCCAGGCAGTTGTGAACGGAAAACCAGTGATCATGGAAGTTCATCAACTGTACTCCCGCCTGAACGATACCCACACCTTCCTGAAGCATTACTGTGTTGACAACATTGAAGATATCCGGGTGGATATCGTCCTCTGCATCGAAAATCGTGACGACCTCATTGCGAGTGCGTTGGAATCCAACGTTAAGTCCGTGGGGTTTGTTAATCGGAGGAGTGGAAAAGGTCTCTACGCGCACCTGCGGCGATCCAATAGCTTGAATAGCCCGCTCGGCCTCAGCAATGGTGCCCATGTCATCAGCGTGACAGACCACCACGACTTCCAGGAGTTCGGAAGGGTAGTGGGCTGACCAAACCCGTTTGATCGTCTCGTAAATCACGGCTTCCTCGTGCCGGGCAGGTAGGAGTACCGTAAACGATAAGTGCGGGGGCAAAAATGAACTCGGACCCTTACTTGCCTGCACCCGCTGGGGATGCTCCCAGGAGTAGAGCATAAGATACAAAGAAAAAAGGGATTGTGCAAAGAGTGCCAGAGAAAAAAAGCATATAATGGGCGCGATTACATTCATACGTTTCTACCTATCAATCTATTGATACACCAAGAGCAGTTGCATGCTCATTTCTACACTTCAAAATTTACCATTTGTGGCATGCCAACACATCGTCTAAAACAAGGTAATTTGGTACCAGCATTTATGAAGAGGTACCCGTTAGAATTGAGCAGATGGTTCGTAGGAGATATGAAATAGGGGCCAATGAGCTACTCAAAAATGATGATGCAATCAGGTGAGGTTGTGATCGATGGCATAGCGCATGGCCCCGGTACGTGAGGAGACACCTAGTTTGCTGTAAATAGAACGCAGATAAGAATTGACGGTGACGGGACTGATAACCAGCTGATCGGCAATCTGGGCGTTGGTCAGTCCCTGGGCTATCAAACGCAGCACTTCAGCTTCGCGTTTCGTGAGTCCTGCTGGAAGAGTAGATGATGAGGTATCTGTGGTCTCCGCTGATGAGATCGTGCCGACTTGCTTCGAGGTGATGGCGGGACCTTGCGCAGCCAGGGCTTGCTCTGGCGTCATCTTTTGTCCTTCTGCCCATATCAGAGCAAAGGTGGCCTCACTGAGTTGGGTACGTGCAATTGATACTCTGCTCTCATACTGGGCACGTTCGACAGGTGGCATGGGTGCTCCGATAGCTTTGCGCAAAGTATCTGCCGCACCCCAGAGCCGTACCGCCCACGCTGGCTCTCCCTGGTCTATGACCACCTCTCCCAACCCTTCGAGATATAAAGCGATGGACCACTTATCTTCCAATTTCCTGGCGATTGTGAGGCTCTCCTCATAAAGCTTACGGGCCGTTGTGTGATCATTCTCGGAAGCAGCCATTTTTGCGAGGAAGAAGTATGATCTAGCAGTGCCCTGCAAATCTCCAACTTCTTTGTGGAGGGCCAAACTCTCCTCAAGCAAGGAACGCCCTGTGGCAGCATCACCGTGATGGAGAGCTATTTGCCCCAACATGCTGCGCGACCAGGCGACGTTCCACTTGAGGCACACCTCTCTTGAAAGCGCGAGGCTCTCTTCGAGCAGTACCTGCGCTCTCGCATCATCGCCCTGGAAAAAGAATACATCTGCTAGACGAAAGAGTACTTCGGCGGTGGAGTAGACGTCCCTGGTTTCTTTGAAGAGTGTCAGGCTTTCCTGCAGCAGGGAGCAGGCTCTATCGTATTCCCCCTGCAAAAAGGCCGTGGACCCTAAGTGGTGGAGCGAAAGAGCAATACTCCATTTGTCGCTTGCTTCCTTAGCTAAGGTGAGGGCCTCTTTTCCCAACATACGTGCCTCCGCAAAGTTGCTCCTTTCTGCGGCCAGCCGCCCCAGCATCCAGAGAGAATGCACCGTATAGCGGGTGTTTCCTAAAGCTCGGAACAGGACGAGGCTCTCGCGGCACTGCACCTCTGCCTGTGCAAAGTCACCTTGTAAGCTACTGAGCAGTCCTGCAGTATTGAATGCTTTCGCTCGCACTGCTGCTGCCACTCCCTCGCTCTCTGCCAGAGCCTGCTCCAGCCACTGACGTCCCTCGCTCAGATGGCCTCGAATAAACCAGAACCTTCTCAGAGCACTTGCCAGTCGTAAGGCTGCTTCTATCGCCTTGCGTTCCATCAACCAGAACAAGGCAGCCCTCAGATTATCATGCTTCTGCTCCAGCCGTTCAAGCCATACTCCTTGTTTGGCACCAGATAACTCTCGCTCTGCCTCTTCTGCCAATGCCAGATAGTACTCAGCGTGAGCCTGGCGGGTGATTTCCAGTTCTCCACTTGCCGAAAGGACTTCCAGACCATACTCACGGATGGTCTCCAGTTGCATCAGGCGCGGTTCGTCGCCCTCTTGCTCGACCTGCATGAGCAGGCTCTTGTCCAGTAGGGATGTCACCACATCTAATAGGGGTGCTGTTATATCGCCGAAAGCAGTGCAGAGGGCCTCCACTGCTTCCAGCCTACAGCCACCTACGAAGACCGAGAGCCGACGGAAAAGCCGCTGCTCCTGGGCATTCAGCAGATCATAGCTCCATGCAATGGTACTCCGTAGTGTCTGCTGCCGGGCAGGAGCATCGTACATCCCGCCTGTCAACACATTTAGCCGTTTCTCGAGTCGTGCTAGCAGAGCCTGCGGCGGCAACAGCTTGATGCGAGCAGCAGCCAGTTCGATTGCCAGGGGTAATCCGTCCAGGCGTGTGCAAATCTCCGCTATGATAGGTGCATTGGCGTTCGTGATACGAAAATCAGGTTTAATGCTCTGAGCACGCTGGATAAACAACGCTATCGCAGGATTCTGCACGAGGGTTTCTTTTTCAGGAAGATGCCGGCTATCGGGTAGGGCAAGTGGCAGAACTGGAAATTCATGTTCACCGCGAACATGTAGTACCGAGCGACTCGTCACCAGAAATTTCAGGCCAGGACAGAGTGCTACCAGTTCTGAAAGCAATCCAGCTGCCGCCTCTACCTGCTCAAAGTTATCCAGCAGCAGCAACATGTGCTTTTCATAAAGATACGCTTGCAGGCGCTCAGAGAGAGGTTGCTCTCCTGCATCTCTCAGTCCGAACATCTGAGCAATAGTCGGTATGACCAGGTCGGCGTCACTGATGGAGGCGAGTGGAATGAAGCATACGCCGCTTGTGAAATCATCCTTCATGTCAGTGGCTATCTGCAAGCCCAGGCGCGTTTTACCAACGCCACCGGGACCGGTGAGCGTGAGGATGCGTATCTCTGAGCGACGTAGGAGGGCACAGGCAGCCTTTACTTCCCGCTCACGTCCTATCAGTGGTGTGGGTTGTATGGGGAGGTTACAGATGCCTGCTCGCAGACTGTTGGATGCTTGCTCAGGTCGAGCCGGATATGTTGTAGAGGAATGCTGATCCTGGAGAAAATGAGTTCTCTCACCGGTAGAAATCATATATATGTGAGAAGTTTCCTCTGCTGGCTCATGCGTACTTGTGATATTCGCAGAATTTTCCTGGCTATTCAGTATTGCAGCTACCGCATAGAGGCGTTCAAGTGTTAACTCTTCAGTTTTACCAAGATAGACTTTCCGGAGCTTCCCCTCATTTCTGCGGTAGGCATACCAGTACCAACCATTGCGTAGTCGCTCACGACGTGCAGTAAAGGTTTCCAAATGATTCCTGAAGGAGAATGACTTGTTCTGCTCATTCCTCAACCAGGCAAACCAGGCATCAGAGCCAACCCTTACAGAAGAACTGCCTCCTGCCGCATTAAGCAGTTGCAAATGACCGTTCGATATCATTGGAATACGCATATAGGCTACCCCGATTTGGTACTGATAATAGATCAACACAGGATAGTTACCTAACGCTCATCATACCCCCATTAGTAATGGAGTATTAGGTAACAGGAGATGCTACATGTTTAGAACATCTAGAAGAGGTCTCACCAGCCTCTTACCAGTTTATTCATGTTTATGAATGCATTGCTGTAACTACCCAGGTCGGCTAGGGGCTTGCCAAAGTGGGTCAAACCCGGTAAAGTAAGAGCATGACGATTGAAGAAGAACTGACTTCTCTGCGAGAAGAGAAGAAGAGCTTGCGAGCGCAATTGGCGCAGCGCGAGGAACGCATCCATCAGCTGGAAGCCGTGGTGGACCAGCAGAACACGTTGCTCAAGCAGCTGCAAGACCAAATGAGTGGCCTGACCCACCAGGTGAAATCCTTGCAAGAGCGGCTCACGAAAGATAGCCACAATAGCCACTTGCCCCCCTCCTCAGATCGGTTTGTGCGAGCAGCAAAGAGTTTGCGCAAGAAGAGCGAGAAGAAATCGGGTGGGCAGCCAGGACACCCGGGCTCGAGCTTGCATTGGTCCGCCACGCCCGATGAAATCGTGGAGCAGCCCGTTTTGCGGTGCGAAGCGTGTCAGCACGAGTTGCGAGGGGTTGGGGTGTGTCATGTCGAACGCCGACAAGTCCTCGATGTTCCCCCGCCTCGTCTGCTCGTTCGCGAATACCGCGCAGAGCAAAAACAGTGTCCGATCTGTCAGCACATCACTGCCGCCGCGTTTCCCCACGCGGTTACGGCTCCCCTGCAATACGGGCCCTCGATTGGGGCAACAGCGGTCTATCTGGTCCAGCAGCAATTGGTGCCCCTGGCACGAGCGTGCGAGGTGATGGAGGATCTCCTGGGAGTGCAGATGAGCGAAGGCAGCGTGGGGAACCTAATCACGCGATGTGCAGCCCAGTTGGGGGAGGTGGAGCAGCAGATCAAAGAGGCCCTCAAGGAGGCTGCGGTCATCCACCAGGATGAAACGGGTCTCTCCGTTGAGGGCAAGCGGTATTGGGAACATGTCACCTGCACGCCGACGCTCACGCACTATCACGTCGATGTGAGCCGAGGACAGCCTGCCTTAGAAGCCATCGGGATTTTACCGCAGTTCGCAGGCATCTCGATCCATGATGGATGGGGCTCGTACTTCTTGTACGCGTGTGAGCATGCCGCCTGCATTGTGCATTTGCTACGCGATCTCGTGTCTCTGGAAGAACAAGGCATCCCCTGGGCCGCCGACCTCAAAAAGCTGCTTCTGGAGATGAAAGACGCAACCGATCAGGCACGCGCACTGGGAAAAAGCCGTCTGGATTTCTGGGAAGTTGTGGATTGGGAAGCCCAGTTTCTGCGCCTGCTCGACGAAGGGGATCAGCTTCACCCGCGGGCACCCGCTCCCCCTGGCCAACGGGGTCGCGGCAAACAAAGCGACGCTCGCAATCTGCTCGATCGCTTGCGCAAACAGCAGAAAGCCGTCCTCACCTTCCTCGAGGATTTGCGCGTGGATTTTGACAACAATCTCGCCGAGCGCGATCTTCGTATGATCAAGGTCCAACAAAAGATCTCCGGCTGTTTCCGTAGTCTTGCTGGGGCACAAGCGTTTAGTCGAATTCGTGGCTATTTGTCCACCTTGCGCAAACAAGGTCTGCCTTTGTTGGCCTCTTTGCAAGCCACTCTTGCTGGTCATCCTGTCCTTCCCTCATTCAATCCGACCTAGGCAGTTACCCTTACTTTTTATTCGGCACAACTCTTTTGTCTGTCCTCTGTACAACGTCTCGTGGGGGCTTTGACGATCGTAGCAACTTTTCCTTTTGAAAGGGAGGTTTGAACATGCC
>WNGL01011220.1_pt1 | contig 13050 bp, 11 predicted proteins | sample 5400591 | NCBI WGS metagenome assembly WNGL01 (sample SAMN13153377, study PRJNA577476) | soil metagenome | isolation source: 80 cm soil or saprolite under Garry oak tree replicate 1 | place: USA:California | collected 2016-06-15
CCGCCCGCGGGGCGGCGGGAGGAGCGGCAGCGGTTCTGGGCGGCGATCGCGCGCGGGTTGCCGAGCGAGGACGCCGCGGTCGTGGCCGGCGTCTCGCCGGCGGTGGGGACGCGGTGGTTCCGCCAGGCTGGTGGCATGCCGCCGATCACTCAAAGCGCGCTGTCGGGGCGCTACCTGTCCTTAGCCGAGCGCGAGGAGATCGCGATCTTGCGGGCACGCGGATGCGGCGTCCGGGAGATCGCGCGGCGGGCCGGCCGGTCGGCTTCGACGATCTCGCGCGAGCTGCGGCGCAATGCCGCGACCCGCGGCGAGTGCCTGGAGTACCGGGCCACGACGGCCCAATGGCACGCCGGCCGGCGGGCCCGGCGCCCGAAGGCCGCCAAGCTCGCCGTGAACGGGCCGCTGCGGCGCTACGTCGAGGAGCGCCTGGCCGGGGCGGTGCGACGGCCCGATGACGGGGCCTGCGTGGACGGCCCGGACGTCCGCTGGATTGGCCGGCGTCACGGGCGCCGCAAGGACCGGCGCTGGGCGACCGCGTGGAGCCCGGAGCAGATCGCGAACCGGGTGCGGGCGGACTTCCCCGATGATGATTCCATGCGGATCTCCCACGAGGCGATCTACCAGGCCCTCTACGTCCAGGGCCGCGGCGCCCTGCGCCGCGAGCTCACCGCGTGCCTGCGTAGCGGGCGGGCGCTTCGGGTTCCGAGGGCCCGGACCACAGGACGGGGGAAGGGCTTTGTGAGCCCCGAGATCATGATCAGCGAGCGGCCGGCGGAGGCGGAGGACCGGGCCGTGCCCGGGCACTGGGAAGGCGATCTCATCATCGGCCTGAACAGCTCCGCGATCGGCACCCTGGTCGAGCGCACCACGCGGTTCACGATGCTGCTGCACCTGCCGCCCATGGAAGGCCACGGCGGCCCCAGGAAGAAGAACGGTCCCGCGCTGGCCGGGCACGGCGCCGAAGCCGTCCGGGACGCGATCGCCGCCACCATCACCACCCTGCCCGGACAGCTGCGCCGGTCGCTCACCTGGGACCAGGGCGCGGAGATGGCCAGCCACGCGCAGCTGCGCACCGGCACCGGCCTGGATATCTACTTCTGCGACCCGCACAGCCCCTGGCAGCGGGGCAGCAACGAGAACACCAACGAACACCAACGGACTGTTGCGCCAGTACTTCCCGAAGGGAACCGACCTCAGCCGGCACAGCGCCGGCGACCTCGCCGCGGTTGCCGCTGCGCTCAACGGCCGCCCCCGCAAGACACTCGGCTGGAAGACCCCCGCAGAAGCCCTCGACGAACTCCTGCGCTCGTGCCAGCAAGGCGGAATCAACAAGCCCACGGAGCCAGGCCGATGCCCCAGTTGAAACTCGACGTCAACGACGCCGGCGAGCTCGCCGAGATGCTCATCTTCCTCCGCGAATGGCTCACCACCGACCCGCGGCTGCAAGCCTCGCTCGCCGAGCGCATCGGCCACCCCGCCTACGGCATCCCGCAGCTGCGCGACGACCTGGACCGCTTCATCTTCCTGCTCGGCGGCAACGACGGCGAGCACCTGTTCACCAGCGACACACCCGAGGACGGAGAACCCCGCGACTACTGACCGGGCCGGCACACTGAAAGCCCCAGCCCAAGGCCGGGCCTCAGACAGGGCAGCTTCCGCCTCCCGAGGCGGGGGCCGCCCGGCTTGACATGGGACCCTCGCGGGGGGCCGCCACCGGGCACTACGGGCCAGGCTGAGAAACCCGGCCCGCCGCCGGTCAAGGCTACGGCCCCCCGCCCCATGTCAAGCCGGGCTCACGTAATCCCGCCACGGCAGCATGCCGCCCAAGTACCACAGAACCTCCAGGGCCTTACACTCATGCCAGCAAGGCCCGGTGTTGCGACGACCCCTTGAGCCCGCCGAGTACACCGCGGTCCTGTTCCGGCAGGCCTGCGATCGGCTGGGCGTGCGGCAGTCGATGGGCCGGCCCGGCTCGGCGCTGGACAACGCGTGGGCTTCATACTGCACCTCCTGGTGTTTTTGCGGTGTGAACTCGGCTGGTGAGCTTGCTGCCTTGGCGTTTGACCAGCCGGGGGTCGGCGGGGTCGGGCGGGTCGAACAGGGGCACGTTCCTGTCGTTGGCCTTGCGGGCGATGAGTAGCCCGGCGCGCCGCCAGGCCTTGATGGTGGAGATGTGCACGCCGAGGCGCGCGGCGGTCTCGGTCATGGTGAGCAGGCAGCGGGCGCGCAGCCGGTCGGCGTGGCTGGGCAGGTGGTGGCTTTGGCGCAGGTCGAGCACGATCCGGCTGGTGAAGGGCTTGCCTTCGCCGGAGCGGTGCCCGGCGGTGTTGAGCGCGGCGGCGGTCTCGCCGTCGGTGTGGTCGCCGGGCAGCCGGCCGGGCAGGGCGAGGGCCTCCGGTTTGGTCTGGCGGAGCTGCCAGGCGGGCGGCGGGATGGGGACGTCGAGGCTGGTGGTCTGGCCGCCGCGGAACCGGACGTCCAGGTGGATGCGGTCGGTCTTGGTCATGGTGACGTCGTCGATGAGCAGCCGGGCCATGCGCTTGCGCTCGCGCTGCGGGGTGGCCGGGTTCGTCCACAGGGCGGGGAAGTCGGCGGCCAGCGCGCGGATGCGGGCCTTGTCATCCCCGGTGAGCGCGGTGGTGGCCGCGGTGGCGTGGTCGTAGTCGTCCTGGGCGGCTTGCAGGGCGCGCAGCGCCTGGTTCCAGTCGGCTTCCAGGGTTCCGGCGACCAGCCGGTTGCCCGGGCCGGCGGCCAGGTAGCGGCGGCGGGCCAGGTCGGCGCGGTGCCGGGCGCGTTCGACGTGGCTGGCTCGCATGGCGTCGGCTTCGGCGGCGCGGGCCTCGATCTCGGCCTGGACGGTGAGGGCGACCTCGAGGGTCAGCGGGGTGAGGGTGCCGGGCAGCAGCTGGCCGGCGGCGGTGCCGGCGGCGCCGCCGGGGATGGTCTGGCAGCGCGGCCCGGCGTTGTCGATGCACTCGCGCATGCACTGGTAGTCCGGGACCTCGGTGCCGCCGCGGGCGTGGTTGCCGAGCAGGATCTTCTGGCTGGCCTCGTAGGTCTCCCAGGTGATGTATCCGGGGTGGGCGCCGGGGATCAGCGCCGTCCACTGCTCACGGGGAAGTTCCTCGCAGCTGTTCTTGCCGTTGGCGCTGGTGATCCCGCGGCGGCGGCCGTAAACGAACGCGCCGGCGTACCGGGGGTTATGCAGGGTGCGCAGCACCCGCCAGTGGGTCAGCGGCATCCAGGCCAGCTCGCCCTTGCGCGGCCCGGTGCTGATCCGCACGGGGAACGGCAGTTTCCCGGCGGCGAAGGCGGTGACCACGGCGCGCGCCGACCCGGTGCGGGCGAAGACCGCGAACAGGTGGCGGAGCGCCTGCTGCACCCCGGCATCGGGGCCGGGCACGACGTGCCCGGCGACGTCGTAGGCCAGCCCGGCCGGCAGGCCCATCCGCAGCTCGCCGCGCCGGGCCGCCGACAGCTGCCCGCCGCGCAGCCGGGCCCGGATGAAATGCAGCTCATATTCTTATGCGGACACCGCCGTTATGCCGGCCAGCGGTGGTGAGCGGCTGGTGGTGAGCGTTCCCGGCTGCGGATGCTCGGCATAATCGCGGACTTTGATCTAGCGTCTCCTCTCCATCCATTCCCGAAGGAGAGGAGAAGATCATGACAGCCATGACCAGCCCGTCGTGGGCTCGGGTGCGCGGGCCGCTGGCACCGTATGCCGGTGGTTTCCGGGCTGAGCTGGAGCGGCTGGGTTACACGCCGCTGACGGCGGCGGCGCATGTGCGGCTGATGGCGCATCTGAGTCGCTGGCTGGCGCGGGAAGGCGCGGATGCGCCGGGGCTGACCCCGGCGCTGGTGGATGCGTACTTCGCCGAACGCCGCGCGGCCGGCTATGCCGGGCATGTCACCAGCCGGGCACTGCTGCCGCTGGCTGGCTATCTGCGGCGGCTGGGGGTGATTCCGCCTCCGGTGGCGGTGGCCGCGGCGAGCCCGGAGGAACGGCTGCTCGCCCGGTACCGGGAGTACCTGATCATCGAGCGCGGCCTGACCGGGACAACGGCTGATCTGAACGTGCGGATGGTGCGCCCGTTCCTGGCGGACCGGGCGAAAGCGAAGGATGGCGGCCTTGACCTGGAGCACCTGAGGGCGGGCGAGGTGGCCGCGTTCGTGGTGACGCAGTCCCGGCAGCGGCCGAAGTCGGTCAAGCGGATGGTGACCGCGCTGCGGTCCCTGCTCGGCTTCCTGCACGTGGAGGGCATCATCGGCCAGCCGCTGGCCACGGCCGTGTTCTCGCCGGCCGGGTGGACGCGGGCCGGCCTGCCCAAGGCCCTGGACGGCGATCAGGTGGCTGCGCTGCTGGCCTCCTGCGATCCCCGCACCCGGACAGGGCGGCGGGACCTGGCGATCCTCACCTTGCTGGCGCGGCTTGGGCTGCGCGCCGGCGAGGTGGCCGCGCTGAGGCTGGACGACATCGACTGGCGGCGTGGCGAGATCACGGTGCGGGGTAAGGGGAACCGGCATGACCGGCTGCCGCTGCTGGCCGATGCCGGCCAGAGGATCGTCGCCTATCTGCAAGATGGGCGCCCCGGAGCCGCTCAGGGCCGGGCAGTGTTTGTCCGCGCGCCGGCCCCCTACCGGGCGCTGACCTCCAACGCCGTCACCACGGTGGTGGCCTGTGCGGGGCGGCGGGCCGGCCTGGGTGTAATCGGCGCTCATCGGCTGCGGCACTCCGCGGCCACCGCCATGCTGCGCTCGGGTGGGTCGCTGACCGAGATCGGGCAGACGCTGCGGCATGTCCGCCCGCTCACCACCGCGATTTACGCGAAGGTCGACCTCGGGGCGCTGCGCCAGCTGGCCCGGCCGTGGCCAGGTGAGACGGCATGACGGCGTCACGATCACCGCTGCGCGACGCGCTGAGCGACTACCTGAGCCTGCGCCGGGCGCTGGGATTCCAGCTCGCTAACGCCGGGCGGCTGCTGGGTCAGTTCGTCGGCTACCTCGAAGCCCATGGCATGGACACCGTCACCGCCGAGCACGCGCTGGCCTGGGCAACGCAGCCTGCCGGGGCGTCAGCGCACGGGCAGGCGATCCGCCTGTCCGCAGTCCGCGGCTTCGCCGCCTACCTGCACAGCCTCGATCCCTCGGCCGAGGTCATCCCGGCAGGCCAGTTCCGTCCCAGGGTGTGCCGGGCCACGCCGTATCTGTACTCCCAGGCCGAGATCCGCTCGCTCATCGAGGCGGCGGCCGCGCTGCGGCCCCGGCTGCGGGCGGCCACTTACCAGAGCCTGATCGGCCTGCTTGCGATCAGCGGGATCCGGATCGGGGAGGCGATCGGCCTTGATGAGGAGGACTTCGACGCCGGGCGCGAGCTGCTGGTGGTGCGTCACGCCAAGTTCGGCAAGCACCGCCTGGTGCCGCTGCACCCGAGCGCGGTGCGGGCACTGGCGCGCTATGTAGAGCTCCGGCGGCAAGCGCATCCACGGCCGGCCAGCCCGGCGTTGTTCCTGTCCACCGCAGGGACCCGGCTGCTGCACAGCAACATCGGCCTGACCTTCGCCGGCCTGGCCGAGCGGATCGGGCTCACCCGGCGTTCGGCGTCCTGCCGGCCCAGAATCCATGACCTGAGACATTCCTTCGCGGTGGCTACCGTGCTGGGCTGGTACCGCGACGGCGCCGACATCCCGGCCCTGATGCCGCGACTGTCCACATATCTGGGCCACACCGACCCGCAGCACACGTTCTGGTACCTGTCCGCTGCGCCGGAGCTGATGGCGCTGGCCGGCCAGCGGCTGGAGGCGCACCTGGGAGGTGACTCGTGAACACCCTCGCCCCCACCTTGCAGGCGTTCTTCACCGACCGGCTGGCGCGGCAGCGCCAGGTCAGCGGTCACACGATCACTGCCTACCGGGACGCGTTCAAGCTGCTGCTGGCGTTCGCCGAGCAGCAGACCGGCAAACCTCCCTCCCGCCCGGACATCGCCGATCTCGACGCACCACTGATCGGGGCGTTCCTGAACCATCTGGAAACCGATCGCGGCAACAGTGCCCGGACCCGCAATGCCCGGCTGGCGGCCATCCACTCACTGTTCCGTTACGCCGCGCTGCGCCATCCCGAAGACGCCGCGGTGATCCAGCGGGTGCTGGCGATCCCGCCTAAACGCTTCGACCGGGTCCTGATCACCTATCTCACCGAGGAAGAGATCACGGCACTGCTGGCCGCCCCCGACCAGGCCACCTGGACCGGGCGACGCGACCACGCCCTGCTGATGCCGGCCTGCCAGACCGGGCTGCGCGCGACCGAACTCACCCAGCTGACCATAGGCGATGTGCACCTCGGAACCGGAGCGCACGTCAGCTGCCTCGGCAAAGGCCGCAAGCAGCGGATCACCCCGCTCACCGCCACCACCGCCGCGGTCGTGGCCGCCTGGCTCGCCGAACGCGCCGGCCTGCCCGCCGACCCCGCTGTTCGTCACCCGCCGCGGCACTCCGCTGAGCCGGGACGCCCTGGAAAGGCGCATCACCAAGCACACGGCCACCGCCGCGCTGTCCCGCCCAGCCCTGCGCGAGAAGAAGGTCTCGCCCCACGTTTTGCGTCACTCCGCCGCGATGCGTTTGCTCAACGCTGGCGTCGACACCTCGGTCATCGCGTTGTGGATGGGGCACGAGAACGTGGCAACCACGCAGGTCTACATCCATGCCGACCTGGCTCTCAAGGAACGGGCGATTGCCCGGACCGCGCCGCAAGACGCTCCGCCCGGCCGCTACCAGCCGCCCGACGCCGTGCTGGCGTTCCTCGACAGCCTGTGATTATGCCGAGCATCCGCAGCAGGGAACGCTCACCACCAGCTACTCACCACCGCTGGCCGGCATAACGACAGAGTCCGCATAAGAAGCATTATGCCGATCTCGGCATAATGCTTCGCTGATCTGCCCTTTCATGCCCAGGACCAGTCTGTCGTTAAAGTTGCGCGGGTCGTAGAGCCCGTCTTCGTCGCAGATCAGGGTGCCGGTCATGGCGCACAGTTCCGGCAGCTGGTGCCAGTCGGCGTTGTTGCGGGCCAGCCGGGAGCATTCCAGGCCGAGCACGATCCCGGCCCTGCCCAGCGACACCTCGGCGACCAGCTGCTGGAAGCCTTCCCGGTCGGCGGCCGAGGCGCCGGACTGGCCCTGGTCGATGCCGGTCACGGTGATCTGGCTGGCGTCCCAGCCCAGCGCGATCGCCTTGCCGCGCAGGTCGTACTGGCGGATCGCCGACTCGGTGTTGTGGAGGACCTGCTTGAGCGTGGACTGGCGGATATACAAATAGGCGTTGCGGGCCAGGTGGCTGGCGGTCACCTTCAGCGCTTCGGCGCTCACCGCGGCTCACCTCCGCGCGGCCAGGCAGGCCAGCGCCATCGCGGCCAGCGCCGCGGCCAGCTGCTCGCCGCTGCCGGGTACTGGCCGGGCCGGCGGACCGGGGGGCTGGGGCGGTACCGGGGCGGGCAGGCCGTCCCATGCCCGCAGCCAGGCCGCGACCCCGCGGTTTTGCAGCACGCCCAGGCCCGGCCGCCAGCCGCCCGCCTCCCCGCCGGGCACCTGCTCGCGCAGCTGCTCATACCGGGCGGCGTCATCAGGCTGGCCGCCGGGGCGCTCACCGCTGCTCTCCGTGTTCTGCGGCGCTTTTCGGGGCGGCGCCGCGGGCCAGCGCCCGTTCCACCGACCGCGGGTGCACGGTGATGCCGAACCGGCCCGCGATCGCCCCGGCCAGGTCCGCGCTGCGCAGTGACGGGTCGGCATCCAGGAGCTCGCGGGCGAAGGCGACCACCTCAGCGGTGAGCTTGTGCGCCCGCCGGGGTCCCGGCCGGGCCGGGACCAGCGCCGCCAGCCCCCCGGCGTCGACCGCGGCGGCCGCCTGGTAGTACGACGGCCGGGAGAACCCGAACGCCGCCGCCGCCGCTGTCACCGGCTCGCCCCCGGCCCGCACCCGGCGCACCATCTCGTACTTGACCTGCACCAGGTCGCGGGCGTCGAGGAACTCCGGGCCGGCGGTGAACGCCTGGTCGGCCACCGCCTCCGGCCGCGGGTTCAGGCACCGCGCCTCGCGCAGCGCCGCCTCCTTCGGATCGTCCCGGCGTCGTGCCATGCCGCCTCCCTGGATCACATGAATGTAAGAAGCATTATGCCGGGCAAGATACGCCATCCCGGGCCGGGATGCAGCATGTTCTGCAGAAACTCCAGATACATGCCGCCATTCAGATCAGGGCGCGCATCAGGCCCGGCATAATCTGCTTAACAACTGCGGCGGAATCTGCCTTACACCCCGGTCACCGGGGACCCCCGCTGGCAGCCCTCCGCCAGCCGCGCCAGCGCGAGCAGGTCCGCCACCCGGAACGGGCACCGGCCGGCTGCCACCGTCACGAACACGTCCGGCCCGGCCGCATCCGTCCAGCCCACCGGAAGCGAGTGCTGCCTGCCCCCGGCGCCGAGGAAGAACACCCGGTCCCCGGCCCAGGTCTGGCGGACTGCCACGAACACGAACTCCCGCCCCGACCACGGGTGGAACGGGTGGGTCACCCGCACGACTCGCTGCGCAGCGGCGGGATCAGGCGTAGTTGACAACGCGGGATAACGCGGTCATCGAGTCCTGGCACTCGACGCTGGAATGGGAGCTGCGGTCGCTGCGGAAGTTCGCTACCAGGGCGGAGGCGCGGGCCGCGGTCACCGCGTGGATCGAGGACTACAACCACGAGCGCAGGCACTCGGCCCTGGGAATGCGCAGCCCGGTGGATTACGAGCGGTCCCTGGCGGGAAAGGACGCCGCGTGAGCGCGCCGGGCAAAGGAGGCGGCTTCGCCGCCGCTGGCCTTCTCGCGCCCGCTAAGGGTACGGGGCCGCCCCTCCGGCCTCAAGGGCGGCCTGCGGCCGCCCTTGACCTGGGATGTCTCTGCCGCCCAGTAGCGGCTGGCGGGCTGGTAGGTGATCCGGGCGGGCGCTGTCAGCCACCCCGGGTCAAGGTCAGCAGGTAGATCCGGCAGGTGGAAGGCCGAATTTTCGTCTTCGCTGTGCCGACTGCGGCTGGCGAACCCGGCGGTGACATCGGTGGGGGTAATGCACCCCGGTCACCACCCGGGACACGCCGGCGGACTGGTCTCAGGCCTTGGTCAGCGTGGCCACCGTGATGTGCGGCCAGCTCAGGCCGGCGAAGTTCAGCAGCACGGTCTGGGAGTACTGCAGCCGCTTGGGCTCGGTATCGCCGTCCAGCGTCTGCAGCCAGAACGTCGCGACGACGTGTGCGGCGTCGGCGTTCGGGCCGTCCTTGGTGCCGACAAGGAAGGCCGTGTTCGACGTGCCGCCGCCCACGATGGTGCCCGCGGTGGACGACACGTGCAGCCTGGTCGTCGTGGTGACATTCGGCGGATTCCTGGTCAGCACACGGTTGGGGTTGTCGAGCATGCCCTGAGTGATGCCGGTCAGCCCCACGCCGGACGTCCGGAACTGCGTGTTCCTGTTCAGGTGCTGCTCGTCGAAGTCGACCGTCTGGTGCGGATGGCCGATGCTGAACGGGGTGAGGCTGACGTCCGGGATCGATGGCCCCCCGGCCGCGGTCGTGGCGGTCCCCTGGACCAGGATCGTCGTGCCGTGCGGGATGGAGGCCAGCCGGGCGATAGTGGCGGGCTCCTGCGGGTCGGTGGTGGACGGGATGTTGATCCACACACCCGGCTCGATATGCAGCCCGGCCGGGGCCCCGTTGACCTCCACGTTGGCGTCGGAGATCTGCTGCAGGTAGGTCAGCCCATGCATGAAGATCTGGCCCTGGACCAGGCCGCGGTTCGGGATCTGCCCGTTAATGACCTCCAGGTCGATCCGGTCGCTGGTCACGTTCAGCTCGAGGAAATGGTCCGACGCGCCCCTATGCGGGCGCCAGATGGCATTGAAGCCTTGGCCGCTCCAGTTTCCGGCGAGACCAGCGAGCGGGCCCAGCCCGGGGGCCGGCGCGGCAGCGGCCGGGGCGGCAGCTGGCGCCGCAGTTCCCTCGTCGTTGTCCAGCGGCTGGAAGGCAAAGTCTGCGGCCAGTTCCATGATTTCCCCCAGCGAGACGTGGCTCACCCGTGAGCCCTCGAGGCCACTGCAGCCCTGTGCAGGACGATGGTAGTTGGGTACGCGCAGCACGGCAATGGATCTCTTCCCGGCTCGCGGGCCGTTGCGAGCCTCGTATAGCCTGGTGCCGGAGGGTCCATGACGGTCACTAGCGGTGCGCCTGGTACCCAGGTCAGGGAGATCAGCGCCCCGGTCGGTCGGATTCCCAGGCTGATAGTCGTGATTGAGTCATGCCCAGCCTGCAGGGCCTGACACGAGCGGTGGCACGCTTAGGCCGCCCAACCCCTGCTTCTTCACGCACTTGGCGAGGGCCGCCGGGTCACGAGTACAGCGGCAAGACCCAGCAGTATCAACGCGAGCGGAATCGGGCACCACCAGTGCTCCCAGAGGGCAGCAAGACCATGGTCGCTCTCACGCCCGACCCAGAAGAACCCGAGAAGCAGGAAAACGACGCCGACAACTTGGCCAATCCGACGCATAGTCCAAAGATTATCCCTGCGGACGTGCTCGCACGAGTTGCAGCAGATTACGGGCGGACGTCAGGATGGGCCGCCGCTCTGGCAAGCCGCGACAGCACGTCCACGCCAGCCGCGGACCGATCACTCCCGAAGCGCCCACAACCCTGGGTGCCGAACGTGATCTTGGTGCCAGGGCGGTGCCCTTGCCGTCGGCCATCTCACAACCTCCCATCAGCCAGACGGATGGTGCAGCCACATGCGTATACATGCCTCGGGCTACCCCTTCCCGCAAGAGCCGGGTAGACACTCCCGAATCAGGGAACCAGAAACCGAACCTCACTGCCAGCAGGCCCTATGGTCCTGTCCCGAGCGCCTCCGCTTCTGGCGCGGTGCCGAGAGACCTGAGGCCGCGAGTGGATCGCCGCGTGCAGCATCCAGTGCAGCAGCCATGACGCACCCTGCCGATCGCATGCGATCGTGCCGGCCGACGTCAAGCTGCTGTACTAGGGCAACGCGGAATATCCGTGATCGCTCTCTCGGCCCGGACCAGCCAATTCGTTAGCTGAACAGCCTTCCGGAGCCCGCCAGTTCGGCCTGCACCGGCGCTGCTGGGGTCGGGGACGACACGAGTGGCTGCTGACATCCCCGCTGCGTGATCTCGACTCCGGTGTCACGACAGTTTATATTTTTGCCGAGTCCGGTCCGTTATGAGCGTTCTCATCGAGGAGCAGGCCAATGACAACCGGAGGAGTTCCCGTACCCAGTGCCGGAGCCGGGCAGGTCGCCGGCGAGCAGGCGAGCCACGAGCTGCGCCGGGGGGCCGTCGGCTTCGGCGGCGTCCTGTTCCAGTCGATCACGTTCATGGCGCCGGCCATTGCCACGGCCTTCTCCATCCCGATCGGCATGGAGTTCGCCGGCGGGGCGACGCCGCTTGCCGTGATGCTCGCGCTTGTCGCCTCGCTGTTCGTGGCCAGCTCGGTCGCCCAGATGGCCAAGCACATGCCGTCGGCCGGATCGTTCTATACCTATGTCAGCAACAGCCTCCATTCCGGCCTCGGTTTCCTCGTCGCCTGGGCGTTCGAGCTTGCCCTGCTGATTGGCGGAGTCTTCCTGGCCCTTCAGCTGGGAGGGATCATCGTCGCCGGGACCTTCAGCGCGGACTTCGGCATATCGCAGAACCTGTGGTGGATCTGGACGGTGCTCGGCTCAGTCCTGGTGTTCACGCTCGGTTATCTCGGCATCCGGGCGTCGGCCGGCGCTGGTCAGCTGCTCGGCGCCTTCGAGATCCTGGTGATACTCGGGCTGGCCGTCACGCTCATCTTCAAGGCCGGCGGCCACAACACGCTCCAGGTCTTCGGAACGCACTTTGCGAACAACCCGAAGTACCGCGGGTTCTCCGGCGTGATCACCGCGTCGATCTTCAGCATCCTGGCGTTCATCGGGTTCGAGGAGGCCGCGCCGCTGGCCGAGGAGGCGCATGAGCCCCGGCGCCACGTCCGGCTCGCCGTGCTGATCAGCTGCGTCGCGGTCGGCCTCTTCTACGTGCTCAACACCTACGCGTCGACGGTGTTCTACGGGCCGAGCCGGATGCTGGGCTTCGTCAACGCGGGCAGCGGAAACCCGTGGCAGAACGTGCTGGCCCGCAGTGGCTGGGGCACCGTGGGCTACGTGGTCGTGTTCTTCGCCCTGCTGAACTCTGTGATCGCCAACCAGAATGCCGCGAACAACTCCTCCACCCGCAACCTGTTCGCGATGGGCCGGATCCGGCTGCTGCCTGCGGCGTTCGCGCTGCTGACCAGGCGGTTCCGGGCCCCCTACATCGCTCTGGTCACCCAGCTCCTGATCACCATCGGGGTGGCGCTGTGGCTCGGCGAGCAGTACACCCCGCTTATCGCGTTCGAGCTGACGGCGACGATCATCGTGGACGTATTCGTTCCGCTGTATATCCTGCTGAACCTGGCGTGCATCGTGTATTTCGCGCGGTACCGCAGAGCCGAGTTCAACTGGCTATTGCACGGGGTGTTCCCCGTGCTCGGCATTGCCGCGTTCGTGCCGGCCTTCTTCGCCGGCGCGGGCATCCCCGTGTTCTCCTTCATCACCCCGCTGCCGGCGCCGCTGTCCTACGCTGGCCCGGCTGTCGGGGTATGGATGGTCCTCGGGATCATCTACATGGCCTACCTGTATGCGCGGCACCCGAGCCGGATCGCCGAGACCCGCCGCGTCTTCATCGACCAGGCATAGCCAGCCGGGTCGCCGCCCGCCGGGCGATCGCCGCGAAAGCCGCCGCGTCGTGCACCGCGGCGCCGCCCTGGTCGTTGTTGAAGTAGACGAAAATGTCCGCGTCGCCCGGCCAGGTCTCGGCCACCCGCTGCACCCAGCTGCGCAAGGCCCGCTCGCCGTATCGCGGCCAGGGCCGGCCCGCCCCTTCGTGGAACCGGAGGTAACCCCAGTCGGCCGTGCGCCACAGCGATGTCACCCGGATGCCCGAGCCGATCCGCCCAGCAGAGCGCGGCG
>WNGL01007901.1_pt1 | contig 13047 bp, 9 predicted proteins | sample 5400591 | NCBI WGS metagenome assembly WNGL01 (sample SAMN13153377, study PRJNA577476) | soil metagenome | isolation source: 80 cm soil or saprolite under Garry oak tree replicate 1 | place: USA:California | collected 2016-06-15
TTCACCAAGGGTTCCCCGCCTCCCGCAGCGGCCGCGGGACGGACGCAGGGGCCTGCCTCCCACCACGGCCCGGCCTGCGCCGCGGCCTCCCGGCCCAGCGGGTTCGACCCTGGCACCGCCAGTTCGTGCGCGGCCAGCGCGTGCAGGCACTTCACCCGGGCGGGCATGCCGCCCGCGCTCTGCGTGCCGGCCGGCAGCGGCTCCACGCCCGCGGCCCGCGCCGCCTCGTCACGCCGGGCCAGGTAGTCGCGGTGCGCGGCCTGATACGCCGCGCGCAGTTCCGGGTCGGCGGCCAGCCGCTGCTGCATCCGCTGCATGACGCCCGCGGCTTCGAGCCTGGCCACCGCCGCGGCCGCCCGTGGGCAGGTCAGGTAGTACAGGGTGGGAAACGGTGAGCCGTCGGCCAGGCGGGGAGCGGTCTCTACCACGTCGGGCAGCCCGCACGGGCAGCGGTGCGCCACGCGCCGCAGCCCTCGTGGTGGCCGGCCAAGCTGCAGCGCGACCACCTCGGCGTCGGCGGTCACCGGGCGCTGCCCCGGTTCGCCTGCTGCACCGACTGCCACAGCCGCTCGTACCAGGGCGTGAGGCTGGCCGCGGCGGACGCCGTGCCGCGATGGGCCGTGTGTCCGCCGATGACGACGTAGCAGGTCTGGCCGCGCAGGCACATGTGCAGTTTGTTCCTGGCCAGCTGTTCGACGTAGGCGGGATCGGCCAGCCGTTGCTGCTGGTGCTGGAGCGCCTGCAACTGGCCGTCGAGCATCTGCCGTTCGGCCTGCAGTTGGTCGATCTGCCGGCGCTGGGCGATGTACTCGCGCACCGGGTAGGCGAGGCTGAGCGCGATCGCGCAGATCACCACGGCGAGTACCGCGGCCCGGCTGGTGAGCCTGACCCGGTCCCCGCCCGGCGGGCGGCCCAGCGTGGGGATCACGGGCCGGCGGGCGTCCTGGGGAAGGCCGCGTGGCCGGCGAAGGCGGCGGCGTCATCGAGGAGTTCCTCGATCCGCAGGAGCTGGTTGTACTTGGCGACGCGTTCCGACCGCGCCGGGGCCCCGGTCTTCAGCTGCCCGCAGTTGGTGGCGACCGCGAGGTCGGCGATGGTGGTGTCCTCGGTCTCGCCCGACCGGTGACTGATCATGCAGGCGAACCCGCTGCGGTGCGCGAGCGAGACCGCGTCCAGCGTCTCGGTGATCGTGCCGATCTGGTTGACCTTGACCAACAGGGCGTTCGCACTGCGCTCGGCGATCCCGCGGCGGAGCCGTTCCGGGTTGGTGACGAACAGGTCGTCGCCGACGACCTGCACCTTGCCGCCCAGGGCCGCGGTGAGCGCCTGCCAGCCCGCCCAGTCATCCTCGGCCAGCGGGTCCTCCAGGGACACGATCGGGTAGGCGCCCAGCCATTCGGCGTACAGCTCCAGCATCTCCGCCGACGAACGCGAGCCGCCCTCGAACCGGTAGCCGCCGTCGGAGTAGAACTCGGTGGCGGCCGCGTCGATCGCGAGGGCGATGTCGCGGCCGGGCCGGAAGCCCGCCTTGCCGATCGCCTCGACGAGCAGATCGAGGGCGGCGCGGTTGTGCGCCAGATCGGGCGCGAACCCGCCCTCGTCACCGACCCCGGTGGACAGCCCGTGCTGGTTGAGCACCGCCTTGAGGGCATGGTAGGTCTCTGCGCCCCAGCGGAGCGCTTCGCCGAAGGTGCCCGCGCCGACCGGCGCGATCATGAACTCCTGGATGTCGACGCTGTTGTCGGCGTGCGCACCGCCGTTCAGCACGTTCATCATCGGCACCGGCAGGACGTGCGCGTTCGGCCCGCCGAGGTAGCGGAACAGCGGCAGCCCCGCGGACTCGGCGGCGGCCTTGGCGACGGCCATGCTGACGGCCGTGATGGCGTTGGCGCCGAGCCGTGACTTGTCCGGCGTGCCGTCCAGGTCGATCATCGCCTGATCAATGAGCCGCTGGTCGTCCGCGTCATAGCCGAGCAGGTCAGGCTCGATCTCCTCGGTGACGGACATGACGGCCTTGGTGACCCCCTTGCCGCCGAAGGCATCGCCGCCGTCCCGCAGCTCGACCGCTTCGAACGCGCCCGTGGAAGCGCCGCTCGGCGCGGCGGCCCGGGCCTGCGTCCCGTCGTCGAGCAGTACCTCGGTCTCGATCGTCGGATTGCCCCGCGAGTCCAGGATCTGCCTGGCGTGGATGGCATCGATGGTGGCCAAGGCGGCACTCCCGGGTAACTCGGCGCGGTGTTGATGGCGAGGTGTCGGTATTGGAGCCTAGCCGAGCGGGCGCGGTCCATCGCAGCGGCCACGCCGCCGCGCGTTCGCGCCCAGGCCGCCCGGCCCCGTCACAGCACGGCCCGCAGCGCGGCACACCACAGCACGGCCCGCACCACGGCCCGCAGCGCGGCGCGCCACAGCACGGCCCGCACCACGGCCCGCAGCGCGGCATGCAACAGCGCGGCCCGCGACGCCGCGTGCGTCAGGCGGGGTCGCGGCTCTGTTCCTCCGCCCACCGCCGGACCCGCTCCCGGTAGCTCCGCGCGGCGGCGCGCAGTTCCAGTTCCGGGTCGACCCCGGCCGCACGTGCCCGGGCCACGAGAGCGAACAGTGCCGCGCCGATCTCGCTGACCCCGTCATCACCGGCCCCGTTATCACCGGCCCCGTTATCACCGGCACCGCTCTCACCGGCGCCGCTCTCACCGGCGCCGCTCTCACCGGCGCCGTCCGGGCCCTGGCCGTCGACACCGGCCCGGCCGTCGACGGCGGCGGTCCCGGCGGCCAGGTCGGTGAGCTCCGCCGGGACGCCTGCCCGCTCCGCCCGCCGCTGCAACTGGGCCGCGAGGGAAAGCGCGGGCTGCCCGAACGGCACCGAGCCCAGGGCCGCGGGCAGCGCGCCGCCCCGGCCGCCACGTTCCGCGGCCTTGATCGCATCCCAGTTGCGCTTGACGTCCTCGGCACCGGACACCTGCACGTCGCCGAACACGTGCGGGTGCCTGCGGATCAGTTTCTCCACGATCCCGTCGGCCACGTCGTCGATGGTGAACCCGGTGCCGTCGGTGCGCTCCGCCGCGACCCGGGCGTGGAACACGACCTGGAGCAGGACATCGCCGAGTTCGTCGCGGAGCGCCGCGGGCTCGCCGCCCTCGAGGGCCTCCAGCGCCTCGTAACACTCCTCAAGCAGGTACGGGGCGAGGGACTCATGCGTCTGCTTGGCGTCCCAGGGGCAGCCCACGCGCAGCGTGTCCATCACCTCGACCAGCCGCAACAAGGCAGCGCCCGGCACCTCGGTGCCAGCGCCCGGCTGCCCGGCGCCTGGCATCGGGCTCTCGGTCACCCGGTCCCCGTGCATCCCCGCCACTCCTTCGTCCGCCGATCGTCAGCAGGCGGGGGTGAGCTGGGGCTTGGTCGACGGCGCAGGCGAGGGCACGGTCGGCGCCGACAGTGGCGTCGCGGCGGGAATGACCCCGAGCGTGCCGTAGTCCATCTGGCCGAACTGCGGGTTGACCTGGATGTTCAGGCTCTTCGCGGCCACGCACTCCCGGTGGCTGAACTGCGCGCTGAGGGCCTGGATCCGGGCCTGGGTACGCGGCGGGGTGCCGCCGTTGAGCCGGATGAACTCCTCGTTCTGGATGGCCTCATACCTGCCGAGGTCCGGCAGCATGTCCGGGGCGAGGCCGTTGGCCACGGCGAGCTGGACGAACGCGGGCCCGGTGCGCCCGGTCTGCCGGGCGAGGGCGGTCAGCGCCCGCTGGCTCTCGCCGGTGGTCACCACCACGTGGTTGCGCGCGGCAAGCTCGTCACGGATCCGGAACCGCAGCAGCCACCCCAGTACCTGCTGCGGCGCCTGCGCCTGCGGGAACTGCAGCTGGATCTTCGCCTTGCCGGCCTGGTAGGCCTGCTCCAGGTTGTTCACCTGGTCGCTCAGGGTGGTCACGGTGATCCGCTGCCCGCCGGTGAGCGCGGCCGTGCCCATCCGGACCGGGCCGCAGCCGGCGAGGGCGAACGTGGCAGCCGCGGCCGCGGCTGCCACGCAGACGAAGGTGCGAGGCACGACTGCATCCCTTCTCATGTGGGCGAGACGTTCGGTGTGACCGGCCTGCTCTCGCCGAACACCGCCTCGATGAGCTGTCCGCACCAGGCGAGCAGCTCCCTGTCGCGCAGGAGCGGGGTGCCCGGTGGCACGGGCGCCCCCGGGCGGGCGCCAGGCGCGTCTCTGGGCACCGGTACGAGCATCGTACGCACCGCCGGCTTCAGCACCGTCTTCGGGTAGAGCCGTTGCGCCCGCACCTGACGGGATTCTGGCAGGTCCACCGGTGCGAACCGGATGTGCGTGCCCTGCTGGGTGATGTCGGTCAGCCCGGCCTTGCGGGCCTGGGCGCGGAGGCTGGCCACGGCGAGCAGGCCGAGCACCGGCTCGGGCAGCGGGCCGTAACGGTCGGCGAGTTCCTCGCTGACGCCCGTGATGTCCGCGGCGGAGTCGATGGCCGCGATGCGGGTGTACGCCTCGAGCCGGAGCCGTTCCCCGGGCACGTAGGAGTGCGGGATGTGCGCGTTGACCGGCAGTTCCACCCGGACCTCGGCCCGCTCGGCGGGCCCGGCGTCGCGCAACTCGCCAACCGCCTCGCCGATCATCCGTACGTAGAGGTCGAAGCCGACCCCGGCGATGTGGCCGGACTGCTCGCCGCCGAGCAGGTTGCCGGCCCCGCGGATCTCCAGGTCCTTCAGCGCCACGTACATGCCCGCGCCCATCTCGGTGTGCTGGGCGATGGTGGCCAGCCGTTCGTGCGCCGTCTCGGTGAGCGGCTTCTCCGGCGGGAACAGGAAATAGGCGTAGGCGCGCTCGCTGCCCCGGCCGACCCGGCCGCGCAACTGGTGCAGCTGGGCCAGCCCGTAGACGTCGGCGCGGTCCACGACCAGCGTGTTGGCGTTCGGGATGTCCAGGCCGGACTCGACGATCGTGGTGGCGACGAGCACGTCGTGCTTGCGGTCCAGGAACTCCAGCATGATCCGTTCGAGCATGTGCTCGTTCATCTGGCCGTGCGCGGCCACGACCCGGGCCTCCGGCACCAGCTCCGCGACCTTGGTGGCGACCTTGTTGATCGAGGAGACCCGGTTGTGCACGAAGAACACCTGGCCGTCGCGGAGCAGTTCGCGCCGGATGGCGGCGGCGATCTGCTTCTCCTCGTACGGGCCGACCATGGTCAGCACCGGGTGCCGCTCCTCGGGCGGGGTGAGGATGGTGGACATCTCCCGGATCCCGGCCACGCCCATCTCCAGGGTGCGCGGGATCGGGGTCGCCGACATGGACAGCACGTCCACCTCGGTGCGCAGCCGCTTCAGGTACTCCTTGTGCTCCACCCCGAACCGCTGCTCCTCGTCGAGGATGACCAGGCCGAGGCGGGCGAACCGGGTGTCTGGTGACAGCAGCCGGTGGGTTCCGATCACCACGTCCACCGTGCCGTCGCCCAGCCCGCGCAGCGTCTCGGCCACCTCGGCGTCGCTCTGGAACCGGCTCAGCGTCCGCACCACCACGGGGAACGGCGCGTACCGCTCGCTGAACGTGGACTGGTGCTGCTGGGCCAGCAGCGTGGTCGGCACCAGGACGGCCACCTGCTGCCCGTCCTGCACCGCCTTGAACGCGGCCCGAACCGCGATCTCGGTCTTGCCGTAACCCACGTCGCCGCAGATCAGCCGGTCCATCGGCACCGGCCGCTCCATGTCATGCTTCACCTCGTCGATCGCGGCGAGCTGGTCGGCCGTCTCGATGTAGGGGAACGCGTCCTCCAGTTCCCGCTGCCACGGGGTGTCCGCGCCGAACGAGTGCCCGGGCGAGGCCATCCGCGCGGAGTAGAGCCTGATCAGTTCCGAGGCGATCTGCCGCACCGCCTTGCGGGCGCGGCCCTTCGTCTTGGCCCAGTCGCCCCCGCCGAGCCGGTGCAGGCTGGGCATCTCGCCGCCGACGTACCGGGTGACCTGGTCGAGCTGATCGGTCGGCACGTAGAGCCGGTCGGGCGGCTGGCCCCGCTTGCCCGGCGCGTATTCGATCACCAGGTATTCCCGGACCGCCCCCTGGACGCTGCGGCTGGTCATCTCCTGATACCGGCCGACGCCGTGCTGCTCGTGCACCACGTAGTCGCCGGGGGTGAGCTGGAGCGGGTCGATGCCGCCGCGCCGCCGGCTGGGCATGCGCCGCGCGTCCCGCGGGCCGACGTGCTGGCCGACCAGGTCCGCCTCGGTGAGCACGGCCAGCCGCACCCCGTCCCAGGTGAACCCGTTCGGGATGACCGCCGTCGTGACGCTCGGCACGCCCGGCTCCGGCGGGTCGGCCAGGTCACCGAGCCGGGCGCCGAGGCCCTCACCGCGGAGCATCTCGGCGAGCCGCTGCGCCGGGCCGTGCCCCTCGGTGACCAGCACCACCCGCCAGCCGTCGCCCAGCCAGCCCCGGACGTCGTCAAGCGCCCGGCCGGTGTCGCCGCGGTAGGCAGGAGCCGGGGCCGCGCCGAGCCGCAGCGCGGTGCGGCCATCACCGCCGGAATCGCTCTCATGATTTGTGCCATACGCAGGCCCGGGGTCACCTCCGCCGGCTCCGCCATCCCTGGCTCCGGGGCTGGCCAGCCCGGTACCGGCGCCGGGGTCGGCGCTGTCGAACGGCGCGATGGTCCACCAGGGCAGCCCCAGGCCGTCGGCGGCGGCCCGCACCTGGGTGATCGACTGGAACGCGGACGCCCTGAGGTCGACCGGTGCCTGGCCGCCCGCCGCCGCGTTCACCCAGGAGGCCTCCAGGAACTCCTGGCTGGTGCGGACCAGGTCAGCGGCCCGCGCGCGGATCCGCTCGGGGTCACAGGCAAGCACCACGCCGCCGGCCGGCACGTGATCGAGCAGCAGCTCCATCCGGGGGGCGAGCACCGGCGCGAGCGCCTCCATGCCCTCGACGGAGATTCCGTCGGCCAGCTTGCCGAGCACGTCGGAGAGCCCGGGGTGGTCGGCGGCGAGGTGCTTGGCCCGGTCCCGCACGTCCGGCGTGAGCAGCAGTTCCCGGCACGGCGGCGCCCACAGGCCCTCCGGGGCCGGGCCGAGGCTGCGCTGGTCGGCGACGCGGAAGAACCGGGTCTCCTCGACGGTGTCGCCGAACAGCTCGACCCGTACCGGGTGTTCCTCGGCGGGCGGGAAGACGTCGATGATGCCGCCGCGGACCGCGACGTCGCCGCGCCGCTCCACCAGGTCGGTCCGGGTGTAGCCGATCTCGACCAGCCGGGCCACCATCTCGTCCAGGTCGCAGGTGTCGCCCTCGGCCGCCGAGACCGGTTCCACGTCGGCCAGGCCCCCCACGATCGGCTGGAGCAGGGCCCGCACCGGGGCGACGACCGCGGCGACCGCGGCGGTCCGCGAGCTGGCGGGATCGGGGTGGGCCAGCCGGCGCAGGACCGCCAGCCGCTTGCCGGAGGTATCCGAGCGAGGGGACAGCCGTTCGTGCGGCAGCGTCTCCCAGGCGGGGAAGTAGGCCACGTCCGCCGCGGGCAGCAGCGCGCCGAGCGCCCCGGTGAGTTCTTCCGCCTCCCTGGCGGTCGCGGTGACCGCGAGCAGGAACCGGCGGGCCGGCCCGGGCAGGCCGGTCAGGGCCGCGGCGAGCAGCGGGCGGAGCGCGGCCGGCGCGGTCACGTCCGCGCCATCGCCCGGGTAAGCTCCGCCAGAGCTCGCCGCGGCCTGGTCCACGACCTGGCTGAACTGGGGGTCGTCCGCGATGACGTTGAGGAGGCCGGCGAGGCTCATGATGTCCTTGAGTAGGCAGCACGAAAGGCCCGCACTGACGTCAGCGGGGGGCTGGCGGATGCGGGATACCTCCACCTTATTGCCTTCTGGGAGGCGGCAGTCCCGGTCCGCGGCAGCCGTTGCGGCTTGGAGCGGCAGAACTTTCTGTGCCTCTCTCCCACAAGTTCGCAAAAGCCTCAGGCTACGCTATGGTGCCGTGACTTCGGAGAACGGGATCCCCGGGGAGAGTTCCACAGGAGGGGGGACCGGTCCCGCCCCCAGGCGTGCCGCGGCAAGGCCGCGCGCTGGCCCTGTGAGCCAGGCGCGGTCGGGTGGCCGGTCACGGGCCGGCAAGACCGCCGCGGCCGGCCGTGGCCAGGCCGACGCGCTTGCCGGCAAACCAGACGCGCCACCGGCCCCGGCCGATGCCGACGGCCCCGCCGCGCCCCGGGCCGGCAAGTCCCGTGCCGCTGCGGGGCCGTCCACGGCCCGGGCCCGGTCCAAGACGGCGGCAGCCACCGCCCGCCCGAAGACGGCCGATCCGGGGTCGAGCACGGCGGCAACCGGCGCCGGGACGAACTCCCGGGCCCGGGCCAAGACCGCCGCACCCGGCACCGGACGAAAGCCGGCAGCCGGTGCCGCACCGGACACACCGGCCCCGAGCGCCGGGCCGGGCACGGCCGCATCCCCCGCCGAGCCGGACATCGCCCCCGCCGGGCCGGGCACGGCCGCATCCCCCGCCGGGCCGGGCACGGCCATCGCCCCCGCCGGGCCGGGCACGGCCGCATCCCCCGCCGGGCCGGGCACGGCCATCGCCCCCGCCGGGCCGGGCACGGCCGCATCCCCAGCCGGGCCGGGCATGGCCATCGCCCCCGCCGGGCCGGGCACGGCCGCATCCCCCGCCGGGCCGGGCACGGCGGCGGTCAAGGCGACGCCTGAGGTGGCGCCCAGCAGTGCCGAGGGTTCGCCCGTGGCACCCGCCACGCCGGGCGAGCCCGGTGGCGCTCCGTTGCCAGACGTACCCCCGGGCCCCGCTTCGGCGGGGGCGGGCAGCGCATGGCCGGCGGCGCCCAGGTCCACCGCGGCAGTCGATGCCGCCCGGGCCAGCGTTCCCTCGGAACCAGCCGCGGCCACGACGGCGCGAGCGGTGCCCCTGGCGGACGCGATCACCGAGCCCCAGCCCGTCACGCCGCCCGCTGAGCCCGAGAACGTCACGCCGCGGGGCGCACCCGCGACCGCCGCCACACGGGCGGCACCCGTGGCACCCGAGCACACCACGCCGTCCGACGAGCCCGGGGACGTTCTCCGGCACGGCGCACCCGCGACCGCCGCCGCCACGCGGACGGCACCCACCGCGGCCGGGTCCACCGCACCGCCGGACGAGCCCGAGGGCATTACGCTGCTGGACCCACCCGCCGCGACCCGGCGCCAGGCACCCCCAGTGCCTGCCCGGCCAGCGGCACCCGCGTTCGGCCCGTCGGCGGCTGACCCGGCCGCGGCCACCGGAGACGCACCGGAGGCCACCGGCTATTTCCAGCCCACGGTGGCGAGCGCGGTGCCCTACGAATTCCCCAGCACCGGCAGCGTGCGGCTGCTGCCGTCGCCGGGACGCGGGCCGGGCACCGGGCCTGGCCCGGCAGGCCCGGTATCCGCATCAGGGACCAGGGCCGGGCATACCGCGGCCGGCCGGGGCACACCGCTGCCGGGGCTGGCCCGGCCAGCGGCCGGGCCAGGAGCCAACGCGTCTCGTCCCGCAACCGGCGGTGGCGCGCACACCACTCCAGACCGCGCCGTTCCCGGCTACGCCACCCCGGACCGCGCCGCTCTGGATCGCGCCGTTCCGGACCACACGCTGCCAGGCCGCACCGACTGGGACCGCGCGGCCCCGGGCCGCGCTGCCGCAGGCTCCGCCTCCTCGGGCTCTGCTTCCCCAGGCCCCGCTTCCCAGGGCCCCGGTTCCCCGGGCCCTGCTTCCCCGGGCCCCGCTTCCCCAGGCCCTGATTCTCCGGGCGCCGCAGCCTCGGGGCCCGCTGTCACCGGCCTTACCGGCACCGGCCTTACTGGCACCGGCCTTACTGGCACCGGCCTTACTGGCACTGGCCTTACCGCCACGGAACCCGCCGCCCGGGACGGCACAGCCGGCCGGGCCGCCCCGGCTCCGGTGGTCCCGCGCCTGGCCCGCGGGGACCTGTTCGGCCGCCACACCCGGTCCTACGCCGCGGAGCACTCCGGGCAGCGGATCACGATCCTGCATGCCGGCTGCACCACGGCCGAGGACCTGGACACGGAGGCGCTGCGCGCCGCCGGGGCGCGGCTGAACGTCAGCATGATCGACGAGGGCACCGAGGTCACCCGGGCGGCCGTGGCCAAGCACCGGCGCATGGCCGAGGCGGTACTCGGCGATCTGCGCACCGTGCCGCTGTCACCGCGGGCCTACGACATCGTCCAGTGCTCCGCGCTGCTCGGCCGGATCCAGCACGCCGAACTGGTCCTCGACCGGCTGGCCGGCGCGGTCAAGCCCGGCGGGCTGCTGTTGCTGCGCATCAGGGACCGGGACAGCGCGGCGGGCTTCCTTGACCGGGTGCTGCCCGAGTGGGCGCGGCGGGTCATCTGGCGCAAGCGGCAGCCCGGCGAGCCCGGGCCGCACGCGGCCGTGTACGAGCGGATCGCGTCGGCACGCGGCGTGCATGCCTATGTCATGTCGCACGGCCTGGTGATCACGGAGCGCGGGGCGCTGGGCGGGCTGGCCGGCGGCCTGCCGCCGGGCCCGTACGGGTACCTCACCGCACAGAAGCTTGTCGCCCGCCTGTCCCGCGGCCGGCTGACCGCCGCGCACGAGGAGATGCTCTACGTCATCCGCAAGCCGGAGGACAGGTTCGCCCGGATAATCTGAGCACCCGGGCAGCGGGCCGCTGGCGGGCTGCCAGGGGGCATCTGGGCCGCCGCGCCGGCCGCGGGGGCGATGCCGGTGTCGCGCCGGCCGCGCCAGCCGCCGGGGCGGTGCCGGTGCCGCGCCGGCCGCGCCGGCCGCCGGGCATGCCGGAACCACCTGGCCCGGCTGTCACTGTCCGTGTACCCTCGGGCTTGCCTGGCGGTAGCCGGGGCCCAAGTGGCGGCCCAGCGCAGTGGGCTGGCCCCAGACGGAGGTGGATGTGACCGCTGAGGCGGCGGCCGGGCCGGCCCTGGACATCACGGGCCTTCCCTCCTGGACCCTGGACGAGGGCCAGCTCGGCGACCTCGAGCTCTTGCTGAACGGCGCGTTCGCGCCGTTGACCGGGTTCCTCGGCGCGTCCGACGTGGCACGGGTGGCCGAGCGGGGAACCCTGGACGACGGCACGCCATGGCCGGTGCCCGTCGTTCTCGACGTGCGGGAGGACGCTATCCCGGCGTCGGCGAGCAGGCTCACGCTCAACGACCCGGAGGGCACCCCGCTCGCGATCCTGGACATCACCGAACGGTCCCCCGGGCAACCGCTCAGGCAGCCCGGGCAGTCCGGGCGGCACGCGCGGCCCGACGGAACCGGTCCCGCGATGGCCAGGCTCGGCGGGCCGGTGACCAGATTCCGCGAGCCCGAGCACGGCCCGTTCCGGCAGTTGCGGCTGGCCCCGGCGCAGGTGCGGGCGGAGCTGGGTGACGGCCCGGTGCTCGCGTTCGCCACCCGGCGGCCGCTCAGCGGCCAGCAGATCGGGCAGCTACGGCACTTCGCCGGGCAGCTCAAGGCCAGGCTGCTGCTCCTGCCGCTGATCGGCGGCCCGGCCGAGGTGGTGGCGCGGCCGGAGGCGCTGGTGCGGGCGGTCGCCGCGGCCGCCAAGCACCTGCCGCCAGGGACCGTGATGGTGCCGGTTCCGCTCGCCCCCAGGGACACCACCGCGGCCCGCGAGACCGCGATCCGCGCCGTGGTCGCCGCCGCGTACGGCGCCACGCACCTGCTCATGGATGAGCGGGACGCCGACCGCGGCGGCCGGCCTGGTCACGACGGCGCGTACATCGAAACACCGATCCCGGTGATGCCCGGCGGCGAATGGGCCTACGACCGTGCCGCCGAGGTGTGGCGGCCGCTGGCGCTCATCGAGCCGGGCACCGAGCAGTCCGACCTGGCCGCGGGCGAACTGGAGGACCTGCTGGACCGTGGCGAGGACGTGCCCGCCTGGTACGCGCCGCCCGGCGTGACCGCCGAGCTGCGCCGGGCCCGACCGCCGCGGCGGGAGCGCGGCGTGGTCGTGTTCTTCACCGGGCTGTCCGGCTCCGGCAAGTCGACGATCGCGCGGGCGTTGCGTGACGCCCTGGCCGAGCGCGGCGACCGGACGGTGTCGCTGCTCGACGGCGACCTGGTCCGCCAGCTCCTGTCGGCCGGGCTCACCTTCTCCCGGGCCGACCGCGACCTGAACATCGCGCGGATCGGGTACGTGGCCACCGAGGTGGCGCGGCACGGTGGCATCGCCATCTGCGCGCCGATCGCCCCGTTCGAGGCGGCGCGGGCGCAGGTGCGCCGCATGGTCAGCGAGGTGGGCGACTTTCTGCTCATCCACGTCGCGACGCCGGTGGCGGTTTGCGAGGCGCGGGACCGCAAGGGCCTGTACGCCAAGGCGCGCGCCGGGCTCATCGACCACTTCACCGGGGTTTCCGACCCCTACGAGGAGCCGAGGAACGCCGACCTGACCATCGACACGTCCGTGATGAGCAGGCAGGAAGCGGTCCAGGCGGTGCTCGGGCTGCTCAGCACCGGCGGCTGGCTGAGCAGCCCGCGGGCGCCGGCCAGGTAGATGAGGCCGGTGGCCGCGGCGAAGAGCAGGATCCGTGCGGCGGTGTAGGCGAGGGTCGCGCGCATAACGAGCCCAGCTTAGGGCAATGCACGACCTTGCCCGGGCATACCATCCGGACCTCACGCCGGTGCCTGACCGGACCTCACGCCGGTGCCTGACCGGACCTCACGCCGGTGCCTGACCGGACCTCACGCCGGTGCCTGACCGGACCTCACCTGGGTGCCTGACCGGGCCTCGCCGCGGTGCCTCATCCGGGCGCCCGGCCGCACGGTGATCGATCATCACCCGGGGACCGGGCGCGGCAGGTCACCGGCCGCGGCGCCGGGCCGGGGCACGGGCCCCGCCGGGCCGCCGAGGATCTCGCCGAGCAGGGCGGGCACGATGTTGCCGCCGGACAGCACCGCGACCGGGGCCCGCGCGGGCGGCAGGTCGCGGCGGAACAGCCAGGCGGCCACGGCCGCCGCCCCGCCGGGCTCGGCGACCAGCCGGGCCCGGGTCGCGGTCTGCCTGACCGCCTCCCTGATCTCGTCCTCGGTCACCGTGA
>WNGL01007225.1_pt1 | contig 13046 bp, 5 predicted proteins | sample 5400591 | NCBI WGS metagenome assembly WNGL01 (sample SAMN13153377, study PRJNA577476) | soil metagenome | isolation source: 80 cm soil or saprolite under Garry oak tree replicate 1 | place: USA:California | collected 2016-06-15
TTTTGGTGTGCCCTGGTCCACCTCCATGATGACGACCCCGCCGAGGCCGACGCGTTTCATCGCTTCCAGATCCGCGGTGATGCCGTTGCTGCTGAGGTTGCCGTTGAGCCAGAACCAAAAAACCCAGGGCCGGGCCGAGTCGGGCGGGCACAGGAAGCGCCGCGCCAACAAATCGGCCTCTGCGGCATGGACGCCAGCAGGAAAGGCCGCACCATATGCAAGGGTCAGAAGCAGGATGGAAAGGAAAAATCGTTGCAATGTTGAGACGTTGAAACCTTTTTGCGACGGCGGGAGAAGTATCCGATCAGTGAAGGCGGGCGCGAATCGCGGAGCGCGGACTTTCCAGTCCGCAGCGCCGTTCGAACGTCGACCTGCGCCCGATTCGCAGTCCGGTCGTGCGGGAGAAGCTTGCTGCGGACTGGAAAGTCCGCGCTCCGTCCGCCGTAACTGACCGGGTACCGGGAGAACGCGAACGAGCTTGAAAAACAATTTCATGAACGGCGACAACGGATTGTTGTGGTGAGTTACATAGTGTGGTGAGTTACATAGTTACATGGTTGCACGGTTACAAGGGAGAAGAATGGGTCGGAATGGAGATGCCCGATGCGTCGAGGCGCATGGAGAATCCAAAGTCAGTCGAGTACGCGGTTGCCGGATTTAGGTTCGCTGCGCAGGAATTGTTACTACCGCGCAATCCCGAGACGGCCCTCGGCACGTCGGAGCGGCAGACAAATAGAGGCGGCTCCGCGCTCCGCCGTTTTCAACGGCCCGCCAGCACCTTCTCCGCGTTCGCGCGATAGATCTTTTTCAATACTCCATCCGGCAACGCCCAGGCGTGCATGGGCCAATGATAATTGCTGAAATATGCCGGGTAGAAATGTTCGTCGGCAGTTTCAAGCAGGCGGAAGGTGACGCGGTACATCTCGGCCTCGGGGTTCATGTCGGTGCCGTACAAAATGCGGGACTGGTAGCGTTGGAAGAATCGTGAGACGGTGCGCGGGATGGGGGACAGTTCGGCGAAGCGAGCGCCGATGTCAGCGTAGAGGTTTGGATATTTATCGAGCATCGCGCCCAGGCGACCGAGATCGGAACAGCAATTGGCCAGATGACACGCGATAAAGGTGTTGCGCGGATGTTTCTTCACTGCGCGATCGAGTGTATCCGCCACTTCGTCATGCTGCAGCACGCCAGGCGCGTTCGACACGCGCCATTTCCAGGCGTTCATCAAGCCGTCGTTGGTCGCATCCATCGGCTCGTACATCCACCGGTCTTCGCCAACATGGATGTTGATGGGCATGCGCAGTTCGGCGCACCTGTCCAGGATCGGGTCCATGAGTGGATCATCGATGTGAATGCCCAAATGATTCGTGGTGGCGCCCAGGCCGCGGCCTTTGTCGCTCAACTCGCCTACGCCGGGTGCGCCGGCTTGATGACAGCGCTCCAGTTCCGAAACCGCCGCGCGGCTGAAGCCGGGTTGATGCAAGCCGCTGAAATCCAACCCGCACCAGACGGCAAATCGTTTCGGGTATCTGCCGTACTTCGCCACCGCGGCGTCGAACTGCGCGCCGGTGCTGCCGGAGAGGATGGTCGTTCTTTGCAGGCCGACTTCATCCATGGTGCGGACCCAGCGATCGACCTCGGCGTCAGTGTGGGCGTAGTTGTGTGAGTGGACATCAATGACGGCATAGCGCGCCTTTTCGACGCGGGTTCCGGGAATGTTGAAAATGGATCGCGGCTTGTAATCCTTGAGCAGGATTTGGTCGGGCGGTGTTTGGGCCGAAGCCAGCGTTGCGAGGCAGCCAATCGAAACCGCGGCGATGCGCAAGGTCAAGAATTGACTCACAAGAACGTTTGTCATTATGTCGGCGAATTTATTGAACTCAATGGCCAGTGTCGCGCAAAATCTGCAGCCAGGTGTCGAAGACCCGATGCTCCGATGCTCAACCCATTGTCCACAGCTTGACGAGGCGAGGGGCTGGGGTGTAGGACGGAGGGCGGAGGCCGACTTCCGACCTCTGGCTCTCGCTCTGGGAGTGTTAAGGGCGGCCTTTCAACTCTTGCGCTCTGGGAATCGAAATGGTTGTCGTTGGCACAATGGTCACCGGTCCGAGCAGGCCGGATGTCTGCAACGGCGCGTCTTTTTTCCAGAGACGCCAGGTGGTGAAGGTGCACCTGCCGGTGGGGCTGGGTAGGCCATCCAGCAGCCACTCCGGCCAGCGTTTTAGAGTGCCATTCTCCTTTCGCTCGCTGTCCTCCGGCAGTTGTTCGTCGCCGATCATCCGGTTCACCCAAAGGTTAACGACTCTGATTTCGAGCTCATTGTCGCCGGGCTTGATGGTTTTGCTGACATCCATCGTGAACGGCGGCTTCCATAGCGTGCCCAGGTCCGCGCCGTTAAGGTTGATCTGGGCGATGACGGCTACCTTGCCTAGATTCAAATACAAACGGCGATTGTCAGCCGGCAGGTCCTCAGGAACATGGAACGTTTTCTTATAGATGGCCGCCCCGGAGAAGTACTTAATGCCGGGATCAGGGTGGTCGCTCCATGAAAGCAGAGCCGGCAGTGATACGTGTCCTGGCGCGCCCGAACCAGGCGGAAACTGCAGTTCCCAAGGCCCGGTAATTTCCAGCGGCTTAGGCAGCGCGCCGCTCTCGATTCGCAAGGTTTCCCCTTGGGCAGTCTTGGCCAGGTAGGTCCCTGCTTCCCAAACCTCTGCGTCGAGGGCTCCGGTTGAAGCGCGGAGGAGGTTAAGAGCCGGAAGCGGCGCGGGGCTGGCGGGCACCGGTTCGGACTCCATTAGCCGGAGGATCTCCGGTTCGGACAGCGCCTGGGGAAAGAGTTGGAAAGGGCCCAAGCCACCCTGAAAAGGAATGCGGCCGCGCCGGTGCCGGACGCCGACGCCGGGATGAACGGTGTAAAAGCTTTGGAGGCCTTCCCGCGCGAACTTGCCGTTCAGATACAGTCTGGGCCTGCCGTTGCGATAAACCACGGCGATATGGGTCCAGTTGGTCAGCGGAACCGCGAACACCAGCAACGGTGGGAAGTAGTCAACAGAGTGCTCGAGAACGCAGACGCCATTAATGCCTACGGACAAACCGGCGCAGGCCTGGCGGGGCTGGGAATAAACTTCGTGCCCGGGCGGGGGAAAAAGCGCGTCGTTGCGCTGCAGCGGATAGGCCGACACGCCGGTGTCCGATTCGTCCGGCAAGGCGGTCCCGATTTCAGGTTTGACCCAGGCCGCCATGGTAAACGTGTTGGTGATGTCCAAGGATAGGCCGGAGGACGGAGGACGGAGGACGGAGGGGCCGACTTCCGACCTCTGACCTCTGACCTCCGGGTTGCTCTCTCGCGTAACTGATGTGATGCGTTGCGGCTCGATGCGCATCCCGGAACGAAACACTACGAATACAGAGCCGCAGGGCTCAAACCGAAGCGGGAGGCGCACCGTGCCGTTGGTTTCTTCGTACACCGCTGGGCGTTCGATTCGGCCTGAGTCGGGCCACCAAAGTTCCGGGCGGAGGCCCGGTTGGCGGAAAGAGCACACCACCTCCTCAGGGTGGAGGTTACGGTTGGCAACGAAATAGAGATCGGTACCACTAAGGGTCCTGTGGGTATAGCTCAGGCCTTGGGCAGACTGGCTCTCCAGGTCTTGGATTTCTGATTTCTGATTTCTGATTTCAGCCTGAGCCAGAAAATCGGGCGGGACGCCCGCGCGAGCGAAGACCTGTTGAGGCGTCAGGCCCCACACTACCCAGCCTTTGCCCAAGCGGTGTTGGGTGACAGTCTTGCCGTCGCAATCGCCCCAGATTTCTTTGGCGAGGCGGCGAACTTGTTCGTCGCACTGCGGATAACCGGACAAGCCGGGTGCCTTGGCCGGCGGTGGGCCGACGATGGTTGCTCCCGCTTCGACCAGCCACCTGATGCGAGCGAGCAACTGCGGGGTCATGGTTTGCGATTCAGGCAGAACCAGCAGCCGATAGCTCATGCCGTCGGGCAAAGTGAGTCTTCCGTGCTTGACGGACATGCGGTTCAGCACGACCTCGGCAGGGCAGGCGTCGAAGTTATAGCCAGGCCGCTCAATTGAGTCGCCCGGCTGCGCCCATCGTCGCGGGGCCGTTTCGGCAGCCAGGTAGCAGATGTCCGCCACAAAGAGGCCCTGCTGGAGCAGATACTGGCAGCGCGCCAAGTAGTCGAGCCAGGTCTTGGATTGTTCCCACCAGGTTTGCGTGCGCTCATAGTGCAGGCCCCAAGGCCCCATTGACATGCCGGGCCGCCGCTCTGGATGGGTCCACGGTTGCAGGGCGTAGCGGTGCACCACCAGGCGGTTAATGCCTTCGCAAAACGCCCAGTCGCCAAAAAGCTTCACCGCGAATGGATGACCGAGCCATTTTTCCGCGTCGGTGGCCGTGAAGGCCTCGGCTCCGACAACGTGTTTGCCATAAACGTGCGCGGCGGAGGCCATTTCTGTGCAACTGGAAGCTACCTCGAAGGGCGGCCACGACCAAAACTCGCCCATGGGCTGGTCGGCCCGTCCAGCATAGACCAGATCATCGCACGGGTTATCGCCGTAGGCTTCGACCGACAAACGCAATCCGTGCCGGTGTGCCAGAGCGCGGAAATGACCGGCGTAGTTGTCGGCGAGCAATTCAGAAATGGTTTGCCGCCAATCCCAAAGGAATCGCTCGGAGACTTCCAGATTGTCCACCACTCGACCCGTGATTACCGGCAGGAATGGCAGCGGGTCGTATCCACGGTGTCGCCGGAATTCCTGGCGGAACCTTGGAGTCCAATTCTGCGAGCCAACTTCCCAACTATCAATGTGGGTGCCGACGAAAGTCCTTCCGGTCAAGGGGCCGACAGCGGCGCTGAGCCTGGTCATCAGCCCATCGAACATAGCCCGGGCCGCCTTTTTGCTCAGTTTGTCACATTCCAAGCCGCGGCCGGCTGATGGCGCGGGGTGATTGTCGGTGCCCGTGCTGGTGTAACCCATTCTCAGGACCGTCCACGAGCCTTCAGGCACGTCCCAATGGAGATGGCCCTCTCGGTCGAGTTTGGGGGAAACGTCCAGAAGATGCTGAGGACTTATAGCCAGGCCGCCGGGAACGGCCGGATAGTTGGCGCGTCCCGCGAATTCGCTTGGGCCAGGAAAGTTGTGTTTGCGGACGAACAGCGCTTTGCCGGCGATGTCTTCGATTTGAAACCGGCGGTCCAGGTCCAGTTTCGCCACGACTAACTGCTTAAGCTCCGGGTCGGCACTAGTGAAGAGGATTCGGAACCAACGCGCGGCGACTTCGGCAAAGTTGTAAGACAACTTCAGAGCCTCAGTGTCAAACTCACGAATGGTGCTGAAGGCCTGGCCATCGTCGGAAGTCTGCAATAGACAGTGGCAAGTCTGGGCTTCTTTGAGGCCCATATCGAGCACCAACCGGCGGGCGCGAAAGGGCCGGGCAAATTCGATCTGGACGAAGACCGGCTTGGCGGATTCCGGTCGCGCCAAGGTGATCGGGGCGTCCAGGTCGGAGGTCAGAGGTCGGAGGTCGGAGGCCATCCGATCTCCGCCCTCCGCCCTCCGATCTCCCTCCAAGCCGCCTCCGCCGCTGGTGAGCTTGGGAGAATAATCGGCCATCTTCACTTCATCCTCCGGCGGAGTGGGAAAGGCGAAGGCGCCGATATCGCTGTAAAAACGCGCCACGGTTTCCGGCTGTTCAAGTACCCCATCGAATCGGCCCGGCCCACTGACGGTCCTCTCGCTCCAAACCACTTTCTGCATGGACAACTCCGGGGTGATCCACGGCCCACCGCTGCCGCTCCAGCCGGCGTCGTTGTTCATGCTTACTTGCAGCCCCAGGCGATGGGCTTCGCCGCAGACGTGCCGGAACAGGTCCAGCCAGGGCCGGCTGCCAAAAGCCACTGGACCTTCCGGTGTGCCCTCATCCACCTCCATGATGATGACCCCGCCGATGCCGACGCGGTTCATCGCCTCGAGATCCGCGGTGATGCCGTTGCTGGTGACGTTGCCGTTCAGCCAGAACCAAAAGACCCACGGACGGGCCGAGGCGGGCGGATGCAAGAAGTTTTGTTCGAGGTCGGCAGCCCCGAAAGCTTTCGGGGCAGCCTGAACGGTGGCGGCCAAGCCCAGGACGAGCCGGCAGAAGATACTCATAGAGCCGATGGGACGGACCAGCCGGGCGGGACCGGAAGCTCGAAGATGGAAGATGGAAGCTGGAAGCTGGGAGAGCGGAGCGCCCCTGCCATATCCCATATCCCATCTTCCATCTTCCCCCCCACATGCGCGCGGCGGGTTGATCATGCCACTGCTGCCCCGAAAGCTTTCGGGGCAGAAGCATCGCGACTCTAGCCCAGCAGATGGGTTAGAGAGAAGGCAAAAAAGGGTCCCTCGAAGTTTCTGCGATTGTCGCGTCGCGACCTAAAACGACCTATTCAATCACCGCTTCAGGCCACAAGGCTCTGGCCAAATACGTGCAGGCGATGCGAGCTTTGGTGGTCGCGCTTGACGAGCGATAGCTGCGCCCGAGGTGAACCCACCCCTTTAACCGCATGCGCTCAGCGCCCGCTCAACACAAACAAGATTTGCGCTGCGGCATTGGTGAATTGCTGGCCGGTGACCGAGTCGAAAGGGGAAATCTGGACTTGGACTTTGTGTTGAAAGGCCGCAAGTTGGTTAGCTGCCGAAATTAGCTCTCCGCGATCGAAAGAGCCGATGGCCGCGCTGAGACTGGCGATTAGTGGTTGTTTATTTTTCGATCCAAGATTCACATCATCAACCAGGATTAAAATCTGGCCCACCGCTTCGGCCGGGGTGATTACTTGAACGGTGATGTTGGTGGAAACAACATCGTCGCCGGCCGAAAGAGTGACTTGGATGGTATGGTTGCCTATAGCCAAGGTATTGGTTGTGATTGGACCTGAAGCATACGCATTGGTAGAACCGTCGTCGAACCAGGTGAAGGAGATGGGATCATTTTCCGGATCGGTCGATCCTGAAGCATCGAAAATGACAGTGGCGGTCAGACGGTCGGCCGCGATGACCACGAGATTGGTTTGGTTCGTCGAAACCAGAAAAGTCGGAGAGATTCGGACGACCGGAGTGGGTCGACCATTGGCCGGGATGACCGTCAGGCTGACCGTAGCGACCGCCGAGGTGAGCACTCCCGCGGCAACCTCAAAGCTGAAACTGTCCGTACCGATGTAATTGGTGAAAGCCAAATAAATCAGATTTGGCGGCGTGCCGCTCAAAGTGCCGTTCGCCGGCTGCGTGACGATGGAATAGGTCAAAGGAGGACCACCCGAATTTGACGAGGTGAGGCTGATGGCAAGGGGTGTGTCCTCATAAACGACCAGGGATTGGGATTGAGCTACTGGAGGCGCCGCCAAGGAAACGAAATTGGCGACGGTGCGGGTGGCGCCAAAAAGGGCCCCTTCATCCACCACCAGGAGCTGGCCAGAATCATCGGACGCAATCGCCGGTTGTCTCGATGGCGACGTGTCAATGAGCAGCCCGGAGGTGTCCAGGACCACGCTGTTGTCGGCTACCCGCGCGCCAAAAATTTCCAGCCCGCTCGAAATACGGGCATCCTCCCAGACAACGAAATAATTGGTGCCGTACGAAGCCACAGCGGGGTACTCTGCATCTCTGGTGGAGACCACTATGGGGAAACCGTTTTGGTCCAGGACACTGCCTGAGGGGCTTATCCGGGCGCCGAAAATGCTCACGAGATTTATCGCAGAGTAATTGCGATAATCGGCCCAGACCGCCAGAAAGTCGCGCCCATTGGAAGCAAGCGCCGGGTAGGTCTGCAGATAGGGAAAGGTGCAGATAGGAATTGGATTGGTGTCCAGCAATACGCCCGAACTGCTCACTCGCGCTCCATAAATATCGTAGCCGGTGCTGGCGATGTTGCGGGCATCCGCCCAAACCATCAGGAAAATATTCCCATTGAAAGCGACCGCAGGGTAACCTTGGCCAATATCCGAGTTAAAAGTAAGAGGCACTCCATTGGAATTCGCAACTATTCCCGCGCTGCTTATCAGCGTCCCATAAACTTCGTACTGATAACTCGGGCTCTCGTTCATCCAAACGACCAGGAAATCGCTCTGGCCGGCCGCCACAGCAGGAGCATCCTGGATCATCGGATCGGTGCTGATTGCGATTCCATTGGTATCCAACACGACGCCCGCTCGGGTCACCCTCGCCCCAAAAATGTCGCCCCGAGTGTCACTACTGCCGTAGCGATAGTCCTTCCAAATTACTAGAAAGCCGGTTGAATTCGCCGCCACTGCTGGATCAAATCGGGACCCCGGCCCCCGGCTGATCGCGACACCATTCGGATCGGCCACCGCCCCGGAGTCGTTTATCCGCGCGCCAAAAATGTCAGAGCCGTTGGTAATATAATCGCGTGAGTCGGTCCACACGACCAGGTAGTTGGTACCATCAAAAGCCACTGCGGGGGTGCTCTCGGCATTAACCATTGCGCTGATGAGAAAGCCATTGGTTTTTTCGACGGCGCCAGCGCTGGTAACTCGGGCGCCGTAGATGTCGCCGGAGAAACTACGCGCATCCTGCCACAGGACCAAGTAATTGGTCCCGTTAGCGGCAACCGCGGGAGAAACTGCATTGGTTGGGGAATGGCCAATGGCTATCGAATTTGTATCCAGGACAACCCCGGCGCCGGTCACTCGAGTTGCATAAATGTTAGTGGGACCGGTGAAACCGGGGCGGCTGCTGTCCTGCCAAACAACCAGGTAATCGCTTCCATTGGCAGCGACAGCAGGGGCAAGGGCGCAAGTGACCGTGGTGTTGAGAGGAATGCTGTTAGTATCCAGAACGACCCCGGCGCTGGTGATCCGCGCACCGTGAATAGTGGTCGGAGGACCGCTCTCGTCCCAGACCGCAAAATAGTCGTTTGCGTTGGCCACCACGGCGGGGCTGAATGATCCCTTGCCTAGCCTGATGGGAAAGCCGTTCGTATCGGGCACCACTCCGGAGTTGCTGACTCGCGCTCCGTATATGTCGTGAGAAGCGTTCGTGGGAAAATTCCGCGAATCCTGCCAAACCAGCAAATAACCACCTGCGGTGGCCGCGATGGCCGGAGCAATTTTGGTATTTTGGCCGAGGCTAATGGGTATTCCGTTTGTCTGAAGCACTGACCCCGCTGTGGTGATTTGCGCGCCATAAATGTTGCTCACGCCGCTGCGGGAATCCTGCCATACGACCAAGTATCCTGCCGCATTGCCTGCGACTGCGGGGGCAGTTTGAGTGCCGGTGGCCCGGCTGATAACCATTGCATTGGTATCAAGCACAGTGCCGGCGCTGCTCACCCGAGCGCCATAGATATGATTGCTAACTTGCTCAAACTGTGCCGCCTGCCATACAACCAAGTAATCGGCGCCGCTACTGGCGACGCGAACAGACGGTTTTTGGTAATTGTTCAGAGCCGGTGGATTGATCGAGAGGCCCTGAGGATCAAGCACGAACCCGGCACTGCTGACACGAGCGCCATAGATGGCAGTACCGCTGCCCGCGGGGTACTGGGACGACTGCCTCCATACAGCCAAGTAATCCCTGCCATTGGAGGCAATGGCGGGGGAAACCTCGAAGCGTCCAGGTCCCGACGGGATCAAAACAGGATTGTCGATTCCAAACTCTGGCCCGATGACAGGATCGATTGCGAGCGGATAATTAGCGTGCGCCAGCACAGCCGCAGGAACAGTTACTGTAAGATGATTCGCACGCTCTTGCGTCTCGACATCCCAACTTTGGCCGCCGGCATCGACCACCTTGGCGTTCCCGACAATCAAACGCGCCGTGCCGTTCGTGTCCGCGAAATGGTAGCCGCTCTCGGTTTGCCCGGCATAATCCAATCCCGCAAGCTCCGCTTCAACCACAAGGTTGGCTCCCTCAGGCGTCCCTGATCTCAGCGGCTTACTGAGAATCCAACTCACCGCTACTCCTTCAGCTTTTGCTTCAAAGTGCTCGACCACGTCGGCATCTGCATTTAGCAACGCTTGAGCTGTGTTTCCCAGGATTGACCAAACCGGCTTTGACTTGTCGGACTCATAAACGGATCGGTTTTCGAGTCGGATCGACACCGTGCGAAACACCGCCTCGGCCTCTTGGCCTAATCGAGGATGTTCATCCGGTGTGCCGTTCGATGATTGAGCCGGCAGTTGTTCCAGTCCAGCGTTGGCGCGATTTTGCACTGCGTTTCCACCAGGCAGATCGCTCGCTCGCTCGGGTTGCCGCGACCTGAAACGCAGCCCACCCTCATCTAAAGTCGCGGTGTAGGCGTTGTCGAGCACACGCGGGACAGGTTCGGCTAAATCCCGGACCCAGGCGTGCGAGACCCGGTCAATGACATCTCCGATGTTGATGCATGGAGGCAGTTTGAGGGAAAGCTCACTTGCCTTTGGGCCCGGCTTGCGCCGTGTGCCGTCAGCCCTTGCCCGCCGCCAGAATTCCTTGCCGTATTTCACGGCCCAAGCCGGCGCCTCGTCGGGGTTTTTGAGGATCTCAAAGTCATCACTCGCCGCGGTCTTGGTGAATGCGCGCGTCGGGTCCGGCCTGGCCATTGCCTCGTTGAGCGGTCGTCCCGCTGTTGTAAAATTCGGTGTTGTGCCTTCCGTGAGGTGGACCCCGGACTGGCAGTAGAATAGAACCAACAGGCTTATTAGCCCGGAAACGAGTAATGCTCCTGGAATCTTAAGTTTGCTTTTCATAGATACACTTCTCCCCCGATCGTTAAATTCCTTGCGTTTCCCTTCGCCGCGGACTCTTCCGCTTAAATCGCAGCGCCGAGGAAGGCTCATGGTCCGACGCGCTTTCAAGGCGCGGCCTGCGCATGGCAAATCCAAAACCAGTCTCCTGGGCCCGCACCTCTCTCAGTTCGAGTTCAAAAAAATCTTCCTGCCAGCGGCGGATAAGGAGCCGCCACCCGGACCCGAACTCATGAACATGGCGCGTCCGAGTGGCTCTCCTCCACCTCCAGGCTCTACGCCGAAAGCGGGTGAGACCGCGTTCGAAATCCGCAGAATAAAATCCGGCGCGACGGTCATTCATTGACGGCTGCGATGCTTCGATATTAGTCCATTGCGAAACCTGCGAACATGTGCGTTTGCAGGCACACCCCTCTTCGTGGGTCCAAAAGCGTAATAGTCTAGCTCGTTCCCACCTTTTCTCGCCGAATGTCTGATATTTGCCTGTGGGTGATCGAGACGCCCCAAGCTAACCTAGTCTGGATTTCCACGGAATAGAATTCACCTAAGTTTTGGGGTTGTTAGCCTGTCTATTGTAAGTGGTCAACCGCAGAGGAAATCCGTTCCACCACGGGAGGGCGGGGCTTTTCCAAGAGATCGGACGCGAGGATGATGGGCAGATGTGCGCGGCGATGGAAGCTGACGCTGACCTCCTGTACGAGGCTGTGGTGACAGCCGAAAACTTGACGAGGTTGATAGTGTCTGCTATATTCTGTGTACGCTTTATGGAGGGGTTTAATTTCTTTCACGGACAAACGGCGCGATTAGTATTTCTTTCCGGGTTGCTGGGGGCGGGATTGCTGCGGGCTAACGACGCAGACCTGGCGCTGACAGTCACCGTTTCGCCAAACCCCGTCGTGGCGGGAGGTAATTTGACTTTCACGTTCGCGCTGATGAACAATGGGCCTGATGACGCAACTGGAGTCGTGCTGAGCAACGCCCTTGCCCCGAGTGTGATTTTCAACTCGGCAGCGGTGGCCAACGGTGACTATGCGATCTCGAACAATGTCTTTGAGTACTTCCTCGATAACCTGCCAAATCAATCCTCCGTGAATGTTCAGTTGATCGTCACACCAGTGAACCACCAGACGGTGACGAATTGGTGCTTGGCCTTCTCTAATGAGAGCGATCCGATGCCGTGGGATAACCAACGGTATTCGGTGACCCAAGTGATTCCGGTGGCCGGAGGAGCGAACATGACCGGGCCGCGCATGGGCCACATAGCGACGCTGCTGGCGGATGGTCGAGTGCTGATAACGGGAGGTTGGACGAACGGATCGGCGGTTGCGACCAGCAGTGCCGAAGTGTACGATACGCATACGGAGTCATTCCTCTTGACCGGAGCAATGGGTGCGGCGAGATACGACCATACGGCGACGTTGTTGACGGACGGCAGCGTGCTGGTCGTGGGGGGAAATACCGGCGCGGGAGCAACGGCGGCGATCGATCTTTACCAGCCGACCAGCGGGATTTTTACAGCGACCAACAGCCTGGCGTTGCCGCGCGCCGGCCACACGGCAACGCCGCTGTCCGATGGACGGGTCGTGATTGCGGGCGGAACAGGCGGCGACACCTCGATTGAAATTTACAATTACACGAACGGAACATTGTCGAGTGGCGGGAATTTGCTGGCGCCGCGGTCCGGGCACGTGGCGGCGGTGTTGCCGAGCGGGAGAATTCTATTCGCGGGCGGGGCGGCGGATCCCTTATCGGCGGAGGAATATGATCCGCAAACAGGTCTGTCCGCCGGCGTCGGAAATCTGGCCACCAACCACAACACGCTCGCCGGCGTGGCTCTGTTGAGCGGAAAGGTGCTGGTTGCGGGGGACACATCGGCGGAGTTGTACGATCCCGAAAGCCAAAAGCTCTCGTTGGCAGGTGCGCCGGCGCAGCGGAATGAGGGGCGACTGACGATGCTTAACGACGGGCAGGCGCTGGTCAGCGGTGGCGTAAATTCGTTGGGTTTCATGGCATCGACGGAGATCTATGACCCGGTCGCGAATTCGTTCTCCGCTGGGCCACCGATGACACGAGCGCGGTACCGGCATGCCGCCGTGCGATTGCAGGATGGCCGAGTGCTGCTGTCCGGAGGATGGGAAGGTGCAACGCTTTCCAGCTCGGAGATCTACGCCATGACTGTGGACGCTGACCACGACGGCATGGACGATGACTGGGAGCTGGCCCATGGTTTCAACCCGGCGGACCGAAGCGACGCGATCCAGGACGCGGACGGGGATGGGCACACCAATTTGCAGGAGTACCTGGCGGGGAC
>WNGL01012954.1_pt1 | contig 13046 bp, 10 predicted proteins | sample 5400591 | NCBI WGS metagenome assembly WNGL01 (sample SAMN13153377, study PRJNA577476) | soil metagenome | isolation source: 80 cm soil or saprolite under Garry oak tree replicate 1 | place: USA:California | collected 2016-06-15
ACGAAAAGGGGCACGCGTTGACCGCGTGCCCTTTCAGCATTTCTGAGTTCCAGATGCTTAAAGGAAATCGACAATCTTCCGGATTGCGTCGTTTTCATCGACCGGCAGCAAAGCCTTGATGCGCTCGAGCCCGGAGGCGCGCCGCATGGGCAGCAGACCGAGATCCTGCAGAAGCGCAACGCTGGCTTCGTCGCGTGAGCTTAACGCACGCAATTCTTTGCGACCGTACTGTTGCCAATCTTCGGTCAAATTCGCTGTGATGGTTTCCGCAGTGGAATCGTCGCTGGCGATCACGACCATCTTGAGCAGAGCGATCTCCCGCTCGGTGAGCCGAATCGACGGCGCGCCCTTTCTGAGATCCTGCGCGACAACAGGAAGCCGCTCCGCAAAATGCGATTTGATTTCAAGCCACGGCGCATGGCCGATCCAGGTGGGCGGCTCCGAGGGAACGGTGATAATGAGCCGGTGCAACTCGCCGACGAGAATCGGAATTCCAGATGTGAGGGTATAGATATCGCGGAATTGCTGATCGGCGAGTTCGATTTTGTAGATGTCGTGGAACCAGGCCTTGATCTGATCGAACCGGAGGCGGCGGATGGAGGCGATTCCGTTGAATTGATTCTCAGAAGGCTGCAGGAGGCCCCAGCGCAGCAGATCGGCGCCGCCGATGAACATGTCCAGATGATGGTCGGTCTCGACTGCGTTCATCGCTTCTTCAGGAGACACGGCGACGAGGTCTGAGACGCCTGCATAACCCGTCAGTGCGCGAATGCCGCAACTTGGATGCAGGACCGGGTTCTGATCGCTGGGCACAAGCCAATGAGAAGTTGCAACGAGCGCCCGAATCCTTCTGTCCTCCTTCTCCTGGGTCTTCGAGATTTCAATGTGCCGTGTGAAATGGTCTATGTCACTCCAGGAAAAGAATGAAAGCTTGCCGCTGAGAATGGTGTCGGTGAGGGAGGCGACGGAATCCGGCAATGGCTCGTCGACCGGATCCGCAAAGGACAGCTTCAGTTCGATCGACGGCGGCTCTGCGATCTCAGCCGCGAATGGAGCTTCGGGGGCGGGATCGTCTTCGTCTATTTCTTCTTCATCGGAGGTCTGCTCAGGAATGGAAAAAGCGGTCGATGGGCCGCCAGCATCTTCCGTCGCGGATTCGTCAATTGCGGGAATGCTCGCTGGCTTTTCAAGAGTTGGAATGATCGCGGGTACAGATTCGCCCAGTTGAACTGCGGCCGGTGCGACTCCATCCCGCCACCACTCAATTTCCAACTGACGGACAAAGTCATCGAGGCGCGGGAAGTTGTTCTTGAGATTGAGAAGGTCGGGTTCGTTGGCACCGTCTTCGAGGCCGCACGCCCATTGGAGCCATTCTTCGACTGCGGGACCGGGCAGTACAGGCGGCGAGATGAGCTCGGAGATTTCCATCAACTCGGCTACGGCGGCGTCACGGAGCGCCAAACGCTCCTGTTTTGTCCGCTCGCGACGGTGCACCACGGTGCCATTGGCGAGGAATTGCGCCAAGTCCAAATACTGGCGTCGTTTGACTGCAGCATCATCGAGTCGATTGACGAGATCGTGAAGCTCTTCCTTCGTGCTCCATGTGACAGCGCTGTCCTCGGAGAGGATAGCGTCCCGGAGATTCTGGCAGGCGTCAAGCAACTTCCCGAGGCCCGCAATGGCCTCCGCCCGGTTGAAGTGCTGTCCAGCCTCAAGCCGATCGATTCGTTCACGGCACAGCCTGGCGTTATCGACCAGACTCTGCAAGGTATCTGTGACGACGCTGCGTCCTATTTTTGTGTCTTCGTAAGCATTCACGGCTTCGCTCCATTGCCTCGAAGGGGGAGATTCTTCAGCATCGAATCATCGTACCGTGAACATTTGCGCGCTCTTACGACATTGGAGCAATTAGTAACACACAGGTCACGTTACTTTAGGATAGCGTGAGGATCGAGTGCTTCAGGGAGCTTGGCGAAGAGGCGTGGCGATGGAAATTTGAGTTGGGTCAACGCCGGAATGGGAGGCCCATCGGCTCAGGTTCTCTTTGCTTGAATTGGATAAAATGTCCGGGGTGTATTTAACGCTGGCGATTCAGGTGGATAAGCAATGAAAATGTACACATTTTTGAACCGGCTCTTCTTTTCGCGGAGATTCCGCGTGGCGATGGTTTTGGCTTTGGTGCTTGGCTGGAGCGGCCGGGCTTTTTGCGGTCCGATTCATGACGCGGCACGCAAAGGCGATGTGAACAAGATCAAGACGCTGCTGCAAACCGACCCCAAGCTGGTTGCCGATAGAGACAAGCTGGGCGATACGCCGCTGCATTCTGCCGCGTTGCACGGGCAGCTGGCCGCTGCGCAGGTGCTGATTGATTCGGGCTCAGATGTAAAGATCAAGAACAACTATGGCGCGTTTACGCCCGGCGATCTGAGCTCAGTTCTGAATTCAAACAACCACAAGGATCCGGTCAGTTTGCTGACGGTGCATGGAGTGAATGCCGGCGACATGAAGAACGGGTATACGCCGCTCGATCTTGCATTGTTCGCGAGCAAGCACAAGGAACTGGTGCAGTTGCTCGTAGCAAAGGGTGCAGATGTGAATGCGATGTCGGCGAGCGGCGCGACTCCGTTGTTCTGGGCTGTGCTGCGGGACCAGAAGGAGGATGTCCTTTTTCTGCTGGACAAAGGCGCGAACGTGAATGCGGCAGACGCGTATGGCGACACGATTCTGGATTGCGCGCTGCACTTGCAGTACGGAAGTCTGATTCAGATTCTAGTCGATAAGGGCGCGGATGTGAACGCTGTGGACCAAAGCGAGCATCGGCCGTTGACCTACGCGCTGCAGATGGACGACCACAAATGGGCGGACCTGCTGAAGAAGCATGGCGCGCACGAATAACGCAGTGGTGCGCTTCCAAATACCGTGCGGAGAGCCAATCTGCAGGCGATACGCACGACCACCTGAATCTGGCCGAATTGGCCGAAGCGGAATCACATCGGTTCGGAACAGTGCAAAGACAAGAAACCCCAACGCGCACGCACAAAATCAGCGGTTGGAGATCAGCACGATGGGATCGGGCGCCACGCGGCAAGCCCCTTGTGCGGAGACTTTCCACATCGTTCCGTCAGCGTAGGTAACGGTGTTCAGTTCGATTGATTTGACCGATGTAAAGCTGGGAAGCAAGAGATCGGTGGAAACGCTGTTTTCGCTGTCGGACGAGAACGAGACATCCAGTGCCCTGATCAAATCGGATGAACTGGACTGATTGGAAAACGTCTGGATCGTGCGGCCCTTTGAGGATAGCCCGTGTACGGTGACCGTGGCAGTGGCAATCCTGGGCGATTTGGAACTGGGCGGCCTGGAATTGATGAGGATCAGGTGAATGCGCTGCGCGACAACGTCGACGCGCTGCTGGTCGCCGCGAACAGCCAGCAAATGGCTACTGACGCCCTGCGATGCGCGCATGCCTACTGGGCATGTTGACGCCGGAAGATTGATGACGAAGTTTGAGGATTGCTGCTGCGCGTTCTGTGCGGTCAACATTGTTCCACAGAGGAGGAAGGCGAGCGAGAGGGCGGTTGCACGCTTCATGGTGACACTCCATGGGGAGAAGCCCGCGTACAGGAAATAGGATAGGCCTGCTTGCAATGGCAATCAATACTTCTCTGAAACGCGGGCGGGGGCTCCCAATAGCCGGTACGAGCTTGGAAGCCCGTCTGCTGTGTTACCGTTGCATTACAGCGTCCCTGAGCTGGTGATTCGGCAGGAATTCGGGGGCAGCGTTTACAGGCCCTATAGAATGCCTCAGCAGCCGGAATTGACATCGCCTCAGTTACCCGCGAGCCCGGCTCCAGTGCCCGGGCCGATATTGACCAGCGCACCGGATGCTCCGCCTCAAGTGACTCCATCGGCGACAAATGCAATACCTCAGCGTATCCCGCGATGGCTGGTGCGGACCGAGTTATATTTGCGGGTGCTGTTACGGATGTACATCGGGCTGGCTGTCTGCTACGCGCCCTGGTCGCAACTGTTTTGGGATCAGAACCCACTCTTTGTGCAGTTTCCTACGCTCTCGATTTATGCGGCCAATGGCGCAGTGCGCGGAATCATTTCAGGATTGGGCCTGTTGAATCTTTGGATTGCGTTCCAGGACGCAATCCGCCATCGGGATAGATGAGTATGAGCGACGGAGAACGAGGAACAGCCAACGGCGAACAGGGAACGGCGAAACTTGACGTGCCTAAAGTTAAGAGCAGCAGCGATTCCGATGTGAATGAGCCTTCGGTAGAGGGATCACTTCCTGCGGCGGTACTGCCTGGGAATGGCGCTCCGCCTCCGTTAGCCACCGCCCCATTGGCTTATGAGAATTCGAATTTTCTGAACAGCCCGGACGGGAGACTTATTCGCATTGTCTCCGAGTACATGGAGCCGCTGGCGCGTTTTCGCAAGGAGCACATCCAGGACACGGTGGTCTTTTTCGGATCGGCGCGTTTTCGCGGGCGCGAAGAGGCTGACCACGCATTGGAGCTGCTCGACAATACTGGCTCCAGGCAGGCCGCACCCAGTGAAGAACAGCCCGCCAGCGTGCCGGATATTGCCACAGGCAAGGCAAGCGATCTGCAGCGCAAACGCGCAGTGGCGGCGGTTGAAATGGCCCGCTATTACGAGGACGCGCGGCGGCTGGCGCAGATGCTTACAGCGTGGGCGGGAAAGATTCCCTCTCGCCGTCATCGCTTCGTGGTCACTTCCGGTGGCGGGCCGGGCATTATGGAAGCGGCCAACCGCGGGGCATACGAAGCGGGCGGCAAGACGATCGGCATGAACATCCGGCTGCCGTTTGAACAAGCGCCGAATCCCTATATCACGCCGACGCTGAATTTCGAGTTTCATTACTTCTTCATGCGCAAGCTGTGGTTTGCATACCTGTCGAAGGCGCTCGTCGTGTTTCCCGGCGGATTCGGGACGTTGGACGAAATGTTTGAGATTCTCACGCTGGCGCAAACGCACAAACTGGCGAAGAAGATTACGGTCGTGGTGTACGGTTCCGAGTACTGGAAAAGAATTTTCAACATGGATGCGCTTGTCGATACAGGCGCGATCTCGCCGAAAGACATCGAGCTCTTTCAGTACGCCGACACGCCGGAGCAGGCTTTCGAATTACTGCGGACGGGTCTCACTGACAATTACCTTATTCCCGAGGCGAATGCAGCAGCAGCGCAAGCGTTCCAAGAGTTACTGCCGCACTCGACGCTCGAAGACTTTCTTGGTCCGGAACTGGCGAAGACAAGCAAGTAGAGATAGAAGTTGCTCTCATCCATCCTGGTTACTTTGTTGATTCCATTCGGCAATTGAACTGCTATTCGCGACACATTCACGCCATGTTGATGGGCGCAGCGGATACTTGTGGGTAGAAATCAGACCAAATCGCGAGATGAGGAGGAGAGATGGCCACTTCGACCGTTTCGTACCTGTGGCGCGACAAGGATGCAACGAGAGAGTTCCGCACCGGCGTTTCTTTGCACAGCCACACCAATCAATCGAAAGAGACGCTGGATTTTCTGGCGAATCTTGGTAGCCAGTATCCGGCGATTCGTCCGCTGCTCTCGCGGCTTGAGCGTCGCTCAGAGGGGATCCATGGGCTGCGCGTGAACTATGCCGCGAGCTACTGGACTCCGCCGATGACACCGAAGCTGGCATTTGATCTGGAGAGCGGGCAGATTGAGAAACTTGATCTGGCATCGATGGTTTCGATCACAGACCACGACAATATCAATGCGCCAATGTTGCTTCGAACGGTTCCGAGTGCGCGTCGGATTCCTGTGTCGGTGGAGTGGAGCGTTCCTTATGGCGGCGTGCAGGATTTCCATCTTGGAGTACACAACCTGCCGAGCGCGCGGGCCAGGGTGTGGATGCAGACACTGGCGGAGTTCACGGCCAAACCCAGCGATAAACGGTTGATGGAAATTCTTGTAGACCTCAATGATGAGCCCGACGTGTTGGTGGTTTTCAACCATCCGATGTGGGACCTGTTTCTGATTGGCCAGGAGAAGCATGAGTTTCTGTTGGGTGAGTTCCTGCAGAAGTACGGCGCGTGGTTGCACGCGCTGGAGCTAAACGGGCTGCGCAATTGGGAAGAGAATCGCGCGGTGCGGCGCCTGGCGCAGCAATGGAACATGCTGCTGACCAGCGGCGGCGACCGTCACGGAGTGGAGCCGAACGCGAACATCAATCTGACGAATGCAAGCACATTTACGGAATTCGTTCACGAAGTCCGCAAGGAAAAGCGGAGCAACGTTCTCTTCATGCCGCAGTATGCGCAGCCGTGGAAACATCGCCTCCTCCAAGCTACCCTCGATGCGATTCGCGATTATCCTGACTTCCCGCAGGGCTCGCGCACGTGGGATGAACGCGCTTACCATCCCGATGCGAAGGGCGCGATTCGCCCTTTGAAGGAGCTGTGGCCCAAGGGCCGCGCTCCGCTCGCAATAGGATGGGCGATCAAATGTGTGCAGTTGATGGGCGCTGGGCCAGTCTCCGGCGGCCTGCGCATCGCGTGGAACGACGCGAACCAATTGCGCCTTGCGCTGGGCGATTACGACGGTTAATCGGAACAAGGGGATTTTCGGCGGGAATATGATTGTTCCGTTGCCGTGATCAAGATTTATGACTGCACAGATGCCGCGCGTGGCCTATTTCCCCGACTCATTTCACGAGGTAAACGGGGTAGCACATACCAGCCGCCACCTTGAAGCGTTTGCGCGGCGTCGTAATCTGCCTTTCCTTTGTGTTCGCGCTGGGGATCGCGAGCAGGCATTTACCGAAGACGGCAATGTATGGACCCTGGAATTGCCGCGCGGCTTTCTCTCCTTCGCACTAGAGAAAGACCTACGCTTCGACCCTGCGTTTCTGCGCCACATTCCGCTGATCGGAGAGGTTCTGGAGCGGTTCAGGCCTGATCTAATTCACATCACCGGTCCCAGCGAGGTGGGGATGCTGGGCGCAGGCCTGGCGCATCATCGCAAGCTGCCGCTGGCTGCGAGCTGGCACACCAACGTGCATGAATACCTGGCTCGTCGCTCCAACTGGTTCTTACGCATGCTGCCCGAGCGCCAATCGGTTGCGACCGGCCAGAAGATTGAAGACTTGACGATGGCCACCGCGGCGCGATTTTATTCGGTCGCGCGCGTGCTGTTTGCGCCTAACCCGGAGTTATGCCAATTGCTGCACCGCATGACGGGCCGGCCCTGCCACCTGATGCCGCGCGGAGTGGATGCTGAACTGTTTCATCCAGCCAGGCGCAATCGACGTGCAGATGACCGCGATCATCTGCTGGGATTTGTAGGGCGCCTTTCCGTGGAGAAGAATGTCGCGCTACTGGCACAGGTGCAGGAAGAGTTGGAGAAGGCCGGGCATCGCAGTTTTCGTTTTCTGATTGTGGGACATGGCGCAGAAGAAGGATGGCTGCGCGAGAATCTGCCCCGCGCGGAGTTTACCGGTGTGCTGAAGGGCGAGGCACTTTCCACGGCCTACGCGAATATGGACCTTTTTGTTTTTCCGTCGCACACCGATACGTTCGGAAACGTGGTGCTGGAAGCGCTGGCGAGCGGCGTTCCCACGATTGTGACTCCCGATGGCGGGCCACCGACGATTGTTCGCGAGGGCGAGACGGGGTGCATCGTGCCTGATGCAGAGTTTGCTTTAGCGGTCGCGGGTATCCTAGGCGATCCGGTGAAGCATGCACAGATGCGCGAGGCTGCGCGTGCTTACGCGCTGACGATGAGTTGGGATTCGGTGTTCGAAGGGGTTTTTTCGGGGTATGAGGCAATTTTGCCTGCAGACAAAGAAGATGCGCACGCTGGATAGAAATCGCTTGCGGTTGCCATATGACTATTCGGCATCCAAGCAGTCAAGGGACTGTGAGCATCTATGCCTTCTAAAAAACTTACACGTAGAGAAATGCTGAAAATTGGAGCTGCAACGGGTGCAGCAGGGTTGGCCGGATCGCTCTTTTCCGGATGTGGCGGACGCGGCGGAAGCAGTATTCTAACAACTCCGGGATCAACGGCGTGCGCGAAGGTGACAGATATCGATCACGTCGTCATCCTCATCCAGGAAAACCGTTCGTTTGATCACTATTTTGGAAGCTATCGCGGGGTGCGCGGATTTTCCGATCCGAGTGCGGCGTATCAACAGCCCTATCCGGGAAACACAGGGAGCGCGCCAGCGGGCGTGTTGTTGCCCTTCCACCTGGACACTACGAAGACCAACGCGGCCTGCACGCACGACATCACGCATGACTGGGTCCCGCAGCACCAGAGCTGGAACAATGGCGCGATGGATGGCTTCGTGACCTCGCGCCTGGCCATCAACCCCAATGATGCGGTGGCAGCGATGGGCTATTACAGGCGCACCGATCTGCCGTACTACTACGCGGCGGCGGATGCATTTACGCTTTGCGACAATTACTTCTGCTCGGTGATGGGTCCGACCGATTCCAATCGTCTGTATACGATGGCGGCGTCGATCGACCCGGATGGAAAGAATGGCGGGCCGCTGCTGCAAACGCTGATCGCAAACCGGCCGTCTTTCTACGGCAAGCTCACGTATACGACGATGCCGGAGCAGTTGCAGGCACGAGGGATTTCATGGAAGGTCTACACGTCGCCGGATCAGAGTCTTGTCACCGGCCTTGATTCCGACGACGTCCTTCCTTACTTTAAGAATTTCCAGGACACGACATCTCCGCTCTACAAGAACGCATTCGGGCCGCAGTTTCCAACCGACTTTGTGTCGGATGCGCTGTCTGGCAACTTGCCCCAGGTTGCCTGGATCACCGCTTCGGTCATCAGCTCCGATCATCCCCCTTCGCCTTCGCTCTTCGGAGAAAACACGCTGGCCGCAATCGTGGCCGCCCTTAGCGCCAATCCAGTGGCTTGGGCGAAGACGGTACTGTTCGCAACTTACGATGAGAACGGGGGCTTTTTCGATCACGTCCCGCCAGTTACAGCGCCCCCAGGGACGCCCGGCGAGTATGTGACCGTGCCCGCCGTTCCGGACCCGACGGAGGAAGGAAGTCCGGCAATCACGGGACCGATCGGGTTGGGATTTCGCGTGCCAATGCTGGTGATTTCGCCATTCAGCAAGGGCGGTTTCGTTTCATCGGGACTGTTCGACCACACATCGATACTTAAATTTCTGGAGACGCGATTCGGCGCGGAGGTGCCGAATCTTTCAGCATGGCGGCGTGCAACGGTCGGCGATATGACGAGCGCGTTCAACTTCACAAAGCCGGATATGTCTATTCCTTCTTTGCCGTCGACGACGGATGCGCTTCCCGCAATCATCACGGAATGCGCGAACAACCTGGCGGGGTTTACGACGTTTCAGGTGCCCACACCACAAACTATGCCGACGCAGGAAGCCGGAACGGCCAACCGGCCGAGTGGGTCGTGCTAGTCGGGACGTGGCACGTGCAGTTTGACTTTAAAGATTGCTCATTCCGCCATCGATGAGTAGCTCGCTGCCGATGGTGAATGCTGATTCGTCCGATGCGAAGAGGACGACCGCGCTGGCGATCTCCGCTGGCGTGCCGAAGCGCTTTGCGGGGACTTGTCCCTGAATCGAAGCAGATACAGTTTTCAATTCAGCCTCAGAGAATCCCAATTTGCCGTAGAGAGGCGTGGAGATAGGGCCGGGGCTAATGGCGTTCACGCGAATTCCACGTCCAATCAACTCACCCGACAGCGTCCGAACGAGCGAGATAAGGCCTGCTTTGCTGGCTGCGTAAACGCTCGTGTTGGGCATTCCAAGGTGAGCGTTAACTGAGCCGTTGAGCACGATGGATGCGGGATTCGCAAACAACGGCAGAAGCGATTGAATGAGGAAGAATGGGCCTTTGAGGTTGATGGCGAATGAACGGTCGAACGCGCCTTCGTCAATCTGTTCGATCGGCCGCATATCGACGATGCCCGCATTCACAAACAACACATCGAGCTGGCCAAATGTTTTGCGAACGGTTTCGGCCACCTGCTTTTGAGCCGCGACATTGGCTGCATCGGCGGCGATCGTGAGCACTTCAGGTCCAAGTTCCTTGCCGGCTTCTTCGAGATTCGCAGGATTATTTCCGGTAATGATGACGCGGGCGCCTTCGCGCAAAAACTGGCGAGCGGTTTCGAGACCAATGCCTGTCGTGCCTCCAGTAATGAGTGCGCGTTTACCTGCGAGCCGGCTCATGATTTTCTCCTTCAGTCGTGTGATCTCAATTGACGGGCATAACGATTACGGTCTTGCCGTAACCGAGTGTGCGTTTCGTCTTCCGGGCATAGGCAGCGGGTGCGTCTGAGAGCGGAACTTCCGCGTCAACGAAGACGCGCAGCCTGCCTGTGTCGAGCATTTCTGCGACTTCGATGAGCTCCTGCTGATTTGGTTCAACTATGAAGAATGCCTGCTTTGCACGCGCATCATTCGTGCCTTCGCTGTCCGCGGCGATCGTCACTAGGCGGCCGCTCGGTTTCAGCACTTTCCAGGAGCGGTGTAGCGTTTCTCCACCTACTGTGTCAAACACCACATCAACATCTTTCGCGAGCTGTTCGAACGCGTCGGCTGCGTAGTCGATGACGCGATGTGCTCCAAGGCGAGAAACGAATCCCACGTTTTGAGTCGACGCCGTGGCGGTGACTTCCGCGCCACGAAGCCGTGCCAGTTGAATGCAGAAAATGCCAACCGCGCCAGCTCCGCCATGAACAAGAATGCGTTCCCAGGCTTGCAGTTTTGCATGGTCGTTTAGTCCTTGCCATGCGGTGAGCGCTCCTATTGGCACAGCGGCCGCCTGAGCATGAGTAAGGCTCTTTGGCTTATGGGCGATGCTTTTTGAAGGGGCAGCGCAAAATCCAGCGGTCGCCCCATCGCTGAACCAATCGTTCATTCCAAATACTTCATCGCCGACGGAGAACTCTTCTACGCCTTCGCCCAGAGCAGCGACAACGCCGGAGAATTCGTGGCCGGGAATGGCGCGAGTGCGCGCGCTGCCGTCCTTATTGTGCGTCGTGGGGTACCAAATGAGTTCAGAAGGTGTAACGCCGGCAGCATGAACTTTGATGAGGACTTCATTCTTGCCTGGTGCTGGCGTAGGCACGTCCGCTGTAACCAGCGTCGGTTCCTGTGGTGAACCGATGAATTATGACTGGGGGAAAATCTTGGGTTCGCGAGGGGCCCGTCGCAAGTGCGGTATTAGGAATATATCGCATCTGGAATGGGGATTCGTTGCCGTAAGCAAAACAAGAGAATGCTCCGTAGAGCTTGATTCAGAATGATGAGAAACCATTTTTGAATGGGGCTCAGAAACGAGCCGCCGCAATTGGGGATCCCGTCTTGAGGTCTAGCGCGAATGGAGTCTCTTTGTCCGACACTAGATTCCAACCCGTGCCGTGGAGCACATCGCCCTCGATGTTGGTGACGGTCACTCCTTCGTCGGAGAGTTTCGCAGAGCGCCATCTTTCCCCGCGCGCGCCCCAGGCGAGGATGGCGTGATGGCCGACGAAGAGCAGAAGGCCGTCTGGAATTTCATCGCTGGGGGGTAGAGGACGGACTTCGAGCACCGGACGGAAGGGAATCATGATGAACTGCTCGGGCGCTATGGTGTCGATGAGATCGGCATAGCCGGCAGGTGGCGAGGAAGGGCTGCGCGCTGGGCGAGTGTTGCCCTCCCTGAGCCTCCGGCCGAATCAGCACTTCGAGGGCGCCACGTTCCACTTCCTCGCCTTCGCGAGGGTAGACGAAGTGGCGCGGGGGCAAAATCAGAGGCCGCGCTGGAAGCACCTCAGCTTGCCAGCGATGCGGGAAGCTTGAGTCAACGAGAGAGGCGTCTGGATTTGCGTTCACAGCGCTCAGACTCCAACGAACTGCTCGAGCCGCTGGCGGACGCTGGGGATGCCGAGGTTCAAGACCGAGCCCTGCTCGATGAGGGGTACGAGCTTGTCAAACTCCGGTCCGGAGTGCGTGCCGGTGAGCGCGATGCGGACAGGATGATAAAGTTCCTTGCCTTTGACGCCGGCGGCTTGTTTTACCTCATTTATCCATGTTGTGAAATCGGCTGCAGTGATTACACCCGAGTGAGCGCGGACGCGGGCGGCCAACTCGGTCAGCACGGTACGAGCGGAATCCATCCGTAAGATGGCGGCATTCTCCGGGTCGGCGCGCGTGAGACTGGGATCGATGTGGAATACGAATGCGGCCTTCGCAGGGATCGCGTCGAGATGGTTGACGCTGGGAGCGAAGAGCGCAACGAGGTGGAAGAACCAGACCAGGATTGCATTGGACGCTTCCGATTTTTCTGGCAGCAATCCGCCGAAGTAGTCCCAGCAAAGTGATGCAAGCCGCGCGGGCTCGGCCAACTTCACATAGTGGCGGTTGAGCCAGTTCAGTTTTTCAATGTCGAAGATTGCCGGACTTGGCGTGACGCGCTCGATCGAGAAAACGCGGACGAGCTGCTCCGGGGTGAAGGTTTCAGTTTTGCCATCTTCCGCAGACCAGCCCAGCAGTGCGAGATAGTTGACGAGCGCCTCCGGAAGGTAACCCATCTCGCGAAAGCTCGATATCGAGGTCGCGCCGTGGCGCTTGGAAAGGCGCTCGCGGTCGGGCCCGAGAATCGTAGACAGATGTGCAAACTTCGGCACAGGCCATCCCAAGGCTTCAAAGATGGCGACTTGCTTCGACGTATTGGAAATGTGATCGTCGCCGCGAATCACATGGGTGATTTTCATCAGCGCATCATCAACGGTGACAACGTAGTTGTAGACCGGAATGCCAGGAGAGGCGCCGCTTAATCCGCCCTTTGCCGAGCGGACAAGGATGGGATCGCTCACCGTATGAGGATCGAATTCAAGGTCGCCGCGCACAAGGTCGTTGAAGCGAATGGTGTGAGGAGGAATCTTGAGCCGAACGGCGTAGGGTTTGCCCTTGCCGAGCTTCTCGTTTACTTGGGGCAGGCCGAGTCGTCGGCACTTTCCTGAGTAAATCTGCGGCTTGTGCTCGGCAATGGCTATCTTGCG
>WNGL01034727.1_pt1 | contig 13045 bp, 10 predicted proteins | sample 5400591 | NCBI WGS metagenome assembly WNGL01 (sample SAMN13153377, study PRJNA577476) | soil metagenome | isolation source: 80 cm soil or saprolite under Garry oak tree replicate 1 | place: USA:California | collected 2016-06-15
AGGTAGCCCTGCACAGTAGTGAGTGGTGTACGCAGTTCGTGTGAGGCCGTCATCAGAAACTGGTCTTTGAGCTGATCTACCTCTCGCAGTTGCTGGTGTTCAGTCTGCAGTTGCCGGTAGAATTGTTGAACTTCTTGGAGCCGCTGCTCTCGTTCTTTAAGGATGAGCACGAGGATCAAAACTGCCAGGGCGAGTGGGTAGAAGAGAGTGAACCAGCTCTCGCTATACGCCGGAGCTGCATGAAGCTGTCCATTATATTCCAGGTACGTGAAGTATGCTCCACTTAGAGCATTAGCAAGCAGACCCAGGCCAATCAAGAACCATGCGACCTGATAGCGGAGCTTTAATTTCATTGCTCCTCGTCGCCCCTGATAGAATGTGTTCCAGGCCCATGTTGCGCCTATCAATGAACTCAACGTGTAGATGATATCGGAAAAGAGGCCAACAGTGTGATTTCCGACGACGTGAAAGAGCATCCACAACACGCTGGCGCTGAAAATGAGTACAACAACTCCAATAGCGACATTGTTTTGTCGGCCAGGATTCTGGAGATGGGCATGCGTTATCCCTTCGGTTGTCGCGTACTTCATACATTCCTCAGGACACCACTATTGCCATTGCCCCCGCTGGCAATACTTATAAGCTTACCCTACGCTGAAACCGCCTCAAGATGGTTAGTATACTCGGGTGCATCTATATGTGTCACATCTTTAACTCGTCAATACACTCAGTATAACAGAGAAGGAGCAATTTGCACAGTATCAAAAATTACACGAACGCCCACTTTACTTCGTGTGTAAGAAGCCATGCTGCTTGCTTTGCTAACATGACGGGCATACTCATGCAGACGTAGACCTGGTGTGGGTCGTGGATGGCTGGGAACCATGACTCGTCGGGGCGTAAGGGGAAATTTCGCATCTGCTCTTGCAGGTTTTCTGAGGGATCGAAGGAGATTTGTACCAGGTCACCGATCACGTACCGAAACGACTCGATGACTTTCTGTTGGAGAGCCTGGCTAAGGGGTGTCGCATGTCCACTCACGCTTGCTGTTTGCAGAAGCCGGACCATAAGCTGAACTTTCTGGGTCTCCTGGTTGACGCGACGACCAATGGGCTGACCGCTGGTTTCTTTGCAGAATACTTCTACGGCCGCCTGGGTGGACTCTTCCTGAGCGACGGAACAAACAATTTCTACCAGGACGGTCATCATGGATCTCCTTACCGCCACACGAACAGCACTGTGCAGCATCCTGATACTCCTTTAAATAGCGCTTCGATTGGAAGCAGGCGCTGCTTCCAGTATATCCTTTAACGTCAGCAGGTCGTGCACAAGCTGGCGGCGGACCACATTTGTGGTCACCGAATCCGTCATTCCCAGAATTCCTCCTGTAAGATGGATGATCGTCTCCAGGGAGACAGTGGTTGCACCATCTTCGGTCTGCTCGAACTGGTAAGAGAAGAGGCAAGGTGTTATCCCAGAAAGGCTTTTGATGGTCAGGCAGCGGTCAGGTTCATACTCCACGATCTCAAAAGTGATATCCATCCATCTTCCCAAAAACTGGATGGTACTGCGTACCGTCGCTCCTACACGTATCTCTCCCGGAGAGGTTTTCCTGACCGCGATCGTGGCAGTTGACCAGTCAACCTGGTTCTCAAAGTCGCTCAGGTAGGCGAAAATTTCCTCAGCGGGTAGGTTGATGACAACACTCTGCCTGTCTTTCATTGTTTTCAACAGGATCTCCACTCCTCACGTCAATGGTCAGCTACGCATGATATGGATTATCCCCTGGGATGAGTGCTCGACTACTGCAATCGTCTCCCTGGGGGAATACATGCCTGAGCAGGTGTAGCTGAGTCCTCTAAGGCATACAAAGCTTTATCTGCAATGGGAAAAAGCAAGATCGTTTCCATAATCGCATGCAGGACTGAACGTCACATTGCCTACAGTGCCCGACCCGAAAAGTTCTCTCAGAAGAGAACCCATGCTTTTTTCTACTTCAAGCTTCATATTTTCCTTCGTACGTGGAAGCAAAACGAAGTTCTGGCAAGAACACTGGGCACGTATGTGGATAGAGCAATGTTGTAGGCCCATGTGCAAGTGAGAAGAGAAATGAATAGTTACATCATCCACCGATCCCCCGCCAAAAAGTTTAAGCAGGACTTGGCTCACTCCATCTTCTACTGCGAGTTCGGCATGTTCTTTCTCGTTTGGTACGACTTCAAAGAACCTATCATAGCACTGCATATGCATCTCAAAAGTGCACATAGCCGATTCCTTCCTATTTCTACCTATCTCTATTGATTTGCCGTTCCGCTTTAAGTATACTTAGAAAGGTTCTCCTTTCTATGGTTCCTGGTAACCCAAAGTCAACTCAAAGTCTACTCGCTCATGAGCAGGACTTCCTATCACCTTGGAGGAGCAAACGTGAGAAGTGGAACACATATAAACATGGGGGCATTTAGCAGCAGCGTCCAAAGATATCTTCGTAGCAGTGGCTATACCCAGAAGCAATTGGCGGATGCGTTAGGTCTGCACCCAAAGGTCCTCAGTCGTAAGCTCAATGGCACCGATAATGCGCAACTCACACACCTGGAGATACAGCGCATCATCACGACGTTGGCACGCTGGTCCGCGATCACTACGCGTGAGGAAGCACTCCACCTGCTTGAACTGGCACAGGTGGGAGCAGCCATCTTTAGCGACGACCAATGGCGGACACCTCCTCTCAGTACGCTTGCAGCGAAAAATGCTCAACCGGTTCCTTTCGGCAGTTCCAGCTTTCCTACCTATACCCACCAGCACAATCTCCCAGCTCCAACCACGCGGCTGATTGGACGGGAATGGGAAGAAGGGCGACTCCAGCACCTGCTTATGCGCGACGAGGTGCGCCTGGTGACGCTGGTTGGGTCGGGCGGCAGTGGCAAAACACGCCTGGCTCTGCATGTGGCAAGCAAACTGGTCAGCATGTTTGCGCAGGGTGTGTGGTTTGTGCCTCTGGCCGGGCAGCGTGATCCTGCCCTGGTACCCATGAGTATTATGGAGGCGTTGAATCTTCAGTCCACGCCTGGCTTCCCCCCGCTCCAAAGCCTGATCACCTATCTCAAGCGGAGACAACTGCTGCTGGTGCTGGATAATTTTGAGCAGATAGGAGAAGCGACCTCGGTGGTGGCTGAACTGCTGGCAGCGGTGCCTGGCCTGAAGGTACTGGCAACCAGTAGGGCGGTGCTGCGCCTGTCAGGTGAACACAAGCTCAGCGTCCCCCCTCTAGATGTTCCCAATCCTTTCAATGTGCAAGAGATGGAGGAAATTTCGCAATCTGCAGCCGTCCAACTCTTTGTTGAACGCGCGCAGGCCATGGAGCCTGACTTTGCTTTGACCCCCGAAAACGCAGTCGTCATCGCGCAGATTTGTGCCAGGGTCGATGGTTTGCCTCTGGCATTGGAGCTGGCGGCCGAGCGCATCAATGTGCTCCCGCCGAGATTGCTCTTAGAACGGCTCATAAAAGCTCGACTTCCTGTGCTGACCAGGGGTGCCAAAAATCTGCCCAACAGGCAGCAAACCCTGCGCGATACCATCACCTGGAGTTACGACTTGCTCTCACCTGCCGAGCTAGCAGACTCGCAGGAAGCGCATCCTTTCTTCTCTCCGTTGGATATGCTGGAACAATTAGTGGACAACAGTTTGCTGGTACGAGTGCAGTCTGCAAACGGGCAGGCGCGCTTCACCATGCTGGAAACGCTGCGAGAGTACGCGCTGGAACGGCTGGCCGATCAGGGGGAGTGTGAACGGCTGCGGGATTGGCATGCCTGCTATTACCTGAAGGAAGCGGAAGCAGCCGAGCGAGGTCTGAGAGGGCCACAGCAACTCGTGTGGCTGTCTAAGGTGGGGGCTGATCGCGATAATTTCCGCGCAGCCCTGGAATGGTCGCTCCAGCGAGCGAAAGCGGGAATGAGCATCAGCGCTTTTTCCGTCATGCGTCAGCAATCAACAGGAGCATGCGTCCCGGTTGCCGGGAGCAAGACGTTTTGCTCGCAAGGCGTTCCCGGCGATAGTGTGCTTGCGATTGAGCTGTGCCTGCGACTGAGTGCGGCCCTCAGACACTACTGGGAGTGGCAGGGCTACCTGACAGAAGCACGTTACTGGTTGGGAGCAGCCCTGGAAGTGCCGCTTGAGGATGAGGCTGGAGAGACGGCGCTTGCGGCGCGGGCCAAAGCCTTGAGCGAGGCCTCTCGCCTGGTGTGTTTGCAAAATGACCAGGTCAGAGCAGTAGAACTGGCCGAGGAGAGTATTGCACTCTGGCGACAACTGGATGACCCGAGCGGGTTAGCGACCGCGCTGCTTCACCGTGGGTGGGCTGCCCACGCCCAGGGCGAGTATGAAACGGCAAAGCGCGTGTACTGGGAGAGCATGGAGCATCTCGAAGGAGTGGAGGACACCTGGCTGCGCGCACAACTGCTCGTGTACCTGGCTGCGGCGGCAGGGTTCACCTACGATTTCGAAAAACTGGGGGAGTTTTATACACAGAGCAGGGAACTCTTTGAGCAGATAGGTGACACGAGCGCCGTGGCCGATGTGTTGAAGGATCAGGGCGGCTTGTGGCTCTTACAAGGGAATTGCACGGAGGCGATTCACTGTCTGCTCAAGAGTTTGAAGCTGTGCTATGGACTGGGCCACAAACAATACATGACGACAGGCATGTGTTTGTTGAGCCTGGCGATTGGCATGAGGCAGGAACCGGACCCGGAGACGGCGAGCATACACTCGGCGCAACTGCAGGGCGCTGCTGACGGCTTAATGGACGCCATCGGTTTGAATCCCTGGACAAGGGCCAATCCACTCGCTCAAATGGCACGCCAGCAGATTCGCTCGCGAGTAGATGAACAATCCTATGAGGCAGCATGGAACGAAGGCAGAGCACTTTCGGTAGAGCAAGCGATTGATCTGGCTTATAGGCTGGGAGAAGATGTGATTTCCTAGACCCAACGGCGGGACCGTTCAATCAACTTTTTCAGGAATGCCCTATGTCAAAGGAGAGCCATATGAAGCGAGTAGAGATACTAAACCAACGAGTAGTGTTTGATGATGTTTTTAAGATTCGAGAGGCTACGGTTCGCCATGAGCTTTTCAACGGTCAAATAAGTGTTCCTCTCCGTCGTCTGGTGTTTGAACGGGGCGATTCGGCGGCGGCACTGCTGTTGAACCGAGATACGCAGAAGGTCGTCCTGATCAACCAATTCAGATATCCAACATATGAGAAAGGTCCGGGCTGGCTCTATGAAGTGGTTGCCGGAGAGATCGACCAGGGAGAGGAGCCAGAGGAAACCATACGGCGCGAAGTGCGCGAGGAGATCGGCTACAATACCGGCGGGCTGCAGCCAATCGCAACATTCTATGTCTCACCAGGCGGCAGTTCGGAGCGCATCTTCCTCTATTTTGCCGAGGTTGGCAACGCCGACCGCGTCTCTGACGGGGGCGGGCGAGCAGCAGAACACGAAGATATTGAGCAGGTCGAACTGACACTGCCCGATCTCTGGATGGCGCTACGGCAAGGTGACATTATAGATGCCAAGACCCTGATAGCCGTGCAATGGTTACAGAGAAGAATGGAAGAAAACTTCAAGACTCCTCTTTAGCAGGCTGAGGCCCAGAAGCCCCCGTATCCACACTCGGCTCCGGGTTGTACCAGCCTCCATCATTGGCGATGAGCTGATCTGCCTCGGGTGGTCCCCAGGTGTGGGGTGCATACTCGTAGACAGGGGTCACATTTCCCAGAATCGGGTCTACTATTCTCCACTGCGCCTCGACGGAGTCCTCGCGCACGAAGAGCGTTTCGTCACCTTTCATGGCAGCGCCGAGCAGACGCTCGTACGGGGCCATCTCGTCGGGCGACTGGTGTACTGCCACAAGCTCAACTTCTTCACCGTGCATAGCCTCGCCCGCAATCTTGGCCCTGGCACCGAGCGAGATTTTGACGATAGGGCTGATGCGGAAGCGGTAATAATTAGAGCGGGGAGGTTCAACCTCTCCAAACACGGCTAGAGGTGGGTTCTTGAGTTGAACCATTATCTCCGTGGCTCTCACCGGCAAGTACTTGCCGGCCCGAATATAAAACGGTACGTTAGCCCAGCGCCAGCTGTCGATAGAGAGTTTCACCGCGGCGAACGTCTCGACCTGCGAATCGGGAGCGACGCCTTCCTCCTGGCGATAGCCACGATATTGACCCCGCACAACGTTTGACGGATCGAGTGGCCGTATCGCCTTGAGGAGAATGGCCTTTTCATCGCGAATGGCATCGTTATCTTCGCTGGAGGGCGCGTTCATCGTCAGTACCGCAACCAGCTGCAGAAGGTGGTTCTGCACAACATCACGGATCGCCCCAACCTCTTCGTAAAATTTCCCACGCCCTGCCACACCAAAATCCTCCGCCATGGTGAGCTGCACGCACTCGACATAGTTGCGATTCCAGATCGGCTCGAGAAATGAGTTGGCGAAGCGGAAGTAGAGCAAGTTCTGAACCGGTTCCTTCCCCAGGTAGTGATCGATGCGGAAGATCGATGACTCGGGGAAGACGGAGTGCAGAATCGCGTTTAAAGCCTGGGCCGAGGCGAGGTCGCGTCCGAAAGGCTTCTCAATGATCACCCGCGCATTTTTGGCGCTGCTCGATTGCTGCAATCCTTGAACAACCGGGCCAAACATGCTGGGAGGGATCGCAAGGTAGTGCAGGGGTCGCTTAGAGTTGCCGAGCGCAGCACGCAGTTTGGCATACGTCGCTTCATCGGTATAGTCTCCTGAGACGTACTGGAGCAGTGAGCACAGCTTCTCGAATACTGCCTGGTCTACTTCACCATGCTCCTTCAGACTGTCGTAGACATGAGATCGCAGTTGCTCAATGCTCCACGGTCTCCCCGCGACCCCGATGATCGGTATGTCGAGTTGACTGCGCCGCACCATCGCCTGCAGTGCAGGGAAGATTTGCTTGTATGCCAGGTCGCCGGTAACGCCAAAGAAGACGAGACTGTCTGATTGAGTATCCGTCATGATGCACCTTCTGATTTAAGGGTAGCCATTCCTGGATGCTGCTAAACGCGAGCCCCAACCTTTATAGATGTGTTCATAAACTACACGAATCCCAGAGGAAAGAGGTGACTCATGCGTGTGAATCGCGGCGAGCTACCAGAGTTCCTGCGAAGCCAGTCTTGCTCCTTCCGCCAATGACTCGAGCTTGGCCCACGCGACGCTGGGCGCAACGGCACCTGCTCCGACGAAGGTGCCAAATCCACAGTCGGTGCCAGCGATCACGTTCTCTCTCCCAACGGTGCGAGCGAACCGCACCAGGCGTTGGGCAACGACCTCCGGGTGTTCGATATAGGTGCTGCAAGTATCGATCAGGCCGGGGATCAATAGCTTGCCATCGGGCAGATGTACCTCCTCGAAGACTTTCCACTCGTGTTCGTGGCGAGGGTTGGCCGCTTCGATGGAAAGTGCATTGCCCTGTATGCTGAGGAGCAGATCGAGAATTTCTTTGAGTGGTACGTCCCGGTGGTGCGGGCCGGGGTAGTTGCCCCAACACACGTGAATGCGCACCCGCTCGGGCGAGATGCCGGTGATGCCATAGTTCAGCGCTTCGATGTTTTGCTGCACCTGTCGGCGAAAATCATCGAGGCTGGCATTGGCGAAACGCGTGTGGCGCTGCATGGCCAGGTCCGGGCAGTCCAGTTGTAACACGAATCCTGCCGCAACGATGGCCTGGTATTCGTAGCGCATAGCGTCCGCGAGAGCGTAGAGATAGGCTTCCTGGGTGGGATAGTAGTTATTCTGCATCACCTGGGCGATTGTTCCGGGCGAGGCGGCGGGCATGAAGACCTCTGCTGGCTCGTTCTCTTGTAAAGCAGCCTTCAGGTTTGCGATATCGTGGTGTACCGCGTCCTTGTCGCGCAGGGTGATGGGGCCGGTGCAGGCTGGGGTAAAGTAGCGGCTTTCGCTCCCCTCATTGCGGCGAAACATGCGCACCCGCAGGTCTGGATGGTCGAGCACATCCTGCGCTACAAAGGGGTTCGACTGCCCCTCAAAGCCTGTCAGACGGTCCTTGACGTAGTTCGCGAAGCCAATCTTGCTCATCTCGCCGTCGGAAATGACATCGATACCAACGGCGGTCTGGTGTTTGACCACCTCAGCAACGGCGTCACGCACGCTTTCGGCAAGTTCGGTTGCATCTACCGGATTCCCCTGCTCTCTGGCGATCATCAGTTGTGCCAGGTGATCTGGCCGGGGCAAACTGCCGGTATGGGTTGTCAGAATTCTCTCGACACTGCGTTTCATGGCTCGATCTCCAGTCTTCTTTATGAGAAAACGGGTTAGCGCAAATCACGCACCCGTTTGGCTTTGAACTGCGTCGGTGGCAGCGTCCCCTGTGGAAGCACTTCGATGATGGCCCGCAGTTCGCACTGTGAGCGGATCTCGCGCTCCACCAAAGCGGTGATCTCAGCGTAACGATCAGTGGTAACTTCGGAAACGGCTTCCACCTGCACAATCAGCTCATCCAACTCGTGTTCCTTCTTGAGAACGATGGCGAATTCAGCGCCCAGCATGGGAATGCGGCGCACGATATCCTCAATGCTGGAGGGGAAGAGCGTGACGCCGCGCACATTGAGCATATCGTCGGCCCTTCCAGACATACCTCCCACCGCGCGTGCATGGGTGCGCCCGCAGGCACAAGGCTCGTGCGTCAGGACGGTACCTCCCAAATCTGCACATCCTCCATCAAGTGAGTACTGACCGGACCTTCTTTTCTTGCCGCGACAGCCGCGCAGGTATAGCCGCCAGCCGATGGAGCAGCCTCGGTGCAGCCATAGAACTCGTGCAGTTCGGCCTGCCAGGTCTCCTCCAGGCGCCGACGGGTCGCGGGAATGCTGAAGCCCGGTTCTCCAGCGCAGAACAGGTAGCGAATCGAGCTTGCTGCCGGGTCGAGACCCAGCTCGCGTAGCACACCGGCGAGGTAGAGCGCGTAGGAGGGAGTGCATGCCAGGATGGTCGGTTGATAACGCTCGATGAAGCGAGCGCGGGCGCTTGAATCCAGGCCACCAGCCGTGACGATGGGAATGCCCATCAGGTTGAGCGCGTAATGCACGCCCCAGAGCCAGACGTGCGGGCCATAGCCAAAGGCGATGAGCGCGCTGTCGCGACCAGGCCGGAAGCCCATGGCCCACATGGCGCGGGCATTCGTCCACATCCACATCTCGCGGTCGAACTGGCTGTAGCGGAAGGCGCGCGGCTGCGCCGTGGTGCCAGAACTGGCGAAGATCTGCCAGCCCCGTTGCAGCCAGAGGTTATCGTCAAGTGCAGTATAGCTGCCCCAGGGGCTGTGTTCCGCCAGGTCGTCAGCCATCTCCTGCTTGGTTGACACGGGAATCAATTGTAAATCATCCACCGAGCGAATATCGCCCGGCTGAAGGCCAATGCGATCAAACTTGCGCCGGTAAAATGGGATACACTGGTAGGCATAGCGAACCGCTACCCGCAGTTTTTCGCTCTGAATAGCCCGCAGTTCCTCCTGCGGCGCGGTATCAAGCTTCGTACACCAGAACTGTTCGTTGTCCGGTCGGTCAGGGGAGAGCCGGTACTTCTGTAGCAGGGCAATCCATTCCTCGCGAATATCGCTCATGGGCGTTCTCCTTAAAAGAAAGTAGCAGCTTGACCAGTCAGTGGAATCATATCCAGGGAACTCATCATTGTCAATGTTTGTACTGGCTACAGGTGAGATTGATGTTTAAACAAAAAGTTGGGTTGAAGCGGTGGGGTTCTAGAGCTGGGTTTGCTCTTGCTCTGGATATGCTATGCTACATTCAGATATAGGGGTGAGAAACGCGCGAGAGCGCATTTTTTCTTTGAAAGGAACTTGCTATACATGACTATGAACTTCGGTGTAATGGTCCCGCAAGGGTGGCGTATGGACCTGGTCGATTTTCTCGACCCGGTTGAGGCGTACGAGGCGATGACACGCGTCGCGCAGGAGGCCGAGGCTCTGGGCTTCACTTCCGTCTGGCTCTACGACCACTTCCACACTATTCCTGTTCCCTCGCAAGAGGTCACGTTTGAATGCTGGATGAGCACCGCTGCCCTTACACGCGATACGAAGCGCGTGCGTATCGGGCAAATGGTGACCTGTAACGGTTATCGCAATCCTGCGCTGCTGGCAAAGATGGCGAGTACCGTCGATGCCATGAGCCATGGACGACTCAACTTTGGCATTGGCGCTGGCTGGTATGAGCACGAATTTCGCGCTTATGGCAATGAATTTCCCGATGCTCCAGAGCGCCTGCGTCAGCTGCGCGAGGCTGTTCAGGTCATCCTGGCGATGTGGACACAGGAAGAGGCGGTCTTCGAGGGCAAGTACTATCATGTGCGCGGAGCAATCAACCAGCCTAAGGGCGTGCAAAAGCCGCATATTCCCCGGTAGCAGCAGAAAGTAACACTGGACAATGAGAAAAAGGGAGCCACCTCTTCTCTTTCACGAGTAACTCGGCACCACACCTGCAGCAAACGTAATCCGCCAACTTCCTCCTGACCAAGTCGCTTCGAGGGAATAGCAACCTGCTTTGGGAATGGTCAGCCCTCCTGGGAACTGAGTCCATTGGGGACCTCGGTTCGCAATGTTGGGATTGCGTGTATCTACCACCAGAGTGGTCGGTGTACTCGCCGGGTCGGCATCTTGAGCATCAGGATAGAGGGGAGAACCATCGCGCAAATTGGCTCCATGGAACGTCACCACTCCCTGGTAACTCGTTGACACCACCCACAGGAACTTGTGGCCCCACCCATACTGGTTATGCTCGGCATGGGCCTCGATGGAGTCCCAGATCAGGGCTAAGGGGGCTTGTATGCGGAAGTTTCCGGCTCCGGCCCATGCCGGGTTGGCTCCGACTGCTGGTCCAAAGTCAGAACTGATGACCTGAGGAGTTGGGCCGACAGGGCAATTCTGCGGTAAGGATCCGAGGGTAGCCTAGAGGCCTCCCAGAGGCGTAGCTGTAAGGGTAGGAGACGGTAGCTGTGTAGTCATTGTTGGATTGGGGGTGGAAGAAGATGTCGTTGGCGTTCTCGAGGCTGGTGGCGATGAAGCCTGAGTACAAGCGGCAACGATGCAGATGAGCCCTGTAAAGAGCGCCACTTGGGAGAGCCATCGTCTCCTCTCCATCTCTTTTCCCTCCTGACGTGTACTGGAACAATTTTAGTGAGAGAACAAACTCAACCTCAAGTTATCTAGATCAGACCATGGCGGATGGCAAAGGCCGCTGCCGCTGCTCGGTTCTCGCTGCCCGTCTTGTTGAAGATATGTGTAAGGTGAGCGGCAATCGTTTTCTCGCTCAGTACCAACTCCTGTGCGATCTGTGTGTTGGTCATGCCTCGTGCTACCAGGAATAGCACCTCCACTTCTCTCGCTGAAAGCCCCGCAGGATAGGTGGGTGATGTGGCCTTAGTAGGTGGCGGAACAACTCTCGCTCCTCCCTGAGTGAGAGCCTGCTCCGGCGTCATGCTTCGTCCCTCAGCCCACCTGGTGGCAAAGGTGTTTTCGCCCAGCCGGGTGCGTACGGCAGCGACCGAGCGTTCGTACTCGGCGCGCTCAACTGGCGGCAGGGGTACACCAATAGCTGCACGCAAGGATTCTGCGGTTCCCCAGAGCCGAGCAGCCCACACTGGTTCGCCTTGTGCCGCGACTATATCAGCCAATCCCTCCAGGTCGGTGGCGATTATCTCCCTTTTGCCCACATCCCTGGCTATTACCAGGCTCTCCTCGTAGTGTGCTTGCGCTGCCGCACTATTGCCCTGGCGTGCCTCTACTTTTGCTAAAAAGGAGATCGCGGTCACCATGCCCCATCGATACCCTGCTTCCTTGTAGAGCCTCACACTCTCCTCAGCAAGCTGGTATGCCGTGACCAGATTGCCCTCCATCAGGGCAATCTGTCCTGAGAGCCATAAGGCGGCGGCAATACCCTGTTTGTCGCCCAACTCCCGGAAGAGCCTGAGCCCCTCCTTGTGCAGGGGGTGTATTGTCGCCGGGTCGCTCTGGGAATCAAAGAGCACCTGCGCCAGGTAGACGAGCGAGGAGGCAATACCCCTCTTCCCACCTAGTTCCCTGTGCATCGCCAGGCTTTCTTCAAACTGGGAGCGTGCCAGGGCGTATTCGCCCTGGCTGTGGTGCCACATTGCCAGGGTAAAGAGTGACCAGGCGACTCGCTCTTTGTCTCCCACCTCTTTGGAGATGGCCAGGGCCTCCTCCATCAGGGAGCGGGACGCGGCGGGATTGCCTCGTGTCCAGGCGGCGCTGCCCATCAGGTACAGTGAGAGCGCGATGCCCGGTCGGTCTTCGAGTTGGCGGAAAAGCGCCAGGCTCTCGGCCGCCAGTATCTCGGCTTGCTCATAGTCATTCTGAATAACGGCCATGTTCGCGGCAGCGATCAGCGCATTTGCCCGTACAGGTGCTGCAATACCCTCACTGCGCGACAGTGCGCGCTCCAGGAAGCTGCGCCCCTCGCTGATACGACTATGCACAACCCACACGCGCCGCAGCGCCCCTCCCAGCCGCAGAGCCATCTCCCGGCGCTCTCCTACCCTCTCGTCTTCCATCATCCATCGCATCGCTGTCCGCAAGTTATCATGCTCCCGCTCTAAGCGTTGAAACCATTTCGCTTGTTGGGAGCCTCCAAGCTCTGGTTCCGCCTGTTCCGCCAGGGACAGGAAGTAGACGGCATGGGCCTGCCGGGTGCGCTCCATCTCTCCGCTGGCGGCCAGCGCCTCCAACCCGTACTCGCGAATCGTCTCCAGCATGACGAAGCGCGACGACTCCCCCTTCTGCTCCATTTGTTGCAGCAAGCTCTGGTCGATGAGTGAAGCGACACCCTCTAAGACTGGTAAGGCTCCGTCATCGAGTGCCGCGCAGACGGACTCGATCGCCTCTAAAGTGCAGCCACCTACGAAGACGCATAGCCGGCTGAAGAGTCGCTTAAGGTCGGCATCCAGTAGGTGGTAACTCCACGCAATCATATTGCGC
>WNGL01007231.1_pt1 | contig 13042 bp, 10 predicted proteins | sample 5400591 | NCBI WGS metagenome assembly WNGL01 (sample SAMN13153377, study PRJNA577476) | soil metagenome | isolation source: 80 cm soil or saprolite under Garry oak tree replicate 1 | place: USA:California | collected 2016-06-15
AACGCTCATCGCTCGCTAACACTCATCTCAGCGCGTGATGGGCATCCATGGCTCGTAGATGAGGAAGGGCGCTATTGGCGTGCGTACTATTTCATCGATAATGCTCGGAGCTACGACACGGTCGAGTCCGCGGAACAAGCGTTTCAGGCAGCAAAGGCTTTTGGAAGTTTCCAGCGAAGGCTCGCTGATTTACCCTCCCCGCGATTGCATGAGACCATTCCGGACTTTCACCACACGCCAAAGCGCCTCGCTACGTTGGAGAGGGCTATCACTGCGGACACTGCAAACCGGGCAGCAATGTCCCGCGCCGAAATCGACTTCGCACTTGCACGGCGGTCGATGGTGAGTGCATTGCTGGATGCGAACTTGCCCGAGCGCGTGACTCACAACGACACGAAGCTCAATAACGTCTTGCTGGACGATGCGACGGGAGAGGCGATTTGCGTTATCGACCTCGACACAGTCATGCCCGGCCTTGCGCCTTACGATTTCGGAGATATGGTGCGCACCACGACGAGCCCGGCCAAAGAGGATGAGCTGGATTTGTCGAAAGTCGCCATGCAGTTCCCCTTGTTCGAATCGCTCGTGCGTGGATATCTTGACGGAGCGGCCGACTTTCTAACGAAACAAGAGAAAGAGTTCCTCGTCCTGGCTGGGAAGCTAATTACTTTCGAGCAGGGAATCCGCTTCCTCACGGACTTTCTTGCGGGCGACACCTATTACAAAACTCATCGTGACCTCCACAATCTGGACCGCTGCCGCACGCAGTTCAAACTCGTCGATTCTATCGAGCGACAGGAAGAGCGAATGAACCAGCTGGTGAACTCGATCTAGCAACGACCGGAATAATTATTGCTTCGTATCCATCGGATGCTCCGCATCCACGAAGAATTGATTCTGCAGTTTCAGGCTTTCCTCATCGGCCTTGATGGCCTTGATTGCTTCGGCAATCTGGCGCGACCACTCTTTCTGATCGAATTCGCCAAGCTCCTTGCGTGCTGCCGCGCCGTCGCCCGCGTAGTGATTGGGGAATCGCGCGTACCACCAGATGCCCGTGTAAACAGACACCGGCAAAGATTGCCGATGTTGATCGGCGCCCGATTGCTGTCCTGCACGATCCGGATGAACCAGGTCCGGCCGGGCGACCAGCATGTTCGAGGTCTCCACCTCGCCAGCATGCATGTCCATTGGAGTTTTGAGAGCCGGGCGTCCCGGCACGCGCTCATTCGGCAGGCCGAAAACATACACCACGTAGTCACGCTGGCTGGCCAGTTGCGATTGCGCAAACAGTGGCAGCAACGATTCGTTCCCGCCATGCCCATTCACGATCACAATCTTCTTGCAACCGTTACGCGACATCTCTTTCATGGTTTCCTGCAGCAACGTAAGCTGCGTCGACAGGCTGTAAGCAACGGTTCCCGGCTGCTGCCGAGCCTCGAAGATCTGGCCGAAGTAGTACTCCGGGAACACAACCGCATACTCCTGCTTCACTGCATTCATTACCGCGAAACGAACATCCAGCAGGTCAGTGCCAAGCGGCAAGTGCGGCCCGTGCTTCTCAATAATTCCGAAGGGGAGCACGCAGACCCCATGCGATTGACGAATCGCCTGCACGAAGTCAGGTGCGGTGAGCTCCTCCCACTTAGGGGACAGTCCCCCTTGCGAAAAGCTGCTGCCGACCAACGTAAGAAAAAGAAACAACAATAGAGAGATGCTACGCACAGGGTTCATAATCAAACCTCAAATCTTCAGAGATGCGATCATACCGCCCGTTTTCGGTGCGAGTCACATGCTGCAAGGATCCGGGGATTATCGCGGCGCGTCGCTATTTCCAACTCCAGTTCGGCATGAAGTTGTTTCCTGATTTCGTGAGCTGGTGTTGTTGCGTGCCATCGGCCAGCATGGACCATATTTCCGTATGACCTCCAATCGCTCGCTCAAACACGATGTGGCGGCCATCGGGAGCCCAGGAAGGGAAGTCGTTGCTGCCGGATTCATGCGTCAGCTGAAGCCATCGCAGGGGCTTGCTCGAGATGTCCATCACGTAGATATCCTGCCCGCCAGGCGCGCCCGGCCCGTATTTGCGATTCCAACTAAACGTCAGAAACTGGCCGTTCGGCGCCCACGAGGGCGAAATCGCGTAGCCGCCATCCGTCAGTCGTTCGACACTCGAGCCGTCCTGATCCATGGTGTAGATCTGCGGCAGCCCAGTGCGGCCGCTTACCCACGCCAGTTGCGCATTGGTTCTGGGATTCCAAGTGGGCGCAACATCCGGCCCGCGGAACGAAGTAACCTTGCGCAGATTTCCGCCGCTTGCATCCGCAATCCAAATCTCCGGATCACCCGAGCGAGAAGAGGAAAACGCGATCTTGCTTCCGTCGGAGGCCCACGCGGGGGACTGATTGGCGCCGCCCGCTGTTCCGCCCGGGAAACTCACCAAACGCCCGAGTTCCAATGAGAACATTCGGATCGACCAGCCCTCGCGGCCCAGGGATGCAAAGGCTACGCGGGAATTGTCGGGAGAAATGCGCGGGGACAGCGAAATGCTCCCAAGGTGCGTGACGGGATGCTGATTCTGCCCGTCGTAATCCATCGACCAAATTTCCTTTGACCCCGTGCGCGAACTTACAAAATAAATCTTCGTTTCCGCGATTCCGTTGATGCCTCCGCCAAGCCTGAAGATGATCTCATCGGCGAAGCGATGGGCCACGGTGCGCGCCATATCCTCGCTGGCAGCTTCGTTGTACTGCTTGCCCAGCACTTGCGGGTTTGCAGTGTTGCGCGTGTCGTCGAGCCAGCCGTAGACAACGAGACGTCCGTTCGCAGCCGAGAGCGCGCCGAAGGCCACCATCGCCGCATTGGCGGGAGCAGCAGACCATTGCGACAGATTGATCTCCTGCGCCGAGCCTGGATTCACCTGCGGCGTAAAGCTCTTTGACACCATGTCAAAGATTCCCGCATTTTCAAGGTCGCTATAGAGGGTCGAGTCGAACGTCGCTTTGAGTGCGGGTGTCTGCGGATCAGCGCCCACCGACTTGAAATCTGCCGAGGCAATGCGAATGCGAGCGTTGCCGAGATTCGATCCGGTGTGGACCCAATCCTGAGCTGTCGCGGGAAGGGAAGCCAAACTTGCAAGAGAGAGAAAAACCGGAAGTGCAAACCGCAAACTGGATTTCATGAGAGCGCGCAATCCTTCCTAAATTGAACTTAATGGTTTGGGAAACTCTGCGTGACGCGGGCTTCCAATTAGATGCGTCGGAATTGAATGAGGCTGACCGACTCCGGCTTTCATTCTACTTTGACGACTCTTCATGCTTCTAGTACTCACAATAGAAGGAAACCAGAAGTGTGCTTCCGTGATAAGCACCCGGCAAAGGTCCAAACGTGTCTACCCGCTGCGCGGCTCGCACGCAAGTGGTGTCCCACGATGCGTTGCCGCTCGAGCGATCGAGGCGGACATCGCTTGCCGAACCATCCTTGGCAATTTTGAAAGAGATATATGCCTTCGATCCTTTTGCCGTGTGCGGATCGGCCAGCGACCGGTAGCCATTGGAATCCATCTTGCGATTGATGTTGTCGACGTACCACCCGAACATGCTGCCAAAGTCGCTCTGATTCACGGTTGCTGGCCCGCTGGTTGCGCTCGGCGAAGCCTGGCGTGGCATTGACGAACTAGCCTGCTCGCCATACTGTGCGCGATTGTTCTCCATGGGCTGTGTCTGCTTCTGCGGCGTCTTCGGGGCGACCTGCTTTTCGGGTTTCTTTTGCTTGCCCAGAATCGGGATCGCCGTCTCGTCCACTGCCTGCTTCGCTTTTGGTTCTGGTGGCGTTGGTGCCTGGCTAGGCGTTTCAGTCGCGAGCACATTCTTATTCGGTGGCAATTCGGAGGGCAATGGCAACGCACTGCTGACGAGATTCACCTGAATAGCACCGCCTGGTCCCGCCCCTCCCCACAAATTGTGATGAAAGAATCCGCCGATGATTCCATACAGAACGATCGCGGCGACGATGCCGCAATGAAGCAACACCGCTCCCGCAGCGGGCGCCATCACCGGCTCCGGCGATAACTCCTGCTCAAGATGATCGCCTTGGAAGAAACTACTCATTGTCAATCCGAACTTGTCACCGTGAGCGACCCATCCACGTCATAAACAACGAAACTTGTCAGGAATACTTGTCATCCTGAGCGATCTAAGGAACCTCTGATCAAGTACGAATGCGGCGCCGTCATTCCCTCAGGGGCTAAAGCCTGCCTTCATTTTGCGGTATTTACGGCACGACTAAAGTCGTGCTCTTTCAAAACATCAGCTTATTCAAAGGTTCCCTAAATGCAAAGAAGGGAGTCGAAGGATCTGCGATTGCTCTTCTCCCAGGGAATCCCCTACTTTCCCTTCAAATCTACTGGCTGCGTAACGATAGAAATGTTCGTAATCCCAGCCTGCTTCACCGCGTCCATCACGCTGGCGAAGGCGCCAAATGGCACACGCTCGTCGGCGCGCAAATAGATCACCTGCCTCGATGGATCGCCCGGCCGCCGAAGACTCCGCGCAAGGTCGTGAATGTTCACTGGCTTATCGCCGAGAAATACCTGTTGGTCGCGATCGATCGTCAACACCAATCTCTGCTCCGTAATTTCCTTCACGGTGCGCGTCTTTGGAACCGCGACTTCAATTCCCGATTGCAGTACGGGCGCAGTGATCATGAAGATCACAAGCAGCACCAGCACCACGTCCACCAGCGGCGTAATGTTGATGTCCGCAAGGGACGAGCGAGTCTGGCCGTTGTTACTTGTAAAAGCCACGCTCTACCTCTTGAGGCTCATCGGCCGGTCCACGCGGTCCTGCAGGTGCGCGCACGGGAATCTCTTCGAGCGAGTTGAGCAACTCGCGGCAGAAGTCGTCGGTGGCCGATGCGAATACCCGAATGCGCGCGGCGAACTGGTTGTAAGCCACCACGGCGGGTACTGCAACGAACAGGCCGGCGGCCGTGGTGATAAGCGCTTCGGAAATGCCAGGCGCGACCGCGCGCAGTGTTGCAGCTCCCGCAGTGCCCAGTCCGTGAAAGGCATCGACGACGCCCATCACTGTGCCGAAAAGTCCGATGAACGGGCTCGTCGCCGCGATTGTTGCGAGCCATGTTAAACGGCGTTCAAGAGAAGTTACGGCCTCACTCGCGGCAGTCTGAGCTGAGCGCTCCAGCGGAGCCAGGTTCCGCGGCGGTCCCGATCCGCCCGTCTGCCGCTTGTAGGTTTCGTAAACGTCGACAAAGACCTGCGCCAGCGGGCTCGCTCTGTAGTTCTCAGCAAACGCCGCAACCTCTTGCAGGCGTGTAGCCTTGCGGAATGCGCGGATAAAGCTTTTGCTCTCGCGCGTGGCTTTGCCAAAGATCGACATCTTGCCCAGAATTACGGTCCACGAGTAAAGGCTCGCAATTAGAAGCAGGATCATCACTCCCATTGCGATCGGGCCAATGTTGCTGAGCATTTCCATCAGCGCACTCGTGCCCTGCGACACCGGTGTTCCCGCGGGAGGAGCGCCACTATCTGCCTGCAATGCGAAGAGGACGGCAGCGGTAAGAATCGGTATTCACCTCAGTATTCACGGTATCAGACGCGATGGGCCGCTCCAAGTTATCGATCTGGTCCCTCCGGAGGCTTGCGCCCCTCTTCGGAAAACCCAGAGCCGCGCCGTTCATGCTATGCTGCGCTCGGATTCCAGCTGCGAGTCGAGGAGAATTTGGGTGCCCCATGGCTCGAATTTGAGACCTGGAAATCGACTGCAAAATGGGAATGTGGAACCAAAACAATGCTCGTCGAGCTTCGCGCTGAAAACTACGCAGTCATCGATCACGCCATCGCCGTCTTCGGTCCGGGGCTCAACCTCCTAACGGGCGAAACCGGTGCAGGCAAGTCCATCCTTGTCGATGCACTTGCGCTCCTGATGGGCGGCAAATCTTCGACGGAAATCGTGCGCCACGGAGCAGACAAAGCCGTTGTGGCCTGCGTCTTCGAGGCGACCCCCGCCGCCGAAGCCGTACTTGAAGAAAACGGCATCGACTCAGAAGGCAACGAAATCATTCTCCGCCGCGAAATCCTGTCCTCCGGCAAGGGCCGCGTTTTTGTGAACAATCAACCGGCCACCGTCGCGGTTCTCCGCCAACTCGCTCCCGAACTGGCCCTCGTCCATGCTCAGACCGAGACGCTCTCCAGCTTCGACCAAACCCAGCAGCGGATTCTTCTCGATCGTTTTGCCGGCATCTCCGCCGACGCCGTTGCCGAGGCACACTCCGCATGGCAAGCCGCAAACGCCAAGCTGAACGAACTGCTTCATGGTGAGGAAGATCGCCTTCGCATGATCGATCTGTGGAGCTACCAGCACAAGGAGATTGGGGCCGCGCATTTGGCCCCAGGCGAGGATGAAGCGCTCGAAACGGAAAAACGCGTCCTCTTCAACGCAGAAAAGCTCTACGCCGCCGCGATGAGTGCCTTTGACCAGCTCTACGAAGGCGGCGCGTCCGCGGAAGCAGCCTTGCGCGCGGCCGTTCGTAACATTCAGGAACTGGCTCGCTACGACAGCCGCTTCAACGAACACGCACAGCAAATCGAGGCTGCCCGAGCAACAGTTGGCGATATTAGCACTACTCTGCGCGATTACGCCGAAGGCATCAATGCTTCACCCGATCGCTTGGCGGAGATCGAAGACCGCCTGGCTCTTCTCGACCGCCTCAAGCGCAAATATGGCAAGACTGTCGCCGACGTAATCGCCCTCGGCGAAGAGGTGGGCCGTAAGCTCGCTGAAGTCGAAGACCGCGACGAAATTCTCAAAGCCTTGCGCAAGTCGCTCGACGATTCCGCCAAGGCCTATCGGAAAGCCGCGGCCTCTGTAACATCGGACCGCAAAGCCGCAGCCGACAAGCTAGCCAAACTCGCAGAAGCGCAGATCAACTCGCTCGCAATGAAGGTCAAGTTCGAGGTCGCCGTAGCCGCCAAAGAACAGGAATCCAATTGGACCGCGCACGGTTGGGATGAAGTCGAATGCCGCATCGCAACGAACCCCGGCGAGCCCCTCAAGCCGCTCCATGAGATCGCCTCCGGCGGCGAAATGTCCCGCGTCATGCTGGCCCTCAAAGTCAGCGTCGAAGAGGGAACCGCACGCTCCAAGACCAAAATGCCCACTCCGCGGACGCTCGTCTTCGATGAAATCGACATCGGCATTGGTGGCCGCGCTGCAGATGCAGTAGGCCAAAAGCTCAAGGCCCTCGGCCGCGGTCAACAGGTCCTCTGCGTAACCCACCTGCCGCAGATCGCTGCCTTTGCAGACCAGCATTTTGTGGTTGAAAAGCGCGAAGATCACGGTCGCACCAAGATGCACGTCCGCCTCCTAGACGACCGTGCCCGAACCCACGAAGTAGCCCGCATGTTGAGCGGCGCCAAAGTTACCGAAACCAGCCTGCAGCATGCCGCCCAAATGATTGCAACCAGCCGCTAACGCGGCCGTATCGCCACTCCTCTCACCCTCAGAGGCAACCCGCCAGACCCACGTCCGCTCCAACCTCTTGTGCCCGTTGTGCCGGCCGTGTCCGATTCACGTCGGGGCGGGCAAGCTACTACGTTGCGGCCAGCTACGAATTTCAATACTTGAATGCAAATACTTTTCGCACGCATTTTGGCCGCGCAAGGAAGCGAAGTTCTAACTGAACCTGATCGTGCCTATCGCATAGAGAGATAAAGCAGGAGGAAACGGATCATGAACTCACCAGAACTGAACCCTACAGTGATAGCAATCATCGTGGCTGCCGTCGTGATTGTGATTGGCGCGATTGTGTACTTTCTCTTTCAGAAGCGCCGGACAGAGCGGCTGCGCACCAGGTTCGGTCCTGAATACGAACGCGCAGTGGTCGAGGGTGGAGATCGCCGCCATGCAGAATCCACACTCGTCGAGCGCGCTGAGCGAGTGGAAAAGTATCACCTTCACCCATTGAACACAGCCGATCGCGATCGCTTCTCGGAAGCCTGGGCCCGCGTTCAGGCACACTTCATTGATGCTCCGGCAGGCGCCGTTGCCGAAGCGGATCAACTACTCGGCGATGTATTGGCAACCTGCGGCTATCCTGTCGCGGACTTCGAACAGCGGGCCGCGGACATTTCCGTTGACCATCCCGTCGTTACGCAGAATTATCGCGCCGCGCATGAAATCGCGATCCGCCAGGCAAGAGGCCAGGCCACCACGGAAGATCTGCGTCGTTCAATGATTCATTACCGAGCCCTATTTGAAGACTTGGTCAACGAACCGAGAGTGAACGAATCACGACAGGTTCAAAAGAAGGCGCCAGTCGCAGAACCTTTTGACTACGATGCCAAACCGAGTCTCAGAGCGCGGGGGGACTGAACCGCAAACCAGGGAGTCAGTGAGGGGCATTAACAGAAACCGCAATGCTGGCCCCCATCACCCGTATCCAAGATCGGGGCACTTTTTAGGTGAGCGGAGAGAAGTATCATGCCAAGCTTCGCGGGCACATATGGCCCACATAAAGTGCTAATCGTCGACGACGAAATCGCGATCGCAGATACGCTCGCAATGATTTTCAGGGCGCAAAGATATGACGTGCGTGTTGCCTACTCAGCAGAACAGGCGGTCACCACTATAGCCGAATGGCAGCCGGACCTGGCGATTCTGGACGTCATCTTGCCGGAAATGAATGGCATTGATCTGGCCATCGTTCTGAGAGCCAATCGTCCCAAGTGCCGAATCCTTCTGTTTTCGGGAAATTCCAACACCAGTCAGCTTCTCGAAGAGGCCGCAAAAAAAGGCCATCGATTCGAAATCCTGGCCAAACCGGTCCACCCCGAGCTCATGCTCGAGACAGCCGCAAATCTGCTTGCCTTAGATCTCTCTGCTGACCGTCCGCCAGAGCAGCCTATCCTGGACTAGAGCCGCGGTCCTCCAGCGTTTTGCATACCAAACTCGAACCCCTGATTAGCTCGCTAATTGATATACTGCTAATGTGACTACAACCGTGCTCGATTCCATCCCCAACGGTACGCACTCCGACTCATCCTCAAGTCAGAAAAGGGTGTTGCTGCTAAAGCCTCGCGGCTTTTGTGCCGGAGTTGTGCGCGCGATCGACATCGTCAAGATTGCCCTCGAAACCTTCGGCGCACCCATCTACGTGCGTCGCGAAATCGTTCACAATCGCTATGTCGTGAACGAGTTGGCGGAGAAGGGCGCAATATTTGTCCACGAAATCGACGACGTTCCCGATGGCCAGCGCGTCATCTACAGCGCCCACGGAGTCTCCCCGGCTGTTCGCGACCGCAGCAAAGGCCGTGGACTCAAGGTCATAGACGCTACATGCCCCTTGGTCACAAAGGTTCACATCGAGGCCGTCAAATTCGCTAAGCAGGGCTATTCGCTGGTCCTCATCGGCCACCGCGACCACGATGAAATCGAAGGTACGCTTGGCGAAGCACCCGATGTCACACAAGTCGTTTCGAATGTGGAAGAAGTGGCGGCACTCCAAGTGCCGGACCCGAACCGCGTGGCCTACCTGACCCAGACGACCCTCAGTCTAGACGAAGCCCGTGACATCATCCACGCCCTAAAAGAAAAGTTCCCAAACATCGTTGGCCCGCATTCGCAGGATATTTGCTACGCCACCGAGAATCGCCAGGTGGCTGTTCGCAATGTGGCCCACGACGCTGGCCTGGTACTCGTTGTAGGTTCCACCAACAGCTCCAACTCCAATCGGCTGGTTGAGGTTTCGCGTAACCTGGGAACCATAGGGTACCTGATTGATAACTCCCAGGCTATTGACCCGAAATGGCTTGAGGGAGTCTCAACCGTGGCGGTGACTGCCGGTGCTTCGGCCCCCGAAGTGCTCGTCGAAGACGTGGTCAGTTACCTGCGTCAAAACGGCTATTCGAACGTCGAAGAGGTTGAAGTGATGCCGGAAAATGTCCGGTTCGGACTTCCGCCGGAAATTATTCAGGCCATCGGTGGCCCAGGCGGCGCTGAGCCCGTTCCGGTGAGGTAAGGGGCCCTGTTAGCTCAGGTTTGCTTGACGGTTCTAAATTCACAGGAAATGAATCACGTCTCGCTTCGGAGAGATCAGATAGTGTTGTGGCGGCGTGGGATTCGCATCTTATAGATGTTGCGTGTCCTTAAGTTTTCACCATTGAGGCATTCTTCTTAAATGAACCCACTGCAGGCTACGAAAAAAGCCACGGCTGTACGGTTCGGCCGATTAGACGCAGACCTGGCAGACGTCGAATCCGCCATTCTGCTCTCGCGGGAGTTCCTGCTCTCCCAACAGCATCCAGAGGGTTATTGGTGCGGGGAACTCGAAGCCGACTCGATGCTCGAAGCCGACTACATTTTCCTTCATACGCTGCTCGAGAGCGGCGACCCCGAACGTCTGGAGCGCGCCTGCACCGAGATGATGCGCTATCAGCAAGAGGATGGAAGTTGGAGCCTCTATCCCGGCGGCCCTGGCAACATCTCCCTCTCCGTCAAGTGCTACTTTTCCGCAAAGCTGATGGGCATCGGCGCCGACGACCCGCGAATGGCAAAGTGCCGCGAATGGGTGCTGGCTCATGGCGGAGTCGTGGAGTGCAACACATTCACAAAGATGTATCTTTGCGCGCTTGGCCAATATGACTACGATGCAGTGCCCGCGATTCCACCTGAGATCGTTCTCTTTCCGAATTGGTTCTACTTCAACATCTACGAAATCTCCTCGTGGTCGCGCTCGATCCTCGTTCCGCTTGCCATCATCTACGCCAAGAAGCCCTACAAAAAGATTCCGCCTGAGCATGGCATCGAGGAGTTGTATGTCGGCGGCCGCGCCAACTCCGTACTTCGCCTGCGGCGAGATCGCAAGTCCATCTTCTCCTGGCGTAATTTCTTCCTTGTTCTCGATCGCGTGACCCATTGGGCAGAGGCTGTTCACATTCGTCCGCTGCGCAAACTCGCACTGGCGCGTGCGGAGAAATGGATGCTCACCCGTCTCGAAATGACAGATGGCCTCGGCGCCATCTATCCAGCCATGCTCAACGCCATCATCGCGCTGCGCTGTTTGGGATACTCCGAAGACGATCCTCAGGTCATTCGCGCCCGCGACGAGTTTGAAAAACTAGGCATCGAGCAGGCGCCGACCCCTGACATGCCCGAGCCCACTTTCCGCATGCAGCCTGCCGTCTCGCCCGTGTGGGACACTGCGCAAGCCATCTACGCTCTCGGCGAGGCAGGAGTACCGCGCGACGATCCGCGCATGATCAAGGCCGCCGACTGGATCCTTTCAAAAGAAGTTCGCCACAAGGGCGACTGGGCTGTGAAAGTCCCGAAGACCGAGCCCGGCGGTTGGTACTTCGAGTACAACAACGAGTTCTATCCCGACACAGACGACACGGCACAAGTGCTGCTTGCGCTGAACAAGGTCGACAATCCGCGCGAGCGTTATCAGCACCAGGTGACTCAGCGCGCCATCGACTGGGAGTTTGCCATGCAGTGCCGCAATGGCGGCTGGGGCAGTTTCGACAAAGACAATACGAAGATGATCTTCCAGTACATTCCGTTTGCGGATCACAACGCAATGCTCGATCCGCCGACGGTTGACATCACTGGAAGAATTCTCGAGATGCTGGCCGCTTACGGATTGACGCGGGATGACAAGCGGGTCGAGAAAGCCATCAAGTTCATCCTTTCCGAACAAGAATCCGACGGAAGCTGGTTTGGCCGCTGGGGCGTGAACTACATCTACGGCACGTTCCTGGTGCTGCGCGGGCTCGAGGCTATCGGTTTCGATCAGCACGAACCTCAGGTGCAGCAGGCGGCCGAGTGGATTCGCATGGTGCAGAATCCCGACGGCGGCTGGGGTGAAACCTGCGGCAGTTATGACGATCCCAATACGCGCGGCGTAGGCCCCAGTACTCCTTCGCAAACGGCTTGGGCGCTGCTCGGACTGTTATCCGCTGGCGACGATCGTTCCGATTCGATCGCCAAGGGCATTCGCTGGCTGCTCGCTCGTCAACGAGAAGACGGCAGCTGGGACGAGTCCATCGGCACCGGCGCTTCCCGACAAGCTTTGTACACTGGAACAGGCTTCCCGAGAGTCTTTTATCTTGCGTACGATATGTACCGTAATTACTTCCCGCTGCTGGCCCTGACAGGCTACAAGCGGGCCATGGAACGCGCTGCCTAGACAAGCGCTGGAGGTATTTCTCAAGATGGCTGTTCCGATCTCCCAAATGTGGACGGTTGCCACCTATGTGTTGAAGAAGCGGATCACCGGCAACAACCGCTATCCGCTCGTGCTCATGCTTGAGCCGCTTTTCCGCTGCAACCTGGCCTGCGCCGGATGCGGCAAGGTTCAGTATCCGCCGCACATTCTCAAGAAGCAGCTAACGCCCGAGGAGTGCTTCGCCGCGGTGGAAGAGTGCGGCGCGCCCATGGTGTCGATCCCCGGCGGGGAACCTCTGCTCCATCCGCAGATCGTCGAAATCGTCAACGGTCTCATCGCACGCAAGAAGTACATCTACCTCTGCACCAACGCGCTCGAACTCAAGAAACGTCTGCACGAATTCACGCCTTCGAAGTACCTCACATTCTCCGTCCACCTTGATGGCGATCGCGAACATCACGACTTCTCAGTCTGCCGCGAAGGTGGATACGACATTGCAGTCGAGGGAATCAAAGAGGCCGTCAAGCGCGGATTCCGCGTGACGACAAACGCAACCTTCTTCGACGGTACAGATCCGAATAACGTCCGCGGATTCTTTGACGATGTCATGGCGATGGGCGTTGAAGGCATCGTGCTTTCGCCGGGATACAGCTACGAAAACGCTCCCGACCAGAATCGCTTCCTGGGTCGCGCGCGCGTTCGCCGGCTCTTCCGCGCCATTCTTTCCAATCGCAAGCCGACTTGGAAATTCAACATGTCGCCGCTGTTTCTCGAGTTCCTCATGGGCGACCGCAAATACGAATGTACCCCCTGGGGTTCGCCCGCCTGCAACATCTTCGGCTGGCAGCGCCCGTGCTATCTGCTG